>Ga0157372_10000071_pt1 | contig 109638 bp, 98 predicted proteins | sample C55metaG_FD_115307 | JGI IMG/M metagenome (GOLD analysis project Ga0157372, IMG submission 115307) | Corn rhizosphere microbial communities from Kellogg Biological Station, Michigan, USA - C5-5 metaG | ecosystem: Host-associated > Plants > Roots > Rhizosphere > Soil | place: USA: Michigan... | reverse complement strand
TCGGCTACAAGCCTAACGATACGGTTACGATGACCTACCGCACCAAGCTGTTCTTTAAAGGCTATAAACCTTTTAAATGGATCACTGCCGGCGACATTTCAAAAGACGGCACACAGGTGCTGGTAAAAAGCTACGAAAAGATTTATTATTGGAAACGCAAAGACAATGAGCCGGTCTGGCAAACCTTGCAGCGCACACCTGCCGAACCAAACTATCAACAGGAAAAACAGGGTGAAGCCATAGGCTTTACACCAGATGGCCGTGGCTTTTATACTGTAAGCGAAGGCGTATTCTCGCCCATATATTATTATAAAGTTCCCTGAGTTAAGTTTCTGATTTTCGACGGCCGGAATTTGTTTTTACCACCAAAAAAGTTATAATTTTAGTTAAATTATATCAACTCATATTATGAAAAGAAAAATCCTGACCGCCGCATTGTTATTTAGCACCGCACTAGCTTGCTTTGCAGCCATTACAGATCTTACCGGTAAATGGAAAGGCTCCATCATCACCGGCGATGGGAACCAGGTTCCGCTTACTTACATTTTTAAAGTAGACGGGACTAAATTAGAGGGCATGATACAAACTCCACAAGACGACCTGAAAATTTACGATGGCAAAATAACCAGCGACAAAGAGTTTACTTTCAAAGTAGACGTAAACGGCGACGCTGTTGAAAGCAAGGGCAAATATTACGGCGACTCGGTTATTGTTGATGCCATTTTAAGCGGCGACAAAATTCACTCTAAATTGGTTAGAGTGCCTGTTTCAAAGTAAGATAGCATTTACAAAACGTAAACTTAATACTAACAGATAAGTTAAACTTAACTTGTTGTTCATTTAATTGAGGGGTAATTTTTTATTTACAAAGGCAGTATACCTTTAAATAAAACTACTCTAAGATCATGAAAACCAGAATCGTAACAACTGCGCTGTTAGTATTTTGTAGTTTTATTGCATGCTTTGCTGCAATCACCGGGCTAAACGGAAAATGGACCGGCTCAATAAAAATTACCCGTGAAGACGAGCTGTCTTTAGTTTACAATTTTAAAGTTGACGGTGATAAACTATCAGGCACCGTATTATCGCCTGATGGCAATAATTTACCTATTGGAGATGGCGTGTTGGCAGGCAACGAATTTGCCTTTACAGTTAAGGCAGGCACGTACACCATTAACCACACCGGCAAATACTACGGCGACTCAGTAGTAGTAGCCGCTGATCTTGAAGGCAAAACTTTCAAAGCCACCCTTAAACGCGACAAATAATCCTAACCAAAGCCAATAATAGTAACGTGCTGGTCTGTATAGACTAGCACGCTTTTTATGAAAAGGCAATCTGAAATTGTGATTTCGAGCACAGCGGGAAATGACCAGAATCACACAGCTTTGCTTGCACTTGTGCCCCCCAGCCCCTACCTTTGTGGCATATGCTCAGAAAGATAACTGCCATAGTTTTGTTGTTCGCGCTGGTTTCAGTAAACCTGTCGCGCTACTTTGTCTATGCGGGCTTTGAGCTTAACAAGAAGTACATTGCTACCACGCTTTGCGAAAACCGGGCTAAACCCTGGCTGCATTGTAACGGGCACTGCTACTTCATGAAAAAAATCAAGGCCGCACAGGATGCCGAAAAGAATGACAGTCGCGAATCGCACAAAAACCTTTTTCAGGAAGTGTTTTTTACCGCCGTTTTCGATGTGACATTCCACACCCAACTGCTGGACATTATCTCTACGCCTTACAAGGCCCCGCAGGGAATAACTGACACCGGCACTATTTTCCGCCCTCCGCAACTGGGTTAATCTACTCCCTTTTTACAGTTTTATTTTGTTTGATGATGATGTTATGCGCCATTGCTGCGTGTTGTTATCGCTATAAAACTGTCCAATTCATTCAATCTATCATTTTTATTATTAGGGTGTCTTATCATGACGATAAGTTCCCAAATCTTCGAACCACAAAAGCTTTTTTGTCATTGCGAGCATAGCGAAGCAATCGCAAGGAGAAAAGCATAGTTCGCGATTGCCACGCTACGCTCGCAATGACAAAGTCTTTCGAAGATATGCGGTTACAAGTTCATCAATATGACGAGAGCCCACCACATATCCACATGAAAAAATATTATATATATTTTTTACTCAGCCTGTTTACGTCCACTGCTTTCGGGCAAGCCATAACAGGCACCATAACCGATGCCATCACCCATGAACCATTGGCCGACGCGATCATCAGTAATGATAATGGCAGCGTCCAAAAAACCGATGCTAAAGGTCAGTTTACTATCGCCAAAGGAGCTGTCCACATTAATATGGTTGGCTATACCGGCAAAACGGTAACTATTTCCGGCGATCATACCATCGTTGAGCTTACGCCGTCTGCTGTTGACCTGCAGCCGGTGATTGTATCTGCCAGCCGCCAGGGCGAAGCCAGGCAGGACGCCCCTATTGCTATCAGCAAAATCAACTCGACCGTAATAACCGAGACAAAGGCTACCGCATTATATCAGCTGCTAAACAAAACCGCCGGCGTCTATATGGTCGATCTGGGAAATGAGCAGCACACCATGGCTATCCGTCAGCCTATAACTTACAATGCCTTGTATTTGTATATGGAAGATGGTTTGCCGATACGCCCTACCGGGATATTTAACCATAACTCGCTTTATGAGATCAACATGAGCGGCGTGAAGGATATCGAAGTGATTAAAGGTCCGGCTTCATCGCTGTATGGTAGCAATGCAATTGGCGGGGCGGTAAACTTTATCACCCAAAATCCGCCTGCGGTGCCGTCGGGCAATATTAGCCTTCAAGGCGACAACTACAATTATCGCCGCTTAGATGCAAACGGCGGATTTACCTCGGGCAAATTTGGATTGTATGTTGGCGGCTACACATCGCACCTAAAAAATGGCTGGCAGGATTATTCTGATTTCGATAAACATTCTATCAATTTCAAAGCTACTTATGCGGTGTCAGACCATACCAAAATAACCACCGGCGCAGCTTATAACTACCTGAATACCCAAACGCCGGGCAGTTTAGATAGCGCGCATTTTTATAATCGCAGTTATGGGGCTAACCAGCGTTTTACTTATCGCAAGGTTTGGGCGTTCAGAGCAAGCGCCAAGTTAGAGCATGCCTGGAACGAGAAGAACAAAACCTTCGTTACAGCTTTTTACCGCGATAACTCGACCGCTCAATTGCCGAGCTATTACATTGCCGATGTGCGCGATAATTTGGGCAACTATCTAAGCAGCAATGGCCAGGAGAATGATCAGCGCTTTCATAGTTTTGGCCTGCTGGCGCAGCACCGCAGTAACTTTGATTTCCTGAACTCACGATTGATTGCCGGTTTGTATATGGATGATAGTCCGAGTTCTTATTATGCGCAGTATTTGAATATCACTAAGGATGTCGCCAATAATTATTATACCGGTTTCACCAATACCGGGACGTTTATCGACAACTACACCATCAAATTGTTTAATACCGCGGCTTATACCCAGTATGAGATCAACCCCGTTGATCCGCTGCGCGTTGTGGCCGGTTTACGCTATGACCGTGTACATTACAACTTTAAAAACGCCCTAAGCGCCGGGACAAAATACAAACAACAGGAAACCAACGATTTTAACATCGTGGCCCCAAAACTGGGCCTCACTTACGACCTGGGCCACAATAAAGGCCTATACGCCAACTACAGCCTCGGTTTCCAACCACCTGAGACGGGCGACCTGTACAACGCGCGCCAATTGCAGCCTTTGAAACAGGCTACCTTTAACAACTATGAAGTTGGCGGCTGGCTATCTGCAATGGATAAGAAAATGTACATCGAGCTGAGTTTGTATGACATGGAGGGCCATAATGAGATCATTAACCAGTTGCTATCTGACAACACCACGCAGAATCAAAACGCAGGCGCCACACGTCATCAAGGTATCGAATACTCGGTAACCTATGCACCTATAAACGACCTGAGCTTCAGATTTAGCGGCACCAATGCTAAACATACTTATGTTGATTATAGCGAGGTGGCTACCGATTATACCACCAACACTACCAGATCCATCAGCTACAACGGCAAGCGCATGAACAACGCTCCGGCCTGGATTGCTAATTCAGAGTTAACTTACAAACCCTACTACCTGCCGGGTTTCAGGGTAGCCGGCGAGTGGCAGCACATTGATAAGTATTATACCAATCCGGCGAATACTAAGACTTATTCGGGCTACAACATTTACAACCTGCGTTTAGGTTATGATGTTAATGGCGGAGTTTTAAAGGGCGCGGGCATTTGGTTTAATGCTATGAACATCACCAATAAACTGTATGCAACTACGGTAACCAGCAACCAATACGGCGATACCTATAATGCGGGGCCGCCGCGTACGTATACTTTGGGTATTAGCTATTCTTTTGCCAGGAACTGACATGAACAAGACTGAGGCATCAGTCAGTGAGTTTATATTTTACTTTGCGGTTACCGTGCCTAAAAATAGGCATGGTAACTTTGCATCATGAAAATACAAATTTGGAGCGACGTAATGTGTCCGTTCTGCTACATCGGCAAACGCCGGTTTGAGCAGGCTCTTGAACAGTTTGAACATAAAAACGAAATTGAAGTTGAATGGAAAAGTTTCCAGCTTAATCCAAACCTGGTTACTGATCCAACAATCAACATCAACCAATATCTGGCCGATATCAAGGGCATCACCATTGATCACGCCAAACAATTAAACGACCATGTAACCGAAATGGCTGCCGAAGTTGGCCTGACCTATGATTTTGACAAAGCCATTGTTGCCAATAGTTTTGATGCGCACCGTTTTACGCACCTGGCCAAACAAAATGGCTTAGGCGACCAAGCCGAAGAAGCGCTTTTTAAAGCCTACTTCACCGAAGGTAAAAACATAGCCGACCACGAAACGCTGGCCGAGCTTGGCGAACAAATTGGTTTAGATAAAGACGAAGTAGCGCACACGCTAAAAGGAAATAAATACGCTATCAACGTAAATCAGGATATAGCCCAGGCACAGCAGTTGGGCATACGCGGGGTTCCGTTTTTTGTGATGGATATGAAATACGGCGTATCCGGCGCACAAGCGGTTGATACGTTTACACAGACCATCGAAAAAGCCTACAGCGAATGGGCCGCCGCTAAACCCCAGCAACCTCTGGATGTGGTTGAGGGCGACAGCTGCGGGATTGATGGGAATTGTTAAGATAACTATCAAGAATGTCATTTCGAGCGAAGCGAGAAATCTATACACTGCTTGTATTGTATGGGTATAGATTTCTCCCGTCAGTCGAAATGACATTTTCTTTTTAGCCCTCATTTAAATCCTTACTATTCGGATTCAAAACATAGTCAAATTCTTCGTATCCGTTGTGGAAATGGAACTTCAGCCTCGATTTAGGTACGTTGATGTCAAGTGACAATGCTGCCAGCGTTTCGGGCAAAATATCACGTATCAGTTTTAAGTCGGTTACGTGAGGCATGTCAACATTAATGCTTCCGTCTACCATTTTTACGTCCCATCCGGGCAGGTCGGCACCCCGCAAAATCTCCAGCCATTTTTGTTGATATGCACTCATAGATCTTGTTGTTTTTCTGTTGATTTAAGAGCAATAAACACGCCATAAACCTGGAGATCTATGCAAAATTGCGTTTTTCAGAACAATTCATATATTAGGCTGTATATCACTATAAAAGCACCGAAAAAATGCAGCTTTCGTGGTTATTAAAAAGGACAATAGCAACATAATTTTGACTTTGCCGTAACAAAAACTACTGTACATTTGTCCAATTAATCAAACGATTAACTTTTGGTCTTACGCAACAAAGGTTATTAACTTTTTGTATAAAATAGTCAGGAAATATCTGTATAAGTAATACCTTTGTCGCAATTGATGGATAACGGAAACACCAGAACTCTGCAAACAGGTACAAAAGCCAAAAAACGCGGCTGGCTTACCTCCTTTTTCATATCGCTTTACAAGATCCACAAATTCATTATACAGTTCTTTAAAGAGGCATTTGTGCCGCCTTTTGAGTTCAAGGAAATTGTGCGTCAATGTTATGAAGTTGGTGTGCGCTCATTCACACTGATATCGCTTACCGGCTTTATTGTGGGTTTGATCTTTACCAAGCAATCGCGCCCTTCGCTGGGTCAGTTTGGAGCTACGTCATGGCTGCCATCGCTGGTATCTATTGCCATTATGCGTGCTTTGGCGCCATTGGTAACAGCGCTGATAGCCGCCGGTAAGGTGGGCTCAAGTATCGGTGCCGAATTAGGCTCGATGCGTGTTACCGAGCAGATTGACGCCATGGAAGTATCGGGCACCAATCCGTTTAAGTTTTTGGTTTGTACGCGCGTGCTGGCCACTACCCTGGCTATCCCAATTTTAGCAACATACACCGGTTTGGTGGCTATGCTGGGCGGCTATATCAATGTGGCTACCAACGAGGGCACCAGCTTCAGCACTTTTGTACAGCAATTTTTTGATCCGCTTACTTTTACCGACTTTACATCATCGCTCATTAAATCCATCGTATTTGGTTTTACTATTGGTATTGTAGGCTGCTACCAGGGCTATTTTTCAAACAAAGGTACAGAGGGCGTGGGTAAAGCAGCCAATGGCGCGGTAGTAACGGCCATGTTTTTAATATTTATTGAAGAAATAGTTATAGTGCAGATAACCAGCTGGTTTCGCTAAGATTAGATATGAACAAGCCACAGGCGCCTATAGATTACAACAACCCGGTCATCACCATCAAAGGATTAAAAAAATCCTTCGATGATTACCATGTGCTGCGCGGTGTTGACCTGCAGCTTTTTCAGGGCGAAAACCTGGTGGTGCTTGGCCGTTCAGGTACCGGTAAATCGGTACTGATCAAAATTGTATCGGGCCTGCTAACTGCCGACCATGGTTCTGTAAACGTTCTGGGCTGCGATATCAATAAGGTTACGCCTAAAGAATTGCAGGAGCTGCGCATCCGCATAGGTTTCTCTTTCCAGAACAGTGCTTTGTACGATAGTATGACCGTGCGCAAAAACCTGGAGTTTCCCCTGGTGCGTAACCGCAAGGGCATCGGCAAAAAAGAAATTGATGCAAAGGTAGACGAGGTGCTGGAAGCTGTGGGATTGCGTCAAACCATCAACCAGATGCCGTCTGAGCTGTCGGGCGGTCAGCGTAAGCGTATTGGCATTGCGCGTACTTTGATCCTGAACCCCGAGATCATGCTATATGATGAGCCGACGGCCGGTCTGGACCCTATTACCTGTATCGACATTAATGAACTGATTAACGAGGTACAGGAGCAATATAAAACATCGTCAATCATCATCACACACGATTTAACCTGTGCTAAACAAACCGGCGACCGGATTGCTATGCTGTTAGACGGACAATTTCAGCGTCAGGGCACATTTGAGGAAGTATTTGACACTGACGACAAACGGGTGAAGCCGTTTTTTGATTACAATTTTATTAAGTAGATTATCACAACATTACCATAATGGAAAAAGCAGAAAATAAACGCGCAATAACAGTGGGCCTATTCTTAGGATTAGGTTTGCTTGTTTTTATTCTTGGCGTTTTCACGTTGGGCAGCCAGTCAAAAAGCTTTTCAAAAAGCATACATATCAGTTCCGTTTTTGACGACGTTGCGGGTTTAAAAACCGGCAACAGCGTTTGGTTCTCGGGTGTTAAGGTAGGCAGCATTACCAAAATCAAATTTATTGGCCCCGGCCAGGTTAATGTAGTTATGGCGGTTGATGAAGCCAGTCAGCAATACGTTCACCGTAATGCGGGTGTGCACATCGGGTCGGACGGATTGATTGGTAATAAGATCATTGTCATTGATGGCGGTAGTCCGCAAGCGCCTGTGGTGCAGGATGGTGATGTGCTGCAAGCCGAAAAGATGACCTCGACCGACGACATGCTGAAGGTTTTACAACAAAACAACCAGAACCTGCTTTCCATAACCGGCGACTTTAAAATGCTGAGCCGTAAGATATTACAAGGCAAAGGCACCGTAGGCACACTAATGGCCGATACCATAGTAGGCAACCAGTTTAAAACTGCCATGAACAATTTTGAGCGCACCAGTGCATCAGCAGCAAAAATGGCTAGTCAGCTGGAGAAATTCAGCAATAAAATGAATACCAAAGGCGGTTTGGCCGATAAATTATTGACCGACACCGCGACCTTTGCCAGCCTTAAAGCAACAGCTAACCAATTAAAAGCTGCTGCCGACAATGCTACTGTTGTTACCCAGAACCTGAAAACGGCATCCGACAAAATGAACCGTACCGACAACGCCATCGGTATATTGCTGAATGATCCAAAATCGGCCGTTAAGGTGCAAAACACGATAGACAATTTGCAGCAAGGCTCTGTTAAGTTAAACGACGATCTGGAAGCTGCCCAACATAACTTCCTGCTGCGCGGCTTCTTTAAAAGTCGTGAGAAAGCGAAGGCTGATAGTATCAAGAAGGCTAATAAAAAATAACACGATTTTAGATTGATCGATGAAAAAGGATTTACGTTTTGTAAATCCTTTTTTTGTTTCGGCAAAATTAAATGGATGGTTGTTAAATATGCTATTGAGCGCATGATACCCTCGCTGTTCGAAGTTTATAACTTCGAACGACTATGTACATAGTCTTTAGACTATAGGTTATTACATTGTAAGAGTAGTCTCAGACTACAGGCTTAATAGTCCGAAGTTACAAACTTCGGACAACGCAAGATATTATGGCGCAATAGAAAAATTAAAGCAAGGATGAGAATTTGAAAATAAAGCGCTAAATTTCTTGAATGTTAAAACAGATTTGGCGGGAGAGGAGTTTTTTAAAAAATATAACATACCGTTTTGAAGGAAGCGGACAAACGGGGAGATATTATTCGTCTTGTGTCGGATCCAAGCAAAATGGAAAATTTGATTAATAGTAATGGAGCGCCAACTATGTTTGGAAGGGAAGTAAAATGGTTGAAGAAAAATGGCTATGAATTTAAAAGACAATACGCGGTAAAAGCTTCAAAATGATATTTACTATGCATGGATATGACCATTTTTTTATTGATGTAGAAAAAGCTTTTTCAAGCCTGATAAACAGATATCATGCGATAGTTAGTAAAAAAGAGGACAAAGATTTTGGACAGTATGCTGTTGAAATCACTTTTAGTTGTTCAAAATTAGTTTTGGATTTAGACAGAAAAGACCTGCAATGTAAACTAGTCAATTTAGCTAACTCGCAGGAATTTCAGGTCATTCAAATCCTCAATTTACTTCATCCTGAAAAAGAATTTGTTCATAAGGTAAATAAAGAAGGCGAAAGTAGACAGGCAGTAGTTTCAAGCCTTAATTTTTTTTCTGATTCGATTGAAAAGTATTTGATTAACGCAATAAATGGAGATTTCGGTTGGTCTGAAAAGTATTATCAAAAAGAAAAAGAAGATACCATGTTAGTGAAAGAGGTTTTGAAACTTGATTACGGGGACGAAATACAGCAAAAATTTTGGAAGGGTGATCTGTCATGGAAAAATGATATGAGGTTACGGTTGAAAAAAGCCCTTAATAAGTAACAAAGATTAAAAACGGCACAAGTACACAACTCTCGCTGTTCGAAGTTTATAACTTCTAAAGACTATAGGTTATTGCATTGTAAGAGTAGTTTCAGACTACAGGCTTAATAGTCCGAAGTTACAAACTTCGGACAACGCAGTGTTATCGCCGCACCAGCAGGCTAAATCCAACGTGTAAAATCCTTCAATCCCTCAATCCGCTCAAACAACTTGCAGCTTTTAAAAGTTAAATAATGTGATCGCCCTACATCGCCACACATTAAACAACAGCAAATGAAAGCACCGAAACATACGCCGACCGATCCGGAGTCTTTGAGAAAAGGTTCTAAATCGCCCAAAATAGAAACCGATTTGCCGCTGAGCGAAAAAGATGAAGTTAAACAGGCCGAAGAAAAGCTGCGAAAAAACCAGAAGAAACAAGGCTAGTTTTGTCGATAACAAACTTTATCACGTCATCGTGAGCAGGTACGAGCGTGACGATCTCTGAACCGCCTATCGTGTAGAGATTGCTTCGTTCCTCGCAATGACGCCTTTTTTATTGTGATGTTAGTCCGGATTTATAATCCCGGACTAACATAAATGGAGAACCTTGAAAAAGCTTAAAGTCTCCCCGCCAACTGGCGGGGGAGATTTAGAGAGGTCTATTAAGCTAAAGTTTGTAAATTAGCCCTAATATCCCTAAAACCAATGGGGACAACGTGTTATGAGAAACCTATTTTACCTTCTGGCAATTACTTTATGCTTCGCCGCCTGCAAGCCATCGGCAACGTCTGAGAAACTTTACGGCAAATGGAACTACATCCGTGTGCGCAATCCACTGGCTGATCCGCCCGACAGTGTAGGCAAAGAAACCCTGAGCTCTGAGAAACCTTATATCGAATTCACCAAGCAAGACAGCCTGATCATCAACTGGGACGGCAAAGTGCTGTCGCATGGCACGTTTACGGTTGATGGCGGGAATATCCGCTACAAAGAAATATTAGCCGACGGCAAAACCCGCGACTTCCCGTTCCATATTGAAGACTTTAGCGATAAACAACTGATCTTCTCGACCGCCGGTAAAGATGGATCAGAAGTTACTGCGGTGAAGGAATAAAAATATTTTCAAATTCGGGGTGATACTTCTCCCCTTTTTGGCACATCTATATAAAAAGACATTGGTTATGCACAGTATCAGTAATACAGATAGGTTGGCACAGCGGCAGGAGCTTTTTATAAACTTATACAAAAGCGCATTCCCGGCGGTGGCTAAATACGTCGGCCGACTGGGCGGCAGCTTTGATGAGGCTAAGGATGTTTTCCAGGATGCGCTGGTGGTTTACTATGAGAAAACCGTCGGCCAGCCATCGACCCTGCATAATGATACGGCCTACCTGGTGGGCATCGCCAAAAATTTGTGGCTAAAGCGATACCGCCAATCGGCACAAAACTTACCGCTTACTGATCTGGATATGACTGCCGATGAGCAGGAAGAAAGTCCGTCAAATAACCGACTGATGCACTTTCTGAACAAAGCCGGTCATAAATGTATGGAGCTGCTGAAAAGCTTTTACTACGACCAGCTGCCGCTCCATGAAATTGCCGAAGAATTTGGCTACTCTGGCGTCCGCAGCGCCACCGTGCAGAAATACAAATGTTTAGAAAAAGTAAGAGAAACCATTAAAGAAAAAGCATTAGCCTATGACGACTTCATGGAATGAAACCCAACAAATTGAAGCCGTGCTGATGGGTACGGCCAAACCCGGCGATGCTTTGCTTTTTGAAGCCAAACTATTGCTGGACAATGAACTGGCTGATAAAGTAATGTGGCAGCAAAAAACATATGCCGTGATTAAGCAATACAGCCGCAGGCAATTAAGAGCCGAGATCGAGGCGGTGCATCAGCAATTGTTTACGCAGCCCGAGCACAGCAGTTTTAGCCAAAAAATAAGGCAGCTTTTTAGTAAACGATAATCCTTTAAATTTTATGAAGATTGACAAAAATGAGTTCCGCAAATTTGCGGTGGGGCACTGCTGTGTCCCGTCGGCAGGGGTTGATCAGTACATTTCGGCGGTCGAACGCAGCGCCATCCCCCGCGCCATGACACCCTATATCACCGAAGAGCGCGAGATGCGCGTGTCGCAGATGGATGTATTTTCAAGACTGATGATGGACCGCATCATTTTCATGGGCGCACCGGTTGAGGCCAACATCGCCAACATCGTGCAGGCACAACTACTCTTCCTCCAGTCAACCGACTCTAAAAAAGACATCCACATGTACATCAACTCGCCCGGCGGCGAGGTTTATGCAGGGTTCGGCATTTATGACACCATGCAACTGGTTAGTCCGGATGTAGCGACGATATGTACCGGCATGGCGCTTTCATTTGGGGCGATATTGCTTTGCGGCGGCGCCAAGGGTAAGCGCAGCGCCCTCGCCCACTCGCGCGTTATGCTGCACCAGCCGCTGGGTGGTGTGCAGGGTCAGGCGTCGGACATTGAGATCACCGCTAACCAGGTGTTAAAAGTTAAAAAAGAGCTATACGATATCATTGCCAAACACAGCGGTCAGGATTTCAAGCATGTGCATGAGGTTTGCGACCGCGACCATTGGATGGTAGCTGCCGAAGCTAAAGAGTTTGGAGTGATTGATGAGGTGTTGACGTAAAATAAAAGTATCGAGTCATGCCGAACTTGTTTCGGCATCCCACACGCTAAGCTTTTCCGATTTGGGCGTTCCCGTCAGCTGACGGAGCCAGGCCGGTATCCGCTGCCATCGCTAACGCAGGACTCACCCCGACATCGCTACGCTCGTCGACCCTCTCTTCCGCAAGCGGTAAAGAGGATTGAATCAATAAAAATGAGGGGTGGCCCTGTCAGCAGGGCCGCTTCGGATGAAAGCAGGTAAAACGATGGTGGCCTTGTGCGGTTGCAGGGCTGTTGGAAACGTTGCCTGAAGCGCAGGCCCCCGTGTGACAAATGCGGCAACGGGTCCCTGCCCAGGTTTTACCTGCTTTGCAGCGCAGAGGCCAAGAGCGCAAAGAAGCGTAGCGGCTGACTTGATCTTTTGGTACTTTTGGATCAAGCCAAAAGTACAAAGCCTACCCGCGGCGATTGAGCGGGCGCGTGCTTACAATTAGAATGTTGCTTAGTATATGCGGAGATTCAAGACCTGAAAGTCATTTTTTTGTTTCATTTTGTTTCACTCAATTTTTACAACACGCTATATATTAAGTGGTTAATTAAAAATCCTGTTTCACTTGTTTCATTTGTTTCACCCTCGCGTGAAACAAGCATATGGCTCGTGTTTCCAAACAATAGCTTAATGCACCATTCCCGCCCCGGCACCCTCACTCACCTCAATCTTATGCGTAATCCGCTTGCGGCCAAAGATCAGGATGAGCATACCGATAAGCGCGGTGCTTGCCATAATACCCGCCATAGGTACTGCCGACTGACTTTTAAAAATACCAATACCCAATGTCATAAGGGCGCCTAAACCCAATTGCAGCGCGCCTAACAGCGCAGATGCCGTCCCCGCGTTATGCTCAAACGGAGCAAGTGACAAAGCTGAGGCATTCGGATTTAAAGTACCCACACAGCACAGCATGACAAATGTAATAGCAATCGTCCCACCCAAACCGTACCAGCTGTAATAACTGCCAATGAGGAAGATCAACGCCGTAATCACCTGGACTGACAACGCCACCCAGATGATCTGCTCGCTCTTATACTTTTTGAGCAGCAGGTTGTTTACCTGGCTTGCGCCTATGAATCCGATAGACAGCGCTGCGAATATCCAGCCGTAAGTTTTAGCACTCACCTTAAATACCTCCATAAAAACTATCGGCGAAGCTGATACATACACAAACAAGCTTGCAAAGGAGAAAGCCCCGGCGAAAGCATAAGTATAAAACTGCGGCTCTTTGATCACCGTTAAAAAGCTGTTAACAATGGGGCCGGGCTTTAATGAATGGTTAGGATTAGGCTTATAGCTCTCGGGCAGGAAAAAGATCACTGTCAACAGAATAACCAGCGCCATAGCGCCTAGTACCACAAATATCAGATGCCATCCCCAGGCCTCGGTGATGTAGCCGCCGGCTGTCGGGGCTATCATGGGCGATGCGCCGAGGATCAATATCAGCAGGGCAAAGATCTTGGCGTTCTGGTCGAGCGGGAAGATGTCGCGCACCATGGTCATCGAAGCCACGCTGGCCGAACAGGCTCCTATTGCCTGCAAAAACCGCAGGATGATGAGCGTATCAATATCCCTGCAAAAATAACAACCCGCCGAGGTAATGAGGTAAACCACCAAACCAATGTACAAAGGCTTCTTGCGCCCAAACCTGTCCAGCAGCGGCCCGTACAATAGCTGCCCGGCAGCTAGACCAATAAAAAAACTCGACAGCGATAGTGAAACCTGGGCAGTGGTGGTATGGAGCGACCTAGCTATAGCCGGAAAACCCGGCAAATACATATCTATAGAGAACGGCCCAAGCGCCGTAAGCGAGCCCAATATTAATACCGTAAAGAAGTAACGTTTTTTAGTCATATACAGAAGTTCAGCCCTTCCTGATTTTCGGCAAAGATCAACTTTACATATTAATTTTTGAGCATCTAATCATAATATGACCATTAAACTATACAACCGGCAGCTGCAATACCGTGTTAACTAAACTTTAAATTTATTGGCGTGTTATTTGATTTGCGTTTTATAACTAAGATTATTTATCATGAAAAAGTTAGCAGTATACACCAGTATTTTAGCCGCAGTCTTTTTAACATCAGTTAGTGCTACGCAGGCACAACAACATAAACCCTTAAGCCCACAAGCTAAAGGCGCCATCATTGGCGGTGCCGGTGGTGCTGTTGTGGGCGGCATTGCAGGCCATGGCGTCGGCGGTGCTTTAATTGGTGGTGCAATAGGCGCAGGTGGTGGTTACATCATAGGTAATGAACACCGCCGTTCGGTTGAAAAAAAGAGAAGAGCGGCATATCGCGCGGCATATTATCGTAAGCATGGGCATTACCCTAATGCTTACGTTTACAAGAAACCAAGCAGATAACTTGATTAAACCCCCAGGAGCCCGCAGTTATGTTGCGGGCTCTTATTTTTTTAAGTATATTGAAAGCTCTCTTCCAGCGTTGTATTATTCATGGTAAAAATTTTGCTTGCAGGTGTGTTTTGTTTGTTGCCGGTTTTTCTGATGGCACAAAATGATCATAGCTCAGCAAAGTACCGCCCGCCGGTTGATACCAACGAGAAAAGAGATTTGATAGACGTCGTCCGATCGCTGGTCGACGTTCAGCCCCGTAAAGTATCGCCGCAGGAAAAAAAGAAAGTTTACTTCTCCATATTCCCGGTTTCGAACCCAAACGCGAATGACAACCGGATGCTGATTACCTCGACCACCGCAGGTTATTATTTAGGTGATCCGTCTACCACCTATATTTCAACAGCCACCTTTGCACCTTACTTTAATTTTAAAGGGCGATATGGTTTACCCATTCACACCAATATCTGGCTCAATAATAATAGCTACAACATACAGGGCGACACGCGGGTACTTAAATATCCGCAATACACTTGGGGTTTAGGCGGCGGCCAGCCGGCAAGTAATAAGTTTTTAATAGATTATGTTTATGTCCGGTTTTACCAGAGCGCATTGAAACGCATTACCCCATATTTTTTTGCGGGGATCGGTTATAACCTTGATTGTTATATGGACATGGAAAGTGATAATGGCAATCCCAAAACGCTGGCCTCATTTACCAATTATAAATTCGGCACAGCGGCAAGTCAAAGCTCTGTCTCGTCCGGGCCAAGCTTGAATCTTTTGTATGATACCCGCAATAACCTGATCAACCCTTTGCCGGGCTGCTACGGCAACCTTATTTACCGCTACAACTCTACCCTTTTGGGGAGCAGTAATAATTGGCAGTCGTTATATATTGATTTAAGAAAATACTTATCGCTGTCTTATGGCGAACGCAAAAATATGCTGGCTTTATGGGCCTATTACTGGACCACGCTTTCACAAGGCACTCCTTATTTAAATTTACCCACTATAGGCATGGACCCCTACCAGCGCTCGGGCCGGGGCATTGAACAAAACCGTTACCGGGGCGAGAGTTTAGTTTATTTTGAAACTGAATACCGGTGCGACATCACGGCAGACGGATTATTTGGTTTTGTTGCTTTTGCCAACGTCAATGCGGCCAGCCAGGTGGATAATCGAAAACTTACTTATTGGAATCCGGCCGCTGGCGCAGGACTTAGGGTTAAATTCAATAAAAAATCGGGCACAAACATTGGTTTTGACTATGGGCGCAGTCATAATTACTCGGCTTTTATGGTAAATCTGGGCGAAGCATTTTAAACTTCAAACCTCTTTATAATATTCTTTACAATGCAACGAAATTAATACTTATATTTATTGTTAATTAAGATACTATATTAAGAATTTAGGTATATTTGTTTCACAAACTGTTCGAAAAAAATTTCAGCGCACAACTTCCTGCTTCATATTGAAGCATGTTCTATTATTCATAACTCTTTAAGTTTTTCGAAGTATTTTAACGTCTATTGATGTCAAAACGAATTTTAATATTAGATGATAACCAGGATATTCTGGAAATCGTTCATGAAACACTTTCTTATGAAAAGTTTGATGTGAAGAGCACATCAATTGGCGACGAAGTGATGCCTATGCTGGAAGAATTTTCGCCTGCCCTGGTAATTCTGGACTACCGCGTAGCCGGCGTTAATGGCGGCGAGCTGTGCAAGCAAATCAAATGTCACCCCCAATATAAAGATACCCCAGTTATTATTTTTTCGGCCTACGTTAACCATGACGACGAATTATTTGGTTACGGCTGCGATGCGGTGATCAACAAACCGTTTGACCTGACCGAGCTGGTTGAAAAAGTTAACAGTCTGATATCCTAAGGTTAATATATTTGTTTTAGTTTAAAAATCACAAACAATATCTGAGAGCCATTGTTAAGCCTTTAATACGTGTTTGGTAAAGGACACCTTTTTTGCTGTGCCTTTTTATCGATCCATATATGTTCAAATGTTTATAAACTAAAACACACTCTTAACTTATTTTAAATGAAAATTTTTGTCGCTAAGCTGCCTTACCAATATGAGTCAGCAGACGTTTCTGAATTGTTTGCCCCTTATGGCGAAGTAAGTTCAGCTAACGTAATTATGGATCGTGAAACCGGCCGTAGCAAATGCTATGCTTTTGTTGAAATGCCTGATGACGGCCAGGCCCAGGAAGCTATTAACAATCTTGATGGCAAATCCATCCTTGATAAAGAGATTGCAGTAAGTCAGGCCAAAGAAAGAGAAAGAACTGAACGCCCTGGTGGTGGCGGTGGTTATCGCGGCGGCAACGGCGGCGGCGGTTACAACCGTAACAGTGGTGGTGGCGGCGGCTATCGTAGCAGCAACGGTGGTGGCGGCTACAACCGCGAAAGAAGCAACAACTATGGCGGCGATCGCAACAATGGCGGTGGTGGTTATGGCGGCGGCTATAATAAAGACCGCGGCGACCGCAACTTTAACCGTGAACGAAGCTTTGATAATAACTATAACAAAGATCGCCGTTACGATAATAATAATAACAGCTATCGTAGCGACCGCGAAGAAAGTAGAGATAACTATTAATCTGTTTTGATAAAAAGAAAAGCCGCTCCATTGCATTATGAAGCGGCTTTTTTGCTTTCTTACCCTTTTAAGTCATGCCATCCCGATAGCTATCTGGATTATTTGGGTATCCCCATATGTAAAGCAATAAATTAAAATATTTGTCATTTCGAACGACAGTGAGAAATCTATACATAAACATTCACCGTACTTGCCATGTATAGATCTCTCACTGTCGTTCGAGATGACATCGATTAGAATATTATTATCTCATCCTTTATCTTCTACTGAGTTTTATTCAGAATGACTTTGCTGAGTGTTTTTATTTTTATCAATCAAATTTGAAACCTATACCAAATTGCCAAACCTGGTTACGGTAATTAGGCACGTAGGTATTGCCGTAGTAATCGGTTTTCTGCAGATCAACGGTATAGCGTGCGTGCAGGTCGATAGATCTGTTTAAGTCGAAACTTACGCCTAATACACCATCAAGGTATGATTTGTGGCCATTGTTATTTTCATAATACTGTTCCTGGCTAACCGTAAAGCCATTATCATAAGTGTTGGTGGTAGACAGCAGATAAGATAACTGCGGACCAACATAGAAGTTAAACACCGGCCCTATTCTGAACTTGGCCAGCAACGGAATGTCAATAAAATGAGTTCGCTGAGTAAAGATCCCATCAACAGTAGTGGCTTCATAACCTTTTTGTGAATACAAAACCTCTGGCGCAAATGAAAGCGGGTAGACAATCGGCAAATCAAAAGTTAAACCTGCATTTAGGCCTACTATACTACCGGTACTGTAATTATTATAATCTGAACTGATTTGGTTAGATACGTTGGCGCCAATCTCCAAACCAACTTTTGGTGTATAAAAATCGTTAGCATCATTTCTGTAACCACCACCGCGTGGCGAGTGATAATAACGACGCTGTGCACTTACTGTGCCTGCAATAAGCAGACATATAGCAAAAAAGAGAGTTTTTTTCATGGTAATGTTTTTTGTTGTAATGCTTTTTAGAGCGTTATGTTTCTTAAAGGTTTATTTGTGGCGATACTTTTTTTAATATTCAGTTTACATATAGATGTAACAACTAATAAAAAACACAGTCAAAAGCCTTTGTTTGGCTATGCCAAACAATTTCCATTTTCGGTCATACCACTTTTTATTGCTCGTTTTTTTAAATACATTTATTGTTCAAATAAAACCATGAAACAAAAATTATTCCTCATCACATTTGCGTTTGTCGCCTTTGCCTCCAACCTGATGGCGCAGGGTGTTATTGCCTGGAAACAAGCAACATCCGGCGGATACCCCTACAAATACGTAACCGGCGACCCTACACATTCACGCTTTTACAAATTAAAAAACGGATTAACCGTAATATTGAGCCCAACCAACAAACAGCCGCGCATACAGTGCTACATTGTGGTTAAAGCCGGTAGCAATACTGACCCTGCCAATCACACCGGCCTGGCGCATTACCTGGAGCACCTGATGTTTAAGGGTACCGACAAATTTGGCACCACCGATTATGCCAAGGAGAAACCATACCTGGACAAGATTGACGCGCTGTATGAGCAATACAACAGCACTAAAGATGAGGCTAAGCGTAAAGAAATTTATAAGGAAATAGACAAGACATCAGGCGACGCCGCCAAAATATCTATCGCTAATGAGTATGATAAAATGATGGCTTCAATGGGCGGCCAAAACAGTAATGCCAGCACCTCTTTTGAGCGTACCGCTTATACTGAAGATATCCCAAGTTCATCTGTCGATAAATTCCTGACCCTTCAGGCCGAGCGTTTCCGTAATCCGGTGCTGCGTATCTTCCACACTGAATTAGAGGCCGTGTACGAAGAGAAAAACCGCACGCTGGACGATGATAACCGTAAAGTTTTCGAGCAGATGTTTGCGGCTTTGTTCCCTAATAATAACTACGGTAAACAAACCACCATCGGTACTATCGAGCACTTAAAAAATCCATCACTAAAAGCCATCCGCAACTATTACTACACTTATTATGTGCCAAACAATATGGCAGTAGTTTTATCGGGCGATTTTAATCCGGACGTGATGATCAAAAAGGTAGATACGCATTTTGCTTACATGAAGCCTAAGGCTATCCCTCCTTATACTTTTGAACCTGAAAAACCAATTGCCAGCCCGATTAAACGCGACGTTTACGGACCAAATCCAGAGAACCTTACTATCGCTTTCCGTTTCCCGGGTGCTTCAACCCGCGATGCCCGTTTGCTTGATCTGATGGGATCAATCCTGACCAATGGCAAAGCCGGTTTATTTGATCTTGACCTGGTGAAAAAACAAAAAATGCTGAGTGCAAGGGCAGCCGACTATACGCTGAAAGATTATAGCGTGTTGCTGTTAAGCGGTACACCGATAAAAGGCCAGTCGCTTGATGAGGTGCGCGACCTGATGCTGGGCGAACTAAGCAAGCTAAGAAAAGGTGAGTTTTCTGAAGATCTGATCACTTCTATCGTTAATAATGAGAAAAAAGACAAGATCGTCGACAATGAAAGCTACGTAAACCGTGCCGACAACCTGATGAATGACTTTGTAACCAATGTCGACTGGCGCACAGACGTAGCCAGCATTAATGAGCTGTCAAAGGTCACCAAAGCGCAGATTGTTGAGTTTGCGAATAAGTACCTGAATGATAACAACTACGTCATTGTTTACAAACACCAGGGCGAGGACAAAAACATTGTTAAAGTTGAAAAACCGCCTATTACCCCTGTTGAGGTCAATGCAGGCGCTCAATCTGAGTTCCTGAAACGCGTTAATGCCATGCCGGCTACCGCTGTTAAACCGGTATTCCTGGATTACCAAAAAGACATTCAACGTGCTAAATCAGGACATACTGACCTGTTGGCTGTACAAAATAAAGACAACAGTATTTTCCGCCTGTACTATCGTTATGATATGGGTAGCTGGAACAACAAATTGTTGCCCATTGCCGCGCAATATATCCAGTACCTGGGCACCAAAACCAAATCGGCCGAAGATTTTAGTAAGGCGTTTTACAAACTGGCTTCGTCCTACAATATTTCGGCAGGCTCTGAAATCAGCACCGTTAGCTTTACCGGTTTGCAGGAAAACTTTGCTCCTACCATTAAATTATATGAGGACTTGCTAGCCAACTGCCAGCCTGACGAACAAGCCTTAGCTGCTTTAAAAGCCCGACTGAAAAAAGCCCGCGAAAACGCCAAACTAAATAAATCAGCACTGGCACAAGCTTTAGTTTATTATGCTGAATACGGTCCATCAAATCCGTTTAACAATACGCTAAGCGATGATGAACTGGACAACCTGAAAGCGCAGGATCTGGTGGATATCCTTCATAAATTAAACAGCTACAAACACACTATCTTATACTACGGCCCGCAAACCGCACAACAGGAAGCTTTGGCTTTAGCTGCATTGCATAAAACACCGGCCGTGTTTACGCCATATCCTGCCAAACGCAGCTTTACCAAGGTTAATGTCGACCAAAACCGGGTATTGTTTACAAACTACGATATGGTACAGGCCGAGATTTACTGGATACGTAATGAAGGCGCTTACAGCCCCGATCAAACCCCGCGTGTTGAATTGTTTAACAACTACTTTGGCGGCGGCATGAGCACGGTGGTGTTCCAGCAAATTCGCGAGTCGAAAGCTTTGGCTTATAGCACTTATGCGTTTTATCAATCGCCTGTTAAAAAAGATGATCAAAACGTTTTCCTGGGATACGTGGGTACACAGGCCGACAAGTTGAATGACGCCATAAAAAGCATGAATGAGTTATTGACCGACATGCCTCGATCTGACAAAAGCCTGGTAGATGCTAAAGAGAATATGCGTAAATCAATCGAGACAGACCGCATTACGCAGGATGGCATACTGTTCAATTACCTGGAAGCGCAACGTTTGGGTATGAATTACGACGTGCGTAAAGTAACCTTTGACAGCCTGGACAAAATGAACTTTGAAACAGTGAAAGCCTTCCATGATGAGCAATTAAAAGGCAAGCCTTTTACTTACTGTATTGTCGCGTCAGACAAGCGAGTGAGCGATGATGACCTGAAAAAATACGGCGAGCTGATCAAGCCGGATTTAAAACAACTGTTTGGCTATTAAAAACAGCATTTGTGTGTTAAAATACACAGTATTACATTATTTATAACGATTTAAGGACGTTTAGCCGAAAATTGCGCTACGTTTTATAAATATTGATATCTAAATAATAAATGGTATAGGAATTGTTAATAAATAACCAAACTCCTATACCTTTTTGTTTGGGAGCATTAACAGATTTTGAAGATGCAAAGGATATTAGCGATAGACGACGACAAGGATATATTGGAGATCCTGCAATTGATACTTGAAGACAAAGGATATGAGGTAGAAACACTGGCCGACGGCAAGCAGTTATTTACCAAGATAAAACAATACCATCCTGACCTTATTATACTAGACATTATGTTGGGCAATCTGGACGGCAGAAAACTATGTCATGATGTTAAAGCATCGCCCGAAACCCGAAACATACCGATTATTTTACTCTCTGCAACTCACACCGTGTACGGCGATTTACATAAAAATGGCAACCCCGACGATTTCATTGCCAAACCCTTTGCTATCGACGCTTTATTGAATAGTGTCGAACGGCAATTAGCGGCTTAAATAGTACCCGGTCCGTGGCTTTGCCCGGACTTTTTTATTTGCAAAAAGCATCCAAAGTTTTAAACATTCCCTCCCGTTTCCTGTTAAACAGGCTAAATATTTTTCCACACTCATACATCATGTTTTTATAAGCGCGTTAAAAGAGTGTTTTCCACAAATTGTTAATTACTAATGTGAATTGCTTTTTGGGGTTTAACTAATTTAGCGCCACTATTTTTACGCACTATGATAAAAATCAGCTACCGAATACTCCTCCTCTCCCTATTTTTTGCACTCGACGTACACGCCCAGCAAGATCAGTCGTTCCAGATAAATCGCGTATACCATGCGGCTGGCGATCTGTTGGAAAAAGGTATGTATGTAGCTGCATCACAGCAATATCACCTGGTAATGGATTCGAAGTTGAAAACCAGCAACCAGCCCAAATTTGAAAGCGAGTTGAGTTTATTGAAAGAAAATTCTCAATACTACGTTGCGCTTTGTGCGTTGGAACTACAAAATGATGATGCCGAGAACCTGTTCCTGAAATTTATACATGAGCATCCTGAAAATCCGCTGGCAAAACTGGCTATTTTTCAGATCGGTCGGTTTTACTCAAAAAAGGGCGACTATAAAACCGCCATGCTATGGTTCGACAAGATTACCGCGGGCCAGCTAAGTGGTGGCGAATATACCGAGTATAAGTTCCGCAAGGGCTACGCTTATTTCTCGTTAGGCGATTTTAAAAATGCGCAGCTGCAGTTCAGCGAGATTAAAGATTACCGCTCGCCATATACTGACGATGCTATTTATTATTTCGCTTACATAGCCTATTTAAATAAAGACTATCATGTGGCGCTGGTAAACTTCGAAAAGCTTAAAAAATCAAAAAAATACGAAACCAGCTATCCTTACTATATCACCGCAGTTTACTTTTTGGATAAACGTTATAATGATGTGTTGAGCTATGCTGTACCTATTGTAAACAATACCAAACAGCAAAATGAAACTGAAATGCTGCGCATCATTGCCGCATCTTACTTTGCAAAGGTTGATTACGATAACGCAGTAAAATACTATGACCGCTTTGAGGCCCGCGACCAGGGTCGCACCCAAAACACACAAGACAGCTATCAGATGGGTTACGCTTACTATAAAGTGGGCAACTACTCAAAATCGGCCAGCGAGTTAGAGAAACTCATTGAACAGCAAGACGCATACAGTCAGAGCGGCAGCTATACGCTGGGCGATGTTTTTCTGAAGTTGAAGAATAAGCAAAGCGCCCGCAACGCTTTCCTTAACGCTTCAAAACTGAGCTTTGATAAACAGATTCAAGAAGACGCGCTGTACCAATACGCTAAGCTGTCGTACGAGTTAGACTTCAATACCCAGGCTTTAGAAGCTACCCGTACCTACCTGAAAAACTATCCGCGCTCAGGCCGTACCAACGAGATGAAGGTATTATTAGCTGAGGAGCTACTAAACTCGCACGCCTACAAAGAAGCGGTTGAAATACTGGAGCCAATCCCTAACAAAAGCCAGAGCGCCAAAATCGCTTACCAAAAAGTAACCTATTACCGGGGCTTGGAGTTTTATAACGAACGTGCCTTTGAGAATGCCATCGGCATATTTTTACGTTCGCTTAAAGAACCCATTGATCCAAATATTAAGGCGCTAACCACCTATTGGATGGCCGAAGCTATGTACGAGGTGCGTAAATACACCGAATCTGTACAAACCTTCCAGGACTTTCTGGATCTGCCTGAAGCTAAGGAGACTAACTTGTATAACTATGCTAACTATGCACTGGGTTACGCAGCATTTTATGGAGAAAAATACCGTACCGCTGCAACTTACTTCCAGCGCTTTATTGATGGCGAAGAGAAGGACCGTAACACGGTAAATGATGCCGTTACCCGTATCGGCGACAGCTTCTTTGTGCTGAAAAGCTATGAAAAAGCGTTGGAATACTATAATCGCATCATCGATCAGCATATCAAAGGCGAAGATTATGCTTTGTTTCAACGCGGTATGATCCAGGGCCTGCAGGGTGCGCCTGATACCAAGATCAATACCTTAAAACAGCTATTAAGCACCTTCCCTAACTCTGATTATGCAGATGATGCCGATTTCGAGATAGCTTACACCTACTTCATCAAAAACGACGGACCGACAGCCAAAACCTTGCTGCAGCAAATGATGCAGAAGTATCCCAACAGCAGCTACATTCCGCGCGCTTTGGTTACTATCGGTTTGATTGACTACAATGCCGGTAATGATGACCTGGCGGTTGAGTCGTTTAAACAAGTGATCAAAGATTATGCATCGACAGACGAAGCCAAACAAGCTTTGAAACAGATCGAGAAGATCTATACCGATAAGGGTGACGCGCAAACCTTCATTGCGTATGCGGGCACTACTCCTATCGGTAACTATACCACTGCCGAGCAGGAAAATATTATGTTCACTGCTGCTAACAACCTATACTTAAAAGGCGACTGGCAAGGTGTTGTATCGGCTGTGAATGCTTATTTTGATAAGTTCCCTACCAAGCCGATTTATGAGAAACAATCGCGCTTTATCCGTGCGCAGGCTTTAGTAAACCTGAAGCGCGATGATGAAGCAGTTCAAGACTACAACGTGATCCTGAATGATTGGACCAGCAGCTCGACCGAGCAGTCATTGATCGCTATGGCTAAGTTGTACATCAACCGTAAAAAATATAACGATGCCGTGGTATTCCTGAAAAAGCTGGAAGTGAGCTCAGAATACAAAGCCGACTATGCCTTTGCTATCAACAACCTCTTGCTATGCTACGCACAAATGCATGCGCCTGACGATGCATTGAACTATGCAAAACTGGTTAGACAGAACGAGAAAACATCGCAGGAAGATAAATTCCGTACCGGTTTGTATGCCGGCCTGGCTTACCTGCAAAAAGGCGATACAACAGCTGCGGTAAACGAGTTTGACTACACTGTATCAAATACCAAAACCGTTGCAGCAGCCGAAGCTAAATATAACATTGCCCGCATTCAGTACTTGAAACGACAGTACAAAACATCGCAAAAAACATGTTTTGATTTGGCTAAAGAGATGCCTAATTACGATTACTGGGTAGCTAAAACCTTTATTTTATTGGCTGATGATTACGTGGCGCTGAAAGACAAGTTCCAGGCTACCGCCACATTACAATCAGTGTTAGATAACTATAAAGGCGATGACGATATCCGCCCAACCGCACAAGCCGCGCTCGACAAGATATCGCCACCAAAGAAACCTCGCGAAAATAACATGGCCCAGCCTGATACCACGCAAAACAGCAAGCCAGATACAACTACTAACAAACCGGTTAATAAAGGATAAAGAGAACAAGCACATGAAACTGAAATACACCTACACGCTGTTTACTTTGATCATGGTATTATACTTTGTTCCGGTTAACGCGCAGAAAAGCACGAAGGCTAAAAAAGCCACCACAACTAAAAAAACATCGACCACTAAAAAAACTGCAACAAAACCTGCCGCAACAGCTAAAAAACAGGTTGATACCAAATCATTAGGCGATCAGGCTGCAAAAACAGCAGCGGCTGACACCACTAAAAAAGGCGGCGGCGCTAATGGCGCCAACGGACAAAATGGTGGTAGCTTATCAGAAGAGATCGTAATCACCTCGGCCTATAAACCTTTATTGGCCGACGCGGTTAAAATCCGTCGTAACCCCGATCTGACCGATAAAACACCTTATAAAGCTCCGCTTTCTTATAGTATGATAGACAAGCGTCTGGAGCAAAACTCAGAGATCAAACAATTGGACGCTATGAAAATGCCGCCAATCATTGATACTGTACCTTATAACAACATTGTAAGAGTTGGCCTGGGCAACCTGAAAACTACCTTCGCTGAAGGCTATTTTGGTAACGGACAAGATCAGGCTATGCAGGTTGCCGGTTATGTGCGCCATTTTGCGCAAAGCAGCAGCGCGTACACTAATCAGAAAAGCAATAAGGAAGAAATTGGCGTTTACGGCAAAAACATCGGCGCAACCAATACCCTGTCAGGCCGCATAGATTATGTGAATAAGGGTAATTATTTCTTTGGTTATGACAGAGACCATCCACCGGCATTTTTAGATATCGCCCATCAATATTTCAATACCATAAGCGCTGAAGGCGAGATTGCCAAAAACTACCGCGATGTAGATAACGATTTCGCTTACGCACTGAAACTGAAGGGCTATGCTTTTGGCGACCGCTTCAAGGCCCGCGAGAACAACCTGGTACTGTCAGGTTTTTTGAACCAGACTATCAACCAGTTTTATACCGGTTTAAGTGCATCGCTTGATTTGAGTACGCAGAAAGACTCGCTATACTCATACAATAACAGCATCGTCCGTTTAAATCCTTATATCAAGTTTCAGGGCGATAATTATAAGATTGATGCAGGTATCAATATCGTTGATGAATTCGGTTTCCGCAGTCGCTTCTCGCTGTTCCCTGCTGCCAAGTTAGAGTTCCAGGTGATCCCGAAATATGTCCGCCTATTTGTTGAGGCTAAAGGTGATGTCAACAAATCATCATTAAGAGATTTTTATGATTACAACCCCTACCTGGGTCAAAACCTCAACATCAAAAACTCGGTTGATAAACTGGATCTGAGCGCCGGTTTAAAAGGCACCCTGGCGCCGGGCTTAGGCTTTAAGGCAGATGTATATCACAACACCATAAAAGATATGCCGCTGTTTGTGAGCAACTTCAATTTTGCTAAAGGACAGAACCGCTTTGCGGTGATTTATGACAATGGTACGGCTACTGTTAACGGCTTTAATGGCGAGCTGGACTATAAAGTATCAGGCGATGTAAACCTTTTTGGCCGTGTTGAGTTTAAAACCTACAAAATGGCTTCAGAAGAACAACCGTGGAACCTGCCAACGTTTAAACTGACAGCGGGTACAGCTATTAATATTAATGACAAGGTTAAAATCACCGGTTCATTACTGTTAAGAGGCGATGCCAGCGACAGGCCAAATGCCGATGTCTATAAGGCAACTTACGGTGTAAACCTGCCAACGCCGGTTTTAACCGCGCCTATTAGCCAGTTTTTTGATCTGAGCGGCAGCGTTGAGTACAAGGTTACCAGACAGATATCAGTATTTGGCAGAGTGAATAACATTTTAAATTCCACAAATCAAACCTGGTTATACTATCCTGATTATGGATTTAATATATTTGGCGGTGCTAGTTATAGCTTCTAAAGCCTGAACTTGTGTTTCGCAAAGTTTAATAAAACTTTGCCTTACCGACTTAAGACTTATATTTGAAGTTTAAAATTAACCGTTACTATTAGGAAATGGATGTAGGCTTTTATTTAGGCGAATTGCTGATGCAGCAGGGCGAAGTGAGTGTCCCGGGTTTGGGCCGCTTTGCACAGACGCGCATGAGTGGTTATTATGACGAAAATGAAGGCAAATTCTACCCACCCTATCACCAGGCGCAGTTTAACCCGCAATTGGCAGACGACAGTACGCTGGTTGAATACATCGCTGCTAAAAAGAATATTTCGGTTGAGTCGGCCGGTTATTTTGCCGAGAGATACATTGATAACTTAAAGCAACAGGCGCTTACTGAAGATGTGCCTGTTGGTAACCTGGGGGCGTTTTACACCCAACAGGAGCAGCTAATCTTTAAACCGGCCGCCAAAATAACTGACGATGCCCGTTTTTATGGTTTAGAGCCGGTAAGCCTGAAAAAAAGCAGCCAGGCCCAGGCATTTGTGCAAACGCCACCGGTAAATGAAGCACCCGTAGCTATACCTATCTCACCCTACGAGGCACAGCCGCAAAACGAGCCATTACCGGAGTTTTTTGAGCCGGAAGAAGAGGAAACTACTTCTCGTGGCCCATTGCGCGCTATATTATTTACTTTACTGGGGATAATAGTGGCAGGCTTAGGCGTATTTGGTTTATATCGTTATCAGCCGGATACATTTGCAAAAATGGCGTTCTGGCAAGACAATCAGCCTGCAGTAAAACCAAAACCGGTAGCTAAACCTGCGGATACATCCAAATTGGATACAAATAAGGTTACGCTTAGCGATGTCGCCCCAAAAGATACCGCGCAAGCCATAGCAATTCAGCCAAATGACACCGCAGCTACTCAGGATAAAGCTGTCGACAAAAAAGGCATCGTAGTTTCGCCGGCTCCGGTTAACCCAACGGCTACGCCATTGCCAGCATCGCCCAAAAAAGAAAATAATACTTCGTTAATAGCCAAGCCATCGGTAGCGGTAGGTACTCATCGTTTTGAAGTTAATGTGTTTACCACCAGCAGCATTGCAGAGGCTAATACCATGACCCGGCAATTAAGAAGAGCCGGGCTTCATCCTCGTCTTATAACAGATGCGCCCGACCAGCAAATTCATATATCTATAGGTCACTTTGCTACAAAAGACGAAGCAAAGAATATGGCGATTACTGAGGTCAATGCCGGCCATATACCTCATGGCGAGGCCTACGCATTGGAGATTCAAAAGAAAGAAACCGCTGTTGCGCGCCCAGCTGTAACAAGTTCGGCACCGGGCACGCCTGTTAATTACGGTTTGGTAGCAGCCTTACCGTCAGAGGCAGTGGGCACTCACCGCTTTGAGGTATTTGCTACCCGGGGCACAAGTAGCGTGGCAGAAGCCAACGCCTTGGTTAATCAATTAAGAAAAGCCGGCCTTCGTCCACGTGTGGTCACAGATGCGCCTGACCAGCTGATTCATATTTCTATCGGTCACTTTGCTACCAAAGACGAAGCTAAAAACATGGCCGCCAGAGAGATTAATGCTAATCATATACCTCATGGTGATGCTTACGCGTTTGAGATTCAAAAGAAAGAATATACCGCTTCGCAACCCGTTAAAACAAATACAATACCGACGGTAACCCGGCCTGATTTTGCGTCACTGATAGCCAAGCCATCAGATGCAGTAGGTACGCGACGTGTTGAAGTATATGCATTTACCACCGGTAGCGTTGCGGAGGCAAATGCCGCTATTAAAAAAATGAGAAAATCCGGCCTTGATCCGCGTGTTGTAACAGACGCGCCGGGCACATTGATACATATATCTATCGGTCATTTTGCAACGAAAGACGAAGCGAGAAATTTGGCCGTTAAAGAGATTCAAGCGGGTCACATCCCGGGCGGTTATGCCTACGGATTTGAAATAATTCCAACAAAATAAACTACAATTAATGCAAGCAGCAGTAACAGACACCCTTCACAAACTAGCAGATACCGCTAACCACGCAGCACAACAGCTGGCAACCGTCCCGGATCAGGAATTACGTTTTGGCGACCTTTTAGTAAAAGGCGGCTGGGTAATGGTGCCCATCGGGATTTTGGCAGTACTGGGTTTAGTGATATTTTTTGAGCGATATTTTACCATTCGCAAGGCATCCAAAGACGAAAACAACCTGATGCAGCAGGTACGCAGCAGCATACTGACGGGCAACCTGGAATCGGCCATTGCTATTTGCCGCGCCAGCAACTCGCCGTTAGGTCGTATGCTGCAAAAAGGCTTGTTGCGTATCGGTCGCCCTATAAAAGATATTGAAGGCGCCATCGAAAACATTGGCAAGCTGGAAGTATCTAAACTTGAAAAAAACATTGGTATTCTGGGTATAGTAGCCGGTATAGCACCGATGTTTGGTTTCCTGGGTACCATTGCGGGTGTAATCAAGATCTTTTACGATATCTCAAAAACCGATAACATCAGTATGGGCGTTATCTCGGGCGGTCTGTATGTGAAGATGGTAACGTCGGCAGCCGGTCTGTTTGTGGGTATCGTGGCCTACGTTTGCTACCACGTATTAAATATGATGGTTGACAAAGTAATCCTAAAACTGGAGACTGACGCTATTGAATTTATTGACCTGTTAGAGGAGCCAAGTAAATAATGAATTTAAGAAAGAGAACACGGGGAGCATCTGCCGAGGTACACACCTCGGCCATGAACGATATCATGTTCTTCCTGCTTTTGTTTTTCCTGATCGCGTCGACGGTTACCAACCCCAACGTGATCAAGCTGATGCTGCCTAAATCATCAAGCGGCCAATCAGTATCTAAAAAAACAATTACGGTTTCTATCACTAAAGACTTAAAGTATTACGTCGACAAAAAAGAGGTTCCGGTAACCGATTTGAGCAATACTTTAACCGGCTATAAATCGTTAGCTACCGAGTTAACTATAGTACTTTATGTAGACAAGACCGTAGCCATACAAGACGTGGTGCAGGTAATGGACATAGCGCAGAAATTAAACATAAAACTGGTACTGGCAACAGAACCGAAGGGATAGATTAGTCATTGAGTCATTAAGTCATTTGCTCCGCGTCATTAGCAGCAAAATTAATGACCAATGCCGCACGAAGAAATGACTCAATGACAGCGAAGCGAATGACCAAATGACGCGCGAAGCGCAAATTAAAAGAATGAATTACCAACAAGAAGAAAATAATTATCCAAAGGCATTTGCATGTACAGCTGTAATATTAGCGGTAGTGATGGCTTTGTGTTATTTTATTGTCTTCAAAAATCCGCCGCCGCCTGAAAACGGAACAGGCGGCATATTGGTAAACTACGGTACTACCGACGAAGGTATGGGCAGTGATTACATGAACACTGAAGAACCGTCGATGGCTGAAAAAGCTAACCACAGCAAGCCTGACAAGGTTACCCACGCCACCCCTACCGAAGAAAAGCCCAAAGTTGAAAGCAGCGACAAAAACGTGGTAACCCAAAATACCGAGGACGCGCCAGAGGTTGCTGCAAATACCAAAAAGCCGACTAACAACATAGCTACCACGCCAACAAAAACGCCGGCCAAGCCTACCCTTAACCAAAACGCGTTATACAAAGGCAAAACAAATACAGGCACCGGCGAAGGCGACGGTACTACCAATACACCGGGCAACCAGGGTAAAACCACCGGCAGCACGCTGACAAATAACTACAACGGTACCGGCTCTGGCAATGGCGGCAGCTTGATGATGGCACAGCGTAACTTTACCAGTCGCCCTGCCATTAGTGACGACGGCCGGCATACCGGTAAAGTGATTGTAGACATCCGCGTAGATAAAAATGGAAACGTGGTTTATGCCCGTGCAGGTGCCCGCGGTACTACTATTACCGACTCCGGCCTGCTGCAACGCTGCGAAGATGCCGTTAAAAACTCACGCTTAAACGCGCTTGACTCTGCACCTGATCCGCAGATTGGTACGGTGGTGTTTGTGTTTCAGGTTAAGTAATTCTATTGTGTCGACGGTTCGAATCTCGTCGGGAGCACCACATGTCGCCTTTCTTATCAATAAAAGCTATTCCTGCCGTTTGGACCATTTCACACATTTTACATTTTTCAAATAAAATAGCTGTATCTCAAAACGTTATGGTAAATTTAATTAGTAAACCCACTGATTATTAAACCCAAAAACGCAATTACAATGAAAAAGATCCTGTATTTATTTGCAGCTGCGGCGTTAATAACCTCCTGCAACAATGCTGCTACTACTTATGAAGCCAAAAAAGACACCGCAGCCATGCCCTACAGAGCAATGTATTCGTCTGACATAGTTTTTAGCGACAGCACTAAGAACGCGCGTGCGGTGCTGCAATCGTTGAAAGACTGGGAAGACAATAAGCTTAACAATGCTCCGGCTTATTTCGGCGACACGGTTAAGATGGATTTTTGGAACGGCCACTCAATTACTCTGAAACGCGACAGCCTGGTAAAAATGGGCCAAAAAGTAAGAGACAGTCTGCTTAGCTCAAAAATAACGGTATACGTTTACACTAACCTGCGTGCTACCGACAAAAAAGAAGATTGGGTAAACGTATGGTACAAACAAATAGATACCTATAAAAATGGCAAGGTAGATTCTGCGGAATACCAGGACGACAACCTGATGAAAAACGGTAAAATAGTTTATGTAAGTGATAAGCGCCGCACGTTATTGCCGCGAAGCAAATAATATATTAAAAGATACGTCATTGCGAGGTACGAAGCAATCCCCGACTTGACGGGCGACCTTGCTTATAGGGGATTGCTTCGTCGTTTCTCCTCGCAATGACGTGTTTTTTAATTTATATCACTTACTCCAGGCAATGCATTTTAACCTTTTCCATGAAATATTCCAGGTCGAAGGGTTTGGCAATATGGTCGTCAGCGCCGCACTCACGGGTAATGGTTTCTAAGTCGTCATTGCCGGATACCAGGATCACCGGTAGATGTTTCAGGCGCTCGTCATTTTTAATATAAGTGCACATGGCAGTGCCGTCCTCGCCTTTTAAAGCCAGATCAAGCAGCACCAGGCCCACTTCTCTCTCATGCAAACGGCGTTTGGCCGACTGAGTGTCTGCCAGACTAATCACTTTATAGCCCCCTACTTCTAACAGGATACTCATCATTTCACCTATAACCGGCTCATCCTCAACAATTAGAACTTTTCTTTTCATATTTAATGCTAGCGCGACCTGCTTTATTACAATTGTTATACCATTATTTAGAATCAAGAGTCTATTTAGATACAAGAGTCAAGAAACAAGAACCAAGATGATAAAACTTTGACTCTGGACTCTCGGCTCCAGACTCTTGACTTCTCGACTCTTTTTACCAACTTTGCCCTGCAATGACCTATCAGGAAACCATCGACTACCTATACGCGCAACTGCCTATGTTTACCCGGGTAGGCGCATCGGCATTCAAAGCCAATCTGGACAATACCATAGAACTTTGTGCGCTGCTTAAAAACCCGCAAAACCAATTTAAAAGCATACACATTGCCGGCACCAATGGCAAGGGCTCAACCTCGCACATGTTGGCCGCCATACTGCAAACCGCGGGCTACAAAACCGGCTTGTATACTTCGCCACATTTGAAAGATTTCAGGGAGCGCATTCGTGTTAATGGACAAATGATCGGTCAGCAGGCCGTGATTGATTTTGTGGCCGATTATCAGCATGATTTCGAGCGGATACAGCCTTCATTTTTTGAGATGACAGTCGCCCTTGCTTTTGACTATTTTGCAAAGGAAAAGGTAGACATCGCCGTTATTGAAACAGGTTTGGGCGGGCGGTTGGATTCGACAAATATCATCACTCCCTTGCTTTCTGTGATCACCAACATTGGCTGGGACCATATGAATATATTGGGCGATACCCTGCCGCAGATAGCCGGCGAAAAAGCAGGTATCATTAAATCCAACATTCCGATAATTATTGGTGAACGACAAGATGAAGTTGCAGATGTATTCATCAACGAAGCCAAAGAGCAGCAAGCACCGATAGTTTTTGCTTCGGATATTTATGAAACTAAGATTAAGGGCGGCGATGACAATTTGAGGGAAGTCGAGCTGTCATCCGCAAATGAGACATTAACTTTTGCGTTGGACTTAACCGGCAGCTATCAGCTAAAAAACATAAAAACGGTATTGGCTACGGTTAACGAGCTAAGATCGCAGGGATTCACTATCAGCAACGATGATATCACAACCGCCCTGCGGCAGGTAAAGAACCTAACCGGCCTGCATGGCCGATGGGAGACCTTGAGCACATCGCCGCTTACCATTTGCGATACCGGCCACAATCCGGATGGCATTGCCGAGGTATTAAAAAACATCGCCAATATCAAATACCAACAATTGCATATTGTGATAGGTATGGTGAACGATAAGGACGGAGCCAAAGTGCTGTCCATGCTACCCAAAGACGCCATTTACTACTTCTGCAAACCCGATATGCCCCGCGGACTGGAAGCCGCAACCTTACAGCAAAAAGCTGCTGAATTTGGTTTAAGTGGTGACGCTTATCCATCCGTAAAAGAAGCGTTAAAAGCTGCTCAAAGCGCTGCCCAGGCTGGCGATCTGGTATTTGTTGGCGGAAGCACTTTTGTGGTTGCAGAGATCATTTAAATCGGCCTTAAATTTTTATCTTCACCACAAAATAATAAACATGAGCCAGATTACCTGGGGCATCATTGGTTGCGGCAATGTGACCGAAAAAAAGAGCGGCCCTGCCTTTAATAAAGTTCCCGATAGCAAGCTAATTGCAGTGATGCGCCGTAATTCCGAAAAAGCCGCCGACTACGCCAGCCGTCATAACGTACCCAAATGGTATACCGACGCACAGGAGCTGATAGATGACCCGGAGATTAATTCTATTTACATCGCCACGCCGCCTTCGTCACATATGGATTACGCGCTTGCTGCTTTAAGGGCCGGTAAGAATGTCTACATAGAAAAGCCTGTAACACTCAATGCTCACGAGGCCATGACTATTGCAGAAGCTGCGAAACGCAGCAATGGCAAAGTTGCGATAGCACATTACCGCCGCGCACAACCCATGTTTTTATACGTAAAAGATTTGCTGGATACCGGCGCCATTGGCGACGTGCGCACTGTCCAGATAAAAATGTGGCAGAGCCTGCGGCCGCAGCTCATCACCCAAACTGCAGATAACTGGCGCATAAACCCTGCCCTTTCAGGCGGTGGTTATTTTCATGACTTGTCGCCGCATCAACTGGATTTGATGCTATACTTTTTCGGCGAGCCGGAATATTACAATGGCCGTGCATTGAATCAATCGGGTTATTATGGTTGTGATGATAATGTAAGCGGACAAATCATCTTCAAAAACAAAGTGGTAGTAAACGGCAGCTGGAGCTTCAATGTATCTGACGCTGAAAGGATTGACCAATGCCACATCGTTGGCAGCGAGGGCAGTATCAGCTTCCCGGTTTTTGGGCATGATGTTACCGTCAGGATCGGTACGGACGAAAAAAACATCCACTTTGCCCCGCTCGAACACGTACAACAACCTATGATCGAAAAAGTGGTAAACTACTTTAAGGGTCAAAGCGGCAGTCCGTGCTCAATTGATGAGGGGGTGGTATTGATGAGGGTGCTGGATGCTTTTAGTCAATAGCCCCACCCAAACCCTCCCCGGTAGGGAGGGCTTTTAAAATCGCTTAAAGAAGTCTCCCCTGCCGGGGGAGATTTAGAGGGGGCTGATGGTTGGCTTTTACTTCTTCTTCGGCACCTTGGCCCCCGCTTCCCGCGCTTCTGACAGTCCGATAGCTACGGCCTGCTTGCGGCTGGTTACTTTTTTACCGCTTCCACTTTTTAGTTTCCCCTCATGCATTTCATGCATGGCTTTTTCCACTTTCTCGCCGGCTTTTTCTGAATACTTTGCCATGATATTGTTTTTTAAGTAAATGATATTAACTGATGCAAAATATTTGCCAAATTGCACTCATGAACCGCATAACTGATACTGATCTTATTTTAAATGCCGATGGCAGCGTTTACCACCTCAATCTGCACCCCGGCGATATAGCCAACACTGTAATTACCGTCGGCGACCCCGACCGCGTGGCTGAGGTAAGCAAGTACTTTGATCACGTCGAACTAAAAAAAGGGAAACGCGAGTTCATTACCCATACCGGCACCCTCGGCAGTAAACGCTTAACTGTACTCTCGACGGGCATCGGCACAGATAACATTGATATCGTTTTCAATGAGTTGGATGCTTTGGTTAACATCGATTTTAAAACACGTACCGTTAACCCTGCTTTGCGCAGCCTGAATATCATCCGCATCGGTACTTCAGGCGCTGTGCAAAAAGACATTGAAGTAGATAGCCTGTTGCTGTCATCATTAGCTATTGGCTTAGATCCACTGATGCATTATTACCGGCAGAATTTGAGTAACGACGAACAGGCCCTGTTAAATGCTTTCAAATCGGCTTTGCCTGAATCAAACCTGTTGCCTTACGTGGCATCGGCAGGGAAAGGCCTTTTAGCCGCTTTGGGCAGTGGCGAACAGCAAGGAATCACCATCACCGCACCCGGCTTTTATTCGCCACAGGGGCGCCAGGTACGTGCGGCGGCCGCTGTCCCACAATTAATGAACGTGATACAGCAATTTGAATTTAACGGCCAGCGCATCACCAACCTCGAAATGGAAACAGCAGGCATTTACGGACTAGCCACCGCACTGGGCCACCAGGCGGTATCATGCAACGTGATATTGGCGAATCGCGCTACACAGGTTTTCAGCAAGCAGCCCGGCGTTATTATGGACCATTATATTCAGTATCTGCTTGAGAAAACGTTGGACGTTTTACATTAGACGTGATACGTTATATATTTCCATTAACTTACGTAAAACGTCTAACGTACAACGTAAAACCAAAACCACCAAAATATGCTTATCTTCAAAACATAAAAGCACGGCATGACAACAAAAAAGCTAATTGCTCCTTTTTACGAAAGATTATCGCTGGTTTTAGTAGGTATTCTGGCGTTGGGATACCTGGTGATACAAGGCAAAGACGTGCTCGACCCATTGATGTTCGGCTTTTTGTTTGCCATTTTGCTGTTGCCCGTTTCGGGCTTTTTTGAGCGCAAACTAAAAGCTCCTCGCAGCGTCTCGTCATTCTTGTCTATTATTTTGCTGGTTGGGTTTGTCGCGGGTGTGCTGTACCTGGTTGGGTCGCAGATCACCAAACTAACAGACGACTGGCCCATGCTTCAAAAGCAGATCGCTCAATCAGTCAATAACATATATGATTGGGTTGAAAACACTTTTAACTACGACGTCAGCAAACAGAAAATTTTCCTGAGCAACACAGAGCATAAAATATTATCGCGCGGCGAAGAGGTGGTAGGTACCACGTTTGGCGCTGTATCTTCTCTGATGCTGTTTTACGTCTTCATCATGATCTTTACCTTCTTTATCCTGTTTTACCGCAAGCTGCTGCTCAGCTTTGTGTTGCAGGCTTTCGGCAAGGATAACGAGCACATTGTTCATGACATTGTTAAAAATATACAGGGTATTTTAAGACAATATATTCTGGGTTTGGTGTTAGAGATGGTTATTGTGGCTACTGTGGCTTGTACGGTATTTCTGATGATCGGCATTAAGTATGCGGCCTTGCTGGGCATCATTGTGGGCTTGTTTAACATCATCCCGTATCTAGGCATTTTTACAGCGCTGCTGCTAAGTGTATTGATCACTTTTGCTACCGGTCCGGTAAGTAATGCCATTTGGGTAGCGGTGAGTGTGATTGGTATACATGCTATTGATGCTAATGTATTGTTACCGACCGTGGTAGGCTCAAAAGTACGCCTTAACGCTTTGATCACCTTCCTGGGTATTATTCTTGGCGAAATGATGTGGGGACTGTCAGGCATGTTTCTGTCAATACCTGTCATGGCGATTTTCAAGATCATCTTTGACCGTATTGAGAGCACCAAACCCTGGGGCTACCTGCTGGGCGGTGATTATGAATTCAAAGAGTCGGCCGAGAAAAAAATGAAAACGGAGTAAAATATCAAGACTTGTCATTGCGAGCGCAGCGTGGCAATCGCAAGGAGGACGGCTAACCCAGCGGCTTCGCGGTTGCCACGCTGCGCTCGCAATGACAAAACATTATAAAAATGTCAAGCCGTAGCGATCAATCGCTTTTCCTATCTTTACTCCCCATATGAAATTTCTGCGCCTGCTCCTGTTTCCTTTTTCATTGATCTACGGATTAATTGTGGTGATGCGCAACTGGTGTTTTGATGCAGGACTGTTAAAAAGCCGCAAGTTTAATCTGCCGGTCATCGCCGTAGGCAACTTAACCATAGGTGGCGCAGGCAAAAGCCCCATGACGGAGTATCTGGTTCGTCTGCTTAAAAAAGAAAACAAAATAGCTACGCTAAGCCGCGGTTATGGCCGCAGCACCAAAGGTTTTTTATTGGCTGATGCTAACGCGACGGCCGACCAGATTGGCGATGAGCCCTCGCAATTCAAACATAAATTTCCGGACATTACCGTTGCCGTTTGCGAAAAACGTATAGACGGCATCGAGCAATTACAAGACAATCACGACCTGATCATTCTGGACGATGCTTACCAGCACCGTGCAGTAAAACCCGGCTTGAGTGTTTTATTGTTTGATTATAACGGATTAAACAACCCGCACCAGGTACTGCCTGCCGGCGATTATCGCGAGCCATTCAGTGGCCGCTGGCGCGCGGATGTGATCGTCATCAGCAAGTGCCCTGCCAACCTGCCTGCCGGTGAACAGGAACGTATTGTTTATGACATGGCTCCGTTACCCTATCAGCAGGTATTTTTTAGCTCGATAAATTATATGGGCCTGCAGGATTTGAAGGGAAATGAGGTTGGCACCGCCATCGACCAGGACACTACGGTTTTCCTGCTGACCGGCATCGCCAACGCTAATCCGCTGCTTAACTACATTAAAAAACAAACTTTACACGTTATACAGCATAATTATCCCGATCATCATCGCTTTAGCTTAAAAAATATCACTAAACTTGCTGATGAATTTGCTGCCTGCCGCGCACAAAAAAAACTGATCGTCACAACAGAAAAAGATGCGCAGCGTTTAGGTGAACAAGAGTTGCTGTCGCTTGTTAATAAACTGCCCATTTTGGTATTGCCGATAAGCGTTAATTTTTTAAACCACCGGCAGGAAGCTTTTGATCAATTGATAACAGAATATGTCAGGAAACATAGAAAGCACAACCCAATACATTAAAAGTCGCATCGGCGATTTTCAACCTGAGGCGGGCATCATCCTCGGCACCGGCCTTGGCGGTTTGGTTAACGAAATAGAGGTTGAAAAACAACTCATGTACAGCAATATCCCCGATTTCCCGATCTCTACATTAGAGTTCCATTCGGGTAAGCTGATATTTGGTACACTGGGCGGCGTTAAGGTGGTTGCCATGCAGGGCCGTTTGCACTATTACGAGGGCTACAGCATGCAACAGATCACTTTCCCGGTTAGGGTAATGAAGATGCTGGGTATTAAAACGCTGTTTGTGTCAAACGCCAGCGGCGCGCTAAATCCTGACTTTAAGAAGGGCGATTTGATGGTGATTGAAGATCATATCAACCTGCAGCCGCATAATCCGCTGATTGGTCGTAACGACGAAGATTGGGGTCCGCGTTTTCCTGACATGAGCGAGCCTTACAAACATAATCTGATTGACCGGGCGCTTAATATCGCACAAAAAAATAATATTACCTGCCATAAAGGTGTGTACGTTGCCGTTACCGGCCCCAACCTGGAAACCCGTGCCGAGTATCGTTACCTGCGCATTATAGGCGGCGACGCCGTGGGTATGAGCACCGTGCCTGAGGTAATTGTAGCCAACCACATGGGCTTGCCTGTGTGCGCTATTTCTGTTTTGACTGACGAAGGTTTTCCTGACACCCTTAAGCCGGTATCTGTTGAAGAAATTATAGCTGTGGCCACAGCTGCCGAACCCAAACTGACCTTAATACTTAAAGAATTGATTGCCGGTTTAAATGGCTGATAAATTTAAATACATATTATTTGTACTGATGTGCTTTGCGGCGCAGTTTGCCATGGCGCAAATACCACAGCGTAACCCTCAGTATAATCCTAACTACCCTCCGGGCAGGTACCCAAATCAGCAACAGGGTTATGGATCCGATACCGCCCGCAATCGCCGCGCGCTGAGCAGCGACGAGATGATAGACACCCTGCGTAAACGTGAGCAAAACTCGCGCGACTCGGTTATTTTCACGAGTAAGTTTATTAAGGTTACCGATGAAAATTCTTTGAAGGACAGCACTCAGCTGTTTCCTATTGATACTACGTTTACTAATTTTGAAAACTACAGCCGCCTGTTTCAGCCGCGCTCGCCTAAAATAAGTTTAGGTAGTACCGAGGGCCTGGCAGCGCGCAGCCTACTCTTTGAACCTTCAAAAATCATAGGCTTTGATGCAGGTTTACACGCGCTTGATACCTGGCTGTTGAAACCACAAGATATCCAATACTACAATGCGCGTGTACCTTATACTGTACTCAAGCTGGTTACCGCCGGCCGTGCCGAACAGGTGCTTAACGTTTTACACACCCAAAACATTCAGCCTAACTGGAACATGGGCTTTAACCTGGGTTTTGTGGGTTCCCGGAATTTCTATGCCAGCAACCACGTGCTTGGCCAGAACGTGAGCAATATTAATGCGGCCTTGTTTAACTGGTACGAATCAAAAAACAAGCGATACAACTTACTGGCCAATGTTATTCTCAATAACCTTAAATCGCCTGAGACAGGGTCTATTCTGAACGACTCCTTGTTTACCAGTAAAAAAGGCTCGTTTGATATCACGACCGAGCAGGTGCGTTTACCCAATACTTATGAAAACTGGAAAAACACCAGTTTATACATCAAGCAAACTTATTACATAGGCCGCATTGATACCACTATACAGAAAAATTCGGCTAATATATTGCCTACGCAGCGCGTTAATTACACCTTGCATTATGATGTAAGCAAATATGAGTTTTTGCAGAACGATCAGGATACTTACCATGTTTTCCCCGACTACTATTTCAGCTCAAACCGCTCGCGCGACTCGCTGACCGTAAACCATATTCAAAACGATTTTGGCTACAGCTTTTATCTGCGCGGAAAGAAGAAAGCGGCCGTAAAAAACGAGTTGAAGCTTGACGTAGGCCTAACACACGATCTGTACAGTTATAACCAATTTGTGACCGATACTATTGTCGACCAATTTGGCTATAAATCGCGCAAGCCTGATAAAAAGCAGCAAAACACATTTCAAGACATCACCCTGCATGGCAAGTTAAGCTACCGCTTTAGTGACCGCCTGAATCTCGAGGGTACTGTACAGCAAATTGCCGTTGGCCGCGACTTTGGCGACTTTTTATACGATGCTAAGCTTTATGTATCAGGAGGTAAAAAAGCCGGGCGCATCATTCTGAATGGTTACGTACAAAACAGCTCTCCGCCCCTGGCAGCCACCAGTTGGATATCTAACCATTATATTTTTCATAACTCGTTTTCAAACACCAAAACTACCAGTGTGTCGTTCAATTATATTAACGATGCTTTGCAGCTTGATCTGAAGGCCGAGTACTTTCTAATTACAGATTACCTTTATTATGAGGCACAGCCCGGTGGCGTCGACGCACACCCCGTACAAGTGGGTAACCCGATAAATTTGTTAAAGTTAAGCCTGGGCAAAAACCTGAGCTGGCATGATCTGCATTTTGACAACTACGTGGTTTATGAAAAAACCGACTATCAATCAACCCTGCGCGTACCCGAGGTTTATACTTACAGCGCTTTGTACTACAATGCCTTTTTGTTTGATGTACTGCACATATCAACCGGGCTTGATGTACGCTTTAACACGCCTTACGTGGCGCCGTCATATGCGGTGGGCCTGGGCCAGTTTTATAACGGACCGAATGTTACCTTCTCATCCTACCCTGTCGGCAAAGTGTTCCTGAAGGGTACCATCAAGCAAACCAACCTGTTTGTGGCTTATGATTACGCCAACCAGGGCCTGTTTAGCAAAGGATATTACACTGTAAACCGCTACCCGCAACAGCAAGCTGCATTGAAGTTTGGGGTGAGTTGGTTTTTCTTCCAGTAACCCCCGGCCTAATATTTAATGTCATTGCGAGGAGGAACGACGAAGCAATTGCACGCGTTCCTTTTCTACTTGCGGTTGCCACGCTACGCTCGCAATGACACAGTTTTGACACTGTAAGGGCCTACGTCTTCAACTTCTTCTTCTTAGCAGCCGGAAACAACACGTTATTCAAGATCAGCCGATAACCCGGTGAGTTTGGGTGCAAGCTCAAATCAGTAGGTGGCTCATTGGGGTTGTATTGATAATTTTCGGGGTCATGGCCACCGTAGAACGTCCATTGTCCCTTGCCCAGCTCGCCATGGATATAGCGGGCCTCGTTGGCGCTTTTCATTTCGCCCATAATGGTTACTGTCGACTTTATTTTTGATTTGTTGAAGGCCGTTGCCAGGCCGAGGAAGCCTTTAATCACCTTATCGTGGTCTTGGGTAAGCATGCTGGGCACCACGTCCCATTTGGCTGAGAAATCAAACAGCGTAAAGAAATCATTTTCCTGGTAAACATGCCGGGTGTTACTTACGTCAATATCACTGAACCTGCCGCCGGAGCGGCCATATGAAGTAGCGCCAGTCACCACATTAAAATTTTGAAAAGCCAGCGTTTGGCTAAAGTCCAACTTTGACTGGGCTTGCGGGTCGGGCGGGTCGCCATCATAAACCTCATCAACAATATCAGTTTTAGCAGCTGCTAACGCGATGTCGAAACTATCGGCGCCAGAGCACATCGCCAGCAAAAAACCACCACCCGCACAAAAATTGCGGATGGCCTGAGCCACCGCTAGCTTCATTTTAGATACCTTATTAAAACCAAACTTCTTGGCAGTGGCTTCCTGTACAGCCTTCGTCGCCAGAAATTTGTCGGCGTTGCGGCCGCGGTTTCCTTCTTTGCTGTACTGACCGGTAAAGTCTTCGTGATGCAGGTGCAACCAGTCATATCTGTTCAGGTCGCCGCGCAGTACTTCTTCGTCGTACACTAAATCAAAAGGGATTTCGGCATATTTCAATACCAGGATAACGGCGTCGTCCTGAGGCTTTACACCCTCTTTGGGCGAATACACAGCCATCCGCGGAGCCTTCTCCAACTTCACAATGTCCATGTTAACCGATGGGTCATTGATCTCGGCGGTGATCTGCGCCACTTTATCATCGGCAATAACCTCATAACTTACGCCGCGTATTTTACACTCGTTTTCAGTCTTGATGTCGTATTTGGTGAGGAAACTGCCGCTGCGGTAATTGAGCAGCCAATCAACCTCCTGATCATTCTTTAATACCCAGAAGGCTATCCCGTACGATTTAAGGTGGTCTTTCTGCGCTTCATCCATCGGTATCAATATGGAGGCCGCCCTAACCCCGGCGCACCAGAGCAGGATGGTAGAAGCTATAAGATACCTTAGATACTTCATATTAAGCCCCCCAGCCCCCTAAAGGGGGAGGAATAGTAAATGGTTATCACTGATAAAAACTTATGAAGTTTTAGAAACTTCGTAAGTCTAGTAACCTCCTAATCTCTAACTTCGTCATTGCGAGGAACGAAGCAATCTCTACACACGCTAATCAATCAAGCAAGATGTAACTGTCGCGCAGAGATTGCTTCGTTGTTCCTCCTCGCAATGACGCGTGTTAATAAAGCCGGATCACGTTTTCTGCTTCTTCTTTTTAGCAGCCGGAAACAACACATTATTCAATATCAACCGGTAACCGGGTGAGTTTGGATGCAAATTCAGGTCGGTTGGCGGGTCGCTTACTGCGTGCTGGTAATCTTCGGGGTCGTGGCCGCCGTAGAAGGTCCATTGCCCCTTACCGTATTCGCCGTGTATATAGCGTACCTCGTTAGCCGTTTTCATCTCGCCCATTACGGTGACTCCCGGTTTGATGGTGTTTTTGTTAAAAGCCGTTGTCAAACCCATAAAGCCTTTTATCACTTTGTCGTGATTTTGGGTAAGCATACTGGGCACCACGTCCCATTTGGCCGAGAAATCAAACAGCGTGAAGAAATCTTCTGTACGCACCACTTGCCGGGTGCTCGTGACATCGATATCACTAAAGCGGTGCGAAAGCGGATTCATATCCAGGTTAAAATTCTGGAACGCAAAGGTCTGCGAAAAATCCAGCTTGCTTTGCGCGCTCGGGTCGGCCCCATCGCCATCAAACATGGCCTCGCAGATATCGGTATTTGCAGCAGCTAACGCGACGTCAAACGTCTCTGTACCAGAACACATCGCAAAGAGAAAACCACCGCCGGCCGTAAAATCGCGGATGTGCTGTGCTACGGCCAGCTTCATTTTCGATACTTTTTTAAAACCAAGTTTGGCGGCCATATCTTCCTGTGCCTTTTTATCGTCGATATACCATTGGGCGTTGGCATAGCCTGCAAAAAACTTACTGTACTGGCCGGTGAAATCTTCGTGGTGCATGTGCAGCCAGTCATATTTCGGCAGGTCGCCGCGCAGTACCTCTTCGTCGTACACCAAATCAAAAGGTATTTCAGCATATTTGAGCACCAGGGTCACAGCGTCATCCCATGGCAGTTTGTTTTTTGGCGAATAAACGGCAATACGCGGGGCCTTTTCCAGTTTCACCAGGTCCATGTTTACTGACGGATCATTCACCTGGCTCAATATTTCGGCCACCTTGGCGTCGGCAACTACCTCATAGCTTACCCCGCGGATCTTACATTCATCTTCCAGCTTTTTGTCGTATTGGGTCATGAAGCTGCCGCCGCGATAGTTGAGCAGCCAGTCAACCTCGCTCCCATTTTTCAGTACCCAAAACGCAATGCCATAAGCCTTTAGATGATTCTTTTGCGCCTCGTCCATCGGCATCAGCAAAGAAGCCGCGTCGGAAACCAAATTCAAAAGGCAAAAGGCAAAAATCAAAAAGTACTTAATGCGCTGGATCATATCCAAATTTAACGAATTATTGGATATGGTATTATTATAAAAGAGCACCGCCCTAATTTATTACTAAGATAGATGTCATTTCGACCAACGGGAGAAATCTATACACGCGTAACGGAGCATGATGTAAATATATATGTATAGATTTCTCGCTACACTCGAAATGACACATTGAGTTTGACTATTGTAAATGTTTAATAAAGCCTTAAAAATCAACTTATAATATCAACCTCAACTTAGCATCACGAAAATACACGCCCAGCCAGGCCAGCACACCGAAAACAATCGGAAAATAACAAGGCGCCTGCGCATGGATCATGATAGCCACTGCCCCACCCAGGTAGCCGGTAAGCAATATGGCGCCGATAATAGCCGTACGCGGGATAGTATACAAAATAGTGCATATCAGCAGCACAAAACCTATGGGCTGCACACCATCGGCGGGCCAGCCTAATTTGGTACTGCCTTCCATTGACGGGGCTGCTTTAACTATTTTCATGCCAGCGTCAACCAGTAAAAAAAGAATAACCAGCACACTGATGATCCAACCGGCCCACAGCGATTTTTTTGATAATGTTGTTGTTTCCATTTGAGTAATGTTTTAAAGTTGAGTCAAAGGTACAACGCCCAAATACCCCGCGTGAAGTGCTAACGCGACTTGTGCAGGGTGCAGTTGCGACATAACGTTAAAATACAATAAATTCAATGTATTCTGCTATGCACCGGCAAACGCCGTCACTAATCTCTAATCATCAACCACTAATCTCTAAAAATTATTACCTTTGCCAACCATCTAAAAAGACAGAAAATGAGTAAAGCAATCATAAAAACAGAAAAAGGCGACATGACGGTTGAGTTTTACGATCAGGATGCCCCTAATACAGTTGCCAACTTTAAAAAATTGGCTAAAGAGGGATTTTACAACGGTTTAACTTTTCACCGCGTTATCCCAAACTTTGTGGTACAGGGTGGCTGCCCTTTTTCTAAAGATCCGGCAACTGCTTATAAAGCAGGCAGCGGTGGACCGGGCTACCATATAGACTGTGAATTGACCGGCGAATTGCAATATCACGACCGTGGTGTGCTTTCAATGGCTCATGCCGGCCGTAACACCGGTGGCTCACAATTTTTTATCTGCCACAGCCGCACCAACACTGCTCACTTAGACCGCAACCATACTTGCTTTGGTAAAGTGATCGAGAATGTTGATGTAGTTGACGATATCCGTCAGGGCGATAAAATTTTATCAATTGAAGTAACTGAAGAATAATATGAATTTAAGCGCAATTGTATCGGTATCAGGTAAGCCGGGGTTATGGAAAGCGTTGGTGCAAAACAAAACAGGTTTTGTTTTAGAAAGTCTTGATGCTCAAAAAACCAAGCTGGTAGTTAACCTGTCGACCGCAAAATTAGCAGCCCTGGAAGAGATCACCATTTTTGGTGATGACGAAGATATCAGACTAACTGAGGTCTTAGAACGTATGAAAACTGCAAGCAACGTCCCTGATGCAAAAGCTGATGGCACCGTTCTGCGTAAGTTTTTCAGAGAAGTAGCTCCGGGTCATGACGAAGAAAAGGTTTACGCTTCTGATATGAAGAAGATTGTTAACTGGTTCAATATCCTGAAAGAGCTGCCTTTATTTAACGAAGCAGCTCCGGCCGCACCATCTGCCGAAGGCGAAGGTACTGAAGCACATGCTGCCCCGGTAAAAGTTACCGAAAAGCCAAAAGAAAAACCGGCTCCTAAAAAAACTGCCGCTCCAAAAGCACAGGCCGCTAAAGCAGCCGCTACCAGAAATCCGTCTAAAAAAGGATAGGTTTTTGATGTGCGGATATGCAGATGAAATAAAACAAAAAAGGCTCGCAATTGCGAGCTTTTTTATTTTATTCCCTTCCGCGGTCATTGCGAGGAACGAAGCAATCTCTGCGCGTCAGTTACACCTTGCTTGATTGATTAGCGGGTGTAGAGATTGCTTCGTTCCTCAATGACGTTATTGAGGTAGCGGCGGTATGAAACCCCTCGCTATTTGTTAAGAGTATCAAATTTATCCAAGCACCAAACCATCATCTGCATATCTGCACATCCACTAGCATTCCGGCTCATCGCATTTCTCATCGGAGAATTCGGGTTCGAAGGTGCTGTGATTAATGTCTAAATGCAACAGGCGGTGTCGCAGATCGGCCTTTATGTTGTCAAACTGATGCAGATCTGACGGGGCAATCACCAGGTGTGCCGTCAGCGCATTTTCAGTAGTGCTGAGCGCCCAAACATGCATGTGGTGTATGTCGACTACTCCCGGGGCTTTCAGCAGCTCGGCTTTGATCTTAGCCAGATTCATTTCTTTAGGTACGCCATCCATTTCCAGGCGCAGGCTGTCTTTTAGCAGGCTCCAGGTTCCGCGCAGAATAACGATGCCGATAATCAAGCTTACCACGCTATCTATCCAATACAATTTGGTAAAGTATATGATGGTACCGGCTATTACCACCCCAAAAGAAACAACGGCGTCCATGGCCATGTGCAGGTAGGCACCTTTTACGTTCAGATCTTTGTCTTTATCCTTCACAAACAGCCATGCAGTAAAGGCGTTAATGCCAATGCCCACTAATGATACCCAGGCTACCGTATCGCCGGCTATGGCTTCAGGATGCATAAAGCGGGCTATGGCTTCGTAAACTATGATCCCGATGGAAGCCACTAATATTACGGCGTTAAAGAAGGACACCAATATAGTCGACCGCTTATAGCCATAAGTATAGTTGGCGTTTGAGCCTACTTTGGTGAGTTTAAAGGCCAGTAGAGCCAGCGCCAGGCTAACTACATCGCTCAGGTTATGACCGGCGTCTGTTAGCAGCGACAACGAGCCGGTAATCAGTCCGGCAATAACTTCGATCACCACAAAGGCCGAGTTGAGGATGATACCCCAGATAAAAGCAGCGTTTAAATGATCGAGTTTAGGTTGTTCGTGATGATGGTGACCAAAACCATGCGAATGGTCGTGATCATGATGGTGATGAGAATGGCCGTGACCTGACATGGTGCAAAGTTAGGTTTTAGAATGCTGAAAGTGAAAGGATAATATTGAATCATGAATGCTGAATATCGAATATCGAAGTACTTCATCATTTAATATTCAGCATTCGTTGTTCGATATTCATTTACTCATGATGATATGGCTCTCCCTTCAAAATGGTATAGGCCCGATACAACTGCTCCACAAAAAAAAGGCGGATCATTTGGTGCGAAAAGGTCATCCGCGAAAGCGAAAGCTTATCATTGGCCCGGTCATAAACCGATTGGTCGAACCCGTACGGACCGCCAACTACAAAAACCAGACTAGATATTGAGCCTATTGCTTTCTTATCAATATAAGCCGAAAACTGCTTAGAGGTAAACTCCATGCCGTTTTCATCCAGCAGGATCACGTGGTCTAATGGTGTTATTTTTTTGAGGATGAGCTCGGCTTCTTTGTTTTTTTGCTGCTGCTCGGTAAGGGCCTTGGTATTTTTGAGCTCGGGCAGGTCGATGAGTTCAAGCCTGGTGTAATGCTTCAAGCGTTTTACATATTTGTCGATGCCATCTTTCAGATAAGCATCCTCTGTTTTGCCTACGGTTAGAAAAGTAATCTTCATGACCTCTTCCCGACCCTCTCCAAAGGAGAACGGGGTAAATTAAATGTTATTAAAAAATTAGCACGCCATTGGTTCCCTCTCCTTTGGAGAGGTTAGGGTGAGGTGTAAAACTAGTTATTTAAAATATATCTCCTTATTTTGAGCCAACTTTTTTGAAAAACATGCAATCTACCATCATAAACTATTACCACCAGAACGCGAAAGCGGCGCAGCAGCAGGCCGATAAATTTAAAAGCGATTCAAACACTTATTCATTTATACGGCTGGCGGTTTTTATTGCGATGGGCGTTTTTATTTTCGTGGGCGCGATGAATAATAACTTCACCGTTATAGCCGTAAGCATACCCGTTTTACTGGTAATATTTGCAGTGCTGGTAAAGAAACAAAGCTTTTACGACAAACAGCATAAATACTACAGCAACTTAAAACTCATTAATGATAATGAGATAGCCAGCATACAAACCCGCGGCAATCTGTATGACAATGGCGCTGGTTTTAGCAACGAAAAGCATTTTTATACCGCTGACCTGGACATCTTCGGCAACATGTCGCTGTTTCAGTTAATGAACCGGGCGGCCACCAGGCCTGGCCGCACTAAGTTGGCGGACTGGTTAAGCGCCCCTGCAAACAAACCGGTTATCTTAGAGCGGCAGGCTGCAGCACAGGAAATTGCTGACAAGAACCAGTGGAAACTTGAATTTCAAACCCTGCTGCTCTTTGCTAATAAAACTGATGGCGAGGTTTTAAAGGGACTGTTTACTTTCCTGCACCATCCGTTAGACATCCCCGGCGAGGCTGCTTTGAGCAAATACATCAGGGTGGCGCCGTATCTGTTGCTGGCTGCCGTAGTCGGTGCATTTTTTTGGCCGGTAGCTAAGCTAATTGCCATCATTCTGGGGATTACCAATCTATCGATAGTGAGTTTGAAAGGCAATTATATTGCCAAATCATCGAACGTCGCTGACAAGATCAGTAAGATACTGAGCGGCTATGCTTCGGTTTTTGATCAAATTGAAAAAGAGGACTGGCAATCGACACATAACCTTAATCTGGCGCTCAAGATCAAACAAAATCAGACTTCAAAAAATATAGCCCTGCTGGCACGGCTCATCGATAAAATGAACTACAACCTTAACATGGTGGTTGGTGTTATTCTTAACCTGTTCTTTCTATGGGCGCTTAAACAAACCATCGCCGTTGAGCAGTGGAAACGTAATAATGAGCATAGCCTTGAAGATGCTTTTGAAGTCATTGCCGATTTTGAGGCCATTGCCAGTATTGGCGGCTTGCGGTGCAATTATCCTGAATGGAGCTTCCCGCAAATTGCAGATGGCGATGCTTATACGCTTGTCGCTCAAAACATCGCGCACCCGCTTATTAACAACGTCACCAGGGTAACCAATGATTATGAGCTAACGGATACCCACAAAATCGACATTATCACCGGCTCAAATATGGCTGGCAAAAGCACCTTTCTGCGTACTATTGGTATTAACACCGTTTTGGCCCTGTGCGGCGCGCCGGTTTGTGCCAATAGCATGCGTGTATCCGTAATGACTATGGTAAGCTATATGCGTATCAAAGATTCGCTGAACGAAAGTACGTCGACCTTTAAAGCCGAGCTCGACCGTCTGCAAATGCTATTAAAAGCAGTCGAGCATGAATACAAGGTTTTCTTTTTGATTGACGAAATGCTGCGCGGCACCAACTCTGTCGATAAATACCTGGGATCAAAAGCCGTTATCGAGCAGCTCATCGCCAAAAATGCTGTGGGCATGGTAGCCACCCACGACCTGCAGATAGCACAGCTGGAAGAAAAATATCCTGACTACGTGCGTAATTTCTATTTCGATATTCAGGTGGTAGATGGCGAGATGCTGTTCGATTACAAGATTAAACACGGCGAGTGCAAGACGTTTAATGCGTCGTTGTTGCTGAAGCAAATAGGAATTGATATTAAGACGGAGTAGCCCCTCTGTCATTCATTCATAGCGAAGAATCGTACGCTTTGCCAACCGCTTTTATAAGATTCTTCGCTATGCTCAGAATGACAAAAAACAAAAATAGCGATAGGCTTAACCCATCGCTATTTAATAATTATTCAAATATCAAAGCTTATTGGTTGCCGCCGCCTCCCATGCCTTGGTCGCCTTGTTTCAGGTCGTCGTTGTTAATGCCTTTCTTTTTCTCCATCGGGTTTTGTGGTTTAAAATTAAGCTTACCAAAGTTGTAGCTAAATGTTAAACCAAATGAGCGGAATGGATATTGGAACCGGCTCACCTGAGTTAAGCCTCTGCTGGTAATATTTGAGTTAAAGTCTTTGTAATTGCTAAACGGCTGGATAACATTCACACCCAGTGAGTATTTTTTCTTATCAAACTGTTTCTTGAAGCCCATACCAAAAATACTAAACGCCGGGTTGGTACCTTGTATGGTACGGCGTGCCGAGCTGCCAAATGCAAATGATTCAACCACAAAGTCTTTTGGTAAAGTCAGCGTGCCGCGCATAAAACCGCCGTATTGTACGTAAGTACCGTTTGATGATTGCGCCAGGTTGAATATACCTGCCGGATCTGGCTTATAGGTATAAGCATTGATACTACCCTGAATAGTCAATATTTTAAACGGTGTGATAGATCCGAAGAAACTACCGCCGAATGAGTTGTTGTTACCAATATTTTGGAAGGTAGTTAATGTACCACCTTGTTGTATACCGTTAACAGTAACTGATACCGGCGTGGCAATACCTTCGATCAAGCCGCTGGTGTGTTTGTAGTACGCCGACAGGTTGATCACAGAAGCACCGATAAAAGTGTTATAACCTAACTCAATGGTTTGCGATACCTCAGGGTTAAGTTTTGGGTTACCTACTTTTTGAGCCAATATATTGGTACTGTCAACATACGGGTTCAGGAACTGTAAGCTTGGGCGGGTAATACGTTTGCTGTAACCCAATTTAATGGTTTGCGTTGCAGTAAGCTTTTTCTGGAAAGTTAAGCTTGGTATTAATGTGTTATAGTCCTGCGTAAACGGTATATTTTTTGGCGATACGCTGTTAGGGTTACCGTCAATAGTAGTATACTCATCTCTTAAACCGGCCAAAATGCTATAGTTTTTTGGCAAATTGATGGTCAATACCGAATAAGCAGCACCCACATTCTGGTTATAACCATAGGTGCTTGATGCTAAGCTATTGAAAACAAAGTCATCACCCTGTGGCGAGTAAATATCATTAGTGGTGTTAATCCGCCTCATAATATATTTAGCACCCGACTCTAATTTAAACGTATTATTCATCGGCAACACATAATCAGCCTGAAGCGTGTACTCGTTATTGGTACCGTCAATCTTATTTTTCTGATTAGGATTTACAGCAGTATAGTAGTTGGTATACTCCGTTTTACCTATGCTATGGCTCCATTGGGTTGAAAAATCCAGCTCCTCGCCTTCTTTTTTAAACTTGTGCACGTAGTCAATGTTCCAGTCAAAACCGCTTGCCGGTATAGCATGAGCTACTGAGTTTAAGCTGTATGGATTATTGCCGGTAGTAACACTGTTTGAGTTAGTATTAAATGCAACCTGGTTAAGGCGTATGCTCGAATTCAAACTATTGTAAGCGTTAAATTCATATCCGGCAGATACTGAGCCCATGATAGCATGGCGCGACACCCTGCTGGTACCTTTGGTTTCCTTAAATGAATGGAAGTTACCGGTGTCAATTTGTGTCGACTGATAGGTGTTTGATGTTTGCGGCCATGAAGCGTTACCGCCAACGTTCATGGTGAGGTTAAACCTGTTTTTGTTATAGTTCAGGTTAAAGTTACCGTTGTTTTGGCGCGTACCTATACCACCGCTTATACCACCGCTAATACCTGATATATTTTTTTGTTTGGTGATGATGTTGATGATACCGGCAGAACCCTCAGCATCATATTTTGCTGATGGTGAAGTGATCACCTCAACGGTTTTAATCTGGTCGGCAGGGATACCTTTTAATACGTCAGACAAGCTGGCCGAGGTAGCTCCTGACGGACGACCATTAATTAACACGCGCACGTTCGCGTCGCCGCGTAATGATACGTTACCGTTAATATCAACGTTTACCAGAGGCACTTTCTGCAAAATGTCTGTAGCGCTACCGCCGGCAGCGGTTACATCTTTTTCGGCATTATAAACAATCTTGTCGATCTTGTTTTCAATTAACGGAGCTGATGCTGTCACCGTTACCTCATTCAATGACTTTGCACTTTGGCCAACCACCACGACACCTACGTTTTTATCGGGTTTTGAGGGCGTAGTTTCAACACCGGTAATAATTTTAGTTGGATACCCAACAAAGCTAATTTCAAGGCGATAGCTGCCCGGGTGTACATCATTTAATTGAAAAGTTCCTTTCTCGTCAGTCAGAATACCGGTTATTGGAGTTTTACCGGTAACTCTGAATAATGTTATCGTTCCGTAATCAAGTGGCTTTTTAGTAATAGAGTCAACCACCGATCCGGAAATCTTACCCACTATGGATGAGCCTCCCCCGCCAACACCAAACTGTGCCTTCGCCGAGATTACCGAAAAAATGATTGCTATAAGTAGAATTATGCGTTTCATCTGTAAATTTTTTGAAATTAGGCGCAAAACTACTCTAATTGTTACAACCAAAATTTACTTTTATTACATTTTTTATAATTATGTTGCAGATGTTACAAAGAATGGTTGTAACACAGGTGGATAGGGCTCCTAAAACCTGGTGGTGTGCCCGTCATGGAGCATACACTGTGGCGGCTTCATCAGGAGCCACGTGTTTATAGAAATAAGACAACAAAAAAAATGCTCCATAGGTGCATCCTAAAAAAATTGAGATTAGGATGCACCTACGGAGCAAAGAATATTATACAATATATCTATAAACACGAAGTCCCTAACAGGGCTCGTTTGTTTATTTGTTTCTTAGATTACCTATACCACCATATTCACAATACGTCCCTTAACCACAATAACCTTTTTAGGTTGTTTGCCGTCCAGGTAACGCTGCACATCGGCATTAGCCAAAACAAAAGCTTCGATATCTTTTGGCTCAAGACTTAATGATATGTTAAGGTTCATTTTTGTTTTACCGTTGATAGAGATCGGGTATGCAAACTCATCCTCCACCAAATATTCAGGATTAAACTTCGGATATGGAGCGTACGATAATGTACCGGCCTCATTACCCAACAACGCCCAAAGTTCCTCACAGATATGCGGCGCATAGGCAGATAATACAATCACCAGATCCTGCAATACCTTACGGCTGTTGCATTTCAAATCAGTCAGCTCATTGACAGCAATCATAAAGCTCGATACCGAGGTATTAAATGAAAAACGCTCTATATCTTCTTCAACTTTATGAATGATCTTATGGAGCGATTTCAGTTCGGCTTTGGTAGGTTCAGCGTCAGATACTCTAAACTCCCAGGCATCGTTATGGAACAGGCGCCAGAATTTGCGAAGGAACTTAAACACACCCTCAATACCATTGGTGTTCCACGGTTTGCTCTGCTCCAGCGGACCCAAAAACATTTCGTACATACGCAAGGTATCGGCGCCATAACGGGCAATCAGGTCATCCGGGTTAACTACGTTGAATTTAGATTTTGACATCTTTTCAACTTCATGCCCACAGATATATTTACCATTTTCAAGGATGAACTCAGCGTCCTGATATTCTTCGCGCCAGGCTTTGAATTTGTCGATGTTCAGCACATCGTTATCTACGATATTCACATCTACATGCAAAGGCGATGTTTTATGCTCTTTAATCAAACCATGAGACACAAAGGTATTGGTGCCTCTGCCCTCTTCGTCAACCAAACGGTACACAAAGTTCGAACGGCCTTGGATCATCCCCTGGTTAATCAGCTTTTTAAAAGGCTCTTCTTCAACCACCAGGTTCAAATCTTTCATGAATTTATTCCAGAAACGGCTGTACAATAAGTGGCCGGTAGCGTGCTCGCTGCCGCCAATATACAGGTCGACATCTTTCCAATATTCAATAGCTTCTTTTGAAGCAAAGGCATTCTGGTTCTGCGCATCCATATAGCGATACCAGTACCAGCTACTCCCGGCCCAACCTGGCATGGTTGAAAGCTCATACTGGAAAGCCTCGATTTCTTTATTTGGCTCTTGGCTCTTGGCTCTTGACTCTTGACTCTTATACAACCAACCTTCCGCACGGCCTAGTGGTGGTTCGCCGGTTTCAGTTGGTAGATATTTGTCAATCTCAGGCAACAACAATGGCAAATCGCTCTCGCTTATCAGGTGGGGCAGTCCGTCTTTAAAATAAACCGGTACCGGCTCGCCCCAATAACGCTGGCGGCCAAAAATGGCATCGCGCATTCTGAAGTTAATCTTGGCTTTGCCCAGACCCAGTTCTTCCAGCTTTGCAACCACTGCATTAACCGCATCTTTATAAGTCAAACCATTAATAAAGCTTGAATTAATGTACTTACCCTCTTTGGTAGCATCGGCTTCGTCAACAATATTTTGAGTATCCAGTATCGGGATGATCGGCAGATCGAAATGCTTGGCGAATAAAAAATCGCGCTGGTCACCACTCGGAACGGCCATTACAGCGCCGGTACCATAGCCCGCCAAAACGTAATCGGCTATGTAGATAGGCACGCGCTCGTTATTAAGCGGATTGATTACATAGCTACCCGTAAAGGCTCCTGATACGGTCTTGGCATCGGCCATACGGTCCAACTCAGATTTCTTTTTGGTTTGAGCGATATATGCATCAATCTCTGCTTTTTGTGCGTCGGTAGTTAAACCAGCTACCAACTCATGCTCAGGAGCTAAAACAATGAAAGTCACCCCAAAGATGGTATCAACCCTTGTTGTAAATACCTCTATGAAGTCCTGAGTCTTGAGTCCTGAGTCTTGACTCTCAATAGGGAATTTTACCGACGCCCCGGTACTTTTACCTATCCAGTTGCGCTGCATTTCTTTAAGCGGCTCAGGCCAGTCGATAGTATCCAAACCATTTAACAGACGCTCGGCGTAGGCAGTGATGCGCATGCTCCATTGCATCATTTTCTTTTGCTCAACAGGGTAACCACCGCGTTCGCTGAAGCCGTCTTTCACCTCATCATTAGCCAATACAGTGCCTAAGGCCTGGCACCAGTTTACGGTACTTTCACGCAGATAGGTTAAGCGATATTTTAATAGTTCGTTTTGTTGCTCATTATTGGTTTTAGCCTTCCATTCATCAGCAGTAAAAGTCAGGGTATCCTCATCGCAAACCGCACTGATACCTGCCGATCCGTTCTGCTCAAAATGTTTAACCAGTTTTTCTATCGACTCGGCTTTGTCGGCATCTTTATTATACCAGCTGTTAAAAAGCTGCATAAAAATCCACTGTGTCCATTTATAATATTCAGGCGAACTGGTGCGCACCTCGCGGCTCCAGTCAAACGAAAAACCTATCTGATCCAGCTGGCGACGGTAGGTAGCAATATTAGCCTCGGTAGTCACAGCCGGGTGCTGCCCTGTTTGAATAGCGTATTGCTCTGCAGGCAAACCAAATGAGTCATACCCCATTGGGTGCAGCACGTTAAAACCTTTAAGGCGTTTGTAGCGCGCAAAAATATCAGAAGCAATATAACCCAGCGGGTGGCCCACATGCAGGCCTGCACCTGATGGGTAAGGGAACATGTCAAGCACGTAATACTTGGGTTTATTGCTTTTATCCTGGGCCTTAAAGGTTTGGTTTTTGGCCCAAAACTGCTGCCACTTTTGCTCTATATCCTTAAATTGATAGTCCATTTCTTATTTTATCCGATAATGAAACGCGAAAATAAAAAAATCCTATGATTTGGACAGCTAATTATCAGGTATGTGACAAGCTCAATTATTATGCGTTCCCAAAAAGACAATACTCGCTCATCATCAATAGCTTGCCTAAAAATTCATACTTAAAAGTCAGTATTATAATATTTATTTCGATTTCATCGAAAAAGTTAAACTATATTCGTTTAACCTTTGCAACTCGCAATTATGAAGAGTTTCCTGCCTGTTATACGGCGGTTGACTTATCTTTCCATATAAAGCAGTTAGGCTTAAGGTGTTAAATTGCTTACAATACAATCACATTATAAACCAAACAATCAAACAATGAAGAAAATTTTTACTACCCTTTTAATTTTAACCGGCATTTACTCCGTGTCGCACGCGCAAAAAAAGGGAGACATGGCCTATGGCGTCAGCGTTGGCCTAAATAGTGCATATGCGGTTTCAGGCAATGCTAACTCAAGCAGCACAGATTCGCGTCTGGGCCCAAACTTTGCTTTTCATGCCGAATATTATCTCTCTGACCAATGGAGCATTAAAGGCGAAGCCATTTATGACAAAAAAGGCTGGGGCGGTCTATATAACGACGCGCAAAAAAATCTAACCATTTCTAACGTTAACTACGCTTTAAATTATATCACTATACCGGTTTTAGCAACCTGGCACATTGGTGCAGAAAAACTTTGGTACGTAAATGCCGGCCCTTATGTTGGTATCTTATTAAGCGCCAAAAATGATTACAACAATGCCGACGACAAAGCTAAATATAACACTATAGATGCTGGTGCAAATTTGGGGTTGGGTATACAATTCCCGCTTTCATACAAAAGCACCAGAACAAAAATATTCTTTGAATATAACTGGCAAATAGGTGCAGCCAATATTTCGGCTGTTTCCTCAACAAATACCGCTACTTTGATGAGACAGGCTCTTAGCGCCGGTATAAGATTCTAAAAACCAGACCTTAAACAACGAAGCGTGAGCAAGGCCATCAGTTAACTGATGGCCTTTTTATTTTTAATCGGTTAAAATATCCAGACAGTTTTTACTCATGGCTGCCAGCCGTTTGCTTAGCGATTGCAGACCGGCATCGTCATGAATATTTACGTACAGCCTTTTAATAAGTTCGAGCGTTTCGTCGCTTGGGTCGCAAGCCTGGGCCTTTTCCAGATGCGGCAAGGCTTTCTGTACAGCGGCCTTGTATTGTGCAGCCAGGTCTGTATCGCCGGGGCTTAACTGCAGTTTGTCGTAAAGTTCATCTGCCGGTTTCAGAAACAAGTAGCCCAGGGCCCGGTGCGCAACATAAAAATTGGGTTGGGCAGCTACAACCTTTTCATACAACGGGATAGCTTCTTTCGACTCATCGTCATCCTCATACAACTTAGCCAGGCCATTATAAAAACTGATGCGGCTTTTAGCGGGTAGCTGCTCTACATCAGGCAGTATATCCTCGCCTAACTTTATAGCGTCGGGCGTTTTGCCGTCCAGTCGCAATAAATTAAAGTTGGCGTATTTTTCGTAAACAGCATCGGCCTTGGTTTGGGCATAAGTAAATGCTGCTGTAAAAAGCATAATTATTAACAGAAATATTCGTTTAGACATGGTCAAATATAGGTACACAACGTTCCTTGTTTCATCTAATAAATCTATCTGACCAAAAAATTTTAACTTTGTTTAAACTATATCACAAAACTTATGAAAAAAATTTTATTTGTAGCGATTTTAATAATTGCCTCTTTCCAACTTGCAAATGCACAAAGTCGCCGTAATACTGAATTTTCGGCCCGCATTGGTATTAATGGCTCGCAAATTTCTGATGGCAGCTACAACAGCGACGCGGTTGCCGGTTTAAACCTGGGCATAGCGGTCGACCAATATTTTGCGCGCGACTGGAGCATTAACGTCGGCCTGAATTACCAGCAAAAAGGCTGGGCCAACGGATCTCTTTATTATGACGACGGAACCCAACTTGACGGTATCGACTTTAAACTTCACTATCTGACCGTACCGGTATTAGCTAGCTGGCACTTTGGCTACACCAGAAACTGGTATGTTAATTTTGGCCCTTATATTGGCTTTTTGGTGGGTGCATCTGAAAGCTCAAACACTGTATTCGATGCCAAAAGCGATTTTAATACCGTTGATGCGGGCATTGCTGCTAACATAGGCGTCAAGATACCAATTAATCGCCAAAGTAATTTCTTTATAGAATTTGGTGGCCAGGGCGGCCTGGCTAACGCGGTTAAATATGCAAATCCGTCATTACAAAACATTACCACCAGCTTAAATGTGGGTATCGGATTTTAAGGATTAACGTTTCGAAATATTTAGAAAGCCTTGCTGTGAAAACGGTGAGGCTTTTTTGTTGAGGTTATTTTAGCATTCAGTAGACGCAGCCTTTGCATCCCACAAAACCTTTCCTACCCTATCTATATGGTCTAGCAATCCGGCGTTAGCTATGTGGTTGTAAATGGACAGGTCAAGTTTATAAGGCAGCAGCAGGTCATCAAGCTTTAATGAAATATCGCTCAATATTTTCAAATCGAGCTCACCTTTTAGGGTTATGTCTATATCTGATGATGATTTAAAATTGCCCTTTGCTCTCGACCCATAAATAACAGCCCTTTCAACCGCAGGGTATTGCTGCAGCACATGGTTAATTTTTAAAACTGTATTTTCTGATAATCCAAATAGCATTTTTAAATCAATTTAGATTGACCGGCCGATCTTAAACCGTCAAGCTTAAGCTCTAGGTCTTTGAATAATTTAAAGTAACTATTAACAACTGCACTGGCAATCTCATCGGCAGTTTCTTCATTATAAGAATGCGATGTCAGATTTCTGCTCACCAACATGTTCATCCATTCTTCGCCATCATTAATCAAATTAAAGCTAAAAGCTTCGCGGATGGTGTCCCTTGAGCCGGTTATGTCTAAAATTCCCTGATGGATAAGATAATCCTTCATGGTGTTCCACCCTAATTCATAAGTATATTCAAAAGCTTTAATCAAACCCTGCTCTTCCAGTTCAGACAGTTCGCCTTTTATCACAAACTTCTCCAATTGCCCTAAAGCTTTGCGATAGTTTGCAAATCGTTGTTCCCAGCGAATGTCTTCTTTTGATGCCATACTTAACAAAGATAAGATAATTGACTAATCTGTTCCCAACATCTCAAATCAAAATCCTATCTTTGCCCATGCAAGAAAAAATCCTCATTCTTGACTTCGGCTCACAGTTTACCCAACTCATCGCTCGCCGGGTTAGAGAACTCAACATTTACTGCGAAATCCACCCGTTTAATAAAATCCCTGAAATTGATGGCTCTGTAAAAGGCGTTATTCTTTCCGGCAGCCCGTATTCGGTACGCCAGGAAGATGCACTGCATGTCGATTTTATGCAGTTTCATGGCAAGCTGCCTTTGCTGGGCGTTTGCTATGGCGCGCAATATCTGGCGCATTTTAACGGTGGTGAGGTTTTACCATCAAGCACCCGCGAATATGGCCGTGCTAACCTGCAATATATTCAGGAAGGCAATCCGCTTTTCAGAGGTATTCCGGTAGGTTCGCAGGTTTGGATGTCGCATGGGGACACTATTGCTACCCTGGCCAGCAATTTTGAGGTTATTGCCAGCACAGACAGCGTGCATGTTGCTGCTTACCATGTTACCGGCACCCAAACTTACGGCATACAATTTCACCCTGAAGTAACCCATAGTTTAGACGGCAAGCAATTGCTGGAAAACTTTTTGGTTGATATATGCGGCTGCAAACAAGACTGGACCGCCGACTCGTTCGTAGAAACTACCGTGGCTTCCCTGAAAGAAAAACTGGGCAACGATAAAGTAGTTTTAGGCTTATCTGGCGGTGTTGATTCATCAGTTGCGGCGGTATTGCTGCACCACGCCATCGGCGAAAATCTATATTGTATTTTTGTGGATAACGGCCTCTTGCGCAAAAACGAATATGAGTCTGTATTAGACTCGTACAAACACATGGGCCTTAACGTTCGCGGTATTGACGCCAAACAACGTTTTTATGATGCGCTGAAGGGCCTGTCAGACCCTGAAGCTAAACGTAAAGCCATTGGCCGCGTTTTCATCGAGGTATTTGATGATGCCGCGCACGAGGTTCAAGACGTAAAATGGCTGGGACAAGGTACTATTTATCCGGATGTGATCGAGTCGCTGTCTGTTAAAGGACCGTCGGCTACTATCAAATCGCACCATAATGTAGGCGGTTTGCCAGATTTTATGAAGCTGAAAGTGGTTGAGCCATTAAACACTTTGTTTAAAGACGAAGTTCGCCGTGTTGGTAAATCGCTGCATATTTCTGACAACATTTTGGGCCGTCACCCATTCCCGGGTCCGGGCCTGGCTATCAGGATTTTAGGCGAGGTTACGCCTGAAAAAGTTGCAATATTACAAGAAGCCGACGCTATTTTCATCAACAATTTGCGTAGCGCAGGTGTTTATGATAAGGTATGGCAAGCCGGTACCATATTTTTACCGGTGCAGTCGGTTGGTGTTATGGGCGACGAGCGTACTTATGAGCACGTAGTGAGCTTGCGCGCAGTTGAGTCAGTCGACGGTATGACTGCCGATTGGTGCCATTTGCCATACGAACTGCTGGCCAAAATCTCCAACGAGATCATCAATAACGTAAAAGGAATTAACCGGGTAGTATATGATATCAGTTCGAAACCACCTGCCACCATCGAGTGGGAATAAGTGGTTATTGTTTTTAGGGATAGCCATGTTGGCCGCGGCGTGTTCGCCAAAAGTGCGGCCGGTAGTGGCTCCCCCTAAAACCGAAACTGAGAAACCCGGCACCAAACCCGAGCCACCAAAACCAAAGCCCCTACCGACAAGGCAATCCAGCATTGCACTGTTGCTGCCATTCGGACTGGATCACCTGAATGCCGGCGCAAGCTATACTGATGTCAGCTTAAAACAAGCCAACATCGCCCTGGATTATTACCAGGGCTTTCAACTTGCACTTGATTCGCTCACTTCATACGGTTACAACTATAAGCTGCGCGTTTTTGACACCCAGGCATCGGCTAATCAGGCGCGCCAAATGGCTTTTAATGCTAACATTTGGGCCAGCGATCTGATTGTCGGCCCCATCTTTCCGGATGATATGAAGGCCTTCGCACAACCGCTCAGTGGCCCGCGTAAGCCTATTGTTTCGCCATTATCGCCTGCGGCCCCGGCTACCATCAACAACCAAAATTTGGTTACCATTATTCCGCCACTTGCTGAGCATGCGGTAACCGCGGCCCGGTACATTCAAAAACGCATGCAGCCCGCTAAAGTGTTTATATTGAAGTCTGGCTACTCTGAAGAAAACGACTACATCATACCTTTTAAAAATACCTTAGACAGTTTAAGTAAGGGCCACATTAAAGTTATTCAAACCGTTGTGGTACGCGGGCAATTGAGTGCACTTATCCCGCAGCTATCTACTGCATCGCCCAATATTTTTGTTATGCCATCAACACGCGAAGCCTTTATTACGGTAACTATGCGTTCGCTTGATTCATTGGCGAAGCATTATCCTGTCACACTTTTTGGCCACCCCAGTTGGGAGAAATATAGCTTTTTGCACAGTGATATTCTGCAGCGCCTGCACACACATATCACATCGGCCGACAAGGTAGACTACAAAGCGCCCGCTACTATTACCTTCATTACTCAGTACCGAAAAAAATATCATACCCCCGCCAGCGAATATGCCATAAAAGGTTTTGATGAAGGCATGTATTTTGGTAAATTATTGGGCGAAAACAATGGCGATACAAGAAGCATGACCAGAACTGATTACAACGGTATCCATAACAACTTTCACCTCGTAAAAAGGCCCGGAACAGGTTATGTAAATACCCATGTCGGCGTATTCGATTACGGTTATTATGAACTAAGAAAGGTAGAATGAAGGCTATAAATCAGCTTAAAACATTTCAGCGCATTTTGTCCGAATACCCGGCCGAGACGCCATTAAGCAAATTTCTACCCGGCTTTTATCGCCAAAACAAACAAATGGGCTCAAGCGACCGCAAAGTCGCCAGTCGCCTGGTATATAATTATTTCAGATTGGGCCGCGCACTGGCCAATCGCCCGCAAGACGAGCGCCTGGTATTGGCCGAGTTTCTATGTAACACACAAAGCAACTCGTTCCTGCAGTATTTCAAGCCGGATTGGGCCGCCTGCGTAGCTTTCGCGATCGATGAAAAGATTGATCTGATTCAAAAGACCTATCCCGATTTTAAACTGGAAGATGTTTTCCCGTGGTCGGATAAGATCTCTGCGGATATTGACCAACAAGCTTTCCTGAAATCATTCTTTGTACAGCCTGATCTGTTTATACGCGTCCGCAACGGATACGATCACCTGGTTAAGGCCGAGCTCACCAAGGCGCAGATAGCTTTTAAAGATGAAGGGGACGGCTGCTATTCCATGCCTAACGGCACCAAGCTGGAAACCATCTTCCCTATCCAGCACTGGTTTGAAGTGCAGGATTACTCATCTCAGCAAACTGCCAAATATTTCAAGCCTCAGAAATGGGATGCCTGGTGGGACGCCTGTGCTGCATCTGGCGGCAAATCGCTGCTACTACACGAGGAAGAGCCGGATATTAAACTGGTGGTGTCAGATATCCGTGAATCAATCCTGGCCAATTTGGACGAACGTTTCCGCTCTGCGGGATTAGTGAAATATCAGCGCAAACAGCTTGACCTTACCCAAAACAACGACCAGGCATTGCATGATTACGAATTTGACGGTATCATCCTCGACGCCCCCTGCAGCGGCTCAGGCACCTGGGGACGAACGCCCGAGATGATTGCCCAGTTTGAATCACCCAAGATAGATTTCTTTCAGCGCCTGCAAAAAACCATCGCAACCAACGTCATCAAACACCTCAAGCCCGGCAAACCGCTTATTTACATCACCTGCTCGGTTTTTAAAGCCGAGAATGAAGATGTAGTTGATTATCTGATCAAAGAATGCGGCCTGAAACCGGAAAGCATCGAAGTGCTAAAGGGTTACGGGCATAAAGCAGATAGCATGTTTGTGGCGCGATTATGTCCGCCGACTCAATAAAACCTGTCATTGCGAGCGTAGCGTGGCAACCGCACGCGTTCTACTACCATGTCATTGTTGTGACAATCTCATTAAAACACGTCATTGCGAGGAACGAAGCAATCTCTACACATGCAAATCAAATAGCGTGTTGTTACTGTCGCGCAGAGATTGCTTCGTTCCTCGCAATGACGTGATGGTGAATTGCAGGGCCCGGGGCCCGCTCCTTGCCCGTGTTGGTGTTGTCACCAACAAGTAACGGGTGTTATTTAACTTCAAAATCCACCCACCGCACATGTTGTTGGTGACAACACCAACAACGGCGTAAGGCTAAACCCGGTTTAGAGTCAAGAATCAAGAGACAAGGATCAAGAATTGTAATTGCAACTCTCTAGCTGTCATTGCGAGTGAAGCGTGGCAACCGCAAGCAGAAAAGTTTGCGATTGCTTCGTCGTCCCCTCCTTGCAATGACAATTATAATTGCCTACAAATGCGTATTACTCCTAAACAGCTTAATCGCTATCGCCAATAATATTACCCCAAAAGCTTTACGCAATATCTCAATACCCGTTTTGCCGAATAGCTTCTCGAGCCATTGCACGTTCTTCAATACTAAATAAACAAACAATGTATTAATGACAATGCCCACCAGGATATTCTGTGTTTGGTATTGCGATTTGAGCGACAGCAGGGTAGTCATGGTACCGGCGCCGGCAATTAGCGGAAATGCCAGCGGCACTATCGATACGGTGTCTGATAGCTCCTCGCTGCTTTTGAAGAGGTGTATACCCAGAATCATTTCCATGGCGATAAAGAAGATCACCAATGAGCCGGCGATGGCAAATGAAGCGATGTCCAATCCGATGATGTCGAGCAGTCTATCGCCAACAAATAAAAACACCACCATGAGCACCAATACCACTATACTCGTCTTTTCCGACTGAATACGCCCCGCACGCTGGCGCAGCTGTATGATCACGGGTATGGCACCCAGGATATCGATGATCGCAAAAAGGATCATCGTTACCGATAGTATCTCTTTAGGATTAAATGTTAGCATAGGTTATCTTTAGGATCATACAAAGCTAAAACAAAAAAGGTTCCGACACTGCCGGAACCTTTTGCATTATTATCAGTAATTAATTACTCTACAAATTTAGGATTCGGCGGGTTGTTGGCATCAACAGTCTTACCATGGCGCACTTTTGAGTGCTTGACGCTGTAGCCAAAATAAATGCACATGCCAATAGCCATCCAAATGAACAGACGCAACCAGTTTTCCAGTCCCTCGCTGCCCATCATACACAGGCATATCGCGGCACCCAGCGGACACACCAATAAATAAGCCGGCGTTCTGAACGGGCGGGTAATACCCGGATCAGTTCTGCGCAAGATAAAGATCCCGATACATACCAGCACAAAAGCGAACAGCGTACCGATACTTACCATGTCGCCAACAATGCTGTCAGGAACAAAGCCCGCAAACAAGGATACCATCACAAAGAAAAACCATTGTGATTTATAGGGCGTGCGGAACTTAGCATGAAGCTTAGAAAAAATAGGCCAGATTAACCCGTCATTACTCATGGTGTAAAACACGCGGGTTTGGCCCAGCAACATCACCAGGATAACTGATGAGAAGCCTGCCAGAATAGCTATGGTAACAAAATTAGCCAACCAGCCATAACCAGGCATTGCAGCATGGATGGCATAGGTTACAGATGCTTCTTTACCCTGAACCAGGAAGTCTTTATAAGACACCAAACCGGTTAATACGTGCGAAAACAGGACGTATAAAATGGTACAGAATACCAATGATATCAAAATACCCTTCGGCATGTCTTTCTGCGGGTTTTTAGCTTCCTGAGCTGCTGTTGAAACAGCATCAAAACCAATAAACGCAAAAAACACCACGCTGGCGCCGCGCAATACACCAAGCCATCCGTGGTTAAAGGTATCGGCATAGTTGATCGAACCTGTGTTGGTTTTAACAACGCCGGCATTTTCAGGAATCAGATATGGCGTATGGTTAGCCGGGTTAATAAAGCCCCAGCCTAAACCTATGATCATTAACACGATAGCCACTTTAACAATAACAATAATGTTATTTACCGCTGCCGATTCGGCTGTACCTTTAATCAGTAATAATGTCAAAAGGAATAAAATCAATATGGAAGGCAGGTTGATCAAACCATGTGTGCCATACTCTGCTGCATACATACCGGTTGTTGTGGTAGATACCTCAAACGGCGAATGCGACAGCGCAAACGGAATATGTACATGGAAAAATGTATCCAGAAATGTATTGAAATACTGCGACCAGCCAATTGCAACCGTTGCAGCGCCTAAGGCATACTCCAAAACCAAATCCCAGCCAATTATCCAGGCAATGAACTCGCCCATAGTGGCATAAGAATAGGTATAGGCCGAACCGGCAATTGGTATCATACTTGCAAACTCTGCATAGCATAAACCCGCCAAGGCGCAGCCTGCTGCTGCAATTAAGAATGAAATAGTTACCGCCGGACCGGCATGCTCGCCTGCTGCTGCTGCGGTACGCACAAAAATACCCGCGCCAATAATTGCGCCGATACCCAGGGCGATCAGTGAGCCAACACCAAGCGTTCGCTTTAATGTCTTTTCTCCTTCTTTTGAAGCGGCTAACAAATGCGCCAAAGGTTTTCTAATAAATAGCTTCATGTTATATAAAAAGTCAGTTAATGTTATTCCCAAACATAATTAAATTTTCTGAAAAAAAATGAGTGTGGAAAGATTGCAATTGGTGTTGTAATATATTATTATTTAGAATATTACATAGGTCATAAATTTTAAGATTTGTGAAGATGATTGTGATTGCGGCGAGCGAATTGCGTAATAATCCGGCTGTCATGCCGAATTTATTTCAGCATCCCACGGAACAGGCAACCATACTTAGCGGGTAGGATGCTGAAACAAGTTCAGCATGACAGGTGGGGATTTTTGTTTCTCTGGATTCGCAATTAGCGCGTTCAATTACGTTTGTCATCCTTAGCGACAGCGAAGGATCTTATACGTCTTACTGATCGCTTATACAAGATCCTTCGCTATCAGGATGACAAGGGCTTTGAAAACCACAAGCGGGACGCTTGCGGCACCGATACCAAATCGCCACTGATCCAAAAAACGACTTAAAAGTCAGGAAAAGTGATCCAAAGTGATCCAAACGAAAATATTAGTTTTCATAAATTACTGATTTGCTGAAAGTTGATTTTTTTTAGCGATCCAACTGATCCAAAGTGATACATACTCGCGCGTGGATCACCACACCACATAATTAAACAAAAAAGGGACACCACCCGGCGTCCCTTCCCTAAATTCTCCATTCAAAGCTTACGCTTTCTTCTCAACCTTGATCACATGGGTGGTCATAGATTGTAGTTTGATTTGTTTTTGCAGACGCGGGCTGTTATCAACCGCATGATTCAGGTGCGGTGCAATAACCAGCGACACGATAGACATCAGCTTGATCAAAATATTCATTGACGGACCAGAAGTGTCTTTGAACGGATCGCCCACGGTATCGCCCGTAACTGATGCTTTGTGCGGATCTGATTTTTTGTAGTGCATTTCGCCATTGATCTCTACCCCTTTCTCGAACGATTTCTTAGCATTATCCCAGGCGCCACCGGCGTTGCTTTGGAAAATACCCATCAGCACGCCAGATACAGTAACACCGGCCAGTAAACCACCCAATACTTCAGGGCCAAATACAAAACCGATAACAACCGGAGTGATCAGCGCGATCAAGCCCGGAGCCACCATTTCGCGGATAGATGCCTGGGTTGATATCGCCACACATTTTTCATATTCGGGTTTTGCTTTGTATTCCATAATGCCCGGTATTTCGCGGAACTGACGACGAACCTCTTCAACCATTGCCATAGCGGCACGGCCCACAGCCGAGATACACAATGCCGAGAAGATAAAAGGAATCATGCCGCCTACAAATAAACCGGCAAGTACATTAGCTTTATAAATGTCGATATGCTCAATACCGGCAACCCCCACAAACGCAGCGAACAAAGCCAAAGAGGTCAAAGCTGCTGATGCAATAGCGAAACCTTTGCCGGTAGCAGCCGTAGTGTTACCCACAGCGTCCAGGTTATCTGTACGGTGACGCACCTCTGGCGGCAACTGGCTCATTTCGGCAATGCCACCGGCGTTATCAGCAATCGGACCGAAAGCGTCAATAGCCAGCTGCATAGCTGTGGTGGCCATCATACCTGCGGCTGCAATAGCCACACCGTATAAACCTGCAAAGAAATACGAACCGTAAATACCGGCCGCCAACACAATGATAGGCAATACCGTTGATTCCATACCGATAGCCAAACCACCGATAATATTGGTAGCGTGACCGGTTGATGACTGACGAATAATACTTAACACCGGGCGTTTACCCATCGCGGTGTAATACTCGGTAATGATGGACATCAATGTACCCACAATCAAACCTACCACGATAGAACCGAATACTCCGTTTTTAGTGAACACTAACGAGCCCTCTTTAAGGGTACCATTAGCATCCAGGTCGCGGGTTAGGTGTAAAGCACCTTCAGGCAACATCCATTGTACGACAAAATAAGTAGCAACGGCAGTAAACACAATTGACGCCCAGTTACCCATATTTAAAGCGGCTTGAACGCTTGAATGTTCGTCTTTAATTCTTACCAGGGCAGCGCCAAATATCGAGAAGATCAGGCCCAGACCTGCAATTACCATCGGCAGTAAAACCGGGGCAATACCACCAAAATTGTCATGCGATACAATCTCACGGCCCAGTACCATAGTAGCCAGCATCGTTGCTACATATGATCCGAATAAGTCGGCGCCCATACCGGCTACGTCGCCCACGTTATCGCCTACGTTATCGGCAATAGTAGCGGGGTTACGCACATCGTCTTCAGGAATACCGGCTTCTACCTTACCTACAAGGTCGGCGCCTACGTCGGCAGCTTTAGTGTAGATACCGCCACCCACACGGGCAAACAGCGCTATAGATTCAGCACCTAATGAAAAGCCTGCCAGTACATCTAACGCCTTAGCCATTGCCTCGCCGTTTACATCGCCACCAACATTTTTTACATAGATGGTATAAAATACAATGAACAATGAACCCAAACCAATGATAGCCAGACCGGCAACACCCAGGCCCATAACGGTACCACCTGTAAATGATACTTTGAGCGCTTGTGCCAGACTGGTTTTAGCAGCTTGAGTAGTACGTACGTTTGATTTGGTAGCGATACGCATACCCAGGTATCCGGCGAAAGCCGAAAGAAAAGCACCAATAAAGAATGATACAGCAATGATTGGGCTTGAGGTAGCTACCGTAGTTCCCGACCAAGCCAGTAAAACACCGGCTATTACAACAAAGTAGCCCAGTATTTTCCACTCGGCACGTAAAAAGGCCATAGCACCGTCGGCAATGTAACCGGCCAGTGTTGACATCGACTCGTCGCCGGTTGGTTGTTTAGTTACCCAGGCCGACTTAATAATCATAGACAGAATTCCGACTAAGCCTAAAACCGGAATCAGGTAAATTAAATTAGCGTTCAAAAAATCCATATAAAATTAGTATAGTTTGTATTTAGTTTGCCGTGTTTAGCAGCTGTTTTGTTACAATTGGTTTTGCAAGTTAAACAAATTAATTTCTTTACAAATAACTGTCAATTATAAAGTTTTTTAAATAGTTTAGTTGTTCAAACTATACTAAAAATGAGTAAACCAACCGAACCCACCAAACTCAAAGCATCCTTAGGCCTGTTAGACGGCACCATGATTGTAGCCGGATCCATGATTGGATCAGGTATCTTCATCGTTAGCGCCGATATCATCCGCAACGTCGGATCATCAGGCTGGCTCATTGCAGTTTGGCTCATCACCGGTTTCATGACACTTACGGCCGCAGTGAGCTATGGCGAGTTGAGCGCCATGTTCCCGAAAGCCGGTGGGCAGTACGTTTACTTAAAAGAGGCTTATAACAAGTTAATTGCTTTTTTATACGGATGGAGTTTCTTTGCAGTTATACAGACAGGCACTATCGCCGCCGTTGGTGTAGCCTTTTCTAAATTTACCGCTTATTTAATACCTGCCGTGAGCGAGGACCATATCCTCTACTCCACCATGATCGGTACGTATAATTTTAAGATCAGCGCTGCGCAGTGCGTGTCTATCGTTCTCATTATCTTTCTTACTTACATCAACACCAAAGGCGTTAAAAGCGGCAAGATCATCCAGAATTTATTCACCATAACCAAACTGGCCAGCTTGTTTGGCCTGATTATTTTTGGTTTGATCATGATTAAGGGCGATGTATGGCACGCCAACTGGACCAACGCATGGAACATTCACAAACTGGATAGCACTTCATCATATACCGTAGCTGCAGCACTGGGCGCAATCGCCGCGGCAATGGTGGGATCAATTTTTAGCAGCGATGCCTGGAACAACGTCACCTTTATTGCCGGCGAGGTACGTAACCCACAGCGCAACATTGGTTTAAGCTTGTTTTTGGGGACGTTGATTGTGACCATCATTTATGTAAGCATCAACTTTGTGTACACCGGTGTTTTGCCCCTGCACGACATCGCGACAGCAGAAAAAGATCGGGTAGCGGTAACAGCTTCGCAAGTTATTTTTGGACCGATAGGGACCTCGGTTATCGCCATCATGATCATGATATCAACCTTTGGCTGCAACAACGGACTGATCCTGGCGGGTGCACGCGTATACTACACCATGGCAAAAGACGGTTTATTCTTTAGACGTACCGGTACTTTAAATAAATTTGCGGTACCAAGCTTTGGTTTGTGGATTCAGTGTTTGGTTGCCAGTATTTTGTGCTTGAGTGGCAGATACGGCGACCTGCTGGATATGATATCCTTCGTGGTGGTTATATTTTATGTATTGACCATTCTGGGTATCTACATCCTGCGTGTACAGCGCCCTGATATGCCGCGGCCGTATAAAGCGTTTGGTTACCCGGTTTTACCCGCCATTTATATGCTGATGGGTATTGCCTTTTGTATACTGTTGATCATTTACAAACCGCAGTTTACCTGGCCAGGTTTGATTATTGTGCTGATAGGCATACCTATTTATTTTATATCCAAAAGTAACACCCATGATGAAGAACCGGCTGAAAGCCCTGTGTAGTCTGCTATTAATAACTGCAACCCAATCATGGGCGCAAAACACTCTACAACAAAAACTAACAACCGCATTTAACCGCCTGCAGGCCGACGAGCAATGCCGATACGGTACGGTATCATTAACTGTTCTCGATGTCAAAACAGGCGAGCGTATATTCACCGGCAACCCCAACGTTGGCCTCGCACCCGGCTCGACATTAAAAACGGTAACCACCATCACTGCCTTTAATTTATTGGGGAAAGACTTCAGGTATCAAACACCGTTTGGTTATAACGGGGCCATTACTGCCGATGGCACGCTGAACGGCGACATCATCATCAAAGGCATGGGCGACCCAACCCTGGGCAGCTGGCGCTGGGAAAATACTACGCAAAACTATGTGCTGAACACGTTTGTGGCAGCGCTAAGAAAGGCGGGCATCAAAAAAATAAACGGTCGTATTATTGGCGATGACAGCCAGTACGGCACACAAGCTATACCCGACGGATGGATCTGGCAAGATCTGGGCACCTATTACGGCGCCGGCGCGACGGCACTTTGCTGGCATGAGAACCAATTCGACATTAACTTAAAAACCGGCCCGGTAGGTACGCCGATAAAGGTTGGCGGCACCACACCTAATGTGCCCTACCTGAACTTTAAAAGCGAACTAACCAACGGTGTAGCAGGTACCGGCGATAATGCCTACCCTTATCTGCCGCTGGGCTTGACCAATATAATGTACCTGCGTGGTACCTATGCGGTAGATCAAACTAAGAAACTGATATCGGCGGCATATCCTGACCCAGCGTTTGATGTGGCTTTTAGATTGTTGGATACTTTGAAACGATTAGGCATTACCGTAACCGGGACGCCCGAATCGTCATTGAGTTTGACAGCCAAGGGTGAGCCAGCACCGGCGATGACCACTACGCTAACCACCCTGCCATCGCCAAGCCTGAGTCAGATCGTTTACTGGACCAACCGCAAAAGCTTAAACTTATATGCCGAAGAGCTACTGAAAGCCCTGGTATCAAAAACGGGCAGCCAAGAAGTGACCACGCCAAACGGCGTCACCATCCTCCAAAATTTCTGGAAAGCCCGCGGCATTGACGTGAACTCGATGGAGGTGACTGACGGCTGCGGCTTATCGCCCGAGGACAGGATCACCACCATGACGGTGGCTACCATCATGCAATCTGCCCGTAAAGAAGCCTGGTACCCTGATTTCTACGAGAGCCTGCCGATATATAATGATATGCACATGAAAAGCGGCAGCATCCACAATGTACAAGCCTACACCGGCTACCAAACCCACCAGGGCCGCGAGTTGGTTTTCAGCATAATGGTAAACAACTACAACGGCCCCGGCAAAAACATCAGGGAAAAAATGTTCCGGGTTTTGGATGAACTGAAGTAGTTCATTTGTTTATTGGTTAGTCATTGGTCATTTCGCTGCGCAGTCATGGGGGCATTGATCTATATACACACGCAATTCCCTGTATGTGTATAGATCTCTCACTACGTTCGAGACAACATTAAACAAAAAAGCTAATCCCATTGGCCATCACGGTACGCCGGCGTGGGTTTTCTTAAGCAAATACTCCCCTAAATGCAAAGCACTTCCACGCCGGTTATTCGCCCGCAATGACACGATGCGTTTTAATCGTTCACAAACTTTGGGTTCTCCGTTTTGAAATGGAAGACAATCTCCCAATCGCCTTCTTCAAAAATCTGGAAACTCTGCGTAATCTTTCCAATCTGTGTAGTCCCCCCAAAACCAACGCGCGAGTAGGTCAAATTAATTTGGGCCTTATCGCCACCGATTTGATTATTAATGCCGCCAACGGTATATTTTGTAGGTATTACCGCTAATGGAATAGGGTACGCCACATTATATTCCACATATTTATGATATACATCGCCACCCGGTGTGCCGTCTTTTTTAAAGCCATGTATCTGGTCGGCCCAGATGGTGGTATTGAATTTGGTGGGACTGATAGCTACCGAATCTTTATCTAAAACCTTAATCCTTAATCTGTGGCCCTTTGCAGCTGTATTGGTCGAGTCGCTGGGCTGGTCAACAAACTTCCTGATATACAGATATACCAAACCCGTTGTAGAGTTTCTCGGATCGTTCATGGCCGAATTCGTAGTTTCGCCTACAATGCCGCTTAGTGCATCTACGTAATTATAAACAAGTATATGCCCTCCCGGTGTGGTTGTATTGGGTAAACCGGTAATGGTATTGTAGTCGGCCACGGGATAATACGGCTGATCAATTGTAGGTGTGATGGTCAGATTACTGATTATTCTTGTACCGCCGCTGTTGCTTACCTTCACATCAAAAAAATGCTGATCCTGTGGCGCCACCAGCGAGTCGGCCGGTTTAATGTTTGATTTATTGGCGGTGTACCAAAGTTTAACGTCCCCGTTACCTAAAATTTCCAGCATCGGGCGATTTTCCAAATGCCTTTTTGCCTCTATTTGGGCCAGGCTGGTTTCTTTACCGGTATAATCCTGTGTCCATACCAACGTCGGTTTCACAGCCAGTATATCGCTCCCATTGCGCCCGTCGCCATATCTGGCATTCAGTATGCTAAAATTGATCGGGAAGGTTGAATTTACCGCGTTAAATATATTAGTATACACGGTGGTTCTCCCTAATATCGGCGAAAACCCTTTTGTGCTATAGTCGGCCTCTGTGCTCAGATAGCTTTTTTCGTCAGGCAGGTTGTAAAGCTTTTTACAACCTGTCGAGAAAACAACAAACCCCGCTAACACTAAACACTTTATATTTAAAACTGATCTTTTCATTTCTCCATTTTCCTAAGCAATATTTAATCTTTACTATCAATTACAGATCAATCACTTTATCCGGAATAACTATGCCCGAAGTATAATTCCAGTTAATGGTGGTATTGCTTGTAGTTACCACTATAGTACCTGTATAGGTTATGTTGTTATACGTGATAGTAAGTTTGTGGGTACCTAAACCTATAAATTTTGTTTTAAAAACCATGCCTGTCCATGTTTGCCAATCGGGCGAGGTTGCACCGGCACAGTTTTTTGGCGCTCTGATATTTATGATATCGAGACTAAAGTTTTGAGAAGCATCCAGCGTTGAAGTATACTGTATAATGCCTTTTGAGCAATAGGTATTCAGCGTTTGAAGATTCAGGTTTAATATTACACTGTCGCGCGACGGAAGACGAAAATAGGCCGTAGTTACTCTTATATCGCCGGTAATTGGGATAAATGCAACTGTATCAGGAGAGGTAGAAGTTACAAGCGTCGTTTTAGTAGTACCAGAGTCTGTTGGGTAAACTGGCGCTCCCTTTACTACTTTGATTGATATGCTCCGTGTTACACCGCCGCTTGCTTTTTGAGCGCTTACAGTATAAGTTCCCTCTTTGAAGAAAGTAATAATTGCGACATTTCCGTTAATTCGGATGCCATCCTGGCCTGCAGGAGTAATTGTCCAATTAACTGAATCGGCAGCGGCCGCACCCATAAATAGTAAAGTATCTGTTTGGTATGGGCTAAGTTCAGTTTTAGTAGCTTTTAATTTTCCTTCGCTGATGTCTGCTAGCCGTGCTTTTTCGCAGCCCTGCAAAACAAAAATTGCCGTTAAAGCCGCAAATGTGATAAGGATTAGATTTTTCATGATTATAATTGGTTTGGTGATCTTTTATTACATCATCGTATCAATTGCTTGAAACGTTGGGGTCGGGTGGCGTTTTTTTCATGCTGACAGAAAACGCGCGGTTTGTCAATATAATACCCCATCATTTTAAAATTATCGGGGCAGCACTTTATACGTCATAGTTACACCCGATGTGTATGGCCAGTTAAACGTGACTTTTTTTGCCGATACTGTAAAACTACCGCTATACCTGGTGACACCGTTTATAGTTACCGTAAGCGGATAGGTACCTGCCGTGAGCCACTTTTTTTGGAATGCAATACCATTAACGCCAGTTTCCGATATGCCGACTATAAAAGGATACGGCCTAATGGCAATTGCACAGCCTTTAGCCTCTCTTAAATTAATCAGGTCTAGGTTGAAGCTATTGGCTGCAGTAATAACTGATTTGTATTGCAATATTGCTTGCCCGCAATATTTATTAGCTAAATCAGTACAGGGCTCAAAGTTTACGATGACGCTATCGCCGGTTTTGGAAAAATATGCATCCGGTATCATCATAATATCGGTTATTATAGGCACCAGTTGAAGTGTATCGACAGTGCTGGTAGTTATATTCTCGCTTTGCGTTATATCAGTGCCAGTACTGGCCACCGCTTTGATGGTAACGCTGGCCGGTATTCCGCCCGCTTTTTGAGCCGTGATCACATACGCCCCCGGCGCCCCAAAAGTGATGGTCGCAGTATTTTCCTTTGGGTTAAGAGCAGCATTTGCCGGGCTAACGGTCCAGTTAAGCGAGTCGGTTGCATGGCCGCCTGTAAAAAGCAAATTATCAATCTCTCCAACTACAATTTGGGTTTTACTTGCCTGCAAATTAGTAATTGGTACGGCTGCTTTCTTACAGCCCTGAAATGCAAAAATCCCTAACAAGGCAACAAATGCGATAAGTACTATTTTTTTCATAGTTTCAATTGATTTAGATCTCTAATCATAGATTCGTATCAATTGCTTGAAACGTTGGGTGGATTATATTTTTTTTTAAAACTCAAAAGGCTTCCATTGCTGAAAGCCTTTTGAGTTTTATCCAGATATAATATCTTATATTAATTAGACCTGAGGTTCATAGTCCATTCTGATATCTGGAACAGCGTTTGGCTGGTGCTGCCCGTACCTACCTGCAATATCACTAAACGATAGCCCGTGTATGCCACGTTGTTAACAAAATCGAAGATTTTTTGCTGGTAGTTAGTTGTCCAGTCCTGATCTTGCCGCACGTCCAATTGCACCCATACCGCGTTAGGGTTTGGCTGGTAGATATCATTATACAATGGCGTTGCTCTTAACTGCCACGGAGCCGGATCAAGCGTAGCTTCAATCTTGAAAGCACGCGGGTCGCGGTCGCGATATAGTTTAGAGTCGTTTGCGGTGGTCATAGTGTAACTGTTACAAACCGCAGCACGGGTGCTACCATCAGCATTACGTGGGAACCAATACATTGTAGGATAATAGTTATTGCTGGCATCTACGTTCGAAATGAACTTGGTCAACACTGAACCGTCAAGCGCTTTTTTGAATATCTCGCCTGCCGATACCTGACCATCATAATAATTTGAAGCCGGTGGCCAATATGGGAACAATAAGTCAGTGCTTAAGTTCCAGGCTACCGGCGGTGGCGGTACAAAGGTCATGCGGGCGGTATATTCATCAAACCCAAAGGTGTGGTCGTTGGTTAATAAATGAACTATACCATTCTTAGTTTTTATATTAACAGCCGAAGTAGTGGTCAATGCCCACTTGGCTACAAATAAACTTCGTTTAGTATCGGCAAACTGGATGATTTCAACACCGCCATTTGAAAAGCCTTCAGCATCAGCAAATACACGCTGACCATGCATTGGATAACCGCCACGCACAGCATTTATGGTTAACCCATCGCCTACAGAAAAATCATCAGCCTTATAAAGTTTTCTGATGATATACATTGAAACCAGTGTGTCCAACGCTGCACTATCCAGCTTAGCCTGGGCAATACTTTTTTCATCGGTTACCCCCTTTGCTCCCGCCGCTAGCTGCGACAGGTAAATTGGCCCCTGCCCGCGCGACGCGCGCAGATCATTCAAGTTGCTTACCGCTAATTGAAAACTACTGTTAGCGGGGGCAAATAATGTTACGGCGCTATCAGTTAAAATACTCTTCATGCCCTGAAAGGTATTCACCAACATCAATAGCGAGTCGTAAACACCGGGTTTGCTCTTTAAATAATCATAAGTAGTTAAATTGGTTGTACTAATTACCGGCGTGGCATTGTACATTCCCTTTTCAGGTTTACAGCCGACGGTAAATGATATGGCAGCTATAAAAAAGGTTGCCAAAAATTTCATAGGTAAATGTGCGTTTTTCATGTTTTCATGTTTTGGTGATTACTGTTACACAGGTTAATATAAGCTTGGTTTAATGAGTTGATAACGAGGAGTATTATTCGTTTATTTTTAATCTCATTTTAATGAGTGCATTGTAAGGTGAAGCCAAATCAGCGGTGTAATCTTTTCAAAAATTTCAGCGCCGTTTTAAACCATCAAACATGTCCTTCAGCTACAAATTTTAGTGGTAGAGTGTATGGTTCCGTCATAATAACAGAGGCCCCGATTATTCGAAGCCTCCACCGTCTATGATGATCTTTTTTTCAAAAAAGACGTATTCGTCTGAAAGTAAAAAGGCCCCGAATTTATTCGGGGCCTTTAATATCAATCTATTATTTAAACTTATTATTCATTGATTGCCTTAACACCCGGCAAAACTTTGCCCTCCATGTATTCTAACAATGCACCGCCACCGGTTGACACGTAGCTTACTTGTTTGGTTAAACCGAATTTAGATACCGCAGCAGCAGAGTCGCCACCACCTATCAGTGAAAAGGCACCGTTTTGGGTAGCTTTAACCACAGCATCGGCAATAGCTTTGGTACCTACAGCAAATTTCTCCATCTCAAACACACCCATGGGGCCGTTCCACAAAATGGTTTTTGATTCTTCAACTACTTTGCTGAAAGCTACCACAGTTTCAGGACCGATATCCAAACCCATCCAGTTATCCGGGATCTGACCGGTTTTAGCAACGTCGGTATTTGCGTTTGGCGAAAAATCATCGGCAATAACATTATCTAAAGGCAATAAAAGGTTTACACCTTTTTGTTTTGCTTTCTCGATCAGGTCAAGCGCCAGTTGCAGTTTGTCCATCTCAACCAATGAAGTACCAATGTTACCGCCGCGGGCTTTAGCAAAAGTATAAGCCATACCACCGCCGATGATCAGGTTATCAACTTTATCTAAAAGGCGTTCAATCAGTTCAATCTTGTCAGACACTTTTGAGCCGCCCATAATAGCAGTAAAAGGTTTTTCGGCACCGTTCAATACTTTTTCGGCATTAGCCAACTCGCTGGCCATTACATAGCCGAAGAATTTTGCATCAGGGAAAAACTGAGCAATGATTGAAGTTGAAGCGTGAGCGCGATGCGCAGTACCAAATGCGTCGTTTACATAAACATCGCCCAATGAGGCTAACTTTTTAGCAAACTCAACATCGCCTTTCTCTTCTTCTTTATAAAAACGAAGGTTCTCTAACAATAAAACTTCGCCGTTTGAAAGTGCTTTAGCTTTCTCAACCGCTTGTTCGCCAATGCAGTCGTCAGCAAACTCAACATGCTGTCCTAACAGATCAGATAAATAAGGGATCACGTGTTTCAAAGAATCCTTTTCGTTCGGACCATTTTTTGGTCGGCCCAGGTGCGACATCAGGATTACTGCGCCACCGTCGGTTAGGATTTTTTTGATAGTCGGGATAGCCGCAGTTAAACGGTTATCATCAGTTACGTGATTGTTCTCATCCAACGGAACATTGAAGTCAACGCGGATAAGCGCTTTCTTTCCGGTAAATTTAATTTGATCTATAGTTTTCATGCTTTAACACTGTATTAAAAGTGCGGCAAATTGGGCATTTAATTCTGAATTTAGAATCGAAATGTAAAAAAAGGCGCAATAAGTAGGTAAATCTTCTCCCTGAGTTTACGATATCTTAACATACATAGCATGGTGCGGACCAATGCCGGGTATATCAAACTCGGGCGATACGATCTCAAAACCTATGTCCTGATAAAATTTCATGGCTTTTTTACGGGCGTTGCACCAAACGTAACTGGCGCGTTGCTCGCGCAGATATATCAGCCCGAAATTAAGAAGTTTGGTGCCTATACCCTGCCGGCGATACTTCTCGGTAGTGGCCATGCCACGTATCTGATAGCCATCGCCTTTAAATTGGCCATAGCTTTGGGGATGGAAAGAGGCTATACTGGCCAACTCGCCTTTTATAAAGTAGCCTAAATGAAAATTGCCATCCAGCTTGTCGGTAGGGAAACGGCATTCATTTGGCGTTAGCTTGCCATCGCGCAATACGGTATTTCTTAGGGGTAACAGCTCTTCGACAGATATAAATTTAATCATGCAGTAAATGTATTTTTTCAACCAGGTCGGCCAAACGGCTTGAGTAACCCATTTCATTATCGTACCAGCCCACCACTTTAGTCAGGTCGCCAACTACCGAGGTTAGCTGGGCGTCAAACACACAGCTATGGGTGTTGCCCACAATATCAGCCGATACAATGGCGTCCTCGGTATATTCCAATATGTTTTTCATGTCGCCATGCGCGGCTTGTTTAAAGGCCAGGTTAATCTCTTGTACGGTAGGCTGTGTTTTTAGGATACAGGTAAAATCTGTCAGTGAGCCATTTAAAACAGGCACGCGTATGCCGGCCCCACCCAGTTTACCCGTTAAGTGCGGAAATATGGAGGTGATGGCTTTAGCCGCGCCGGTTGTCGTGGGGATGATGGATGCTGATGCCGCACGCGCCCTGCGCAGGTCTTTATGGGGTGCATCATGCAAACTTTGGTCGCCGGTCATAGAGTGCACGGTGGTGATATAGCCATCGACGATCCCCCAGTTATCGTCCAATATCTTAACCATAGCAGCCACGTTGTTGGTGGTGCATGATGCGTTGGACAGGATGTTTGAAGTGAGGTCGATCTTGTCATCATTCACCCCTAAAACCAATGTCGGGATATCTTTATCTGCCGATGGCGCCGAAATGACCACACGCTTTGCACCCGCTGCCAAATGCATCTCTCCCCCCTGGCGCGAAGTGAATTTGCCGGTCGACTCCACCACCAGGTCGATATTCAAATCTTTCCAGGGCAGTTTTGCCGGGTCGCGCTCAGTTAATATTTTGATTTTATTATTGTTGACGATGAGATGCTGATCGTCAAAAGAAACATCGCCCGTAAAACCACGGTGCACAGAATCATATTTAAACAGATGGGCCAGTGTTGCGGTATCGGTTAGGTCGTTTATGGCTACAACCTCAATGCCCGGCTTAGTTAAGATTCTCCGTAAAAAAATACGGCCAATCCTGCCGAATCCGTTAATTGCTATTTTCATGGGCTGCTGCGATAGATAAACGCAAAAATAGCCAAAACAGTTTGATGCGGCCAAAAAAACCGTACAAACAGACAATTAGCTTAGATTTTGCAGATTAGCTTAGACAAAAAGGTTGCGCAAAGCTACCGTTTCGCGTTCTTTTGACCTCAATGCAAAGGTTATGCTCCAGTTAAATAATATGCAGATAGCGAAGATGACACCTATCAGTGCAAAATTACCCAAACCGCCCAAGGTCAGCGCCAGCACTATGCAAAGCAGGTTAAATGCTGACAGGATAATGGTAGTTTGAAAATGCGTATAACCTAACCTTAAAATACGGTGATGTATATGATTACGATCAGCTTTAAACGGTGATATGCCATTCAGGATACGAATGAAGAAAATACGGATAGTGTCAAAAACAGGCACTATTAATATTGCTACCGTTAAAGCAGGCGTAGCCGCAACAGGGGGTATACCCGGTGTGCTTATTTTAGTAAGTTCAATCAATTTAATGGCAAGCACAACAGATATTAAACCAATAAATAATGAGCCGGTATCGCCCATAAATATTTTGGCCGGCGTAATGTTATAGCGCAGAAAACCGAAAATTGAGCCTACCAGTATCAGCGATACCACCGCAAACTCATATTGGTGAATATAGAAAAACAGTGCAGCAAACGACAGATTTGCTATAATACCGGTAACGCCGGCCAGGCCGTCGATACCGTCAATCAAATTAAAGGCATTAATGATCATGATGATCACTATAATCGATAAGGCAACGCTGAAGGTAAACGGCAATGCATATATACCAAACACGCCATACATGCTGGTCAGCCTGATATCGCCCAATACAACCAAAATCAGTGCTACCACAAACTGAATCAGGAACTTAGTACTTGAATTAACCCCAGAAAGGTCATCTTTTAATCCTACGGTAAACAGAATAATACCGGCGGCAAGCAGATAACCAACCGGAAAGCTTTTATCGGCTATAGTAAAAATGAGTGCGGCAATAAAGTAGCTTACAAAAATGGCTACACCACCCAAACGCGGTATGCCCTGGTCATGTTGTTTTCTGAAATGACCGATATCGTCATATAAATGGCGGGTGCGTGCTACGTGAAGTATTGAAGGAATAGAAATAACTGAAAGGCAAGCAGCAAGCCCAACAATACCTAAATAGTAAATGATAGTGTAATGAGTAAGAGGATTGGGCATATAATCTGTAGCGTAAAAACATTTAACAACCAAGTATCCAGGGGCATAAACCATCTGCAACTTATCTACCGTTTGACAATAATCCCGCCATCAGTTAACGTACTGAAAAACCTTTCTTAATGGTTTACAAATTACACACAGCAGGGGAAAAATTACCCCATTTTTCCCCATCGCTTTAAAATCATATTTCCATGCTTGTAAGCGATTAGCGAACGTTTTGTTACTGGCCCCCCCTGCTGTCATGTTAACGAAAACCTTGTTTACATAGTTGGCGTTCAGTTTGTTCAAATGCAAAAACCGTAACATCAGTTCATAATCGGCAGCCGTACCAAAGGTTATATTATAATACCCATATTTTTCAAAGGCAGGCCGCCTGCAATAAAACGTTGGGTGCGGTGGCATCCAGCCCCAGTTAAACAGACAGCTATTATAAACACCTGACTTCCAGCTTCGTAACAACTTACCATCTGGCTTGAGGTAATTCAGATCACCATAAACAACATCGAACTGCGCGTTATCAAAAGCCGCAGCAATGCTGCTTAACACATCATCTGCTGCGAAATAATCATCAGCATTCAAAATACCTATTACATTGCCTGTGGCCAGACGGATACCTTTATTCATGGCGTCATATATTCCGGCATCCGGTTCAGACACCAAATGATTAACAAATTGCCCGTACTGGCGTACTATTTGCACAGTGTCGTCGGCCGACGCTCCGTCTATTACAATATATTCGAGGTTATCATAATTTTGTGCTATAACAGAATCAATGCAGCGACCAATGGTATTTTGGGCATTACGGGTTACTGTAATTAACGAAATCTTTAAATGCTGCACTTCTGAAAAAACACACTAAGTTATACTGACAAAATTGTAGTTTTGGAATGATTGCCTTAACAAACGGCAATACTAAGCCTGTCTATAAACAAATTATGCGCCATTTAGTACTCATTTGCTTATTTGCTACGCTAATATCAGCATCATGTTCATATAAACAAGACCAATATTTATTTGAACAAAAAGGAACAGCTACAGCTATCAGGCCTGCCGACAGCGCCGCAACTATAGCCAATTATCGCATCCGCCCTCAGGACATTTTGCAGATAACCAATGTGCAGAATAATCGCAGTATTATTGATCAGCAAGCCGGCGTAATTGGCGCACAATCCAACCTGCAAAATAACCAATCCAACAATACAGAAAACACCAACAATACCTACACTGTCGACGACGACGGCAACATTGGCTTACCCGTTATCGGGCGCATACAAATAGCGGGCTTAACGCGTTTGGAGGCCAGGAAAAAAATTGAAGATCTGTATAGCAAAGAATTAAAGCATCCGTTGCTTGAAGTAAAAATCATTAACCTTAAAGTTACCGTCGCTGGCGAGGTAAAAATCCCCGGTAATGTGCCGCTGATAAAAGATCATACTACACTGATTGAAATAATAGGCGAAGCGGGGGGCCTGACTGACAAGGCTGATGAAAAAACGGTCAAAATTATCCGCACCAACCAAAACTCAAGGGTCGACCGGTTTGATCTGAGCAATATCAGCACCTTGCAAGACCCGCGCATTTACGTTCAGAATGATGATATTGTTTATGTATCGCAAAACAAAAAAGCGGTGCGTAATACTAATCTGCAAAACTTCTCATTGATAGTTCAGCCTGTACTACTCATATTTAATGCGGCCCTGATTATTTACACGTTTGCTCACCGATAAATGGAACAATCTGAAAAAACCAAACAAAAGCTGCCCCACCAGGAGTTTGACTATTATAAGATAGCCAAGATACTGCTGAGCCGCTGGTATTGGATAGTCGGTTCTATTGTGTTTTGCTTATTGGTGTCAAACGTTTATTTGTGGTATACACCTAAAATCTATTCCACTTCAGCTATTATGAAGTTTGAGGATAAGAAATCAGAGATAGGCGATCTGGTCAGTGCCGTGCCACAGACTGACCGGGTAAGCAGCTACTCGCGTATCCCAAGCGAAACTATTGTAATTACCAGTAACCCTTTGCTGCTTAATGCGGTAAAGCAGCTTGATTACCGTATAAGCTTTTACGTTGTGGGGCGCGTATTGAACCGCACATCTGAATTATATCCAAGCAAACCACTGGATGTTACCATACTTAAGCTTGACAGCTCAAATTTTTATCGTGATCTCATCGGCTTCAGGCCCATAAATCAATATACATTCAAACTAACCTATAATGAGGGCGATAAAGAGATACAAAAGGTTTATCGGTACAACAGCCCATTTACGGTAGGTTCAACGGCGTTCAGTATTAAATATCCGGGCGAAATGCCCAAAACCACGCTGATATTATTTAAGCTCAATGCGCCCGAGGACCTGGTAGCGCGTATTAAAAGTGGATTGCAGATTAACGAGGTAGCAAAAAATTCAAACATGATGAATTTGCGCGAAACAGATATGAACCCGCAATTTGCTGCCGATGCGCTGAATGCGGTGATGAAAGAATATCTGAGCTACGACCGTGACCAAAGGGCAAAGTCGGCCTCGCAGATGATCAGGTTTATTGACAGCCAACTGGAGATATTATCAAACGATGTAAAGGGTTCTGAAAACTCTATTAAAGAGTTTAAGCAGAGTAATAAATTAATCGACGTCAATTCGGCTGCCGAGCAGGTTATCGGAAAAGCTAAAGATATCGAATCGCAGATCAATCTGTTAAAGATCGATATGCTGTCTATCAATCAGCTTAAACAAGATATAGTCAGAGGCAAAGAGAACGTTAATTTAAACCTCGTTGTGGGCGGCACCACTGTCGACGGCCAGCTTAGCGCAGCAATATCAAGCCTTAATAGCTTGCTGATGTCAAAAAACACCTATCTGAAAACTTATAACAATACATCGCAAGTTATACAAGACATTGACCGACAGATATTGCAGGTAAAAAATGATGCGCTGAACAGTATCACACTGTCCGAGCAGCTTATCCAAAATAAGATCAAATTTTTGCAGGATCAGCTTGGCTCTGCCAACAATAAGATTGCCCAGATGCCCGCTGCCGAACGCGACCTGGTTGGTTTAAAACGAGATTTTGATGTTAATGACAAGGTTTATTCTTTCTTATCTGAAAAGAAGATAGACCAGGAAATCTATCGCGCGGGGATATTGCCGGGTGCAACCATTGTTGATCAGGCGCAGCTTAATTTAAGCCCGATATCGCCGGATGAGAGCGGCACGCACCAAAAGGCCATATTAATAGGCCTGGCCATTGGTTTGGGCGTCATATTACTTATCAGAATTTTAAACCCTTATATATACGATAAAGAAACCGTTGAAAGCCTTACTACCGTTCCCATTATAGGAGTAATACGCAAATACCCTGATGAAATTGATGAGTTTAGCAGCCAGATCCTGGCTATCAGTAAACCCAAATCGCTGTTTGCCGAATCGGTAAGGTCTGTACGTACCAATTTAAATTTCCTGGCATCTGAGAAAAAAAGCAAGGTGATCTGTATTACGTCAGAAGTAGCCGGCGAGGGTAAATCATTTGTTGCGGTTAATCTTTCAAGCACGCTGTCATTGATTGATAAAAAGGTAATTTTAATTGGTGCCGATTTAAGACGCTCAAAATTGCATAAAACTTTCCACGTGCCGAACGATTTGGGGTTAAGCAGTTATTTATCAAACCAATGTACGCTTGGTGACATCGTCAATCATTCCAACCAAAATGACCTGGATTTTATTGTGTCCGGACCAGTGCCTCCAAATCCATCAGAACTTTTACATTCTGATAAAATGAAAGAGTTGGTAGCCCAACTGTCAGAGAGATATGATGTGATCATGATTGACACGGCGCCTATTGGTTTGGTGTCAGACGCGATACCATTGATCCGGATGAGCGACATCAATCTTTTTGTACTACGCTCGGGTAAATCTAAATTCTATGCAGCAACCATACCCCAGCGCATTGATCAGGAATATAACCTCAACAACACCGTAATTGTATTAAATGCCTTTGCGCAAGATCTGCTCCACTCCAGATATTATACCACCAAGGTAGCCGGCGATACCTATGGCAAATATTATTATTACTCAGACTATAGTGGTTATGAAAGCTCAGGCTATTATGTAGATAGCGATGACGACAAAAAATGGTGGCAAATTTGGCGCTGGTTAAAAAAATAGCCTTATGACAAAAAAAGCCGACGTTAGCCAATGGTACCCGGTTTATACGCATCCGCGGGCAGAAAAAAAGGCCTATCAGGCTTTGATAAACAAGGGCATCACTACTTATTTACCCCTGCACAGGCAGCTTAAACAATGGAGCGACAGAAAAAAATGGGTTGAGGAGCCGCTCATCAAATCGTATTTATTTGTTTATGCCAATGAACGGCAACGTACCGAGGTGTTAATGACCAAAGGTATATCGCGGTTTATTTATTTTTCAGATAAAATAACCACCATGCCCGACAGGCAGATCGAAGAGTTGAAACTATTATTGGCAAGCCCTTACGAGTTGGAGATCACCGAAGAAAACCTGCAACCGGGTGAAAAGGTGCTGATTAAAGCCGGACCACTTAAAGGTATTACCGGTGAAATTATTTCTTATCGCACCCAAAAACAATTGGTTTTAAAACTCGAAAACCTGGGCTACTCCATAATTGTAAACGTAGCCGCCGAATTAATTGACAGATTTTAACTATTATTTTCTGATATTATCGTCGTATTTTAAAATACAGGGGCTCATAAGTTAGATTAACCATGTAACTTACGCGGCGAAGCTGTAAACATCACCCATCTATGTGCCGGATTGCGGGTATAATTTCAAAAAAATTTAGTGAGGATGAACTGAAGCACAAAGTAAGTTTAATGTGCGATGCGCAGCAGCATGGCGGCCCTGACGATGGCGGGCTCTATACTGCCCCCAACGTAAATCTGGTTTTCGGGCATCGTAGGTTATCCATTATTGACCTCAGCACAAACGGCCACCAGCCCATGGCCGACGTTGAACAAAAGGCTTGGATAACTTTTAACGGCGAGATATATAATTATCCTGAATTAAAAGCTGAGCTTATTAAACTCGGCGCCGGCTTCCATTCGGGCACTGATACCGAGGTAATTATTCAAGCTTATCTGCACTGGGGTACCGAAGCTTTCGGTAAACTACGGGGCATGTTTGCTTGTGCTTTGTACGATAGTGCCAGGGCCCTCACTTACCTGGTGCGCGACACTTCGGGCATCAAGCCGCTCTATTATTCGACAGCCGGCAATCAGTTAATTTTTGCATCAGAGATTAAAGCTATCCAAGCGTCGGGAATACCGATGTCTGAAAATCCAGACTGGCCCATCAAATTCCTGGCCTATGGGCACATCCCCGAGCCTTATACTACATTTAAAGATGTTTACAGTCTGCCCAAAGGGCATTTTCTATGTTGGGATCATCAAAGCGGCAAGGCTCAGCTAAATGCGTTTCCTGAATTAAACACCGATAATATCATAACCAATGTTGCAGAAGCCCATCATGCTATTGCGCAAAGCTTAGCCGCCGCAGTAAAGCGCCAGCTGATAGCCGACGCAGATATCGGCGTATTTTTAAGCGGAGGGATTGATTCAAGTTTGCTTACCTTATTGGCCGACAGCCAAAAACAGCAAAAGCTCAAAACGGTATCGATTTTCTTTGACGAGGGCGATTACGATGAAAGCATTTATCAGCAGGCGGTTTTTGATAAAATAGGCGGCGAAAAATCCAGCCATCTGGTAAGGCAGCAAGATTTCAATACTTTTTTCCCTGAGGTGATGGATGCCATGGATATGCCCACTACCGACGGCATAAACAGTTGGTTCATCAGCAAATATGCTCGGCAGGATGGTTTAAAAGCTGTACTATCAGGCATTGGCGCCGATGAGCTTTTTGGCGGATACCCTTCGTTTAACCGTATCGGCCACATCAAAAATCTGCGTAAGCTGCCAAGGGCGATAATCAAAACTTTAACCCGTTTGTCTGACGATAAATATAAGCGATTGATTTTCTTAACCGTCGATCATTCACTGGCCGACTATCTTTTTTTGCGGGGATTGTTTGTACCGGCAGACATTGCCGCCATGCTAAACTGCGATGAGAAACAGGTTTATGCGGCGCTTTTTAATAACGAAAGCCCGTTAAGCTTTACCGACTATACGCCGGGAACTGCTTCTTTGCTTGAAACTAACCTTTATATGCAAAACCAGTTGTTGCGCGATACCGATGTGATGAGTATGAGCCACGGACTGGAAGTACGGGTGCCTTTTCTCGATGAGGATTTTCGGCGGATCGCCGATAGCATATCGCCCCGCATAAGATTCAGTGAAAAACAGCATAAAAAGATTTTAATTGATACCTTTAACGATATTTTGCCTAAGGCGGTGTGGGACAGGCCTAAGATGGGATTCAGTTTTCCCTTGCAACAATGGATGAGCAAGCATCCGGCCATAGCCGACGAAAGCTTTTACAAAAATAAAACAGCCAAAAGCGTCATCACAAATTTCAAAAACAACCGGGTCCATTGGTCAAAAGCCTTTGCCCTGTTCCAATTACAAAACCATGCTTAAACGTATAGTGCTGCTTACTTTGCAAACATTTAGTACTACGGGCGGCATCCAGAAAATGACGCGCACGCTCGGAAACTCTCTGCAAACAGTCGCCGCACTCCATAACTGGGACTTTAAACTATGGTCTGTTTATGATAAGGACGAGGATTTGATGCCGCAATACCTGTCGCCAAAAAGATTTAAAGGGTTTAATGTAAAACGTAACTCGTTTACCTTTAAAGCTATCAGGGTTGCTAAATCGTCAAACGTTATCATCATCACCCATATCAATATGGCGGTAATAGGGTTACTGGCCAAATTTATCAATCCCCGCTGCGAGGTTTGGCTCATTGCACACGGCATTGAGGTTTGGCGCCCGCTGTCATCGGCCAGAAAATTATTTTTGAAGAAATGCGACAAGATTGTCTGCGTAAGCAGCTTTACTAAGCGCGAAATGACGCGCTGGCATAACGTAAGCGCCGATAAATGTGTGGTGCTGAACAACGCTATTGATTCATTTATATCGCCACCGTCAAACTTCGACAAACCCAAGCATCTGCAGCAAAAATATGGGCTTGCTAATGACGATATGATACTATTTACCCTCACCCGCCTTGCCGCAACCGAACAGTACAAAGGCTACGAGCAGGTTATTAAGGTTTTAAATAAAATAAAAGTCAATTTCCCGAAAATAAAGTATGTGTTGTCGGGCCAGTATGATGCCAGCGAGGAAGCACGCATCAAACAATTAGCAAAACAACACAGCGTAGACGATATTATAATTTTGACCGGCTTTATCAGCGAAAGAGAACTGGCCGACCATTTTTTACTGGCCGACCTGTTTGTACTGCCGAGTAAAAAAGAAGGCTTCGGCATTGTGTTTATTGAGGCCATGTCGTTCGGGCTGCCGGTTATTTGCGGCAACGTGGACGGCAGTTTAGATGCCATACGCAACGGCGAACTGGGCAAAGCTGTCAACCCTGACGATCTGGACGAAATACAGAGCAGCATCGAGGCCTATCTGCAAAAACCGCTGGAAGTTGAGGATCGGCAAAATTTGCAACACTTATGTCTGCATTATTTTAACCAGGACAACTACATCAACAAACTGCAACAACTATTAATGCATGAACCAGTCAGCTGACGAACATTGGGACATTGAGATTACCGCGAACAGAAAACTGCTCAGCTTAAAACTTAAAGACGTTTGGCACTACCGCGACCTGCTACTGGTGCTGGTTCGTCGCGATTTTGTGGCTTTTTATAAGCAAACCATCCTGGGCCCTATTTGGTTCTTTGTGCAGCCCATCATCACCACCTTAACTTACACACTGGTTTTTAGTAACCTCGCCGGTATCCCTACCGATGGTGTCCCTGCTCCCCTGTTCTATTTAGCAGGAATTACCCTATGGAACTATTTTGCCGACTGCCTAACCAAAACATCCACCGTATTTAAAGACAATGCGGCTATGTTCGGCAAGGTATATTTCCCGCGGTTAATCATGCCGCTAAGTATCGTATTGTCAAACCTGGTACGCTTTAGTGTTCAGTTTATACTGTTCATATTGGCTATGGTATTTTTCAATATCAAAGGGTTCAACATTATACCTAATGCCGCCGCACTACTTTTTCCATTATTAATTGTATTGGTAGCCGCCCAGGGGTTGGGCCTGGGGATGATCGTCTCGGCGGTAACCACCAAGTACCGCGATTTAGCTTTTGTGGTGAACTTTGGCGTGCCGCTGCTCATGTATGCCACCCCGGTTATTTACCCCCTGTCTGTCGCCTTGCATAAGTATCCTAAATATGCGGACATCATTAAATACAACCCTATCACCGGCATTTTAGAAACCTTCAGGTATGGCTTTGTGGGCAAGGGCCTGTTTAGCTGGGAGCTTCTAGGCTACAGCTGCGGCGTTACCGTAGTGATATTGTTATTGGGGACGATCATTTTTAACAAAGTCGAAAAAAACTTCGTTGATACCATATAAAGCGATTTGAAAATTCTGCAAATAAACGCTTCCTACAAACCGGCCTACATTTACGGCGGACCAACCATGTCTGTATCCAAACTAAGTGAAGAGCTTACCAAAGCCGGATGCGAGGTGCGCGTTTACACCACCAACGCCAACGGCGCAGCCGAGCTGCCCATCGCTCCAAACACCACCCAAACAGTCGACGGCGTGGGGGTGACTTATTTTAAACGGATAACCAAAGATCATTCACACTTCTCGCCCGCACTGCTAAAGGCTGTATGGTGCAATGCCGGGCAGTATGAAGTGATCCACATCCATGCCTGGTGGAATTTAGTTTCAGTGCTATCTACCTTAATTGGGCTGATAAAGAATGTGCCTGTAGTGATATCTCCCCGGGGAACTTTGAGTGATTATTCCTTTGGTTATAAGAACAGTTTATTCAAAAAGCTATTCCATAATCTGTTAGGTAAGCTGCTACTTAATCATTCGTTCATCCACGTTACCTCGCCGGCCGAGGAGCAATCACTGCGGCAGGTCATTGCCCCCCGCGGGATATTTGACATACCCAACTTTGTAAAGATCGCATCATCAGCTAAAACAAAAACAGACGACATCACGATACTCAAGCTGCTGTTTTTTTCAAGGATAGATGAAAAGAAAGGACTCGATATTTTGCTGCATGCGCTGGCTCTGTTAAAAGTGTCCTATCATTTAACTATAGCCGGCGACGGCAATGACGACTATATCGACGTTTTAAAAAAAATCGCCCATTATAATAAGACAGAGCAACATATCAGCTGGATAGGCTTTCAGCAGGATAATAAATTTGACATACTGGCCGATCATGATTTGATGGTACTACCGTCGCACAATGAAAACTTCGGCAACGTGGTGATTGAAAGCCTGAGCGCCGGCACGCCGGTGTTAATCAGTGACGCCGTTGGCCTTGCCAATTATGTGGCGAAAAATAATTTGGGATGGATTTGTCACGCAAAACCCGAATCTGTAGCTGATGCCATTAGCAATATCGCCCTAAATCAAAAAGATAAACTACAACAAATCAGCAGCACTGCGCCCGCGATAATCCATATTGATTTTGATGATGACAAATTGGTGCAGCGGTACATTAGTGTGTATCGAAAGATAATCACGACGAAATGAAAAAATGGGTGTCACCCTGAGCTTTGTCGAAGGGTGAGCGTAGGCCTGCAATGCGTTATTGGCCTTCGCGCTCATGCTTCGAGAGCCTCAGCATGACACCGACCACAAGCAACTCATACTGAGCACGTGTATGGATCTCTCCCTATGGTCGGGATGACACCGTTTAGAGAAATAATTTGGCTAAATTAGCATCACAAAACATATCCTTAACTTGAGCGCACCCTACTCAATCATAGTTTTAACCTATAACGAAGAACTGCATCTGCGGCGCTTCCTGGAGTCGGTTGCCGATTTGCGTGCGCCGGTGTTTGTGGTTGATTCAGGGAGCACGGACGCTACCGTAAGTATAGCGCATGAATTTGGCGTACAGGTTTTACATCATACTTTTGATAACCATCCCCGGCAATGGGATTTCGCACTGAAAAACTGCCCGGTACAAACGCCCTGGGTCATAGGCCTGGATGCCGACCACATAGTGACGCCCGAACTTAAACAGCGCCTGCTCAATTTCAGAGAAGAAGACTTTGCAGGCATAAACGGCATCTATTTTAACCGCAAAAACTTTTTCAAGGGCCGGTGGATCAAACACGGCGGCTATTATCCGTTTTACCTGCTTAAAATGTTCAGGTACGGCGTGGGTTACTCAGATATCAGCGAAAAAATGGACCACCGTTTTGCGGTGCCGGGAAAGACTATCATCTGGAAAGATGGACATATATTAGAACAAAACCTGAAAGAAAACCAAATCAGTTTCTGGATAGATAAACATAACCGTTACAGCGATCTGGTTGCACAGCAGGAAGTTGAACGGATGCAAACCGGCTTCCAGTCGGCCGAGCGGCCCGCATTTTGGGGGTCGCCTAATGAACGTAAAGCCTGGTTCAAAAAGAGATGGCACAAGCTGCCCCGCTACGTTAGGCCGGCGCTATATTTTACACAGCGCATGGTCTTTAAATTAGGTATATTGGACGGCCGCACAGGCATTATCTTTCACTTTTTGCAGGGATTTTGGTTCAGGCTGATTGTGGACATCAAAATAGACGAACTGCTTAAACAACAGCATGATGGCCAAACAAAATAGTCCTTCGCGCTTCGCAATTGTTTTTGCAGTGCTGTTTTTGGGGTTCTACTATTTCAACATCGGCTTTTTCAGCATAACCAGCCATGGCAGGCACTATATCCCTTTCTTAGCCGAACATTTAAACTATATCAAAGTACTGCGCAACTTTTTGATTTGGTGCAGCACCGCTATATTAAAATGTTTTGGTTTTGAGGTTATTAATAACGACTACAGTTTGCTGGTAGCAGGCAAAGGTGTGATCACCCTCGTTTATTCTTGTTTGGGTTTGGGGTTGATGAGTTTTTTCAGCGCGTTTATTATCGCCTATCCTAAGCCATTAAAATCTAAGCTGATTTTTTTGTTGGGGGGATTGTTTGCCATCCAATTTTTAAACGTCCTGCGGTTTGTACTGCTGGCTTTGCTTTGGAACGGGCAAAACCAACCTATCGTAGATCATCATACCATTTTTAATGCAATCGTCTATATTATTATAGGCATTAGCTTGTACTTTTGGGTAAAAGCCGATATCGGCATAAAAACAAACCATGCTTAAAACTGATCTTGAATCGTACAATAATTACCCCTACCACCCGGGCGGTTCTGTTTTTAAGCGGATATTGTGGCATTATATAAATGGCTTTGTCTTTAAAACCAGTCTGTTCCCCGTATACGGCTTGAAAAACGCTTTGCTGCGTGCTTTTGGCGCCAAAATAGGTAAACAAGTAGAAATAAAACCCAACGTCAACATTAAATATCCCTGGAACCTAACTATAGCCGACGAAGTTTGGATTGGCGAAGAAGTATGGATTGACAGCCTGGTGATGGTAACCATCGGCTCTAACGTTTGCATATCGCAAGGCGCGCTGATACTAACCGGCAGCCACAACTATAAAAAACCGTCGTTCAACCTGATGACCGCCCCGGTTGTCATTGAAGACGGTGCCTGGATAGGCGCAAAAGCTATCGTAAATCTGGGCATCACCGTAGGTTCGCATGCCGTTTTAACCACAGGCTCCGTCGCCACAAAAAATCTGGAAGCTTATTCGGTTTACCAGGGGAATCCGGCTGTTAAAGTAAGGGAGCGGGTGATAGGTTAACTATTAACATCACGTTATTGTGAGGAACGAAGCAATCTCTGCACAGGCTTGGCGGATTAGCCAATCGCTTGGTGACGCTCATTCGCCGCTAAGGCTGTTACTTTACCTTAGATGCAAAGTAACCAAACATCAAGTCAGAAAAAACCTTCCCCCCGCAAGGCAAAACTCCCTGGCCCGGTTTTCTGACTGGCCTTTGCCCGCTTCTTGAATGCGTGTTGTTCAGCAAAATGTTTAATGATTGCACCAACGTCAGCGGGGCCGCTTCGGGGCGAAAGCAGGTAAAACAATGTTGGCCTGTGCAGTGGCAGGGCTGTTGGAATTGAGCGGGCGCGTGCTTACACTGGGAATGCTGCAGATGTACGCAGAAATGAGTATCGCTTGATGTAACCGCACGCGTTTCTGTTCTCCTTGCGGTTGCCACGCTTCGCTCGCAATGACAAACTTATTATTGCTCCGTCGTTTTTGGTGTGTAGACCGCCGCTTAACCCTGACTGTTAATCTCCCGCCAAAGCAGATCCTTCAACACATCAATATTTTTCTGAGCTACTGACGATATGAATACCGACGGAATATCGGCAGGCACCTGCTCCTTCATTTCGGCAATCAGTTCGTCGTCCAGCATGTCTGATTTGGTGATGGCCAACACGCGGGGTTTATGCATCAGCTCGGGGTTGTATTCGTTAAGTTCGTTTAATAAGATATCGTATTCCTCCTGGATGGTCCGTGCAGTATCGGCAGGCACCATGAACAGCAGCACGGCATTACGTTCGATATGTTTTAGGAAACGGATACCCAAACCTTTACCTTTCGACGCTCCCTCGATAATCCCCGGAATATCGGCCATTACAAACGAGCGGTTATTACGGTATGCTACGATACCCAGGTTAGGCACCAGCGTAGTAAACGCGTAATCGGCAATTTCAGGTTTGGCGGCAGATACTACCGAAAGTAAAGTCGACTTGCCCGCATTAGGGAAACCAACCAGACCCACATCGGCCAATATTTTTAATTCGAGGATGTTCCATACCTCCTGGCCGGGTTCGCCGGGCTGCGCAAAACGCGGAGTTTGACGGGTAGCGCTTTTAAAATTGGCATTACCTAGGCCCCCGCGACCGCCTTTGGTTAATATTTTGGTCTCGCCGTCGGTAGTAATTTCGAATAAAATCTCTCCGGTCTCCGCATCGCGGGCTATAGTACCCAGCGGAACTTCCAATATCTCATCCCTGCCGGTTTTCCCGGTGCTCAACGAACTACCGCCCGATTCGCCGTCGCCGGCTATAACGTGTTTGCGGAATTTGAGGTGAAGCAAGGTCCACAATTGCGCGTTACCCTGTACAATAACGTGGCCGCCTCTGCCACCGTCTCCGCCATCAGGGCCACCCATGGAGGTATGTTTATCGCGGTGCAAATGTGCCGAACCGGCCCCGCCATGACCTGAGCGGCAGCATATCTTCACATAATCAACAAAATTTGAACCTTGAGACATGGGATTTCGGAGTTACGATTTACGATTTCGGATTTGGTAATAAAGATTTGTCATTCTGAGCAAAGCGAAGAATCTTATACAATTCGTACATCGCTTTTACAAGATCCTTCGCTTTGCTCAGGATGACAAGCTAGTAATTTAAAATTCCGAAATCGAACATCCGAAATCCGAAATTCTGTATTAATAAGACGCGATAACAGCAGTAATAGCACCAAATATCTCTTCGATAGAGCCTATGCCGTTAATGCTTTTAAATTTGTTCTGATCTTTATAGAAACCTGCAACGGGTGCAGTTTTTTCGTTGTATTCTTTAATTCTTTTGCGGATGATCTCCGGGTTAGCATCATCAGGGCGGCCTGAATCTTTACCTCTCAATAATAAGCGGTGCTCCAGTTCGTCGTCATTAACCTCTAAAGCAATCATGCCTGATATAGCGGTTTGTTTGCTTGCCAGCAACTGATCCAGCGCTTCTGCCTGAGCTACAGTACGTGGGAAACCATCAAAAATAAAGCCTTTAGCTTCTTTATTGGCGTCAAGCTTATTGCTGATCATGCCGATAACTACAGCATCAGGTACCAATAAACCCTGATCCATCAGCTTTTTAGCTTCAAGACCCAGTTCCGTACCCTGGGTAATTTCACCGCGAAGCAAATCGCCTGTCGACAGGTGGATCAGACCGTATTTTTCAATAAGTTTTTGTGATTGTGTACCTTTACCAGCTCCTGGCGGGCCGAATAATACTAAGTTGAGCATGGGCATTTTAAAATTAAAAGCCTTCCGGTAGCTGTATACTGAAAGGCTTAACTAAACTTTTTAATTTTAACTTGTGCACTTGTAGGGATTCGAACCCCAAACCTTCTCATCCGTAGTGAGATGCTCTATCCAATTGAGCTACAAGTGCGCTATTCTTATCGAATAATCCGCTGTTTTTAACGGACTGCAAAAATAGGATATATTTTTAAATACACTTAAAATATTTTAAAATTTACTTTATAATCGTCGCAATTGCCAAAAAATCAGGTAAATGCTTTGCAATAAATAAATCAAAATGGCTCAGATAATGTATAATTGTTAATAGGAAAGTCACTTATACCACACGCGTCATTGCGAGGAACGAAGCAATCTCTGCGGGACAGTAACACCTCACTGGGTTAATTAGCATGTGTAGAGATTGCTTCGTTCCTCGCAATGATGACTTTTATCTGTTAATACTTTAACACTATTATAATATGAACGCCATCGTCATTACCCAACCCGGCCCACCGGACGTTTTGCAAATTACCGAAAGGCCCACCCCGACTTTTGGCCTCGGCGAAGTATTGGTAAAAGTGGCAGCGGCCGGCGTTAATCGGCCAGACATTTTCCAGCGCAAGGGTAACTACCCGTCCCCACCCGGCGCACCGCCGGATATACCGGGCCTGGAAATTGCCGGGACCATAATAGACGCCGGCCAAGATGTTAAACGATGGAAAGTTGGCGACAAAATCTGCGCGCTGGTTACCGGTGGTGGTTATGGCGAATATTGCAACGTACCGGAAGGCCAATGCCTCCCCATCCCCGGCGGATTGGATTTCATAGAAGCAGCCTCCCTGCCCGAAACCTATTTTACAGTTTGGAGCAATGTGTTTGATCGCGGGCGTTTGCAACCCGGCGAAAACTTGCTGATTCACGGCGGCTCGAGTGGTATCGGGGTTGCCGCCATACAAATGGCAAAAGCCCTGGGCAGCAAAGTTTACATAAGTGCAGGTAGCGACGAGAAAAGTGCATTTTGCAGATCGTTAGGTGCAGATGAAGGCATTAACTACCACACTCAGGACTTTGTAAGTGAGATAGAACGCATCACTCATAAAAAAGGTGTGAATGTCATATTGGATATGATTGGCGGCAGCTACACCCCTCGAAATTTAAAATGCCTGGCCAACGATGGCCGGCTGGTGATGATCAACGCCATGCAGGGTAAAGATGTTCAGGTCGACCTGTCATTAGTCATGCGGAAACGCATCTGGATAACCGGCTCCATGTTACGTCCGCAAAGCGTGGCATTTAAAGCCGCCATAGCAGCGTCGCTCGAAAAAAATATCTGGCCGCTCATAGCTTCCGGGCAGATAAAACCGGTGGTTAACGCCATCTTCCCCGCACACCAGGCCGCCGATGCCCATGCCCTGATGGAAAGCGGACAGCATACCGGCAAAATTGTATTGAGCTTTGATATTTAGCAACAAAAATACAATTATCTAAATATCAGATATTTATAATTTATTATCGATATTTTTCAAAATATTTAAGCTAACCTGGTTATTTGCTGCGCTTTCATCAATCATAAGGGTAAAAAAATCTTACAATTAGTATTTTAATATTGTATTATAAATCTTAACTTTGCGCCCTAAAATAGCGTGAACAAGGTTTCATTTATTTTAACAACGTATATTTAAAAAATTACCCGGTTATATATGCCAAACATTGGAAAAATATCACGGATCATTGGTCCGGTAGTAGACGTTAGCTTTGCAGAAAATGCACATCTTCCTAAAATTTATAGTGCGCTTGAGATCACCAAAGAAAATGGCCAAAAGGTTGTTTTAGAGGTTCAACAGCACTTAGGTGAAGACCGCGTTCGCGCGATCGCGATGGATTCGACAGACGGATTATTGCGTGGCATGCCGGTTGTTGATACTGAATCGGCAATCAAAATGCCTGTAGGCGAAGACATTAAAGGTCGTGTATTTAACGTAGTTGGCGGCGCTATTGATGGTATTGCCGATTTAGACAGAACTAACGGTCGCCCAATCCACGCTACTCCTCCGCGTTTCGAGGATCTATCAACCGAAACTGAGGTACTGTTTACCGGTATCAAAGTTATCGACTTGTTAGAGCCTTACGCTAAAGGTGGTAAAATTGGTTTGTTTGGTGGTGCCGGTGTAGGTAAAACGGTATTGATCCAGGAGTTGATTAACAACATCGCGAAAGCTTATGACGGTTTATCAGTATTTGCCGGTGTAGGTGAGCGTACACGTGAAGGTAATGACCTTTTACGTGAGATGTTGGAATCGGGCATTATTAAATATGGCGATGCATTTATGCATTCAATGGAAGAAGGCGGTTGGGATCTTTCTAAGATCGACGCCGAGGCTTTGAAAGATTCAAAAGCAACCTTCGTATTCGGACAAATGAACGAGCCTCCTGGTGCACGTGCACGTGTGGCGCTTTCAGGTTTAACTATTGCTGAGTATTTCCGCGATGGTGATGCTGAAGGTAAAGGCCGTGATATATTATTCTTCGTTGATAACATCTTCCGCTTTACACAAGCGGGTTCTGAGGTATCAGCGCTATTAGGTCGTATGCCGTCTGCGGTAGGTTACCAGCCAACTTTGGCAACAGAGATGGGTACCATGCAGGAGCGTATTACTTCAACCAAACGCGGTTCAATTACCTCAGTACAAGCGGTTTACGTACCTGCGGATGACTTGACCGACCCTGCGCCGGCAACAACCTTCGCACACTTGGACGCTACCACTGTATTGTCTCGTAAAATTGCTGAGTTAGGTATCTACCCTGCAGTGGATCCATTGGATTCAACTTCACGTATCCTGAGCCCGGCCGTATTAGGCGACGAGCACTACAACACTGCTCAACGTGTTAAAGAGATTCTGCAACGTTACAAAGAGCTACAAGATATCATCGCCATCTTAGGTATGGATGAGTTATCTGAAGAAGATAAATTGGTTGTATCTCGCGCACGCCGTGTACAACGTTTCTTATCTCAGCCATTCCACGTAGCAGAGCAGTTTACAGGCTTAAAAGGTGTATTGGTTGATATCAAAGAAACCATCCGTGGCTTTAACATGATCATGGACGGCGAAGTGGATCAATACCCTGAAGCAGCTTTCAACCTTGTAGGTAACATTGAAGATGCTATCGAAAAGGGTAAAAAATTATTAGCAGAAGCAAACGCTTAATTAGAATCAAGAGTCAAGAATCAAGAACCAGGATAAAAAGTCTTGATTCTTGGTTCTTGACTCTTGGATCTCCAATCAAACACACATGACATTAGAAATCCTTACTCCCGATAAAAAAGTGTATGAAGGCGAAGCTACTTCGGTAACTCTACCGGGCACTTTGGGTTCTTTTGAGATATTGAGCCACCACGCTCCTATCATCTCAACCCTGCAAGACGGTAAATTAACCGTTCGCGGTGGCGGAAAAGAAGAAGTTTTTTATATTAAAGGTGGTGTGGTTGAAGCGTTAAACAACGTAGTTACCGTACTTGCCGAAGGCATTGAGCACCGCTAATAATTAAAAGATATTTTTTTAAAAGCCCGGACGAGAGTCCGGGCTTTTTTGTTTTGCTAACGCGCAGCAACAAAATCCTTCCATTTTTGTTTTGCCAATCCCAATAATTTTATACATTAGCCACATAAACCATTTAGTACCCATTTAATGTATTCTGATTACCGTAAGGCGGCTGTTATGGCAGCCTGCACCTTGTTAGCCTTATCATTGTTTATAAGTCCTGCGCTTGCCCAACGAGACTCCACCACACTACATGTTACCCTGCCCGCCGAGGGTAAACTGGTTAACGGTAAACCCGTAGGCCTGGGATGGGTAAACATGCTCGACCCGCAAAAGTTAAACCTGCAACCTGAGTACTGGAAGCTCAGCAATGGCGTGCTGCATGGCGACTGCAGCAATCAAAAAGAAAACCATAACAGCTATAGCAAACGCAGATATGCCGACTTTGAAGCTAACATCCTCATAAAAATGACTGGCGACGATGCCAACTCGGGCGTATGCGTGCGCGTGCATCCGGATAATTTTGACAAGGCGCCGGGCTATCAGATCGATATGGGTAAAGGCACCTGGGGCTCGCTGTCAGAAGAAGGTCGCGCGGGTATGGTGCAACGCTATCCTGTCAAAGCATCGACCAAGTTGGTAAAGGCGAACGATTATAACCACTATTATATTAAGGCACGCGGCCACCACATTGAAGCCTGGCTAAATGGCGTCAAGACGGTCGACTCAGATTATGAAGGAGCATTCCTCGACGGCAATTTAGGCTTCCAACTGCGCCGCGGACCAAAGCATACTACAGTTGATATCAAGGACTTTTATGTACGCGAATTGAATCTGTAAAATAAGATAAAAAAGGACGACTCGATCGTCCTTTTTTATTACCCTCGTCATATTAACATTTAAACAACTTTTTTATCGATCGCTGTCATTTCAGGCAGAAAAAACGACTTTTATTATGCATGCATAAAACCAATACCGAATACCGTTTTGAACTTTGGTATAGTAGCTTAAAAATTTAATTCTAATAAGTTAAAATTAATCGGAATTATATTGGTATTTATATCGAATAACCAATATATAATATTTAATTGAAAAAATCAGCGAACACTATTGCCAGTTTTTAGATGCTTCCCTATCTTAAGGAAACAAAAAATAACTGATAGGAAACCTAAGCGTCCTACAACTAAAACAGACTAAAAAATGAGTTCATCTAACAGCACCACCGGCGTAGAGTTAAACAAGTACAGCAAGACTTTTACGCAGGATCCAACCCAACCCGCCGCACAGGCCATGCTTTACGGCGTAGGCTTAACTGACGACGATATGAAAAAAGCTCAGGTTGGCGTGGCAAGTATGGGCTATGACGGCAATACTTGTAACATGCACCTTAATGACCTGGCTAAACTGGTTAAACAAGGTATTTGGAACGAGGATCTGGTCGGGCTGATTTTTAATACTATTGGTGTGAGCGACGGTATGGGTAACGGTACTGCAGGTATGCGTTATTCATTGATCAGTCGTGATGTTATTGCAGATTCAATTGAAGCGGTTACCGCTGCACAATATTATGATGGTTTGATCACCCTGCCGGGCTGCGACAAAAACATGCCGGGCTCAATCATGGCCATGGGTCGTTTGAACCGCCCTTCTATTATGGTATACGGTGGCACCATCCACCCGGGCCACTGGAAAGGCGAAGACCTGAACATTGTTTCGGCTTTCGAGGCTTTAGGTAAAAAGATTGCGGGTACTATAAGCCCTGAAGATTTTATAGGTGTCATTAAAAACGCCTGCCCTAGCGCCGGCGCTTGCGGTGGTGTTTATACAGCTAATACTATGGCTGCGGCTATTGAGGCATTGGGTATGAGCTTACCTTACTCATCGTCAAACCCGGCTTTGAGCGACGAGAAACGCGAAGAGTGTCTGGCAGCAGGTAAAGCCATCAGGGTATTATTAGAGAAGGATATCAAACCAAAAGATATCATGACCCGTAAAGCGTTTGAAAATGCTATCGTGGTAATTATGGTATTAGGCGGATCGACCAACGCAGTGCTACACATGATTGCCATGGCAAAAAGTGTTGACGTTAAATTAACACAAGATGATTTCCAGGCGATCAGTAATCGTATTCCGGTATTGGCCGATATGAAGCCAAGCGGTAAATACATGATGACCGACTTACACAATGTTGGTGGTGTACCTGCGGTGATGAAATATCTGTATCAGCAAGGTTGGTTACATGGCGACTGTATGACTGTTACAGGCAAAACACTGGCCGAAAACCTGGCTGACGTTCCTGCACTGGATTTTAGCAAGCAAGACGTTATCTGGCCGGTTGAAAAACCAGTTAAAGCTACCGGCCACTTACAAATACTTTACGGAAACATTGCCGAAGGTGGCAGTGTAGCCAAAATTAGTGGTAAAGAGGGCGAGCGCTTTTCAGGCCCGGCCCGCACTTTTGATGGCGAGTTTGAACTGATTGATGGCATACAAAGCGGCCGAGTCAAAGCGGGTGATGTGGTAGTTATCCGCAACGTGGGCCCTAAAGGCGCGCCGGGTATGCCCGAAATGCTTAAGCCAACATCAGCCATTTTTGGTGCAGGTTTAGGTGCATCGGTAGCGTTAATTACCGACGGCCGCTTTAGTGGCGGTACCCACGGTTTTGTGGTGGGCCACATCACCCCCGAAGCTTTTGACGGGGGCGCCATTGGCCTGGTTAACGACGATGATATTATTGAGATTGATGCAACAACAAACAGCATCAACCTAAAAATATCTGACGAAGAAATGGCCGCACGTAAAGCAGCCTGGAAACAGCCAGCGTTAAAAGCAACCAAAGGCCTATTATATAAATACGCCAAAACTGTATCAAACGCAGCTGAAGGTTGTGTTACAGACGAGTTGTAGAAGGTTTGGGTTATACGTTTGACGTTGTACGTTATACGTATCTCTCCCACCAATTAATTAAAAAAACAAAACGTATAACGTAAAACGTACTACGTAAAACTTATAAAGTATGGAAGTTGCACAACAAGAAATACTACAACAGGCTACCTCAGAAACCAGAAGAGTTTCCGGATCGGTAGCGGTATTAGAATCATTGATCGCAGAGGGCGTTGATACCATCTTTGGTTATCCGGGTGGAGCTATCATGCCTATCTACGATGCCTTGTATGACTATAACGATAAACTTAACCACATTTTAGTTAGACATGAGCAAGGCGGTACACACGCCGGCCAGGGCTATGCACGCACCTCAGGTAAAGTAGGTGTGGTATTTGCCACCAGCGGTCCGGGTGCTACTAACCTGGTAACCGGCTTGGCCGATGCTCAGATAGACAGTACCCCATTGGTTTGCATCACCGGCCAGGTGTTTGCGCACTTGCTGGGTACTGATGCTTTTCAGGAGACCGACGTGATCAACATCACCACCCCGGTTACTAAATGGAACTACCAGGTGACTGATGCTAATGAGATCCCTGAGGTTTTGGCTAAGGCATTTTACATTGCCAGAAGCGGCAGACCGGGTCCGGTTTTGATTGATATTACCAAAAACGCACAGATACAGGAGTTTGATTTTAAGGGCTACGTTCCTTGCGAGCATATCCGCAGCTATCGCCCAAAACCAATTGTGCGCCCTCAATATATTGAGCAGGCTGCCGAGCTAATCAATCAGGCTAAAAAACCGTTCGTATTATTTGGTCAGGGTGTTTTGTTGGGGAATGCCGAGCAGGAGTTTAAAGCTTTTGTTGAGAAAAGCGGTATCCCATCGGCCTGGACCATTTTAGGTGTGGGTGCTATCCCTACAGATCACCCATTGAACGTGGGTATGCTCGGGATGCACGGCAACTACGGACCAAACGTTTTAACCAACGAATGCGATGTGCTGATTGCCATTGGTATGCGTTTTGACGATCGCGTTACCGGTCGACTTGATAAATATGCTAAACAGGCTAAAGTTATCCATTTGGATATTGACCCTGCCGAGATAGACAAAAATGTTAAAACCACCGTACCTGTTTGGGGCGATTGCAAAGAGACTTTGCCCATGCTTACTGCCCTGATTGAGGAGAAACAGCATACCGAGTGGTTAAACCGTTTTAAGGAATACACCAGGCAAGAGGTTGAGGCGGTTATTGAAAAAGAGCTTAACCCGCAAACCGGCGAAATGACCATGGGCGAGGTGGTAAGACATCTTAATGAGCTAACCAAAGGTGAAGCCATTATTGTGAGCGACGTTGGCCAGCACCAAATGGTGGCTTGCCGTTACGCACAGTTTAACAACACCCGCAGCAACGTTACCAGCGGTGGTTTAGGCACTATGGGCTTTGCACTGCCGGCAGCCATCGGCGCTAAATATGGGGCTCAGGACCGTACCGTGGTTGCTATCATCGGCGACGGTGGTTTCCAGATGACCTGCCAGGAATTAGGCACCATCATGCAAACCGGCGTTGATGTAAAGATCATCATCCTGAATAACCGTTTCTTAGGTATGGTGCGCCAGTGGCAGGAGCTGTTTAACCAGCGCCGTTACTCGTTCGTAGATATTCAAAGCCCTGACTTTGTGAAACTGGCTGCGGCTTACGATATCCCCGGCAAACGCGTTGAAGAGCGTGAAGGTTTAGAAAACGCTTTAAAAGCTATGTTAGAAACCAAAGGTTCATTCCTGTTAGAAGTGATGGTAACCAAAGAGAACAATGTGTTCCCAATGGTACCTCAAGGCTGCAGCGTTAGTGAGATCAGACTTAAATAATTAAGAAAATGAGCAATCAACATACAGACGGTAAACAGGAATATAACATTACGCTTTATACTGAAAACCAGGTTGGTTTACTGAACAGAATAGCGATCTTATTCACCCGTCGTAAAATAAATATCGACAGTTTAAACACCTCTCCTTCTGAGATTGAGAGCATTCACCGCTTTAACATCGTAATCCACGAGTCGGAAGAAGTGGTGCGCGAGCTAACTCGCCAGATTGAGAAGCAGGTGGAAGTTTTAAAAGCATACTATCACACTAACGAAGACGTGATCTGGCAGGAACTGGCACTTTACAAAGTATCGACGGACATTATTGCCGAGAAAGTAAGCGTTGAGCGTTTGCTGCGCGAAAATGGTGCCCGCGCGGTAGTTATCCGTAAGGATTATACCGTGTTTGAAACAACCGGACATCGCGAAGAAACAGATAACCTGATCAAGATCCTTCAGCCTTACGGACTGATTGAATTTGTCCGCAGCGCACGTGCAGCCATCATCAAAGACAGCGAAGGCTTTAATGCCAAACTGCGCGAATTTGAGAGATTGGAACCGGGCGAAGAAGTGATGGAGAACGAGTATTTGAATAAGGGAAGCAAAGTATTTACGATGTAGGCTCCACCCAACCCTCCCCGGAAGGGAGGGCTTTTGAAAAGACAAATTAAATTAAAAAGAAATCCCAAAAGTCTCCCCTACCGGGAAGATTTAGAGGGGGCAAATAAGTAATCACATAAACAATCGGTGAAATCAAAAACCATCGGTGAATCAAAATCAATAAAAACAAAAAACAATGGCAAAATTAAATTTCGGCGGAACTGTAGAAAACGTAGTAACCCGCGAGGAGTTCCCTCTATCGAAAGCACAAGAGATCCTGAAAAATGAAACTGTAGCTGTAATTGGTTATGGCGTACAAGGTCCTGGTCAGGCTCTTAACCAAAAAGACAATGGTATCAACGTAATTGTTGGTCAGCGTAGAAATTCAAAAACCTGGGATAAAGCAGTAAGCGACGGTTTTGTTCCCGGCGAAACCCTTTTTGAAATTGAAGAAGCCTTAGAAAGAGGTACTGTAATTTGTTATTTATTAAGTGATGCTGCACAGATTGCTTTATGGCCAACTGTTAAAAAACACTTAACTCCTGGTAAAGCATTATACTTCTCTCACGGTTTTGGTATCACTTTCAAAGAGCAAACCGGCATCATCCCTCCTGCTGATGTTGACGTGTTCCTGGTTGCTCCAAAAGGTTCAGGTACTTCACTGCGTCGTATGTTCTTGCAAGGTCGTGGTTTGAACTCAAGCTACGCTATCTATCAAGACGCTACCGGTAAAGCTTTTGACCGTGTTATCGCTTTAGGTATTGCTGTAGGTAGCGGTTACCTGTTCGAAACTGATTTCCGTAAAGAAGTTTATAGCGACTTAACCGGCGAGCGCGGTACTTTGATGGGTTGTATCCAGGGTATCTTCGCTGCTCAATACGAAGTATTACGCAGCAACGGTCACTCTCCATCTGAGTCGTTCAATGAAACTGTTGAAGAGTTAACTCAATCATTAATGCCATTAGTTGCTGAAAACGGTATGGACTGGATGTATGCAAACTGCTCGACAACTGCACAACGCGGTGCGTTAGACTGGTGGAAACCATTCCGCGACGCTACTAAACCGATATTTGAAGAATTGTATAACAGCGTTGCTACCGGCAAAGAGTCACAACGTTCAATCGATTCAAACAGTAAGCCAGACTACCGCGAAAAACTTGATGCTGAATTAGCAGAGTTGCGCGAAAGCGAATTATGGCAAGCAGGTAAAACCGTACGTAGCTTACGTCCGGAAAACCAGACTGTAGAAGCATAATATTTTAGTCCTGAGTTCTAAGTCCTGAGTTCTGAGTCTTAAATAAAAGACTTTAGACTCAGGACTCAAGACTCTGGGCTTTAGACTAAGGACTTATTAAAAAAACACAAAACATGTTACACGATCCCAACCGAGTCTACGTTTTCGATACCACGCTTCGCGATGGCGAACAGGTACCGGGCTGTCAGTTAACTACACCCGAAAAAATTGAGATTGCCCGCGAACTGGAGGCATTAGGTGTTGACATAATCGAAGCGGGTTTCCCTATATCAAGCCCCGGCGATTTCCAGAGTGTGGTAGAAATATCAAAAGCCGTTAAAAACCCCACCGTTTGCGCACTAACCCGTGCCAATAAAGGCGATATTGATGCAGCTGTCGACTCGCTGAAATATGCTAAACACCCACGTATCCATACCGGTATCGGCTCGTCTGATATGCATATCAAACATAAATTCAACAGCACCCGCGAAGAGATTTTAGAGCGCGCTGTTGAGGCTGTGAAATATGCTAAGAAATCTGTTGAGGATATTGAGTTTTATGCAGAGGATGCCGGTCGCGCCGACGTGGTGTACCTTGCCCAGATGGTTGAAGCTGTAATTGCAGCAGGCGCCACTGTAGTTAACATCCCTGACACCAATGGCTACTGCCTGCCCGACCAATACGGTGCAAAAATTAAATTCCTGAAGGAAAACGTTAAGAATATAGATAAAGCCATTATATCTGTGCATTGCCATAACGATCTGGGCTTAGCTACTGCTAACTCAATCGCCGGCTTGCAAAACGGTGCCCGCCAAATTGAAGGTACCATTAATGGCATTGGTGAACGTGCCGGAAATACTTCTATTGAAGAAGTTGTGATGATCTTGAAAACTCACCAGCTTGGCTTGTATACCAATATCAACGCCAAAAACTTTTATGAGCTAAGCCGTATGGTAAGCTCGCAAATGCGCATGCCGGTACAGCCTAACAAGGCTATTGTAGGCAGCAACGCCTTTGCACACAGCTCAGGCATCCACCAGGATGGTTTCCTGAAAAACCGCGAAAACTACGAAATTATCAGACCAGAGGACGTTGGTTTCCCAAGCGCCAGCATCGTGCTTACTGCACGCAGCGGCCGCCACGCACTTAAGTTCCATCTGGAACGTTTAGGTTATAACCTGAGCAAAGAAGAGCTGGCAGATGCTTACCACCGCTTCCTGACTTTGGCTGATAGTAAACTGGATATAAATGATGAGGATCTGTTAACATTAGTAAGCGATAAAAGAACTGCTTAACATATTACTGATCTACAATAAATTACAATAAATAAAATGAGCAAGACATTATTTGATAAGGTGTGGGATGCACACGTAGTACGCAAGATCGAAGACGGACCGGATGTGCTTTTTATCGATCGTCACCTTATTCACGAAGTTACCAGCCCTGTAGCCTTTTTAGGTATTAAAACCAGGGGAACCACTGTATTGTATCCTAAGCGTACATTCGCTACGGCCGACCACAATACACCAACCATTCACCAGGATCAACCGGTTGCCGATCCGCTTTCAGCTAATCAGCTGCAAATGCTGGAGAAAAACACCAAAGAGTACGGCATTAGCCACTGGGGCCTTGGTCACCAAAAAAATGGTATCGTACACGTGGTAGGTCCTGAGTATGGTATCACCCAACCGGGCATGACCATTGTTTGCGGCGACTCGCACACCTCGACTCATGGTGCTTTTGGTGCTATTGCTTTTGGCATCGGCACTTCAGAAGTTGAAATGGTATTGGCTACGCAATGTATCATGCAGCCAAAACCTAAAAAAATGCGTATCAACGTTACCGGCAAACTAGGTAAGGGCGTTACGCCGAAAGACGTTGCTTTGTTCATCATCTCTCAATTAACTACATCGGGCGCTACAGGTTATTTTGTAGAGTATGCCGGCGAAGTTTTTGAGAACATGAGCATGGAAGGCCGTATGACCGTTTGTAACCTGAGTATTGAGATGGGTGCACGCGGTGGTATGATAGCTCCTGACGAAACTACCATCAACTATGTTAAAGGCCGCGAGTTTTCGCCAAAAGGTGAAGCCTGGGACAAAGCCTTAGCTTACTATAAAACCTTGAAAACCGACGAAGGTGCGGTATTTGATAAAGAATTAACTTTCGACGGTTCATCTATCGAGCCGATGATCACTTATGGTACCAATCCTGGTATGGGTATGGGTATCTCTCATGATATCCCAGATGCTGAGCACGTTGAAGGCGGTGTAGCCACTTACGAAAAATCGTTAGGTTACATGGGCTTCCACGAAGGTGATTCAATGATCGGCAAAAAAGTAGATTACGTGTTCGTGGGCAGCTGTACTAATGGTCGTATCGAAGACTTCCGCGCTTTTGCATCCTTAGTAAAAGGGAAACACAAAGCAGAAGGCGTTACTGCCTGGTTAGTTCCGGGATCGCACATTGTGGAGTCGCAGATTAAAGAAGAAGGCATCCTGGATATCCTGACCGAAGCAGGCTTTGAACTGCGTCAACCGGGCTGCTCTGCCTGCTTAGCAATGAACGACGACAAAGTACCTGCAGGCAAATACGCGGTGAGTACGTCAAACCGTAACTTTGAAGGCCGCCAGGGACCAGGCGCCCGCACCATGCTGGCCAGCCCTCTGGTGGCAGCCGCAGCGGCAGTTACCGGCGTAGTAACAGATCCGAGAACGTTAATTGAAGAACTTGTTTAATTAGTTCTGAGTTTCTGAGTCCAGAGTCTTGAGTCAAGAGTCCAGAGTCATTTTAAGACTTAAGACTGTCGACTCAAGACTCAAGACTCAGAACTCAAGACTCAAGACTTATAAAAAATGGCTTACGATAAATTTAACATACTTACAAGCACAGCGGTGCCGCTTCCTATTGAGAACGTGGATACCGACCAGATCATCCCTGCCCGCTTTTTGAAAGCGACAGAACGTGTTGGTTTTGGCGATAACTTATTCCGCGACTGGAGATATAATGCAGACAACACTCCAAAAAGCGACTTTGTATTGAACGACGCTACTTACAGCGGTAAAATTCTGGTTGGTGGTAAAAACTTTGGTTCAGGCTCATCAAGAGAGCACGCTGCCTGGGCAGTGTACGACTACGGTTTCCGTTGCGTAGTATCAAGCTTCTTTGCAGATATTTTTAGAAACAACTGTCTGAACGTTGGCGTACTGCCGGTACAGATCAGCGCTGAGTTTTTAGAAAAGATCTTCGCCGCAATTTATGCCGATCCGAAAACCGAGCTGGAAATCAACTTGCCTGAGCAAACCATCACGTTGAAATCAACCGGCGAAAAAGAAAGTTTCGATATCAACGGCTACAAAAAGAACAACTTGCTTAACGGCTTTGACGATATCGACTATCTGCAAAGCATAAAAGGCGACATACAGGAATTTGCTGAGCAACTTCCGTTTTAAGAAGTAAAATCACCAAGCGTCATTGCGAGGAACGAAGCAATCTCTACACAGGATATTCCCTCCTGAAAAGTTCAGAGATTGCTTCGTTCCTCGCAATGACATATTTTTTATTGCTGACAAGCTTATAGTCAGAACCTACAAAAAATGGAACGCAGGAAAATAGAGATCATGGATACCACCCTTCGCGATGGCGAGCAAACGTCAGGGGTGTCGTTTTCCATATCAGAAAAACTGACCATCACACAGTTATTGTTAGAGGAGTTGAAGGTCGACCGGGCAGAGATTGCTTCTGCACGCGTATCTGAGGGCGAATTTCAAGCTGTTAAAGCCATTACACAATGGGCTGCCGAACACGACTATATCAATCGTATTGAAGTATTGTCATTCGTGGATAACGGCGTTTCTATCGACTGGATGGTAAATGCCGGTGTTACGGTTCAAAACCTGCTTACCAAAGGTTCATTGAACCACCTCACCCATCAGCTCAAAAAAACACCTGAACAGCATTTTGCTGAGATTGCGAACGTTATCAGCCTGGCGGCTAAACATGGCATATCAACCAACGTTTACCTGGAAGACTGGAGCAACGGCATGCGCAACTCGCCTGAGTATGTGTGGCAATATCTTGATTTTTTGGCCACCCAGCCGGTAAAAAGGATTATGCTGCCGGATACGCTAGGGGTACTTACCCCCTTAGAAACGTTTCTGTTTGTTAGTAATGTGAGGGAAAAATATCCAACCTTACATATAGATTTTCATGCTCATAATGATTATGATTTGGGTACTGCAAACGTTCTGGAAGCAGTAAAAGCCGGCATAAATGGCTTGCATCTCACCATAAATGGTATGGGCGAACGCGCCGGAAACGCGCCGATGGCCAGCGCTATTGCCGTGCTGAATGATTTCGCTCCTGACGTCGAGGTGCAGTTACAGGAATCGTCTATTTACAAGGTTAGTAAACTGGTCGAGACTTTTTCTGGTGTGCGCATACCGTCTAACAAACCTATTGTAGGCGATAATGTATTTACCCAAACTGCAGGTATCCATGCCGATGGCGATAACAAGAACAACCTGTATTTCAACAATTTATTACCGGAGCGTTTTGGCCGTAAGCGTGAATATGCGCTGGGCAAAACTTCGGGCAAAGCCAATATTGAAAAAAACCTGCAGGAACTGGGCCTTAAATTGAATGATGCCGACCTTAAAAAAGTTACCCAACGCGTTATTGAGCTGGGCGACAAAAAAGAAACGGTTACCAAAGAGGACCTTCCCTATATTATATCAGACGTGCTGGACAGCAACATGTACGATCAGAAAGTAATCGTAGAGTCGTACGTATTGATGCATTCTATGGGTCTGCGCCCATCGGCTACCATCATGGTAAATATCGAGGGCGAACGCTTTGAAGAAAATGCGCAGGGCGATGGTCAGTTTGATGCCTTTATGAAAGCCTTGACCAAAGCTTATACCAAAAAGAAAAGGAAGTTACCTACACTGATTGACTATGTAGTACGTATTGCACCGGGCAGTAGCACCGATGCGCTTTGCGAAACCATCATCACCTGGGAAACTCCTGAAAAGAAATTTTTAACCCGCGGCCTGGATTCAGACCAAACGGTTTGCGCTATTAAGGCAACGCAAAAAATGCTGAATATAATATAG
>Ga0157372_10000070_pt1 | contig 109649 bp, 94 predicted proteins | sample C55metaG_FD_115307 | JGI IMG/M metagenome (GOLD analysis project Ga0157372, IMG submission 115307) | Corn rhizosphere microbial communities from Kellogg Biological Station, Michigan, USA - C5-5 metaG | ecosystem: Host-associated > Plants > Roots > Rhizosphere > Soil | place: USA: Michigan... | reverse complement strand
TAAAAATGAGGTTTTTTTTGCACTTTACTATTTGATTATGAATTAAATATACTAAAATCAAGCCAGCAAATCAACATAAAATATTGATAATCAATATTTTATATGGTTAACTTAATGACATTGGGCCCTCTCCGGGGAGGGAGTTACATGCAAACGGCACTTTAATTATTTAATGATCTTGCGCTCATCTGCGATGAGTGCTTAACCAGGGTGGGCGATTGCATCGCCCCTTGTAGTGTTGTTACGACATATTTAAGCTTTACAAAAACTATTTCCGAAGATTCAAACACCAGCCCTTGTTCACTTCGTCTGCTGTAATTATCGCGATGCAATCGCTAAACCAGCTTAAGCACGCGATGCAATCGCGCGCAAATGAGGAATACACAGAGCTCTGAATATATTTTTCTACTTTTACCTTCATGCAAAAACCCGACAGCCTCATTTTCGATATGGACGGAACCCTTTGGGATGCCGTTGACACTTATACCCAATCGTGGAACGATACCTTACAGAAGATGAATATCAACAAAGTAGTTGAGCGCGATCACCTGGCTTCTATGGTGGGATGGGAAGGCAAAAAAGTGTTAGCTGCCCTGTTGCCTGAATTTGATGAGGAGCAACAGCAGGAAATATATGCCAACGTTAACGACCTGAGGCACTCCCTGTTACCCCAGATAGGCGGCAAACTTTATGATGGTGTTCAGGAGGGGCTTGCTAAGCTATCTACCAAATACAAGCTTTTTATTTTGAGTAATTGCGCCAAAGGCATTATTAAGCTATTCATAGAGTGGGCCGGCTTTGGTCAGTACATTACCGATGAGTTGGCCTATGGGGTGAATCACATGCCCAAAAGCCACAACATTAAACTGCTGATGGATAAGCATAACCTTACCAGCCCCGTTTATGTTGGCGACACGGAAGGCGATGGCTATCAAAGTCGTTTAGCCGGTGTGCCTTTTGTTTTTGTAAGCTACGGCTTTGGCGATACTACCGACTATGACCTTAAGTTTGACAACTTCGGTGATTTTACCGATTACTTTATGAAACTTAGCTAACCAGGGCGTTAATAGCCTGCTGCACTTTATCAAACCCAAAGCTGCTTACCACTGTCTGCATTGCAGCGCTGATCTGCTCATTGCATAAATTGCCAATGCTGCCTTCGTGCGTGTGTTGTACCGTTTTTTCTGGGTTAAAGTTACCTTGTTCAATAGCAAGTCCTACTTGTTTGTAGGCATCGCGGAACGGCGTACCACTTAAGGCGAGGCGATTCACTTCGTCTACGCTGAAGAGGTAATCATATTTAGGATCGTTCAGGATGTCGGTTTTAACGGTGATATGCTGCAGCATAAACTCCGCCATTTGCAGGCAGTCCTTAAGCTCTGTGAAGGCCGGGAAAACAAGCTCCTTTAGTAATTGCATTTCACGATGATAGCCTGATGGCAAGTTGGTGGTCATCATGGTTACATCATTAGGCAGGGCTTGCAATCTATTGCAGCGGCCACGCATAATTTCCCATACATCAGGATTCTTCTTATGCGGCATAATGCTGGAACCGGTAGTTAAGTTATCGGGGTAACTTACAAAAGAGAAGTTCTGGTTGAGGTAAAGCACCTGGTCCATTGCCATTCTACCGAGCGTAGCAGCAATAGCAGATATGGCTTGCGCAATAATCCGTTCGGTCTTTCCTCTGCCCATCTGCGCATAAACCACATTGTAGTTCAGTGCTTCAAAACCAAGCAGCTGGGTAGTCAAAGTACGGTTAAGCGGGAATGATGAACCATAACCTGCAGCAGAACCTAGCGGATTTTTATTGGTAATTTTCCAGGCAGCCAGCACCAGCTCCAGGTCATCTGCCAAACTTTCGGCATAAGCACCGAACCAAAGGCCAAATGAGGAAGGCATGGCCACCTGCAAATGCGTGTAGCCGGGTAGCAATACATCCTTGTACTGGTTGCTTAGCTTAATGAGCAGGTTAAAAAGCTTTTCAACGCCTTCTACCACCTGTTGCAATTCATGGCGGAAGAATAGTTTCAGGTCGACAAGTACCTGATCGTTACGGGAACGGCCGCTGTGGATCTTCTTGCCGGCATCGCCGATACGACGTGTAAGCTCTAGCTCCACCTGCGAGTGTACATCCTCTACTTCGGGCTCAATGGTAAAATTTCCCTGCTCTATCTCGCGGTAAATGGTTTTCAGTTCGCGCTGCACCACGTCAAGATCTTCTTTACTCAAAAGACCTATCGTTTCCAGCATACGCGTATGTGCCAGGGAGCCTAATACGTCAAATGCTGCCATCTGACTATCCAGTTCGCGATCGCGCCCAACTGTAAAAGCATCTACTAATTGATTAGAGTCGGTATTCTTTTGCCATATTTTGCTCATGGGGCAAATATAGTTATTTAGGGAATAGAGATTAGAGGTTGGTGGGTTAGAGATTAGTGATTGGTGAATTAGGGATTAGTGAATAGAGGTTGGTTGATTAGTGATTAGTTGAGTTCATGGATGATGGTTCATGGTAATAGAACTGACCATGGTATTAAAACTTGCATCACTGATTGGCTTAGCGATGTCGCTAAACCAAATTTAATTGCCATGATACGCCGAAGCGGTCGGATATCCATGCGAACTTTTTACTGAACGGGTATGCGCCTAAGGGCATCATCACGCCGCCCCCTTCAGACAATGTGTTAAATAATTTTTCTATTTCCTGCTCTGATGAACAGTTTACATAGAGCGACATTGATGGCGTAAAAGTAAAACCGTGTTTAACCGGACTATCAATGCACATGTACTGCTGCCCGTTAATGCTGAATATGGCGTGCTTTACGGTTCCAGCTGTCGCACCTTCCTGCTCGCCATACTTTTCCATCTTTTCTATTTTAGCATCCTCAAATAGACTGCAATACAGGTTCATCGCTTCTTCGGCGCGGCCTTCAAACATCAGGAATGTGGTTACTTTTTGCATAGGTTTAATTATTTAAAATCCACAGTTCTATCTACATAGTATCGTTAAGCTAAACCATCAAACAATCCTTTCTCCCGGTCAATAAAATTGATGCCTGGCAGCTTGGTATTTAGTTTTTCGTTGAATTGTTCAATTACATAGTCAGCCAGTTCAGGAGAGTAGCGTTCATCGTGCTGATGCATAAAGAACCATACCGATTGCAGGCCCTGATCGCTCCATTGTTTAATGCGTTCCACCCAGCCGTCTACGCGCGAGTAATCTGTCTTGTCCAGGCTGTTACCCACGAAGCGAATAAAGGCATGAGGTGTGGATAAATTCATGTGTACACAATCTCTCCGTCCCGAAGCATCTGTGATTACCGTACCAATGTTCAAATCGCGCAACAACTTAAAAACATCATAAGCGGTTCCGGTTGAGTTAAACCATTCCTTGTGCCGCACTTCTACAAAAACCGGGACGTCTTTAGGCAGATGTTCAAGATAAGCCTTGAGCTCGGGATAGCTCTTAGGGGTATAATTATCGCTCAACTGCAGAAACAAAGGGCCCAGGTGCTTACCAAAAGCCATAATGCCATTATAAAAATTAGTGGTGATTTCCTCGGCGTTCTTAAGCCTGCGAATATGGCTAATGGTCTGCGAAAATTTAGGGCAAAATTTAAAACCGGGATGAACGTCGGCCTTTTGAGCCCATTTGGCAATAGTTTCCGGACCGTAAACCTGGTAAAAGGTGGCATTCAGCTCAATACAGTCGAAGTGCTTTACATACTCGTCAAGAAAGTTTGCTTCTTTGGTTTTAGGCGGATAGATCTTTCCTACCCATTCCTTACGGCCCCATTTAGCACAGCCAACATGTGTCTGCATGGCTCCCTGCCTGTTAGAGTTTCTTAAAGTTTCAACCGTAAACTCAGTGTCTGGAGGCAAAGTAAAATCAACCGCCGACAACTCATGCTCCGGCACGCGCCCAAATTCCATAGTAGTGTTTTTTTGACGAAAGATAACGAATAAGCGATAATTTTTAAGAAACCCATCCAAAAATCGCCTCTGTGAAGATTTAGTGTAACGAATAAAAAAATACACTGTCTTTTAGAGCAAATAACCTGCTTATGACAGTTAACCAACGGACCAACAAGCGCCATACCGGTAAGAGCGCCCTTAGCCGACACTAAAAAGGTATTGTAAAGGCAGAATAACCAAAACTTTATGAAAAAACCATTAATCACCGCAATTTGCGGGTGCATGGCCGCTTTTGCCTTCGCTCAAAGCAATAAAAACACAAAAACAGTAACCGGAACTGTTATCGATTCGGCTAAAAATGCGCCGGTTAGCTATGCCACTATATCCATCCAGGATGCAACCACTGCTCAGCCCGTAAAAAGCATCCTCACCAAAGAAAACGGCAGCTTTCAGTTATCGGGACTACCTGATAAAAGTCTGCAGATGGTGATAGCCTGCGTTGGTTATCAGCACAAAAAAATAACTATACCGCGGTTTGATGATAAGGGCAAAGCCGACATGGGTAAAATTATGGTTTCAGCAGCAGCTAATGAGTTGAAGGAGGTATCTGTAACCGCACCCAAGCCACTGGTGAAACAGGAAATTGATCGCATAAGCTATGATGTGCAGTCTGATCCGGAAAGCAAGGTGCTCACCGCCATGGACATGCTCCGTAAGTTGCCCTTGATTACTGTAGATGGTGACGATAACATTCAGTTATCAGGCAGTAGCAACTATCGTATTTTTATTAATGGCAAGCCGTCGGCGTTACTCGTTACTAACCCGAAGGATGTATTAAAAGCTATGCCGGCCAATACCATCCAGAAGATTGAAGTGATCACTACACCGCCTGCCAAATACGACAGTGAGGGGCTGGCGGGCATCATTAATATCATCACGGTTAAAAAAACGGAAGATGGCTATAATGTAACGCTGACCGGCCGCTACAACATTCCCTGGGGACCTAACACAAATGTTACTGGTACTTATAAAAAGGGAAAATTCGGAATATCAGGATATGGCGGAATCGGCCAGCAGAATAAAGTGACCCTGCCAACCTATAATGCAAGGGAAACTTTTGGCAACAACCCCTCTATGCTGAGCCAGGACGGAACACGGTCCTTCGGCGGACATTTCCTATATAGCAGCGTTCAGTTGAGTTATGAGATTGACACTTTAAATCTGCTCACCTCATCTTTAAATTATAACAGGGGCGGGTTTTTATTGAACAACTACCGGCACGTCGATTTTACCAGTTCGGACTTCGATCAGTCGTATGACTTTTATAACAATGGCGGCTTCCACTGGCGGGGTACAGACGTAGGGCTTGATTATCAGCATGGTTTTAAGCGGAGCAAGGATCAGTTGTTAACCATGTCGTACAAATATTCCTACTCTTTAAACGGGAATAATGCAACTGTTAACAACATCAACCGGGTTAATTACAATGATCCCGATTATAACCAACTTAACGATGCCGGTTCAAAAGAACATACCTTTCAATTGGATTATGTAGAGCCGGTTAACAAGCTAAACATTGAAGCAGGTGCAAAGGCCATCCTCCGTACCAATTACAGTGATTTTGAAAGTAATCTATTTTCTCCAACACTTAATGAATACATTCCTGATCCTTCCCGTACCAACGATTTCAACTACCAGCAGAATATTTACAGCGCCTACAATTCCTATCAGCTAAAATTAACAAAATGGACTTTTAAAGGTGGATTGCGCTATGAGCATACCAACATTAATGCCGATTTTAAATCAACTAACACTACCTTAAACTCCGGCTATGACAACTTTGTGCCGTCAGTCTCCATCATGCACATGCTCAAGGGTAATGCGTCCTTTACTTTTGGCTATACCAACCGGATTCAGCGGCCGGGCATCGATCAGCTTAATCCCTTTGTTAACAAAAATGATCCGCGCTTTATTAGTAGCGGCAATCCGAACCTAAGTCCGGTTGTAAACCATTTGTTCGAGCTTAATTTTACAAAGACGGGTAAGGGAACATTTAATACCCGCTTAGCTTACACTTTTACCGGCAATAGCATTGAGTACGTAACCACGCTTATTGGCGATACCGCAAGTTTCTCTTCTCCTCAAAACCTCGGTAAGAACAAGAACCTGGGGTTGAGCGTCAATTCCAGCTATCCGATAACTTCCAAACTCAACGTAAATATGAATGGGCAGATTGGCCGTTTATGGATCAACGGGTTCTATAACGGCCAGGCGTACGGCACCAGCGCCTACCGCGGAAATGTTTATGCGTCGTTCAGCTATAAACTTAATGATGCATTCACTTTTGGTCTCAATACAGGTTATTACAGCAAAAGCATTCAATTACAAGGCACGTCGAGCAGTTACTTCTTCACTTCGTATCGCGTTAATTATACTTTCCTCAATCAAAAAGCTTCGCTGAATGCATTTATTAACAACCCTTACCAGCACATGTGGACGTACCGGAATTTCACGCATGGTCCAAACTTTTCTCAATATGGTTACTATGTTAACTACTATCGCCAGGCAGGCTTTGGCTTCACCTACAAAATCGGGAAACTAAGCAGCGACATTAAAAAGAATAAACGAGGCATCAGCAATGACGATAAGAGCAACAACGGCAATAACAACAATACCAATGGCGGCAATTAACAAACCGTTAACCAGCCTTAATGATCGGTTAATATGTCGCAGTTTAAACCTTTTGTATCCTGCTTCATTTTTTTTGAAAGAAAATTACAATTGCTAATTTAACTTCTCCTAAAAACCAATTATAATGAAGCTTAAATTATATGCCGCGGCCTTAGCCTGTATAGGTTTGACTTATAGCTCAGCCAATGCCCAACATGCCGAACACGACCTGGATTATTACATAAGCCATGCACCATTTAAGATGCCGGCTTTAACAGCGCCGCACTTTAACGCAAAGATCTACAACATTAAAGATTACGGTGCCATAGGCGACGGACAGACACTCAATACCCAAGCGATAAACAAAGCTATAACCACATGCTCGGCAGCGGGCGGAGGCACCGTAATTATACCACAAGGCTTATGGTTAACAGGACCTATAGAGCTAAAAAGCAATGTTGATCTGCATACAGACAGGGGCGCGCTGGTTATATTCAGCACGGATCACAAATTATATCCTATTATTAATGGCAAAGCGCAATCGCCCATAAGCGGCAATAATCTTGAAAACGTGGCCCTTACTGGCGAAGGTATTTATGATGGTGGCGGCGATACCTGGCGACCGCTGAAAAAGTCGAAAGCTGCTCCAGCTTTGTGGAGCGATCTGGTAAAGTCGGGAGGCGTGGTTAGCAGCGATGGTAGTATGTACTGGCCCACTAAAGAGGGTATGGAAGGCGAAGCTTACGTAAAGACACTAAAAGGCAAAAAGGATTTAAAGCCGGAGGATTATCTGCCCGCCCGTGATTTCCTGCGGCCGGTACTGGCGGTGATCCAGAATAGTAAAAACGTATTGATAGACGGCCCAACCTTTAAAAATGCACCCATGTTTGCGCTTAACCCGCGCAACTGCAGCAATATGATCATTCGCAATGTAACCATCAATAACGAGTACTATGCACAAAATGGTGACGGCATTGACCTTTCGGCTTGTAAGAATGCCGCGGTTTACCATTGCACAGTTAACGCCGGCGACGATGGTATCTGCATGAAATCAAGCGGCGGAAAAGGCGATCATGTTAACGATCCAGCTTTGGAAAACATCATCATTGCGGATTGCATTGTTTATCATGCCCACGGCGGCTTTGTAATTGGCAGTAACACAGACGGCGGCATGCGCAACGTATATGTAACCAACTGCAATTTTGTAAATACCGACGTAGGCATCCGCGTTAAGAGCAGCCGCGGCCGTGGCGGATTAGTGCATGATATTTACCTGGAAGGCATCTACATGCGGGATATTTTAAACGAGGCCATCCTGTTTAGCACGTATTACGAAGACAACGGCCCCGAACCCGATAAAAAATACGAGGTGAATGACCGCACGCCCAGGTTTCAGGACTTTTACGTGAGCAATATTTACTGCAACAAAGCTAAAGCTGCTATTTCCATTACCGGCTTACCGGAAATGCCAGTTAACCATATCAAGTTTACAGATATTACCATATCGGCCGACAAAGCGATTTCTGCCAGCGAAGCCGCTGACATCAGCTTTAAGAACGTAAAAATTCTTTCGCCACAAAAGACATTGGTCACACTTGACAATGCCGCTAATTTCACTTTCGATCACTTAAGCTACGGCCCTACCACAAAGACACTGGTATCAGTAAGCGGAAGCAAAACTAAAAACGTCAAACTCAGCAACACCGATACAAAAAGCATCAGTGAAACGGTACAAGTGGGTAAAGATGCGGAAAAGGGTGTGGTGGTAGTTCAATAACACCCCTCCCCAACCCTCCCCGATGGGGAGGGAGCTTTTCTATTTTATCTTGTAAGCTGTTATAAAGCTCCCTCTCCTCCGGAGAGGGCGGGGGGAGAGGTGTCCCTTCGGGGAGGGTTGGGGAGGGGTGGCAGGGATTTACAAAAACATCCCTCCCGAAGCTTCAATCCGCTGTGCGGTGATCCAGCGGGCATCGTCGGTACAGAGGAAGGCTATTACGCCGCCAATGTCGTCAGGTTCGCCAACTCGGCCGAGAGCGGTGCTTTTGTTCATCATTTCTTCCAGTCCGGGATGACTTAGCGCGTGCTGGGTAAAGTCGGTACGGGTAATACCGGGAGCCACTGCATTAGCGGCAATGCCCCTTGAGCCTAATTCTTTGGCCAGGTAACGGGTAAAGACCTCGATAGCGCCCTTCATAGAAGCGTAGGCGATGTAGCCGGGTGTTGAGAAACGGGCAAGCCCGGTTGAGAGGTTGATAATGCGACCACCATCGGCAATAAAAGGCAGCGCTTTTTGCGTTAAAAAGAAAACACCTTTAAAATGCACGTTGAACAGTTCGTCGAAACTTTCTTCGGTCGTTTGCGCAAACGGTGCGGCGCGATCAATACCTGCATTGTTGATTAGAAAGTTAATTTGATCAGTACTCCATTTTTCGCTTAGCAACGCTTTAAGGTTCTCAAAAAAGCTATCGAAAGATTTCGTGTCGCTGGTATCAAGTTGCAATGCGGCAGCTTTTTGTCCTCTTTGTTCAATTTCTGCAACCACGGCTTCCGCTTCTTCTTTTTTGCTGCGATAAGTGATGATTACATCAATACCTTTGGATGCAATATGTTTGGCTGTATTTTTTCCTAAACCACGGCTACCGCCGGTTATTAAAGCAATTTTGTTTGTCGATTCCATGTTTCTTTCTTTTAAGATGATAACACAAAATTGCAGTTAACAGCCGCCAAATTCATGGTGACAGTTTAAGTATTTATGGTGATCAGTTCAGATTAAATGGTGACTGTTTCCGTTTTTGTGGTTAGACGACTAGCGTAAACCTGTTCACGGTATTGTTTAGGAGTTAAGCCTTCAAAGCGCTTAAAGAACTTCACAAAGTTAGAGGGATCAAAAGTAAGGCGGGTGGCAATCTGGGTAACAGAATCTTCGGTATTGGCAAGCAGGTCGCGGGCAATGTCCATGATCTTCATTTCAAAAAAATAGCATGGAGCCTTTCCGGTAACGAGCTTAACGGTATTGCTCAAGTGAGTAGGGTGAATATGCATTACGGCCGCCAAATCGCGAATCTCGTACATATCCAATGCCCTGCCCGACATAATATCGTCCAGGTGCTTATCAATTTGGCGCAAAAAGTCGGCAGTTATTTCGTGTTGCCTTAATAGAATCTTCTTGGGTAATTTAGCCAGCGTCATTTATTCACCTCCTTTCACACAAACTTACGAAATTAAGTTCTTCACAAGTTTAGGCGGTTCCCTTCTTTTAGTAGCCTGTTCAAAAGCATACCCTAAGCTGATCATCTGCGGCTCTGTATAGGCCGTGCCGAAAAATGAAAAGCCTATGGGCAACCCATCCACTTGTCCCATTGGAACCGTAATATGTGGATAGCCCGCCATAGCAGCCGGAGACGAGAACGAGATACCATTATCATAATCGCCATTGACAAGATCGATACAACACGCCGGACCGTTTGTTACGCCGCAAATGGCGTCCAGCTTATTTTCGGTAAGCAGCTGATCGATAATTACCCTGACGTCATGATTTGATTTTTTTAAGGCATCGATATACTCCTTACTGTTAAGGTCGCCTTTGGTTTGCGCCAGCTCCAGGGTTTCCTGTTTAAAGAAAGGCATTGCCTGCGCGGCATGCTGGTTATTAAACGCTATCACATCCTGCAAAGACTTAACTTTTGCATTAGCATTGGCCAGGTATTTATTCAAACCATCTTTAAACTCATACAACAGTACGGTAAATTCCGCTTCGCCTGGTGTTTTCAATTTGGACAACAGATCAATCTCTACTACCGTGGCCCCTTTGGATTTTAAGGTTTCAATTGCCTTTTTGAAGAGATTCACTACGTCGAAATTTCCTTTCAGGAAAGCCTTTTCCATACCTATCCGTTTTCCCTGCAATCCATTGGCATCTAAATATTTAGTATAGTCGGTCAAAGCCTTGCCCTTACCTGATTCGGTATAGGGATCATCAGCATCTACGCCAGTCAGTGCGCCCAGCAGAATAGCAGCATCCTTCACAGTACGCGCCATCGGGCCAGCCGTGTCTTGGGTTTTGGAGATCGGGATGATACCCGACCGGCTCAATAAACCCACTGTAGGCTTAATACCAACCAAACCATTAACAGAAGAAGGAGAAACCACTGAGCCATCTGTTTCGGTACCTATAGCTACGGCACACAAGTTAGCCGCTGCGGCGGTGCCGGAACCAGAGCTTGAACCACTCGGATTGCGGTCCAGAATATATGGCATACGGGTTTGCCGTCCCCGGCTGCTCCAGGCGCTCGTTGAATGTGATGAACGGAAATTTGCCCATTCGCTGAGGTTGGTTTTACCTAATATTACTGCACCCGCCGCCTTAAGTTGTTTAATGATGAACGCGTCCTCCCGCGCATGGTGTCCACTGAGCGCAAGTGAACCTGCCGTAGTCATCATTTTACCTGCCACATCGATGTTGTCCTTAATCAACACCGGGATGCCATGCAACGGCCCGCGAACCTTTCCGTTCTTACGCTCCTGATCCAGCGCATCAGCCATAGCGAGCGCGTCGGGGTTTACTTCGATAACGGCATTGAGTTTCGGGCCGGCTTTGTCAATATCCTCAATGCGTTTAAGGTATAATTTGGTGATACTATGCGAGGTGTAGCTACCATCCTTCATTTTCTGCTGAAGCTGATCGATGGTGACCTCGTTCAGTTCAAAATCATCTTCTTTTTGTGCCTCAGCGTCGTTGCCTTTTTGCTGTCCGGTGGCAGAGTTACAAGCTGCCGCCACAGATACAGTGGCCATAGCAAGTCCCGCTAAAGATCCGTTCTTAATAAAATTTCTTCTATGCATGGTATTAATAGGTCGGCTAATTATTCAACACTTAAAATAAGCGGAAAGGAGATAAAGTTCATTTCCCAAGAAAAAATAGTGTTGTTTTACCTCACATTTCCGTCAGTCTTCAATTTTCGAATGTTTCCGTGTATCCTTCATGGTTAGGTAAATAACCAGGGAAACAGCAATACAAATAGTGACATAGATATAAAACCACTGCTCATGGCCGCCAAGTTTAAACTTGAGGGCAAACCACTCGGCTGTGCCACCAAAAAGGGAGACGGCTATGGCATAGGGAAAACCAACTCCTAGTGCACGTACTTCAGCCGGAAATAATTCGGCCTTTACTACAGCGTTGATAGAAGTATAACCGCTTACAACTACAAGGGCCAGCATGATGAGCAAAAAAGCCTCCCAAAATTGATGGGTATGGCCAAGCGCGGTCATAATGGGAAAAGTGCTTAAAACACCGAGGACACCAAAGCCTATAAGCAGTGGACGTCGGCCAACCCTGTCAGACAGTGCTCCGAAAGCTGGTTGAAGCAGCATAAAGATCAAAGAAGTGAGGGCCGAAATAAGCGTGGCCTCTTTTTTGGAGAATCCGGCCGTATCAACCAAAAACTTCTGCATGTAAGTAGTGTATGTGTAAAAGGCAATTGTACCACCCAGGGTAAGGCCCATAACAATGAGCACTGCCTTAGGATGTTGCGACAGCGCTTTAAGCGTACCCCGGCCCTGCTGCTTTTCCTTGCTGGTAAAAGAAGTTGATTCGTGCAAACTCCCGCGCAGGTACATTACGGTGATGGCAAGTATGGCTCCTATCACAAACGGTATGCGCCAACCCCAGCTATGCAACTCTTTCTCACTCAGAAAAACCTGTTGTAATAAAACTAAAACGGCCAGAGCTACTAACTGGCCCATAATAAGCGTTACATACTGGAAGCTCGAATAAAACCCGCGATGCCGCCGCTCGGCCATTTCGCTGAGGTAGGTGGCGCTGGTACCATACTCTCCTCCTACGCTTAAGCCCTGTATAATTCTTGCAATGACCAGGATAACAGGCGCTGCAATACCAATTTGTTTGTAGCCAGGTGTAACCGCTATAAGCAACGAGCCGATGCTCATCATCAATACCGAAAAAGTTAACGCGGCTTTACGGCCTTTTCTATCTGCGAAGGTTCCCATTAGCCAGCCGCCGATTGGGCGCATTAAAAAGCCAATGGCAAAAATGCCCGCGGTGTTTAGCAATTGCGCTGTTTGGCTTCCCGAAGGGAAAAATACGGCAGCAAAATAGAGGGAGAAAGCGGAGTAAATGTACCAGTCGTACCACTCAACCAGATTACCCAGCGAGCCGCCAATAATTGACCAGATACGGTGAGTTGTAGTAAGCTGAGGCGAGGTAATGGCTTCCTGTTGCATAGGTTAAGGATAGATCAAGCAGAAAGCAAGGTAAAAAATATTGATGTCAGGAACGGCATCAATAACAAAAAACAATTTTAGCCAATCTGCAACAGATCAGGGGCGTAGATATGGTTCACAATGTCGTGTATCTTTTCATCCAGTTCCAGCACGGCGGCTTCCATCATACGCAGGCTCTCTTTATGGTCACATCCATCACCTTCCAACTTAATAACATTCATGAGCCCTAAGATTGAAGCAACCGGTCTCCTGAATTCATGCGACTGAACATAGGCAATTTTCCGAAGCATTTCATTTTGTCTGGTCATTCGTTCTTCAAACTTTATTTCAACATTTTTAGCTTCCTCAAACTGCCCCCGCAAGAGATGCAATGAATGGTCAAGTTCAAAAATATGGACCGCCTGCTTCGAAAGAATCTGCAACATATCAATCTGACACTGATTTAACTGTCTTGGCTCGGTATCAATTACACCAAGTGCGCCTATGCTTATCCCGTCGTAAGTCTTCAATGGCACGCCGGCATAAAACCGAATACCTTCATCTTCGGTAAGCGCGAGGGTATCAGCAAACTGTTCATCAAGCTGCGTGTCGGGAATAATCGTTATACGATCGTACCCGATCACATGTTGACAGAAGACCTCTTCATAAATGGTTACCGTCGCCGATGTACCGGTCCAGAACGACTGATATGCGCCATCTTGATCTACCAGGGTGAGTAGCGCAGTTGGTGTTTGGCAAATTGTTGCTGCCAGCAGGACCAAGTCCCGCAGCTCGGGTTCTTTGCTGATCTCTAATTTCAAAAACCGATTTGCAGCTTGTAATCTTTGCCGCTCTGTATTTAGCATTCGGTAACGTTAATACTAATAAAACCTATTGTTAAAGTTCAAGGACAGGAAATGAAATGCAAATATTCTTCCAATAGCGTAACAAACAGCCATATCAGTCATTGTTTTATATTACAAATTTAGAAACATGCCCTTTAGTTAACCCAGATAGCTTTTAGCTTTAGTCCAGCTAAAACCATCCGTTACGAATCGTTGTTTCAGCAATGAGCTTTGGGGAATTTTTTTCAATTAAGTAAGGGATTAAATTACCCGAATTATAATTTAAATGTCATGAACACAATAAAACTGGGCTGGGCCGGCCTCGGCAACATGGGCAATCCAATGGTTAAAAATCTGTTGAAAGCGGGTTATCCGGTAAGCATTTGGAACCGTACTCCTGAAAAGGAAAAAGAAGCAACAGAAGCCGGTGCAACAGCTGTTGACAGTCCACGTAAGCTAACCGAAGCAAGCGACATCATTCTGGTCATGGTGTCAAACGATCAGGCAGTAAAAGAAATCTTCATCGGCACAGACGGCCTCCTTGCTAATGATTGCGCAGGAAGGCTCTTTATAAACATCAGTACAGTATCCCCCGATACTTCGAAGATAGTGGCTGAAGAATGCGGTAAAAAGAACGCCGGTTTTGTAGAAGCACCAGTTTCCGGAAGTGTTAAGCCCGCTCAGGATGCTACCTTGATTATACTTGCAGGCGGAGCAGACCACGATTTTGAGAAAGCCAAACCGGTACTTGAAAAATTGGGCAAAATGGCAATGCACTTAGGTCCTGTAGGCGCAGGCAGCGCAGCCAAGCTCGCCATCAATTACCTGCTTGGCCTAAACTTGCAGGGACTGGCTGAGACCGTGCTGTTCGCGAAGCACAATGGTGTTAATATGGAGGATATGCTTACCATCATCAATGAGGGCGCCGTGGATAATGGTATCACCAAAGGGAAATCGGAGGCTGTTTTAAACAACCAGTTCCCAGCTGCCTTTGCGTTAAAACATTTAGCCAAAGATTTGAGGCTGGCGCGCGAGCAGGGTCTCCGCAGTCCCTTGAGTGAGCCATTGTACAACAGCTACAAGGAAGCGATGGAAGAAGGCTTGGGGGATGAGGATGCAATGGCGATTATGAAATATCTTGATAAATAGCTACGCATCTTTCTCTTAGCACGGCTTTGTCCCGGACATGCACAAACTCGCTGTCGTTTAACAAATTATTCATCGCCCAACAAAATATTTAACATAACAAGCCGGGCTGCTCATTTGTATAAATAATTATGATTGCGATAAGAGTAAATCAGCAAGCCGCCGATATTAATGTGCTACAACTTGACCGGATTGACCAAAAGCCGCCTTTTCCGGAAGAAGATGAAATGATTATTGAGGTAAAAGCAGCGGGTGTAAATCCAAGCGACGTGAAAGGGACATTGGGCGCCTTTCCAAATGCTGTATGGCCGCGCATACCGGGCCGCGACTTTGCCGGCGTTGTTGTTGACGGCCCTGCCGAACTACTGGGCCGCGAGATATGGGGCTGCGGCGGCGACCTTGGCATAAAACGCGATGGTACCCATGCCAGCTATTTAACATTGCCCGTAGGTGCATTCAGCGCGAAGCCCGATCAGCTTAGTTTTGAGGAAGCGGGCGCTGTGGGCGTACCTTTTATTACTGCCTACCAGGGGTTTGTACGCTCAGGTTTTCCGGGAAAAAAGGACACAGTTTTAGTGATGGGCGCTGATGGCAAAGTGGGACAGGCGGCCATTCAGCTGGCTTCGCAATATGGGGCCGCGGTTATAGGTGTGGTGCGAAATGGCGCATCCTATACCGGACATGTGAATGGCGAATTGAAACTCATTGACAGCACCGTAACTGACGTGGCCGAAGCGGTACAGGAATACACCAAAGGCCACGGGGCCGATATTGTTTTTAATACCGTAGGTAGCCCGTATTTCGCCCAGGCGAATAAGTCAATGGCTTTTAATGGTACGCAGATCTTTATTTCTACCATAGACAAGGCCGTTTCCTTCAACATCTTTGAATTTTACCGCGGTCAGCACAGCTATGTCGGCATCGACTCGCAGAGCATTGACAGCGTATCAGCCGCCAGAATTTTCGATGACCTGCGGGATGGCTTTAACATGGGAACATTGAGACCGTTTAAAATTGATGACGAACATACTTTTGAACTGAAAGACGCTTTACAGGCCTATAAAAAAGTGATGAGTGGGGTGAAAGAAAGAGTGGTGCTTAAGATGGAAGAATAACCTCACCCAAACCCTCTCCAGAGGAGAGGGCTTTTGAAGTTTACCAGCAAGATGGCGGAGACGTAGCGAAGTAGAAGTATCCCCAATGCATTGGGACCAATCTTTTACCCTGCTATTGCACCCTCAAGCTCTGCTTCTGCAAAATCTTGAAGGCCCTTCCCTACCCTTCAGTCCACCATCTTCTGCCTGATACTTCCGAAGCCGTTTTGCTACGCTTCGGGCATCCCCTTTTAGACACTTTTACTTCAGCATCCCATAACACTCGTTCGCTATTTCCAACTCCTCATTGGTAGGCACGATGAATATTTTCACTCTTGATTCCGGGGTATTAATTTCGCGTAGGCCCGGTTTGCGGGTACTGTTTTCTTCGTTGTTAAGATTGATACCGAGGTATTCCATGTTTGTGCACACTCTACGGCGCACTTCGGCGTCGTTCTCTCCTACTCCGGCTGTAAAGATGATGCCATCGAGGCCGTTAAGGGCGGCTGCATAAGCACCGATGTACTTTTTGATACGGTAGGCATACATCTCGTAGGCCAGTTCCGCGTTTTTGTCGCCCGCGTGGATAGCTTTGGTCACATCGCGCATATCGCTGTAGCCGGTTAAACCCAACATGCCGCTTTGCTTATTGAGGAGGTTATTTACCTGGGCAATATCATACCCTAACTGGTTAACCAGGTAAAAAATAACAGTTCCATCAATGTCTCCACATCTTGTTCCCATAATCAATCCGCTCAGCGGACCAAATCCCATGCTGGTATCAATACACTTGCCGGCATCTACGGCTGCCATGCTACAGCCATTACCTAAGTGAATGGTGATCAATTTGGCATCTGGTTTTCCTAAATAATCCATCACCTGGCGGCTCACATAATTATGGCTGATACCATGAAAGCCATACACGCGGATATGATGCTCCGTGTAAAAAGAATCGGGTATGGCAAAACGATACGCCTCAGCCGGCATAGTCTGATGGAACGCTGTATCAAACACCGCTATTTGTACCGCATTGCTAAATATCTTTTCGGCCACTTCTATACCACGGTAGCCCGAGGGGTTATGCAGTGGTGCAAGCTGAAAAGTATGCTTCAGTTTTTCCTTTAGTTCGGCAGTGATCACGGTTGTCGATGTAAAGGTATCCCCGCCATGAACAATGCGATGGCCCACCGCCTCAATTTCTGAGGGCGCGCCAATAACACCATTAACAGGGTCGGTTAAAAGGTTAACCACCTCGCGCAACCCTCCGGCATGATCGTCAATTTCTGGTTTCAGGTTAAAAACCAGTTCCTCATCGCCCTTAAAAACCTTATGGGTAATAGTGGGATGATCAAGCCCGATCCTATCCACCAATCCGCTACAGACCGGTTTTTCAGAGGGCATTTTAAACAGCTGATATTTGATGGAGCTACTTCCTGAGTTGATAACGAAAATGTTCATGTGAGTATCTGAAACAAAATAAAAACGTTTATTTACTATCCTGGCACTGGATGGCAGTAATGATCACCGTGTTGAAAATATCATCAACGGTACAACCGCGGCTCAGGTCATTTACCGGTTTATTTAATCCCTGCAGCATTGGCCCAATGGCCAGCGCACCGGTTTCGCGCTGAACAGCTTTATAGGTATTGTTACCCGTATTAAGGTCGGGGAAGATGAGCACGCTTGCCTGGCCTGCAACTTCAGATCCCGGCATTTTGCTTTGACCCACAACGGGGTCAACAGCTGCGTCATACTGAATGGGGCCTTCCACTTTAAGATCAGGCCGTCTGGCTTTTACGATTTCCGTAGCCTTACGCACCTTCTCTACATCCTCGCCCTCGCCTGAAGTTCCGGATGAGTAGGAAAGCATGGCAATGCGCGGTGCTATGCCGAAACGTTTACTGGTGTCAGCAGATGAGATCGCAATCTCTGCCAACTGCTCTGCCGACGGGTTGGGATTAACGGCACAATCGCCGAACACGGAAACACGGTCTGGTAGGCACATGAAGAATACTGACGAAACGATGGATATACCGGGCTTGGTCTTCACAAACTGCAGCGCCGGCCTGATGGTATGCTGCGTGGTATGCACTGCTCCGGAAACCATACCATCAGCGTGGCCCTTGTACACCATCATGGTACCAAAGTAAGATACGTCGGTCATCATATCGGTCGCCATTTCCATGTTTACGTTCTTGCTTTTACGCAGCTCATAAAGCGTATTCACGTAATCCTGGTAATAAGGTGACTGAGGCGGATTAACGATCTTTATTCTGGCCGGATCAAACTCCAATCCCAGCATTTTAGCTGTCGAAAGGATTTCATCGGGGTTGCCCAATAAAGTGAGATCCACTATATCCTGCGCGGCCAGCCTTACAGCGGCCTTTAAAATCCGCTCGTCGTTGCCCTCGGGCAGTACGATATGTTTTTTCTCGCTCCTGGCCCAGTTGGTTAACTGATACTGGAACATGCGTGGCGTAATGCCGCCGGGTTTGAAAGTGATCATCCTTTCGTCCAGCGTCTTAATATCCACGTATTTATTAAAAGTGTTAATGCCTAATTCTATTTTGGCAGTACTGCCAGGCGTTATCCGAGAGCGCACATTGGCTATTTTGGCGGTAGTTTCAAACGTTCCGGTTTCAACAGCTACAATGGGCACAACAGATTGAGAACCTTCAATCAGTCTCATAATAGGTTCCTCGGGCAAACTGCCTACGCTCAGTACAATACCTGCCACCTTGGGGTAGCTGGTTGCCATGTTGGCCTGCAGTGCTGCAATAACAATATCGCCGCGGTCGCCGGGGGTTACAATCAAAACATTTTCACGCAGGTAATTCAGAAATTTAGGTACCTGCATGGCGCCGGTCACAAAATTATCAACGGGGTTTGAAAGCCGCTCCGCGCCAAACAGCAGTTTACCGTGAAGCTGGTCGCAAATCTCTTTCATGGTAGGGCTTTCCAGGCTTTGATCATGAGGGATTACGGCGATGATCATCCCGTCGCCAATCTGACTGCGCAGCAACTCCTGCACATCTTTAACCTGATCAGGATTAACCTTATTGGCGATAACGGCCATCACCTGCACCTCTCTCGATTCAAAATTACGCATGGCGGTAACCGCTGCACTGATTACCTGGGCTGTTGTTTTATGATAGCCCGAGATCACGATAATGGCCGGTGCAGCTAAGTTTTTGGCGATCAATACATTCACCTCAAACTCAAAAGCCGAACCCTCGCCTTCATAGTCCGTTCCCTCAATTACTGTAAAATCATCATGATCTTCCAGGCGTTTATATTTGCGGATGATGGTATCGATCATTTCGCCCTGGTTGCCAGTTTCCAACAGGTGTATAGCATCTGGCCAGGTAAAGGCATAGCTATCCTCGTAAACCAGGGGCAGATCAAAATACTTTAGAACAGTTTCGATGTGAGCATCCTTTTGATCATGCTCCTGCGAGTGGATGATGGGCTTGAAATAACCTATTTTTTGCGCCTTACCCACCAGCATGTTAACCAGGCCGAGGGATACGATTGACTTGCCGCTATGCGGTTCAACAGTAGCAATAAAAACTGATTTAATCATGAAATAAATGCGTTATAGGTTCTGTAGGCACTAATACGGGCAAAGTAGTTATAAAGAACTTATCTGCAAAAATTAAACTACCGAAATATTCTTCGCCTCAATAAAAATCCTTTTAACCTCAGGATACTTACCGCGGATTGTGGCTTCTATGCGGTTAACCACTTCAGGGAGTTCGCTGCTACTAATATCCTTGAACTGAACATCCAGCGCCATCAAAATCTCGTCGGGAGACATTTGCATGGTTAAAGGCGGTTTTAGATCCACCACGTCCGGATCATCGCGCACTAATTTGCATACGTCTATGAGCATATCTCTATCGGCGCTTGCCCCAACCAAAAGAGCGCGACTTTTATTAACAATCAGGATCGCCACCACACAAAGCACCAGTCCGATTAGCACAGAAGCCAAACCATCAAACATGGGGTTGCTAAACACATGCGTAAACAGAACGCCCAAAAAAGCGATAATCAGACCTACCAGAGCGGCGGCATCTTCATAGATCACGGCGAATAGCCCCGGGTCCTTACTACACCTCAGTTCTACCCAAAATCCCCGGTTACCTTCTTCGTGCAACAGACCTCGGATGCCTATAACAAACGAGATCATTTCAAAAACAAAGGAGCCGCCGAGCACTACATAACTCCACAGCGGATTACCCGGCGGCTCGGGGTTTTCGAGGTGATTAATACCTTCATAGATAGACATTCCACCACCTAAACCGAATATGAGAACGGATACAATCAGGGTCCAGAAGTACAACTCTTTGCCATGTCCAAAGGGGTGTTCCAGGTCGGGCGGTCTTTTGCTGCGGCTCATGCCGAGCAGCAGCAGCAACTCATTACCCGAATCAACGGTGCTATGGATAGCCTCAGAAAGCATGGCCGCGCTGCCGCTTAATGCCGCTGCAATAAACTTTAACAAAGCAATACCGGCATTGGCAATAAGTGCCCCATAAACGGTTGATTTGGAATGATCGGCCATTAAAAGTTACCCCTATTTTTTACAACTTCTTATTCTAACACTGAATAGTAAAAATTGATTGAATTCTGGAGGACGTTTCTCTCTACAGCACTTCTGCCTTGATAAACTTCCAGAAACCTTCGGCATCCTTAATATAGGATATACCGTATTTCTGGCCTTCGGCACTCATCTCAAAGAATAGGGTATTTGCCGACGGATCATCAGGAATAAAACGCGGAAGTATACTATCGGCAATCATTTCGAGGTGGGCATCCTCGCTTTCAGGTTCATCAACAACCGGTTGTGGCAGCGGCGGTAACGGAAGCCAATGGGTTACCACAGTGGTTACATCTTCTGCAGCCGGTTGGGGGTAAACAATACGAAGAATAAAGCGCGCGCCGGGCACGTACTCCAGCACGCATGGCACTTCGCCATTTAGCAAACCAACAACCTGGGTAGGTTCATTAACATCAGGCAAACGCGCGTTTACAGCAATCCAATTCAATTGATAACAGATTAGGCTGTAAATTTAAGGCTAACGATTCAATTTCCTTAACACTTTCCTGATATACTGCCCGGCGGGCGTAAGTTGATCTTCTGTCCAGCCGCCATCCACAGGCGCGCCAGGCTGAAGCAGTGCTGTAGTTTCCTTTTTATCGGTAATGTTCCAGTTGGCCCAGCTCAGTTTGTTGCGTTCGAGCCAGTTTAGCCAGTTCTTTGTTTTATCACGGTCAAATTCGCCATTACCATCTGCCTCTCCTACGCCCCATTCGGATACAATAATAGGCAGGCCTTTCCGCAGCGCCTTATCTGCTTTAGCCATCAGCTTTTCCTGATGAGAAGGATCGGAAGCATAAAAGTGAAAGGAATAAGCGACGTTACTAAACCCCGTTATCGGCGCATCGGCCACCACATCAACATCCTGATCCCAATGCGGGCTGCCGACTACAATAAGACCGTTAGGATCATATTTTCGTATCTCGGTGATCACTTGTACGGCATAATCTTTTACTACACCCCAGCTTACGCGTTCCGGCTCGTTCCATATTTCATAAATGATATTGGGTTTGCCTGCGTACCGTTTGGCCATCTCTGCAAAAAAAGCCTTGGCCTGCGGAATATGGAGATGGGCGTTATGGTCGTGCCAATCGAGTAATACATAAATATTATCTTTCAGGCCCTCATCAACAACAGTGGTAATGAGATTCTTTTGCCCTTCGGGATCATCCAGGTAACCGGCAGCAGGCTGTACAGCAATGGGCACACGGATAAGGGATACTTTGAAATCCTTCACCAGCCAGTCAACCACGGCCGGGTTATCATATTTCCTACCTTGCCATATGCTCCACGAAAAACTAATGCCACGCAATTGAGGCGGCTCGTTGTTTTTGTTAACTATGATACCATTACGGACCTGCAAAGCGCCGTTTATATCCAGCGGTGTAGGTGTAGACTGGGCCAAAGCTGACCCACATAAGGCAAATATTAATAATAGTGTCGCCGTAATTCTTCTCATCAATACAATAATAGGCCGGCGTAGTTTTTATTGCCAAAAGAGCTTCATTAATGCGCAGTTTTTGTAAAAATAGTACAAGTTAGGCAAGCGCCTCAAAAAGCATCAGTTGTTCGTCGTCAGATTCTATCTCTATTATTTCTTTAAACCGGAAACCGATCTTGTTCAGCAGCTTTACAGATCTTTCATTATCAGCCAGGGTAATGGCAAGTATTCTTTTCAATCCTAAAGTTTTAAAAGCATATTGAAGTGTGGCTCCGGCAATTTCAGTACCGTAGCCCTGGCCCTCGTACTCGGGCAAAAGGGCATAGCCTATATCCGGGGCATCAAGGGTATCGCGCTTTAAGACACCGCACATGCCTATGGGGACATTGGTATCTTTCAGCATCACCATGGAGAGGCCAAAGCCGTTTAGCTCATAACTTTTTATCGGCCCGTTTAACAGGTAGGCTTCGGCAGCTTCGACGGACTTAATATTGCGGTCGCCGATGAAGCGCAGCCAGGTATCCGTATTAACCAGCTGGAGAATAAATGCGGCATCATTTACAGTAAAGCTGCGCAATAGCAATCTTTCGGTTTCCAAAATTTTCGGCATTTCAAAAACGGACTAAGCAGCAGCAAGATATGCAATCTTCTGTTAAATTAGCCTGAGTGAACCTCAAAGCCCGGATATTAAAAGAAAACTCGCGAGCGAACAACGAGCTTGTCAAAAACTGGGTGGGTGATGACGTCGGCAGGCTTGAACAGCTGATGCAATTGTTCCTTAATGACGAATACCGGGTGGTTCAAAGAGCAGCGGGTATGATCAGTCTCATCGCCGAGGATCACCCCGTGATGATTCAGGACTGGTTGCCCCAAATGATCGAAAAAGTAAATCAAGCTAACGCGCCTGTAGCTGTAAAACGAAATGTGGTGCGCCTGATGCAGTTTGTGGAAATCCCTGCCTATATACAGGGCGAAGCGATGAACCTGTGCTTCAGGCTGCTGACCGATCCAAAAGAAACGGTGGCCGTCCAATGTTTCAGCATGACAGTGCTGTTTAATCTTTCAAAAACATACCCCGAAATAAGTCGAGAACTAAAAATGATAATTGAGGGCCATATGCAACACCAAGTTACAGCGGGCTTTTTGGCGAGGGCGAAAAAGATATTAGGTCAATTATAATTCTAATTCTTACGTTTTCAGACTGGCGGTATTTAATAAACACAGACATAAAGTTACTTTCCCAAACAAAGTAGTTTTTTGTGCATTGTAAACATAGTAATAGAGGTTCCAATTTAAGCATTATTTGACATGACAAACCAAACTGAACCCACACCTAATGCTAACGCCCAGCTTCAGGGAGCGTTGGCAGATCTGAAAACCGACTTCATACAAAAAATAACCCAGCTCGAAAACCTGCTTCAGCCCTCCACTCAAACTGGCGAGAGTGCAGAGGAGAGTGAATTTTCGGCGGGATACATTGCATTTGCCAGCGTACAGGAAGATCGCACGGTTGCAGAGATTGAGGAAATTGTAAATAAGATAGCGGCTGATTATGGCGTAAGCATATCAAAGCTCAACCAAAAATGGGGAGCATATGAACTAACTTTCAACGAGCGGATTTACGCTTCCATCCTTATTTCATTTGTTTACGCGCTTAGCGCAAATCATCTATACGTAGTAAGGCTTTTTTAACAACATTACAGCTAAAAGCAAAAGCGCCCTGGTTATGTCAACCAGGGCGCTTTTGCTTAATCAGTATAAAGAAATTAAAAAAACTATTTAGTATAAGTAATCTTATCGGTTCCGGTATATGCTGACGTGCGACCGGTTGGCATCAGGTAGTAGGATGAAAATACCATTACATCAGTGGTTGTTTGCAACAGGCTATTTTGCTCGTTAACAGCTGCGGCATGTGAACTGTACTTTTTGGTAAAATTGAATTGACTATAAACTTTCATATTCACCATTTTCACATTATTCACCACGGTATCGCTTACTATTTTGGTGATAATATTATTCAGGTTATCATCTATCCAGTTTAAGGTTGTGTTATTCTCCTTGGTAACAGTTGTGTAATCGAATTTCACCACGGTCGCCTTTGAAAAATCAGGCGATAAGTGGAGCGCCCATGAACCGTGGTAATCGGCCGGGTTTAGCAGCAACTTTACATTCTCTGCATAAGTTAGTTTTAAAGTATCGTTACTTATTGCAGTTTTAACAGTTTGACCTTGTAACAAGAAGTTAACCGCATATTTTACGGTGTCAAGCTGTATGGCAGCTGCTTGCGTAACTACGGGTGTCGAAACAGACGGTTTAACTACTGCTGTTTGCGTCCCTGCGGGCAAACCTGTTTTATCCTTACTACAGCTCGCCAGCATCGTGATAAGTACCAGGGCTAAGACTAAATGTTTCATTGCTGATATTGGATTGTGCCATTTAGCAATGTGCAATAGATGTGCCTTTACCCAAACATGCCAAAATAATCGTTTAAAGGTATGTTAAGGCCGATTAAATAGGATTTTAAGGATTACAACGTTGCACAAGTTGGGGAAACATCCGTATTCCGCAGATTGAGCGGGGAAAAGCTTCCCCATCGCTAACTACCGGTAAATAAGTTATTGCACGTGCCAGTCTGAAATAAAGAGGAGCCCGCCGTTGTTTTGCTGCCCATAGTTTTTACGGGCAACAATGCGGAATTGTAGCGCCTGGGCCGTTGCGGCATCGTCGGCCTGCTTAAGATAGTTGATCACATACCAGTAAGGATCAATGTGAGCAGATTTGCTGTAGCCATACTGTTTTAACAGGCGCATTACCCGTTCTGAAGTATTGAAAGTTTTGCGTTCGCGCTTTTCGGGGAAATAGCTTGTTATATCATTACGGTTTCGCTGGCGTATCAGGGGAGCGCTTTTCCATTCGGTCACATCCTGGTCCTGGTCGCGCACCCGGTATTCCAGGTAGCAGTTTTGGCGGTTTCGCAGGGCCAGCATAAGAGCGCTTTTTTTACCGTTTGCAAATTTCCATGGAGCCACAATGGCTATAATGAGCCATACTAAAAAAAAGCTTGCTAAGATAAGGATAGGAATAGCCATAGTTTAATAACATAACCGTATAGGGTCGGTTTGCTACCGCAATATATGCGTTTATATCCCATTTATTCCAAAGAAACAACCGGTTTTGTGACTTTAATTAATTGAGAGGCCAGCGCATTACCACTACAACTCTGATAGGTACTTATGCACAAAAGTAACCGCCATTGCTCCCTCGCCCACAGCGGCCGCCACGCGCTTTACAGAACCATAGCGCACATCACCTGCTGCAAAGGTGCCGGGAAGATTTGTTTCGAGATAGTAGGGGTGCCGGTTCAGCGTCCAGGTATCAGGTAGTTTGCTATTTTTATACAGATCGGGACCGGTAACCAGGTAGCTGTCTTTGCAGATAATGCCCATATTGGTGGCCCATTCTGTGTTTGGCGTTCCGCCGATGCATACAAACACCTTGCTGGCATCGTACTTTTTAGTACGGCCGTCATCAAACTGTACCGTTATTTTTTTAAGTAAGTGATCGCCTTCGAGACCAATGAGTTGCGCACGATAAAGTATTTCGATATTATCATGCTTTTTAATGCGGTCATACAAATATTGAGACATGGTATCCCGGAGCGCCTCGCCCCTAACCAGCATAGTTACCTTTTTAGCATGATGCGCAAAATTTAACACCGCCTGCCCAGCTGAGTTGCCGCCTCCTACTACAAAAACATGCTCATTGCCGCACATGCGCGCCTCACTTGAACCGGCTCCGTAATAAAATCCTTTAAAAAGAAAATCGTTTTCGCCCTCAACATTTAACCGCTGGTATTCCACTCCTGTTGCGCAAATATTGGCTTTGGCGCTGATGGTGTTGCCATCGGTAAGTGTGCCTATAATCTTCCCGTCCTTGTATTCGCCCCGTACGCCTTCGCGTAGTAACAATATCTCGGCCCCAAACTTTACAGCTTGCTGCCGCGCTTTCTCCGCGAGCTCGGCCCCACGTATACCTTTAGGGAACCCGATATAATTTTCAATGAGTGAACTAGTACCTGCCTGCCCGCCGATGGCCAACTTCTCTACCAACGCAACCTTTAATCCCTCAGATGCGGCATAAACAGCGGCGCTTAATCCGGCCGGACCGGCTCCGTAAATAGAAAGATCGTATTCCCTGCATTGCACCGGCTTCACAAAACCCAGGTGGTCGCCCAACTCCTGTAAGGTAGGGCAATAAAGGCGGTGCCCATCCGGAAGTTCAACCACGGGCAGCTTATCATCAACGTTAATAGCGCATTCCCGCAGGCTATCTTCTCCATCCAACTGGATAAAGCTGAATTCAACCACGCTTCTGTTTAAGAAATCACGGATCTGATAACCCTCTGCTGAATCTGGGTGACTAAAAAGCTTTATCATAAAATTACGTTTGGGGTAACAGCAAAATATTCAAATTGATTGAAAATGAATAAAAAAAGTATTTTTATATTTTAAAACCAGCCCATATGAAACAGAGAATTTGCAACCATATAGCCTCTATCCAAACCATTAAAACAGCCGCAGAACCCGTGTGCGAGGAATGCATAAAGGCTGGCGGTACCTGGGTGCATTTGCGTACCTGCCAAACATGCGGCGTTACCTTATGCTGTGACAGTTCGCCTGCCCAACATATGACGGCCCATTACAACCAAACCGGCCATCCGGTTATCTCTTCGGCTGAGGAGGGCGAAAACTGGCTGTGGTGTTACGAAGACAACTTACTGGTTGAGTATAGCGAAGATAGCGATAACGCCACAGTGTAAAATTTCTGTAGGCCGGCATTTATTCATCACAAAAAGTGCATTATTGTGTTTCAGTGTTATGCACGCGCCCTTAAACATACTTTTTGCATCCTATTTGCTATTGGCCTTTTTACTCCCCTCCTGTAGTAACAGGGCTATTTACAAAAGCAGTTGCGATGATAATATCCCCTTTAAGAAAGTGACGTTTAGCCATTTGGTTGACAGCCTTAATAATTACAACGGGCAGTATGTTGAACTTGCGGGCATTTACCGCTCGGGTAAAGAAGAATCAGGCTTGTTTGATGATAAGCTTATAGGTGTTCCGGGCAGCAGGAAAGCGTTATGGGTAAATTTTAGTCAGGACTGCCCCTTATATAAACTTGGTACCAATAAAGGTTTCTTTGATTTTACCGATGGCGGCTTTGTAGACATGAAAAACAAAAAGGTGCGCATGCGGGGCAAGATAGACATCCACAACCGAGGGTATAAACACCAATACGTTGCCACGCTTGATCATGTGAGCCTGGTTGAGCTGTAAGCTCTTTCCAAACAAACACTTATCTATATGGTTTATAGTATCAATAACCACAAAAACCATGACAGAGCCCAATAAATCACACAAGGAAGATGATGCTGACGACGCGGACAAGATTAAAGGTTCAAACACAGTAAAAGATCCCGACGACTGGACTACCGGCGACGAACCGATGACCGGCGCACAACGCTCCTACCTCAAAACCCTGTCAAGCGAGGCTGGTGAAACTTTTGATGAGACCCTGAGCAAGGCCGAAGCTTCTAAAAAAATTGATGAGCTTCAGCATAAAACGGGAAGAGGGCTTAAATAGCACATCGACTTTAACAGCGATGCTTAAAACATTGCGCGTATTATATTCTCCACTTCAACACTAAACTTTAAGATGAAACTACCTGCGTCAGCGATCAAAAAGATAGCCGTATTTCGTGTTTTGCAATTGGGCGACCTGCTTTGTTCCGTACCGGCGTTCCGCGCGTTAAGAAATGCTTATCCAGAAGCGCATATCACTCTGCTTGGGCTGCCATGGGCCAAGTGGTTTACGGAACGCTTTAATCAATATTTTAACGATTTTCTGCACTTTCCCGGCTACCCGGCCTTACCAGAACAGCCGTTCAATCCCAGAGCCACCGTTGAATTTTTACAGCAAATACAGACGCAGCGATATGATCTCGTATTGCAAATGCAGGGTAACGGCTCTATCGTAAACCCACTGATGGAACTGTTTGGGACCAGATACGTCGCCGGGTTTTATAAGGCCGACGACTACGCGCCGAACAAAGAATATTTCATGGAGTATCCGAATTACGGATCAGAAGTGGAGCGTCACTTAAAGCTCATGGAGTTTTTGGGCATAGATTCGCAGGGAACGGACCTCGAATTTCCGCTGACGGCACAGGATCAGGCTGATTTTGATAAACTGAACCTGCCGGTCATTAAAGGCCGGTACGTTTGTATCCATGCTGGCTCTCGGGGGGTATCGCGCAGGTGGCCGCCTGAGTATTTCGCCGCCTTGGGCGATTATATTGCCGACCAGGGATTTGAAGTAGTATTGACCGGAACCAAAGACGAGTTGGAAATTGTAGAACAGGTAATTGCCCACATGAAGCACAAACCTGTAAATTCGGCGGGCATCACCACCCTCGGCGCGGTAGGTGTACTTATTAAAAATGCTTATGGCTTAATCTCCAACTGTACAGGAGTGTCGCATGTGGCGTCGGCGATGAAAACGCGAAGCGTTGTGATCAGCCTCGATGGTGAACCGGAACGCTGGGGGCCGCTCAATAAGTCTTTACACCATACCCTCAACTGGCACCAAACGCCTGATTTTAACTTTGTGAAAGCAGAAGTAGAACGGATGCTCTGCAATTATGAATAGTTGTCAGACATGCGGTTATTGTCTACAAAGGTTTTAAGCAGAATAATGGTTGGATGAATATCCTTATCGTTCAGGAAACCCTTTCCGGTAGGGTGAATAAAGCCTTTAAACTCATCCAGTTCCTCGGGGTTTGCGGATTTAAACCCCATGGACCACTCCGGAAAATTCCGCTGAACCAAATTGCCCTCTGCCAGTTTAATAAGGCCGAAATGGCGTTGATCGGTGCTGATACGCTTGTAGGTTTCATTAACCACATCTTCTTCCCCTTCCAATACCTGCACAAAGGTACCTTCGCCATATAAAAGCATACCTGTAATATGATTGGCCGCATTATTTCTGCGGCTTGTTTTAAGGATTTGCAACAATTGCTCCTGGTTCAGCAGCTCAACGGCAGTACTTAAATAGATCAAATATTTCATAGCTCCACGTTTTCCCCTCCAATTAGAACAATTTTATGAAGATATGTTTTGGGGGAGCCGATAATCCCGGGGCTGAACCGTCACTTACACCAATTTCCCACTGCGCAAGGCCGACTGCAAATGATACACGTTAAATTTAGGCTGATAGATTCGGCGGGCAAATTTCTTTACCCATGGAGATTTATAACCAAAGAATCTTTTCAGCAGATCTACCCAAAAAGATCCGGACGGGTATCCATATTTATACCAACTAAATTTGGAGTTGTCCACATTAAATGCTTCCGCAAATTCGGCGAAGAAAAGATCAAGCTCAATGTCATAGATATTGAGGTCAAGATCCAGGCTGGTGTCCGGCCCGATGTTGTCCTCATCGATTTGAGTTATTTTGTATGTTCTGCAGTAGTCGACTATGAACTGTTTTAATTCAGCATCCACCTGTTCCATTTTTTATTTGGCCGTGTTACTGTATTATAAGACGAGCTTTTTTTGCCGACGTTACATCCAAACTGAGACTAAAGTAAACGGACCAGCAACCAATACCACAACGCTGAACTGGCAAGCGCCAGGATAATACCAATGCCGATGATCAGGTTAGATAGCTTAGGATTCAATCCATACTCCTCGGCCACTACACCTGAAGTTAATAGCGTGGGCATAGCTGCCTCAAAAATGCCGATCTGGGGTATAATGCCCTTCAGCCTTAAAACCACAGCAACCGCCGTAACCAGAGCAGGCGCTAACAGTAGCTTATAAATAAGTGTGGAAGAGATCCATTTTACCTCCGAGCGCCAGCCATCAAACTGCAGTTGCAACCCGATTGAAAACAGGGCCAGCGGGGCTACTGTAGTAGCCAACTTATCAAAGAAAGGGTCCAAAAAACTGATATTGATAAAATGCGGGATAATGAGCGCAGAGACGCAACCCAGCAAGGGCGGAAACCTGAGCACCCTTTTTAAAATGAGGCCGGCAGAGAGTTCGTGCTTTTGGGAGGCTATAACCGCCACTACTACGCCTACCGTTGCCAGCAAAGCAAAAGTAACCTGGTCGCAAATAATGGCAATGCCTACGGCCTTCTCGTTAAAATATGCCATTATTAACGGGAAACCAACAAACGAGGTATTGCTTAAACCAGCCGACAGTTTAAGCCCCCCTATTTCCTTTTTACCCAAACGACTTTTTGAAGACAGCAAAGTGATATATATCCAGCCGCCGACCCACACGATAACCGGGGCCAGCGCCGGAAAAAATAACTGAGGCGACCATGTAATATGCGGCAAATATTTAAATGAAACAGCAGGTAGCGCCAGATAGATAATGAATGCATTAATGCCCTTATGCGCATCCGCCGGTAATGTTTTAGAGCGGCGAAAGATCATGCCTGCAATAATGCAAACACCAATAAGTATAAAATTAATCACCGTTATTTAGTTTGGGCTAAATAACAAAGAAAATCAGGACGCGTGCTTATAAACTTTAAAAATATGCTCATGTCCGTCTTTTTTGATGCAAAATAAAATATCGTCTGCCCGGCTAGAAAAATTTCTGTTAATACAGTTCATAACCTCGGCCTGCACTTTTTGGCAAGTATGATAAAAATCACTCCCATCATTACTGGGGATTTTGATTACCACGTGATTCATGTAAACCGATACATCGTAGGGCAAACCACATTTCTGCTCCAAAATCTTCACTACTTTTTGCTTAACATTTTCCATGATGGTATCAAAGTTTATATACGTTCAGTATTTAAATTAACTGAAGCCTTACAGATATGTTCAAAAAAATGAGATTTTTAACAAAAATAACTTAAACAGGCTTCTCCATTACCATTAACTCAATAAAGGTTTTAGGGCGGCCAAATTTTTCTTCTTTTGGAAATGGAACAACTTCGCCGGTCACCTTATACCCCTGTCGTTCATACCAGGCAATGAGTTCCGTGCGCGAAGTGATTACCGTAATTTGGATAGTATTACAGTGAAGCAGCTTTGCGTAATGCTCTGCGGCAGTAAGCAGCTTTTTGCCAATTCCCTTTCCCTGCTCTTTGGGCGATACAGTGAGCATACCTAAATACAATTTATCATCGCGCTTTTCAAGATAAACGCAGGCCGTAATTAAGCCGTCAGTATCGTAATACTTCAGGATGATAATGCCTGGGTCTTCAAGGTAATTAGTAAAAGTAGGTTCATCAATACGGATGCCGTCCAGCAGGTGTGCCTCTGACGTCCAACCTTGTTGAGAAGTTTCGCCGCGGTAAGCACTGTTCACCAGCGCAGTAAGTTCGGCCGCATCAACTATTGAAGCTTTGGTTATAGACATGTATTGCTATTTAGAGATAGGCGGCAAGCGAGCAGCATCATAACCGCCGCGCCTTTTGCCGTTCCGCACGATACCGCAATATACCGGAAAAGTTAATTAATAGCGGCCTGCGAAAACGGATTTTGAGCTCTAAAAACGATATTATTAGCTCACCCTCAAGGCATTGGGCATTCCGGCTGATGCGGGCAGGGTAAAACCAGCCATGCCATCGTGTGCAATATTTGGCTCACCCATAGCGGTCACGTTAAAAAAGGCTGTGTCCACAGCATCCGGCTGCAGGGCAGTGATAATAACCCCTTTGTCTTTCACCTCCTGCCGAACGGTTTCTGTAAATGACATTACAAAGGCTTTGGTTGCCCTGTAAACTGCCTGGAACGGCCCTGGCATATCCATGCCTATCGAGGCTACCTGGATGATTTTACCGGCCTTGCGCTCTACCATCTCTTTAAGGAAACACTTGGTGAGCACAATGTATGAGACAATATTGAGTTGAATAAGATCGAGTTCGCTGTTAATATCTGTATTGATAAATTCGCCGTACTGGCCATGGCCTGCATCGTTCACCAATACATCCACCCTTATACCAAGGGCTCTAACCTCTTCGTAAAGTTCAAATGGTGCGTTGTGTTTAAAAAGGTCCTTAACTATAGGGACCACTTCAATACCGTATCGTTCTCTAAACTCCACGGCTTTTGTTGCCAGTTCTTGCTCATTGCGTGCAACAAGAACCAGGCTGTATTTATCCTTTGCAAATAGCTTTGCGAGCTCATAGCCTATACCGCTTGTAGCTCCGGTAATTAAAGCAAATTTGCCTTGACCTGTATTCATATGATTTGGTATCTGTTTAACTTCAAATTAAACAACTTTACAGAATCATATGTTTTTGAAAACTTTATTAAAAATTAATTAATTTAAATTGCCTTTTCTTTTAATAATCTCATCACGGATAACTGCACATTTCTCATATGCCTCTATTTCAATGTTTTCCAGAAGTAATGCTTGCAGTTGGTCCAACGATTTGCTGGCATATTCAAGGGTGGCAGAGGTGAGGGAGCTGATCGGCTGGAAATAGCCATCAGGGCTTATTAAGCCCCATTTGCTTTCTTCGTGTTGCATAGTTTAATTAATTAGAACTTCAATATACGCAACAGTTTAAAAACTTTCCAAAAAAATTTTGCTTTTTTCCAAACAATTACAATGCAGTGTTTGCAGCATCAGCCTACAATGCCCTATAGTCTTCTCTAACAGGAGAAAACAGGTCTATGATCTTACAATCGGTGATAGCTACGCCACCATGCATAACGCCAGAAGGGATTATGGCAAAAACGCCCGGCTCAAGCACCTTTGCCTCGCCAGCTACAGTCATCTCAAACTTTCCTTCAATTACAAATGATAACTGCTCATGAACATGGCTGTGGAGCGCAATAGCACTGCCCGCTTTTACCTCGATGAAATTGATGGTGTTGGTATCAGTGTGGATCAGTTTGGAGAAGAAACCCGGTGACACTTCCCTGGTAACTATATCGTCAAACTTGTTAAATATCGCATTCATATAAACAAAGTTTACCCAATACCAATGTACTGCATATCATTATTAAATGCCAGCGGCATTTAACAGTCGGGGCTCGTCGTAAAAATAGGCTTCAGCATTGCGGTTAAGTAGTTGTTCGGCGGCACTTACAATATCATTAGCGTCTGGAGCAATATCATCCAAATGACTAAAATGCCTGTTGCCATGCGCAATAACCTCATTTTTACTTTGCAGATGTAGCGGGACTGCAAAGGTGAGCACTTTTGAAGGCACATTCCATGGGGTGTGCTGCGGATTGGTTAGTGCGTACAGTACCACAGTAGGCGTACCAACAGCAGCCGCAATATGTACTGTACCTGTATTTACGGAGAGTAACAGCGGCGCCCTGCTGATGAGCAATATAAATTCTGACAAGTTAAACAGACCAGCAAGCGAAAATGCCCTCACTCCTATTTGGGATGCTATACGGTCCGTCAACTCTTTCTCAGATTGCACACCTGTTATTAAAACCTGGTACCCCAGATCGTTTATAATTCTTTTGCCTGCCCTCGCCCACTCCTCCTCGTTATATAACCGCTTTACCTCGCTCACACCCGGATGCAAGATGAGCCATGGCTTTTTCAAATCAACTCCGGCTTGCATCAGTTTTTGATCAACTGGCCCCGTAAGTTCTTCGTCAACTTTCAGGTTTAGATTTTCGTTGTTGGTTACTGCGCCTACTGCTGCTACAAGGTCAAGATCACGCCGCACCTGGTGTTTGATGGTATGATAAGGCTCTTTATCAGGTACCCAGTCGGTCAGAAGCTGATAAGGGTTTTCCCGGCAATACGCCAGTCGTTTGGGGATACCAGCCATATATGGAATCATGGCAGTAGGCAATGGGTTCTGGCTGTAAACCGTAAAAATAACAGCGGCATCAAACTCGTGCCTTTTCAACTCATCTACTATCTCAATAAATTGATCGGGTTCGGGTTGCTGGTTAGTCTTCACCCACGGCACGTCAAATACAATAACATCGTCAATCTGTGGCAAAAATTTGGCTATACCTGCCGCCATGGATGAGGTTAGTATAGTAATTTTGGCCCCAAAGGTTTCTTTTAACGCCCTGATTGCAGGACCTGACATAATAAGATCGCCCAGGTTATCGGGCCGTATACAAAGTATGTTTTTACAATCTTTCCAATCCGCCATTGTAAGGTTATCAATAAAAAAGTGATTTACTTATTGTCCGGCTAAATCTTCACGGAAAGGCGCTAACACGGCAGTGTGCTGCAAAATATAATCTGCAGCTTCATCAATATTGTAAAAAGTAGCTTCTGGCTCTCTTAAAGGGCTATCTTTTATCCATTCGGTTTCTCCGCCATTATCTATCAGTATAGTGTGGCAACCCGCCCGGTTACCAGCTTCAATGTCGTTCAGTATGTCGCCTATCATCCACGACGACTGCATATCTATCTGATGCTCCTGCGCAGCCCTTAACAGCATACCGGGCATTGGCTTCCGGCATTGACAGGCCACAGCATAAGCTTTGTTTTTTCCTTCAGGATGATGCGGACAATAATAAAACGCCTCCAGCGCGATTTGATTCGCCGCGAGTAGCTGAGCTAACTTTTCTCTTACATTTACCAGCGCCTGCTCTTCAAAATAGCCACGGGCAACACCCGATTGGTTAGATACCACTATAAATTTGTAACCGGCACCCTGTAGTTTCTGCAGGCCTTTAACGGCCCGCTCTTGTAAAATAATCAGATCTGGATCTACATTGTAGGGAACATCGTTGATCAATGTTCCGTCTTTATCCAGAAAAACAACTTTCATCATGCTTGTTAAGCTGCTTTATATTTGTTTTTCAGAGTTGTTTGCTCAATAACACGCTTGCTGCTTGCCGCAATCATCTTTTTATATAAGCTATTAACTTTTTGAGCCACAATGGCCCAGGTAAAATAATTATTCACTCTTTTGATGGCATTATCGCTCATGCTGCTCAGCAGCATCGGATCGCTGATCAACTCATCAATTTTTTCGGCCAACGCGTCGGGATCTTCCGGAGGAACCAGCGCCCCGGTCTCACCATCAATAACTGTATATTTAATACCGCCAACGTTGGCTCCAATTACGGGGGTACCACAGGCCATAGATTCAAGCGGTGTAATACCGAAAGGCTCGTACCATGGCGTGGTTATAAATACATCGGCAGCAGAATAATAAAACTTGAGCTGATCCCGGTTTTTACGGCCCACAAACTTCACAGAGGCTTCTACACCATGATCCTGCGCTATTTTGAGCAAACGGCCTATCTCCGGGCACATTTTTGGATCGGGAACATCGGTTTCGCCGCCAACTACTACCAGGCAAACCCTAGAATGATCCTTTAACCGGGCCAGTGACTTAATAACGTTGTCTACTCCTTTACGCGGAACCATGCGGCCCAACTGCAAAAGAATCTGTTGATCCTGATCCAGTTTTAAAATGCGGCGGGCAATGGCCTTTTTTACTGGATAGAACTCCGTATGGCTAAACCCACATGGAACAGTAACTATTTTATAAGATGGAGCCTTGTAGTATTTCATCAGGTCGTCACGATCTTGGGGACATTCGGCAATAATATAATCCGCTTTCTTTACTACATCCTCTTCAATCTGCAACCTTTCTTTAGGGAACCTGTCACTGTTACCCTGATGGATGCGCCTTACATGCCCCAAAGCATGGAAAGTAACCACAAAAGGAATTTTAAGGATGGCTTTAAGATCAGCCGCTACCATGGCAGACATAAAGAAGTTGGCATGGACCAGCTCATACTCAATACGTTCTGCTGCAATAAAATCAAGCATACCCACCGTAAAATCGGGCATAAACTCCAAAATATCCTCCTTAGGAATCACTTTGACGGGACCAGCCTCAATGTGTATCACCCGAACCTGGGGTAACCAGTCAATAACACGTTGCTTTGAAGCATCTTCCCAGCGTGTAAACACATCCACGTTGTAACCTTGCTCGGCGAGGTGTTTTGCCAGCTGGGCCACATAAACGTTTTGGCCGCCAGTATCAACTCCTCCCAGCGTAGCCAAAGGCGAAGCATGTTCACTTATAAATGCGATGTAAGGATTATTTTGTTTTTTATTCATAACGGTAGATAGTGTAGTTTCTTAATGTAAGGCTAACGTGCTTCTTTTCTTTTTTGCTGTTACTTCGATAAACAGTTGTTCCCAGTCTGCAGCGAAACGGTTGATATTAAACCGCTCTTTTGCCACCTCAGAACCTTTTGCACCTATTGCTTTTGCCAGTTCGTGGTCATCGAGCAACTGGTGCATCCTGTCAATCAGATAATTTATATCAGTGTGTATAATGCCAGTATGGCCGTTAGTAATAACTGCAGATAGCTCAGTAGTGGCAAGCCCAACTACCGGGATTCCCTGCATCATGGCTTCGCAAACAGCAAGCCCTAAACTTGTATATCGGACGGGATGAAAAAAGAAACGATAGTCGGCGATAAAATCAGGCAATCGAGGATGAAGCACTTCCCCAAGGCCAAAGTCGCCCGTGTTCATACCAACAAGATCAAGCGGCACTTGTTCACGAACTTTCAAAAAAACGTCCGGACCAAGTAATCTGCCGCGGTTAAAAAGGTTATTGATCACTACAATACCTTTCTTTTTCTCCCCTCTATACGGCACTCCCGGGTTAATTACACCATGTTCAATTACTCTTGTAGGCGTTCTGTTACTATCCCACATGAGGTTGTTAAAATGGGTTACATGCACCAGGGTTATTTCAGGATCGTCAACAATATGTTTGGTGTTGGTCGGATGTTCACGCGGGCAATCATGTTCTACATAGACACGCGGCAGGCTGCGCTGTTCTGCCGACAATATCTCATACTGATCGGTTAAAAAATTATTTCTATGCTGATATAAGATACAATCAAACTCGCGATTTTTTACTTCGTCAGCCGGAACTTCAATAACGTTGTCGCCAAAAGGAAAAGTTTCACCCCGGCCCCCATAGCCAGGCGCTTTGTCCTCCCGCGTTGGTATGTAAATTTGGTAGTTACCTTTAGCCAAATAAAACAGGTAGCTGCCATGTATATGCCATGTAAATATTCTTAGTTTAGGTCGTCCCATTTATATTATTAAGAAATATTTGAAATTAAATTGAAGCTAATTCTATAACTCCTATCCAATTTTAACACCAAACTATGCGGAAGTGTTTTTAACATGTCAGAAGTGCTTCTGACAAATTTTCAGAAGCAGTTATCTATACACTTTTGTCTATAAAACACTACTATTTTAAACTTTAAGTATAAAATCAACACAACTACTTAACAAACTATCATACTTTTAAAAAACATTAAATTAAAACTACAACATCAACCACAACAAAAAAGCCATTGAAACAGGCGCCTTCCATGCCGTTCCGGTCCAGTTCGTTTCGTATAGCACAAGTCACCCGGGTAGGATATATTCATGCATTTTATTTAACTGATAGTCAACCCGAAAAGCAACGTTTTAAAAATTCAATTAAACCTCTGGTTATTGCTCCAGTCAATAGTTACATAAAACGTTATTGCTAACTACCAGATTAAATTATCATGAAAACGCTTAAATTATTTTTGATCACCGCATTAATCAGCATAGGCACTTTACATTTTGCTAAAGCACAAACAGCTTTCCACGTAGGTGTTGGCGGCCCCGGCTTCCACATGAGTGTTGGGAACTCACCTTATTATTATCACCATTATTACCGCACAGGGCCTGCATATTGCGCACCGGCTCCGGCGCGTGTGTATTATGAACAACCAGCGCCGGTTTACTATGAACAGGAATCAGCCGGATATTGCGAAAGACCTGTTGTAGTATACCGCAGATATGATCGCGGCTTCTATCACCCATGGTACCATCACGGTTACCGTGAGTATCACAGAGCTTATTATGGCCGTGGATATTGGAGATAATAAAAATATATAAAACGACAAAAGCGGATGCTCAGAAAGGGCATCAGCCTTTTTATATAGGAAATAAGTTGGAAACGAATTACTGGAGAAACACTACGACTTTTTCCGGCTTTCCAAAAAATCATTTAAGGCCCGCTGGGTAAACGGCGACAGTACCAGCTTTCCGCTCGTGGCGGCCCGATCGGCCAGTATTTCATCCCAATCCTCCGTATTCTCCCAAAGTACCTGTTTAAGGGCCGTTAGGGCCTGCGGGTTATAAGAAGTAAGTTTTTCTGCCAGTTGGGCCACTTCCCGGTCAAGCGTTTCTATATCGGCGTATACGTCATTATATAAACCATGCTCCATTGCCCATTGGGCCGACTGAAAGTCGGTTGCTTTTATAGTTAGTTTAGAAAATGTTGACAGGCCGATTTTACGTATCACGGGCGGCGAAATAACAAAAGGGCCAATTCCAATGGTTAGTTCGCTCAATTTTATTGCCGCAGCCTCCGTGGCCATACAGTAATCCCCAGCCGCGGCCAGTCCAACTCCTCCTCCAACAGCTTTACCCTGCACCCTTACAATAACAATTTTGGGTATTTTACGACAGGCATTAATCACATTCGCAAATCCGCTGAAGAACTTAGCGCCCGCTTGTTCATCTTTAATTTGTAAAAGTTCATCAAAACTGGCCCCGGCACAAAAAGTGCGGTCGCCGGAACTTTGTAAGATCACTACGCGGGTTTGCGAATTGTCTCCTGCATGCTGGATGCGCTCTGCAAGTTGTCCAAGCAGATTAGCGGGCAAGGAGTTTTGCGCCGGATGAGAAAATGTGATCCTAGTGATTCCCTTGCTGTCAGTAGATGAACTAACATTCCCCGAAGTTGTACTCATAGAACTTAAGATGTTTGAAATGCAATCTAAAGGAAAAAATTGCACTTCGACAAAATAATCTACCCAAACCAAGAACCGCCTAGCTTGTTATAATACCAAGTCACAGTGCAATTAGGAATTGACCTTAAAGGTTAGAAGCCTCTTAAGGTTAAACAATTGTTGTGATAATTTGCCTCTGCTAACCATATTAGCAGAGGTTTTATTTTTTCTGGAGAGGGATCAAAGTATTTGTTGCAGATCCGCAAATTGAGCAACAGTAGCCACCTGATCTTCATTTACTTTACCAAAACCGTATGCGGCGAAAATGAATGGTATCCCGGCTTTCTTGCTGGACTCATAATCGCCCATGGTGTCGCCAATGTAAACCGGCGATTTTAACTGAAAATCTTCAACAACGTCGCGGATATTTTGCCACTTAGGCTGCCCTTTAGTACCATAACATTGATGGCCCTCAAAATATTGCGCCACCCCGTCCATTTTCAAAAAGGTCTCGATATAACCGCTCTGGCAATTGCTCACTATAAACAACCGGTAGTTTTTTGCCAGGTACTGCAGCGTTTCATGAAGCTGAGCATAAAATATCCCCCCCTTTTGGTTCAATACCTCCAACTCACTTTTTGCGGCCAGCGCCTTAAACTCTTCACGTTTTTCATCAGTGAGATAAGGAAAAAGCTTTACGAAAATAGCATCATAAGCCAGCCCCACAATTGAGCCAACATGCTCAGGCGTAATATCCTCGCGAATATAATCTACCCTTCGTTTAGCGGCCTGCCACGCTTCGGCTACATTAGCCGTAGAGTCCCATAGTGTACCGTCAAGATCAAAAATTATACTGTCAAATCTGTTTTTTAAAGAATCACTCATGCGGTGGCAAAGGTAAAACTTTAACTAAACGTGAAAATATTTTTCTGCACCTCCGTTAGCCGCTATTTAGTCTGGGTTACCAGTACCCAATCAACAAGCATTTTGGCTTCGCCCGCTTTGATTTGATCTACCGTGGTTTGTGGAATGCCATTATAGGGCTGCGTGGTATTATTTACCTTGGCAGGATAGTCACCGCCGAGCGCCATATTGAGGATAACAAATTTATTATTGCTGAATGCCCACGGCCCGTAATGCTCTATCATTTGGCGGGTAACGGTGTAAAATGCTTTACCATCTATCTTAAATATCATGTTGTCTGGCGTCCAGTCTACCGCGTATACATGCCAGTGCGTAATATCATTATTGCTGTCAAAGACAGCCCTTTTGATGATCGGTGTATTGCCAAAATAACCCGGACCATGTATGGCAGCACTTGTCCAATCGGCATTGCCTATGTTTTCCATAATGTCGATCTCGCCACAGTCGGGCCATTTCCCATTACCTAAAACCCAAAATGCTGGCCATAGACCTGCACCCTTTGGCAGCTTTATACGAGCCGATACAGTACCATAAGTAAATTCAACTTTATTACGGGTATTAATGCGGCCGGAAAGAAAATCATATTGCTTCTGTTGCTTACTCTTGTAACCAGCGCGATAAACCGCGTCAATTATCAGTGCCCCATTCGAAGCGCCCTGAGCCGCTTTGCCATGAACCAGATGTATGGTTGCGGTAGAATCAACATAGGCCTGCTGCTCATGGTTTACCGTAGAGCCGGTTATCTCAACATTCCACTTGGAACGATCCAGTGTTCGCTCATTAAAATCCTCAAAAAAAAGGGTATCTGTTTTTGAAGTGCTTTGACCATACGATCGCCCGAAAGCCAATACGGCCATAATACAAAGAAAAGTTTGTTGAAATTTCATAAGGTTACAATTGATGCGGCTAAAGTACAATTTTGGCTTTCAATTTTCGTGCATGTCCACACGTGCCAGACATTGATTTAAGTAGCTTTTATTACTCCCATCGGGAAGCATTTTCCCCACAAGAAAATAACAATACACAAAAAAAACGCATTTTATCGCCCAAAATCCCGCTTTTAAATCAAGGCATCGCTTTTGACTTAACTAAAACGTATTTGTTTAACTAACTTCCTTACCCCTAAAAGGATTTATACAAACTACTGATTAAACTCAACGTGCCGGAGATATGTGGGAAAAGCCCCTGGCCCTGAGCCAGGGGCTTATGCTTTGGCCAGTTCTTAATAAAAGCCTTATCTTAGCCTTCTACCTTCTCAAAAACAAACAAAGTGATATGCGGCATGGCGGTTTTGTAACCCTGTTTTTAATTATTGCAGCGATAAGCATTTTACTCGATCTGTATATTTCCTCGGGATTAAAAACCCTTACGCGCGACTGGCCGTCGCAAAGGTTACGCACTATCGCATTATGGGTGTACTGGGTAATTTCGCTAACGGTAACCTTATTGCTCATTGCAGGTTTTAGCAGCTTTACCACCGCAAGAGGCATGATGCCATTTCATGAGTGGGTACTTAGTTTTTTCCTCATCTTTTTTATCACTAAACTCTTCTTTGCCGTCGTGCTATCGCTCGGTGATCTGGGGAGGTTTGTGGCAGGCTTGGCCCGCAACCTCGACGGCGCAAAGAAAACAGCACCTTATTTCCCCGAAAGAAGAAAGTTCATCAGTGAAATAGCCGTACTAGTAGCCACTGTTCCGTTCACGTCTTTATTATATGCCATGATTGGTGGCAAGTATAACTATAAGGTTCATCGCACCACGCTTTATTTCGATGATCTGCCTGATGCATTTGATGGCTTTACCATCACCCAGATTTCAGATATTCATTCCGGTAGTTTTGACAACACCGACGCGGTGCAAAGAGGTATCGACTTAGCTAAAGCGCAAAAAAGTGATCTCTTTGTTTTTACCGGCGATTTAGTAAACAATGCGGCCTGGGAAATTGAACCATACATTGACCGCTTTAAAGAACTTAAAGCACCCTTCGGCCAGTTTTCAGTATTAGGCAATCATGATTATGGCGACTACGTTCATTGGAACAGTGAAGAGGAAAAAGCGGCCAACCTTGAAAAACTGAAACAGCACCACCAAGAATTAGGCTTTCGTTTATTGCTGGATGAAAATTTGGAACTGGAAAAAGACGGACAAAAGATAACCCTGATAGGCGTGCAAAACTGGGGGCGGGGCTTTGTTAAGGTGGGCAATCTGGACAAGGCCCTTATTGGTACGCCTAAAGACAGTTTCAAGATCCTGCTCTCACATGATCCCACCCATTGGGAAGAAAAAGTACGGCATCATCCAACGCATATCCATTTGACGCTATCCGGCCATACCCACGGGGCCCAGTTTGGCGTTGAAACAGCTGGCATGAGATGGAGCCCCGTGCAATACCGCTATCTCGACTGGGCCGGCCTGCTCGTGGAAAACAAAAAGCACTTATATGTAAACCGCGGTTTTGGGTTTCTGGCATTTTCCGGAAGATTAGGAATATGGCCGGAGATCACCGTACTTGAACTGAGAAAAAAAGCATAGGCAGAAACATTTTGCCGGTTAGCAGCCTTTTTTAAATAAAAGGACAATTATGGACACCATTAAAAAACCGGCATTAAGGCAGCAGCAGGTCAGTGAAGTAAGACGACATAACTGGGAGGTAATGAAACCTTTTGTAAAATTTTCCATCACCGCATTAGGCATCATTGGCTATGCGCTCATTTCGCTCATCAAGCATCTCCCAAAGCCAGAGCGGCACCAGGATCAAAAAAATAAATTAATAAAATTATAACGATAGGTTTAAATGGTATGTGTTTTGCAAAAGTGCTTGTGATTCATTTACCTTAAAACTATGTCATCTGAAGATATTTACAACACTTATTTAACGTTTGCACGCAAGGCCGATACGATATTAAAAGAATATACCTATTACGCTAACCTTGCCACCAGCCAGGTTCCGAAACTCGAATTGGTGTATCTACACCGAAATATCAAGTTCATTTTCAAGAAGTTAATAGGATTATTGTCAAACAAACAGGTTTGGAACCGATTCTCTAAACCATGCAATTTGCACGCCTATAGCGCTAATGCAAATAACGAATTTGATATAAGCTGCGAAGTTAACTTCCTGGTAGAAAACCACGATGAGATCATAGACCAATTAAGCTGTATTATAAACCCTACAGTTTTTGAAACTGATTTAAAGTTTCTGGACACATGCTATGGAAAACTGGAAAGAGCCTTTGAAAAAATAAAAGAAAAAGTTTCAGAAGTGAGTTTTAGCGCCGAGAGCTATTCCATCGCCAGCTAACGAAGGATTCTGAAATTTTAACAAATAAAGCAGCCTCGTAGTACTTACCGTCGGCTAAGGACCAGATCTCGCCGCACTATCAGCGGCGACTTCTATCCTGCTATTTTTCGCTCGTCTGGCGACTGCTGTCGCAGCTCTTTTAGCTCCAGCTCAAATGCCCTCATCCGGGCGTGTAAAATATCAACCTCTGCTCTCAGGGTTTGTATTTCTGTTATCAGTTTTGCCGACTCCTGTTTATTTAACTTCTTATCACCGGTTCCTAAAATGATCCACTCCGGCGAATATTTAAGCTGAAAACACAGCTTACGGATGAGATAATAACTCACTTCCTGCTTTTTGTTAACTATCTTGCTGATAAAACCCTGGTCAACGCCAATTGCGTTGGCTAGAGCCAGCTGACCGCCTGATTCCTTGACTATTACCTTAATTCTGTTAACAATTGCATCCTCGGCCATGGTTTAAAACATTTAGCTCCCGTAATATTTAACTTACAATGGGTTAAATAAAGTAAAAAAATCTATATTTAAATAGTTAAAATTCCTTTCGCAGCAATTCGGGCTCAATTGAGAATATTAACTACGATATACCTAACTTTCACAAAGAAAAGGTATATTTGTATTTTAATTAACTATTTTAATTAAAGCTACACTATTTGAAGATCGTCATTATAGAAGATAATCCGGATATTCTGGACATTGTAGATTTTATCTTAAAGGATGAAGGCTACGAAGTTTTTAGCTGTGCAGATGGAACGATTATCAGCAATCTGGATAAAATCAATCCCGATATTATTTTAATGGATGAAATTTTGCCCACTAACAGGGGAAGTGAATTGTGCAAGCAGTTAAAAAACAACCCTCAGTACAAGGACATACCCGTCATATTGGTTTCAACAATACCTCACCTTCGTACACTCGCCCAATCCTGCGGAGCTGATTCATATCTGGAAAAACCGTTTGACATTCAAGATCTAACGTCCATTATCACCCAGTTCGCGCCAAACATTTAGAAGGTTCAGCCTACGTGGGCCAGTGTATATTTTAAATTATGAAGTCGGCTTAAAAAACTATCCAAGCGCTGATTATACACTCCAATAGAAACTTTTCCGTTAAAATAGTTGGAAGTTAGCTCTTCGAGTTCGTTTTCTATTTCGCGCTTTGCAGCATTAATCTCATTAAAGTAGCCAAATATCTGGGTAATCTGTTCGTCTGTAACCACAGGTGCCTCGGCCTCCTGCAAAGCAGCCATCAGCCAATCAAACTTACGTTGTGTACCGCCAGGCAACAAAGGCTTAGCTACGTGAACATTGATCTGAACCGAATTGGAAACACTATTATACCGGTTTCTGGAAAACCATGCAAACAAAATGCCGCCAATTACTACAGCAACAGTAAAAAATGTAATAGCAACCATATCAACCTGAATTAACACACGTTTATCCACGTTTATACGGCAATCACCAATAAAAGTTATTCCTTATTAATGATTGTGCTTTTTATGAATATCCTTTACAAGGCACAGTTTCTTTATTTCAGATTTCCTGATCACAAAAGGCGCATACTTAGGCCGGTTGCCTATCATTTCAGAAGTATTATCAGAGTGTGCAATAACCTCCTCATCGTTATCAGCCGCGAGCAGCCGCTTATACATTCTGTAATCACCCCACTCAATATAATAAACCTCGCCCGGCAATATCTTCTTATCATGAATAACCTTTAGCGCCACCCAGCAACCATTTTCCAGATACGGATACATCGAGTGTCCCCAAACCGGTAAAGCAAAATCACAATCCTCAATACCCGGAAAATTCATCCGGCCTACCGGTTGCACATCATTAATATCATTGGAGTGGATGGCCATTGATTGACAAGATCAAGGCCGATTATCCAGGCATCACGGCGCATGAAATGAATATCGTTTTGGGCGGTAATGCAGGTCTGCAGGCCGACATCAAAAGCTTTTATAAGGCCGGCTATTGGGACACCGTGAAGCTGGATCAAGTGAAGGACCAGCAGCTTGCCAACAATCTGTTTGATTGTTCAGTGAATCAAGGATCTGAAATTGCTTGCAAGTTCATGCAGCAGGCCTGCAACGCCGTTATTGATTCATCTGCGGTGAAACTGCCCAAATTGGCTGTAGACCTCAATCCAGGAGTTAAAACATTGTCCTCCCTCAATTCGCTCCCTCCTGCAAAAATTATGAATGCTATTAATACGCTCCGGTCTGAACGTTATCACCAATCAAACGGTTTCGCTGAATGGGGGCATGTTTGGCTCAACCGCCTAACTAACTACGTTTAAAAATTTATCAATATGATAAGCGCCATTAAATGGGTATACTATTACCTTAATTACAATCCGCAAGTGGGTATAATCTCGGCCATATACGGTTATACTATAGCTATGAAAGGCCTTATGTTTACGGATCAGACATTAAAACAAATTACGGTAATCTCCGCCATCGCGGGTTGCATTGTGGCCTGCTTAACTGCTATCTAATGGATAATCCGGGCGTTTGCCTGGGTATTCAAAATCGTTAAATATCTTAAAATTAAATACCGCAACAAATCCTAATTATTTAAATACATGAGTTTACAATCCTTTTTAGCAAAGATCATTAATGAGGTCAAGAACCTGTTCAGTCATATGCCGGGCGAACTACAGTTGGCTGTTCATGTTGGCGTTACAGTAGCAGAGAATTTGAAAAGTTTCGTCAATTCGCCGGCAGCAGACATTCTGACTGCTATTATACCTGGTACCCTCGACGACTCTATTGTTGCAGCGCTTCGAACAGCATTACCAAAAATTCTTATCGAGCTGAAGCTGGTCGATTCAACTTATAACCTGACTGATCCGGCGCAGATTACTGAAGCGGCGGTGAAGGTGCTGGAAGATATGGATGGCGATATCAAAAGTGCCTTCCTACACGATATCTCAATTTTAATAGCACAGGTCACAGCTGATGGCAAGTTGACTTGGTCAGACGCGGTATACCTGTTAGAGTGGTATTACAAAAATAAATATCAGGTAACCTAAACGTGCCCAGGACGAGATTCGAACTCGTACAACCTTACGGATGCCACCCCCTCAAGATGGTGCGTCTACCAATTTCGCCACCTGGGCCGGGGATTAATATTATCTACTTTTTATTGGTGTGCCCAGGGAGAGACTCGAACTCTCAAGAGACAATTCTCAACGGCTTCTGAGACCGCAACGTTTACCAATTTCGCCACCTGGGCTGAACTCGGAGATTAAGTACCGAACAACCGAAGTTGCTCTTCTCTAAATCAATCCCCTATCAGTTATTGAGGCTGCAAATATAGTAGTTTGGAGCAAAACAACTAAAACAATTTTCTTTTTTTTCAGACGGTAGTAACCTTTCCTTTCCACCTGATAAACCGTGTTAAAAAAGACAACTTTCTTTAATGCCTGAAACTAAAAACACTTTATCTAAAGGCATAGCCTGCGGCAAAACTGGACATGCTAGGAGTGCTTAGACACAACTAACGCCTGAATAATCCATTTTCTTAAGCTTTTAGAGACATAGGATCTTTAAAATAAAAATCATCAATCTGACTTTAAAGCACTTATAGAAAACATGCAAAATAAATAATAAAATTACTTGCGGCGTATTATTTATAGCTCTATATTTGCACCACTTTATCGGAAACGGATAACGCAAAGATAAAGGATGATTCCGTAGCTCAGCCGGTAGAGCATAACACTTTTAATGTTGGGGTCCTGGGTTCGAGTCCCAGCGGGATCACCGGAAACAAGAAAAACCGCCTCCTCTATCAGGAAGGCGGTTTTTTATTTCATCACTATCCTACTGAAACGGGTAATTGGGGATCAAGCAGAATAATTGTAGGGAACAATTAATCAAGCATAGATTTTAGCGAGTTGAAAAAGGAAGAAAGTGATATCTCTTATCCCCTCTTGAGGTTGCTCTCGCCCCTTTAATCTTTGCATTGAGGCGCCCAACAGAGTCAAGACATCAAGCAATATCAAATTACTTCAACTAAAAAAGGCGCCCTGTCTCACCAGAAGCGCCTTAAATCAACAAATTGCCCTCTCAGTCTTATTGATTTTAATTGTTAGTGTTTACCAAATTGATTTCAATGGTAGTAACACAATATTTTTTGGACTTATTGAGGCCGCTTTAACTTCTAAATGATCAAAAAGCTGGTTAGGAAAGAAAACACTTGTCATTACAACGAGGTCGTCATCTGCAAATAATTCTATTGACGAGGCATCTACCACCAGCTTTAAAGACGTAGGCGCATTTGCTGACAATCTGGGCGCGTAAGCCATCTTCGTAAATTCATTATTAAAATCAGTTTTTCCTGATTTAGATCGATCAATGTAGTAGCGATTCTCAGCCTTATCAAAACCGATCACTAATTTTTCATTGCCTTCGTTAGCTAATGTAATGGTGTAATCGTCTTGATTTTGCGGGTTAAAATTCAAAATATATTGCTTCGGAAGATGAGCGATTGTAAGTATATCCCCATTGCTACTTGTCTTTATTGTGCCTGCCTCCTTGTTTACCAGCCCTGTTAACTCCTTGGCGGGTTGGGATTTAAGATAAATATCACCACTTATCCGCGCTAAAGAAAGCTCACGGGGAATGGTCATCGCGTTACGCCATTTTTCTGTTGGGACCTGATTGGCATATTGCCAGTTGCTCATCCAGCCTAAAAAGATCTTTCTGCTGCCGGTATTATTCCAGGTTACGCCGGCGTACTCATCGGGACCATAATCCACCCAGCGTGTTTTACTATCCATTGGTTTAAATTCATGCCCGTCAAAATCGCCTACAAAATATTGCGTTGCAGAGCCTCCGTTTGGCCCTCCCGGATTCAGGTTTACTATTAATATCCAATAAACTTTACCGTTTAAAGGGAGGCTAATAAGATCTGGACATTCCCATACGCCGCCATGTGCACCGGCCTGCTTGCCAAATTGACTCTCTTCTTTCCAATGCTTCAAATCTGGCGATGAAAAGAAGGTGATATGATCCTGTGTAGCCAATGTCATCACCCATTTATGCGCCGCAGCGTACCACATTACTTTGGGGTCACGAAAGTCGCGCATCCCAGGGTTCTTTAACACCGGGTTACCTGGATACTTGGTCCAGGTTGCACCATTATCCAAACTATAGGCTAAACTTTCATTCTGAAAATTATTCTTTCCTTCACGCTCACCGTTGGGATCATGGTGCGTAAAAATAGCGACCAAAGGAACTTTACCATTCTTTCCAAATCCGGACGTATTGTTTACATCCGCCACAGCGCTTCCTGAGAATATATATCCCAAGCTGTCAGGATATAAAGCAATAGGCATTTCTTTCCAGTGCATCAGGTCCTTACTCTCGGCGTGACCCCAATGCATCGGCCCCCACGTTGTACCGTTGGGATAATACTGGAAAAAGAGATGATAGATGCCGTTATAGTACACCATTCCATTAGGATCATTGGTCCAATGCGCCTTTGGTGAGAAATGAATTTGCGGGCGGTACTTTTCGTGATAAGTTTCGTCTTTATTTTGCCCCTGTGCTGATGCGGTAATATCAGCACAAAGAAGAGCAACACAGATAATATTAAATAGCTTTCTCATTTTTCATTTCTTTATAAGTAACGGTTTTTGGGCCAAACGGTAACCGTTTGGTCCATTAGGTTCTACCAACCCGAATTTTGTTTATATAAGCCTTTGCTAAAATTAATCTGGTTGAGCGGTATAGGTAAGTATTCGTCCCTGTTCTTTTTAAAGAAAGCATCTGTTAAATGCGGCGTACGATTTTTTTCTACTGAAAAATAAGCATTCAGATAGTCACCAGCAATACCCCACCTTACGAGATCGAAAAATCTGTACCCCTCCATCGCGAATTCCAAGCGTCGTTCAAATCTTAGAGCCTGTCGTGCATAATCGTTAGTCCAGGTACAATTAATGCCGGGCCTGTAAATATCCACGTGATAATTAGATGTAGCGCTACCATCTGCCTGTTTCAAAAGAGTAGTGCTATTGATAGCTCGCTGTCTGATCATGTTAATGAGCGGCAGCGCTTGCTGTTCTTGTCCCATTTCAATCAATGCTTCTGCCTTCCATAATAACACATCAGCGTAACGAATAATTTCCCAATTTTTTGAACTGGACATAAAAGGCGGCAATCTTTTAAATGAAGGATCTGTATAGGCTACTACTTCCTTTAAACTTAACAAGCTTCCGTAGGATTGAGGAGCACGCGCCCATGCCGCCTGATATACCAAATTAGTCTGGTACTTGTACGGGTGGCCGGGGATAGCAATTGTATGGTCAAGTCTGGGATCAACGGTAATGCTTTTGTAGTCACCAGTAGGCACTACATCCACATTATTATAGGTATTGAATAATGGTAACCCGAAATTATCCGTTTTAAACGCGTTTACCATATTGTCGCTGGGTGAATGGAAACCGCAACAGCCGTACTCTACGTCCATCGGATAATCCAGCACGTGGCCATAGTCAACCCGGCCCTGCGGTGTTCCGTCGCCTACAGAATACTGGATTGCAAAAACAGATTCTTTTGAATTCTCGTACTGCGGCAAAAAGTTTTGGGCAAAATCTGGATCAAGACTATACTGGCCAGAATTAATTACGCTATCACAGTAGGTATTCACAAGCGCTAATTTTGACTGATCAATTCCGGTCACGTTGTTATTGTCATCCTGCGTGTAGGCCTGATATAGCAGTGTTTTTGCCAGATAGGATTGCGCCGCACCCTTAGTTGCACGGCCAACATCTGATTGTGTTACAGGAAGATGCTCTGAAGCAAACTTAAAATCAGCGGCTATTTTACTCCATAATCCATCACTTGAATAACTTCTGTTGGAAATGGTATCATAGCTAGTTTTCGGAATACTTTCATCAATCCATGGAATTCGCTTAAAGAGAATCTTTAAGAGGAAATAGAAATGGCCTCTTAAAAAGCGTAGTTCTGCCTGTCTTTCAACCTTGTTTGGATAAGTTGAAGTTGGCATATTATCTACCAATGCCAATGCGGCGTTGGCTCTGGCTACACCTACATACAAATTATACCAGGTACCATCAGTACTTCCATTATCCACGCGGTTTAATGAAAAAGTTTCATACTGATTAAATTCAGATACATCGCCGGGGCCTCCGCCACCTTTATAGGCGTCCCCGCTGCGTAGGCTGCCATAAGCCCACATATTGCTAAAAGGGTAGGTATAGTGATCATTACCAAGCGCTGAATAGGCAGCAATAACCATCCCTTCAACATTTGATGGAGTGTTTAAGTTAGAGGCCGCTATTACCCCTTGCGGCGTTTCATCCAAATATTTTTTGCAGGAGGCAACTGTTAATAACATAACTGCTGCCACGATATATTTTATATTTTTCATTACTGTCAACTTTTTTAATAAGATAAATTGATACCGATCGTGGTAACCACAGGGATCGGATAAATATTGTTAGGATTTTCAGGATCAGGACCGGTAAAAGAGGAACTCTTAAACCTTAGCAGATTACTTGCCTGCACAAAGATTTGAGCACGCTGGAATTTAACCTTTTTCAATACAGGCTTTAAATCATAGGCCAACTGCACATTTCTTAGTTTTAGGTAAGAACCACTTTCCAAAAAGTAAGAAGAGTATCTTCCTTCGTTGTTGCGGTCAACCAGTGTAAGTGCAGGGATTTTAGAATTAGGGTTTTGCGGCGTCCAGGCGTCGAGTACTCTGTTACCCCAGTTAGAACCAGGTGCAAGTGAAGTAAAGTCTGTCAAATACTTGTAGTTGTTATAAACCAAACCTCCCTGAACTCCCTGGAAGAAAAACGTAAGGTCAAAATTGCGCCAGGAGACAGAAGTATTTAAGCCATAGATAAAGTTAGGATCAGAAGAACCCAGAAATTTACGGTCCTGATCGTCTATAACACCATCATTATTTAAATCCGCATATCTGATTCGGCCTAAACCTTTACCTGGTTGAGCGGCTGAGTTGTCTACCTGGGCTTGTGTAGTGAATAACCCATCCGCTACCCAACCAAACTCAGAGTTAATTGACCGTCCCAATACTGTTTGCGTTGTGCCGTTGCCAGGATAACCGGTTAGAACGTTTGTTGGAAGATAGGTTACCTTATTACGATAAGCAGCTATGTTACCGGTTAAACTTAACCTAAAATCGCGTGATAGTTCGGTATTATAGGAAACAATGGCTTCAAAACCGGTGTTCTTCATAGAAGCTCCATTAAGCCATTCATTGCCGCCCTCGCCCAAAACAGCCAGATACGGAGGACTGATCAAGATATTGGTGGTGTTTTTAATAAAATAATCAAGAGAGCCGGATAACTTATTATTGAACAACCCAAAGTCCACACCGAAGTTAGACTGGGTAGTGGTTTCCCATTTTAACTTAGGATTCCCAGTCTGGATAGATGTAAATCCCGAAGGCAGCGTTCCTGAATTTTTCCCGGAAATATCATAAGCACTTCCGTGGTCAGCGTCCCATGTTGGATCAGTGCCATAAATGGATGAATACAAGGTATAGGTGGCATTATTAGCAATATTTTGATTACCGGTTTGCCCCCAGCCATAGCGTAATTTAAGATCAGAAACTATCGGGTTCCCTTTCAGAAACTCTTCCTGACTTACCCTCCATCCAACAGAGGCAGCCGGGAATACGGCATACCGGTTATCAGCTCCAAATTTAGAAGAGCCATCACGTCTAACCGTTACTGAAGCTAAATATTTATCATTATAGGTATAATTTGCCTTGCCAAAGTATGATAGCAAAGCATCGCCGCTACCGGCGCCATTTACTATAATGTTTGAAGTACCTGCCGTTAAATAAGCGTAGTTGATGTCGTTGAGAGCCAGACCCTGGGCAGTGCCGTTAAAATTCTGGTATTTATCTTGAATATTCTCTTCTCCTAACAGAAAATTAAAAGCGCTTTTACCTAAATGCAGATCGTAGGTTAATTGGTTTTGCCAGGTTAACGTCATTGCGTAATCTGTTGATTGAGTGGCTTTGTTAGCAGGATTAGATAAAAATCCGGCAACGTAAGGGAGTTGAATTGCACGGTAGTAATTACCTGCAAAATCTGCGGCATAGGTAGATTTGACATGCAGATTGGGCAGAATTGCGAAATCAATATAAGCGTTACCCACTATCCGGCCAAAATTGTTGATATTCTGCTTATTATTTTCAATAAGCCTAACAGGATTATCACGATCATCCATACCAGCTACCGGGCCACCCCAACCTCCTGTTACTGTGTGGATAGGAATGATAGGATTTTCTATAATGGAAAGCATAGTAATGTCGCCAACGGGAAGAATAGGGTCTTTCATAAACGTGGTGTTCATGGTTTCGCCCACCCTTAGCCTTCCGTTAAAGAAGTTGTAATCGGAATTGAAACGTGCGGTAATTTTTTGATCCCTGGTATCTTTTATAATGCCACGATTATCGTAATAGCCGAGGGAAAAAAGAGAATTGCCATTTTCTGACCCGTTGGATACACTTAGGTTGTATGACTGGATTACAGACGGCTGGGAAATTTCATTAAACCAATGGGTATCAGCAGCCTTCATCGTGTGAGCACCATCAATGTAAGTAGGTATGATCACATTCGTTAATACAGGATTGTTATAATCATTATTCCAATTGTAAGTATATATACCGTTATTGTTTGGATCCTGATGGTCATTAACAGCAGCGCGCCAGTAAGCTTCTCCATGCTGTTCAGCATTTAAAGGAGTGAGCTTACTATTGTAGTATTGCAGCGATGTAGACGCATCAAAGTCGATCCGTTTGGTACCCTTACGGCCACGCTTAGTGGTAATAATAATAACACCGGCAGCGGCCCTCGATCCATAAATAGAGGCAGATGAAGCATCCTTCAAAACCTGGATGGATTCAATATCATTCTGATTGATCTCCTGCAACCCTCGTTGTGTAGGTATGCCATCAATAATATACAACGGGTCGTTGTTATTTAACGTTGTAATACCACGCAATCGAACTGTTACAGCTCCATTTGGCGTTCCGCTTTCTGTAATATTAACCCCCGGAACGCGCCCCTGCAGGGCCTTCATCGGATTACCTTCCGGAATATCTTTAATGTCGTTCACATTGACTACCGAAACGGCGCCGGTAAGATCCTTCTTCTTTTCTGCCGTATAACCTGTTACCACTATTTCATTCAGGTTATTCCCGCTAATGTCCAGTTGAAATTGTTGATGGGTTAGAGACGTCACCTTAACAGTAAGAGTCTTAGCACCCACATAAGACAATCGCAGTGTTTGGCCCACCGCCGCCTGAATCCGAAAATTACCTTTTAAGTCAGTTAATGTTGACTTTTGACTCTCTACCACCGAAACGGTAACGGCTTCGAGAGGGGCACCAGACTTATCTGTTACCGTGCCAGAAACTGTGCCGGATTGTGCCCATACGCTCCCTGCAAGTAATGCAAGAAAGCAACATAGAAGTAATAGTTTTCTCATTTATAATTGGTTTTTAATTGGTTAAAAAATTCTTTCTTTAAATTCCTGATAATCGGATAAGGCATATTGCGGACAGCCACCCTTTTGTGTTGCAATAAAGGCTCCCATAGCAATCGCATTTTTTAATACAGCGAGCGGATATTCCTGAAAATAATGATTGGCAATAAAAGCAGCCAAAAAGGCGTCGCCGCTGCCAATGGTGTCTACCACTTTAACCTCTCTGCCTGCCGCATGAAAGGCTTCTTCGCCTTTATAATACGAGGCCCCGAACTCGCCCTTGGTGACAATGATCTCAGCAATATTGAATCTGTCCTGGATAAAGCGAATCTGCTCCGCCTCATTAATATAAGAGCCGCCGAACAAGGTCTGAGCCATCTCCAACTCAGCCTGGTTAAATTTTACGATCTGGGCTTTGCTCAACAAAATATCCAATAAATCCTTTTTCACAAACGGTGGGCGCAGGTTAATGTCAAACACATTAATAGCTTCATTTTCCAGTAGCTGGATCAACGTGTTCCTAGTCATTTCATTTCTGGATGCCAGACTGCCGTAGATGAAATAAGTTTGCGGCTTGATATGGCTTTTAATGAGGTTTACCTCATTGATGAAATCCCAGGCAACAGGAAACACAATTTCGTACGATACCTCATTGCCATTGTTCATCCTGGCGAGAACCTCGCTGGTTGGATAACTGGCATCATGCTGGAGCAACTGTTTGTTGATGCCCCAACCGTCAATAAGATTTTCGAGCTTCCGGCCATTTTCATCCATCCCGATACGACTCACCAGGCCTGTACCAACGCCCAATTTATTTAAGTGATATGCCACATTGAGCGGAGCACCACCGGGCTGAGGCCCGTCGGGAAGTACATCCCACAAAACCTCTCCATAACATAAAGCAGGAGTAAAACTTTCTTTGATCATGATTCTTATTTCTAATGCAGAATGATATTCGATTCAATTTGCTCTAATGATTTGCCTTTGGTTTCGGGCATAAAGCGCCACACGAAGATTAGCTGTAAAACCATCATGAAGCCGAAGAAAAAGAAGGTAGGGGCGCCGCCCAACCGCTCGGCCAGGTATGGAAAACAAAAGGCAATTAATGCCGCCATAATCCAGTGGGTAGAACTGCCCAGCGTTTGGCCTTTAGCCCTTACCTCATTCGGAAAGATTTCTGAAATGAACACCCAGATCACCGCGCCCTGCGAAAACGCGAAAAATGCGATAAATACCATTACATATATCGGGATGGCAAAACCGCTAAAGTGGCCCAGATAAAAAGTAAATGCTACCAGGAACAGCGCGGCAATTAGCCCAAAGGAACCAACCAGCATTAAAATACGGCGGCCAACTTTGTCAATAATATTGATCCCCAGCAGGGTAAATATAAAATTGATCATACCGATGCCTACGGTAGAAAGTAAAGACGAATGTGCACCCAGCCCGGCCATTTCAAATATCCTGGGCGCATAGTAAATAATGGCGTTGATACCCGATACCTGGTTAAAGAAGGCGAATAAAACGGCAAGAACAATTGGCGTTTTATACTTGCCCGAAAACAGGTGATCACTCAAAGGACCATTAACATCCAGGTGCGCATTTTCAATGGCCACCAGTTCGTTTTCGTAATTCAGTGGGTTAATGGCTTTAAGAATTGGCAGGGCCTTATCTATAGCCCGTTTCTTCAGGATCAGCCAGCGCGGGCTTTCCGGAATAAACCGTATAAGGATGAGAAAAATAAAGGATGGTACCGCCTGCACACCCAGCATCAGTCGCCAGGAGCTTTCTCCGGTTTGACTTAGCAGATAGTTGGATAAATAGGAAACTAAAATTCCGAGTACCACATTAAACTGGAATAAGCCAACCAACCGCCCTCTCCTATCAGCCGGAGAAACTTCTGAGATATAAATTGGGGCCGTAACAGATGATGCGCCTACACCAAGCCCGCCCAGAAACCGAAATACCAAAAACATATACCAGCTTTGCGCGAGCGCAGTACCGAGCGATGAGATGAGATAGGCCGCAGCGACAAAATATAAGGTATTCTTCCTGCCGAATTTATCGCAGGGGCGAGAACCCAATAAGGACCCGATCACTGTACCTATTAAGGCAATAGAGATGGTAAGGCCATGTTCAAAGACAGAAAGGTTCCAGTATTGCTGGATCGATTTTTCGGCTCCGGAGATCACTGCCGTATCAAACCCAAACAAAAAGCCACCAAGGGCCACAACCCAGGACCATACCAGGACGGAATTTTTTCTCATAAAAAGGATTATTGTTAATTGGTTAACTGATGCCAAAGTAGGCCAACCAGGCGGTTGAAGGCATTGATTTTATTTCAAAATGCTATAATTTTGAAATAAAATACAACTGACTGTTTATCAGTAAATTATACAACAACAAAGACACTACCCAAAGGCAATACTTTAGATTATGTTACACCTGTTCTCTAAAAATGTTACATTTTTAAGGCAGCTATCAGAGGCTATAAGTTGAGGCATTTGCACTATAGAGACTTTCTTTTTAAATTTGAGATACCAACTATTTAAAAACCATCCATCCTGGTAAATCTTTTCGATCAAATTTTGCTGTTAACACCTTTGTATGCGGATAGTATTTTTCAATCTCCAGTTCTTTTTTAAAAGAGTATTACTCTTCTTCGTTTTAGTATTTGCTATTACGTCTTGCAAGAATACTGCTCAAAAAGATGCTTCGTATACCATTGGTTTTTCGCAATGTGTAGGGTCTGATCTTTGGAGAAAAACCATGCTCGATGAAATGAGGATGGAGCTTTCGCTGCATCCTAATACCAATTTTATTTATGAAGATGCCAACAATAACAGCGACAAACAGATAAAGCAGGTTAAAAAAATGCTTAATGAGGGTATCGACCTGCTGATAATTTCCCCTAACGAAGCCCGGCCGCTTACGCCTATTGTAGAGGAGGCCTATCACAAAGGTATTCCGGTAATCGTGATCGACCGCAAAACAGCCTCTGATGCATATACAGCTTATGTAGGCGCTGATAATTACCAGATAGGCAAAATGGCGGGGCAGTACGTAGGTTCTACTTCCAGAGGACCGGTAAATCTACTGGAAGTAATGGGCTTGCCCGGCTCCTCACCTGCTATAGAAAGAGAACGTGGTTTTCAAGACGGTATAAAAAAATTCGGCAATATCCATATCATCCATAAAGTTTACGGCGACTGGCTTAAACAAAACGCTGAAGCTCAATTACAAAAGGTCAAAGATCAGTTACAGAATATCAACGCGGTTTTTGCCCACAACGATGTTATGGGAGCAGGTGTGCATGACTTTTTTAACAGGTACGAACCTGCAAATCATGTCAAAATAATTGGCGTAGATGCCTTGCCTGGTACAGGCGGAGGTTTGCAAATGGTGGCCGACAAAGTATTGAGCGCGAGCATGCTTTACCCCACCGGTGGCAAAGAAGCTATTGTTACTGCCTTTCATATTCTAAACCACGAGCCATTTTCAAGGGAAAATATCCTGCAATCGTCAGTAATAGACTCCAGTAATGTGCAGCTGATGAAGATGCAGTGGAACCGAATCAGCAGTCAGCAAAAAGACATTGAGAAACAGCAATCATTGCTAACAGAGCAGCAGGCCGTTTATAACAGCCAGCAGGTGGTGTTAAATATCATTGTGATCACCTTGGTGCTGGCCATTATATTTGGAGGCGTAGCCTTTTATTCGCTGGTTGAGAACCGGAAGATCACCAGGAGCCTCGAAGCCAAAAATGCAGAGATCCTTGATCAGCGGAACCAGTTGGTAGAAATGTCTGCCAAAGCAGAAGCTGCCACAGAAGCTAAATTCAATTTCTTCACCAATATTTCGCACGAGTTTAGAACACCGCTCACACTCATGCTCTCCCCGCTGGAGGACATTACCAAGCAGGACCGCGTAATGGCCGTTGCGGGAAGAAACATTCAGCTGATAAGGCAAAATGCTTACCGGCTGCTAGGACTCGTTAACCAACTCCTGGATTACCGGAAAATAGAATACGATAAAAAGACGATCAAAGCATCTGAAAACGATCTGGTGAGTTTTGTAAGAGGAATCACGGAATGCTTCCGGCTTCATGCAGAGAAACTTCATATCCAGTTAAATCTAATTCCGGAGGTTAAAACCGCACAGATGTGGTTCGATCCCAACATGCTCGATAAGGTCTTCTTTAACCTCATTGCCAATGCCATAAAATTTAGCGGCGAAAAGGGCAAAGTAAAGATCAGGATAAAAAAGGAAGAGGATGGTTTGATAAAAATTGAGGTTGAAGACAATGGAGCAGGGATGACCGAGGAGGAAACAACCAAAATATTTGACCAGTTTTACCAGGCAGACCATGCCCCTTTAATGGGATCTGGCATCGGGCTTTCGCTTTCTAAACAGATAGTGGAATTGCACGGCGGACGTATTGAGGTGAGAAGTGAAAAATGGAGAGGCACAACTTTTACGGTTTCACTCCCTTTGGGCAATGCGCATCTATTGGAAAGAGAAAAACATATTGATTCGCCTGATGATTTGAAATTGGTTGAACGCTCTGAAGTTTACCGGACGGACCTGGAGAGAATCCCGAGTAACATTTTTGCGGATGCTTTTAGCCAGCCCAAAGAATACACAGTATTATTAATTGAAGACAACCTTGATCTTTTGCAATATATGCAGGAGAAATTTGCGGAGCATTTTGAAGTTTATACCGCTACAACCGGCATGGCCGGATTAAACGAAGCCTATGAGCGCGTACCTGATCTGATCATAACCGACGTAGTATTGCCACAGATCTCGGGCAAAAGCCTGTGCGAAAAACTAAAGTCTGATGTCCGCACATCGCATATTCCTATCATCCTGCTAACGGCGCAAAACAGTACAGAACAGCAAATTTCGGGCATCCAGGCCATGGCCGACTTATATGTTACCAAGCCCTTCAATTCTGACCTGCTGATAGCCAGCGTGCAGAACCTCATCAGGAACAGGCTTATTTTGAAAGAACATTTTACCAGCGATATTACGCCTGCCGAGAAATTACCGGTATCAAAAACGCTGGATAAGAAATTTATTAATGACTTTGCCGGGATAGTAGAGCAAAACCTGGGGAATGATGAGTTTAATGTGGATGACATTTGTAAACTGATCGGCATTTCACGGGTGCAACTTTACAGAAAGGTGAAAGCTCTTTTAGGATGCAGCATCACCGAGTATATCCTGAACCGAAGGCTAAAAAAGGCAAAATATCTGTTAACCCATGAGAGTTATACCATAGCCGAAATAACTTATATGACGGGCTTTTCTAACCCCAATTATTTCTCCACCGTTTTTAAATCACACTACGGTTGCAGCCCTACAGAATATAAGAAGAAAAACCAGGCCATAGAGCCCTAAGGTTATTGCCATAAAACAAAAACATGCGAATACAATTTGCACGGCCAACCGCGGAAGGCTACCGCCAGCAACTCATGAACAAAACCGGCTCAAGAAACACCGCTGCACTGATCAGGTTCGCGGCGTTCCACGGTCTTATTAATTAATTTCAACGGATTTGCCCTCGTTTCAATTCCCAACGATAAAATTACGTATTTATCGCGGTCCAAACGTGAATTTATACGCTATCCGCATAAATTACTGAAGCTACCTTTAAGTAAAATAATCAGAGATGAATATTTTGCTGACCCCCAATTTATTAAACTTCCTGGCCCAACAAGGCTATACACACTTCTTAGCTAAGAAAGCTGGCAACCAGCACGCCTTTACACAATTAACTCCTATCTGGTCCGAACTTCATTTACGGCAGTTACAAGATGAACACGTTACACTTTTAAGTATTAAAGAATTAGAACATATTCCGGATGATCCTGATAAGCAATTTTTTCTGGTAGCCGTTGATAAAGTAACCCTTGTCTCTTACGTAACATCTCTGATAAAAACGCCGGAAGGCAGAAAGGAATATCATGAGTAAACGCATTCTCGTCCTGGATGACGACGCCGACACACTGAACACCGTGGCAGAGGTACTTAATTATGAGGGATTTGAAGTGCGCGCTGAATTAAACACCGATAATATAGTTGACCTGATCAAACACTATTCTCCTGATCTCGTGATGGTGGACTATCTACTTAAAGGGGTTAACGGCGGTGAGCTCTGCAATCAAATTAAAAAGGACGGAAAAACCGCTCATATCCCCGTAATCATAGTTTCCGCTTATCCCAGGCTAACTAACTCGCTCGGGCGCTATGGATGCAACGCATTTATTGCCAAACCCTTCGATCTGGAAAATCTTGTGCAGCAGATCAATGAATTAACCTAAACCTGGGTTTAATCAAAATTTCCGATACATGATATAAAAGATTGCCAGATCAACAAAATCTTGCTGTCGCAATGGGGTAACTGAGAAAATTGGTTACCCCTTCTTTATTTCTACTACTTTATAAAATTTCAATCGCAAAAGGATAAAACTGGCTACTGAGCAAGGTAAGATAGCGCAGCCAATTTTAACTAATTATTAATCTTTGATGACCTCAAAGCGTAATTCTCGTTACTGCAACTGCCCATTTGTTAAGCCTTTATTACCAAACAATTAAACATTTCGATCTCCTAAATTTATCTAATTTTTCTCCAAAATCTGCCAGGTGCTTTGCTCCAAAACTGGCGAATGTGATGATCAAGAACCTCTATCTGACTGTATTTTTTCTATTTCTTTCTACCCTGATTTTTGCCCAAACGCTCACCCTGAAGGGCCGTGTAACCGATAAAGCCACCGGCGAGCCGCTACCCGGCGCAGTGGTTCATTTTGACGATAAGAAAATCGCCGTATCAACGGATGTTAACGGCAACTACCAGTTTGCCGACATCAAACCAGGCGAGTACAAAGTGAAAGTAAAATTTATCGGCTATGCCGAATATGAAAATAAACTCAAACTAAGCGCCGGCGAGGTAACGCTGAATATTCAATTAGAACGAAAAAACAAGGACCTGAAAGCGGTTTATGTTTTCGGCAGTGTGAATAAAGAATCTGAGGCAGCCGGCCGGACTTCGGAAAAGAATGCTAACAATATCACCAATGTGGTAACCGCTCAGGTGATGGAGCGTTCACCGGACATTAATGCGGCCAACGTACTGTCGCGCGTTTCGGGTGTTACCATCCAGCGTAATAGTGGCGGCGATGAGGCTTACGCCATGATCCGCGGTTTGGAGCCACGCTACAACAACACATTGATCAACGGTGTAAAGGTGACCAGCCCTGATGATAAATCACGCTCTGTATCGCTGGATATTATACCCTCTGACCTGTTGCAGCGCATCGAAGTAAGCAAAACCCTGTTGCCCGAAATGGAGGGCGACGCCATTGGCGGTACCGTTAACCTGGTATTTAAAGATGCTCCCTCCGAGACCATTTTCAAAGTAAACGGACAGGTGGGCTACAGCCAGATCTTCCTGGATCGTAAATTCATCAATTTCTCCAAAAAAGACATCCAGACCTATAGTCCATTCGAGCGTTTCGGTAACGGTTACAGCGCAAAGCCTTCCGATTTCAGCCGCTCAAACCTCGACTTTAAACCCCAAACAGCCTTGCCTTCTACGGTTATCGGCTTAACCTTTGGCAAGCGTTTCCTGGGAGGTAAACTGGGTATAATGATTGCCGATAACCTGCAGAACCAGTACTTCGGCAGCAACTCCCAGTTTAACCCGGTGGTACCCAACCCGCAGAACAGCTTTAAGCCGGGCATTACCGACGTTTCCAACCTTACTTACTCCAACCAGCAGCTAAACAACGGCCTTAACCTGCACGCCGATTACAAGATTAACGACAATAACAAGATAACGGTTAATAACGTATTAATTTACAGCTACCTCGCGGAAGCCAGATTAAGCATAGACACTTCTATAGTAGGTGGTAATGGTGGCCGACTGGGACCCGGCACAGGATCGATTGTCAATAACAACCGTTCGCTGGAGCAGCGCGAACTGCTGGAAAACGTTAAACTGGAAGGTAAACACGTGCTCTCCAAACATTTCCTGTTTGATTGGGCCGGCGTTTTCTCTACCTCTACCCGCCGCGTGCCCGACGAAGCCGATATTTCCATAGACCACAAGGTGAATCCTGATTTCACCAGCACCCCTTATTATTTCGACGGCATTACCCACACCTGGCAGCATAACAACGATAAGGACGTTAACGCGCTGGCCAACCTCACCTATAAAAATCACCTTGGCTCTTTTCCGCTGGAAATAAAGGTGGGGGGACTATACCGGCATAAGGACCGGTATAATAATGTAGATGCCTATAATCTGCGCCCGCTTACTGATTCGAGCGGCAAGAAACAACAGTTCACTGATATTTATGCTGCACAGTGGTCCGTCTATAATGCTAAAGGTACAGCAGGTTATGATGTAAACAATTACACGGCTTTTGAGAATATTTCGGCCGGCTATGCGGAGTTCAAACTAACCGTTAACCACCTGGACATTTTTGGTGGTATACGCTCGGAGCATACCGAACAGGGCTTTGATTTTGCCACCTTCATCCCGTCTGAAGTGAATGATGTGCGTAAAACCTATTCAGATGTACTGCCCAGCCTTCAGCTCAATTATCATTTAAACGATAAAACCAACCTGCGTGCCTCATACTTTGCATCCCTCTCCCGCCCCAATTATTACGAGCTGGTTCCTTATGTAAACGATAACTTCAACGGTCTGGCCACCCGCGGTAACCCCGCTTTGAAACACGCCACAGCTGATAACTTCGACCTGCGCTACGAGCTTTACCCGGAAGAGGATGAACAACTGTTTGTAAGCGGCTTTTATAAGATATTATATAACCCTATTGAGCAATCGCTGGCCAGTTTAAGTGGCGGTAATATTGTATCAGAACCGGTTAACGTGGCACCTCAGGCCAAAATTGAAGGCTTAGAGCTGGTATATACCAAGTACTTTGGTCATTTCGGACTAGCTGCTAACTACGCCTATATCTACTCCAACGTGCAATCGTCCAAAATTGTGCCCGATTCGGCCGGGCCAGGCAACACTACCGTATTTAAACTGCAAAGCCGTCCGCTACAGGGACAAACCAAGCACTCACTCAACGCTTCCCTACTCTACCGGGATAAAAAACACGGTCTGTTTGTACAACTGGCCTATCAGTACCTCAGCAGCACACTATCTCAGATTTACGCCAACTACGGGTACGATTATTATACGCAGCCGCAATCATTCCTGTCGCTATCTGCCGAGAAAGCGCTGGGTAAACACTTTACCGTGTTCGGCAAGTTCAACAACCTGCTCAATACGCCAACTACCATCAAGATCGACAATATTACCGTAGGACAGGATATCTACAAGGCTAATTATAACGTGGGCCTGCGGTACACACTAAGCAATAATTAACAATGAATATGAAAACAAACAAGCTCTCTCTATTTGTAACCGGCTTAGCAGTAGCTATTGCTGCGAGTTCATGCTCTAAAAAAGAGTCGAATGCTAACGTTACGCCTAAGTTGCCCGTTTCGCATCCCATTAGTGCAGGCAACATCAGCGGCTTTGTTAAGGGCACCCTCCTTACCGGCAGCACCTACACGATAACTGCCGACCTAACCGTGAAAAAAGGCGACACCCTGGCTGCACAGCCCGGCGCTATCATTGTTGTAAAAAACGATGCACAAATTACCGTAGACGGCGTGTTGCAGGTGCTTGGTACACAAGCCAGCCCCGTTTCTTTCAACTCAGACACACAGAAACCAGGTAGCTGGGGCGGTTTAGCCTGTGATAGTGCTCAGGCTGTAACTATTAAATGGGCGCACATTGACAACGCAGGTGGCCCTGACCCAAGCGGCTCGCCACGTAAAACCATTTCCGTATTGGTGCCGATCAAAGTTGATATAGAAGATTCATGGATTAGCGGTGGCCAGGACGATGAGATTGGTGTTAGAGCACCGGCCCAAATTACCATCCTGCGTAACACTATCATATCATCAGGCAGCACCGACGGCGAAGCCATCAACATTAAGGATGGTGCAACCGGCGATGTAGCTTACAACCTAATCTTTAGCCAGGCTGGTACCGGCGTTAAGCTGGAAACCAGCGCTACTGTGCCATTCCCACAAACTGTGGTAAATGTTTATAACAATACCATGGTATCTTGCGGCTGGAGAAGAGGCGCTGCAGAACCTGGTCGTGGCATTTCTATTGGCGTAAATGCTATCGGTCACGTGTATAACAATATCATGGTGAACAACTATCAGGGTTTTGAGTTATTCAGCGATGCCGATACCAAAAACACAACCTATGGCAACAACCTGTTCTATGCTACCGCAGCTACTTTTGTTGACCAAACCGTTACACCAACAGTAACCATTAACCTGGCCGCTAACTTTTATCCAGCCGATGGCGTAGGCAAAGCGCAATCAACCGACCTGATCAGCGTGGACCCTATGTTCACTTCGTTCAACAACGTATTTGTACTGGCTAATGGCGCTGCAAACACCAACGATTTTCACCTCAAATCTGGTTCGCCTGCTATTGGCAAAGGTACTACCAGCATTGGGGCAAGCACCGCTGTAGCACCAAGCAAAGACCTTGGCGCTTACCCTACAGACGGTTCTGGCAATAAACACTAATATTATTTCAACTGCTAAAAGGAAGGATCTGCTTACCGGGTCCTTCCTTTTATATTATTACTATATCACTATTTTTCTATGAAAAAGATCATTCTTTCCTTAGCGTTCTTATGCGCAGGTATTGGTGCATTTGCACAGCAATACGTTCTCGAAAAAACTATCGCCATCCCTGGCAATGGTGGTTATGACTATGCTTTTATTGACCAGGCTAATCACCGCCTTTATACCTCACACGGTACTGCTGTCAATGTGATCGATCTCAACGCCGGCAAGGTGATCGGCGCCATTAAGGATATGAAGGGCGTGCACGGCATCGCTATCTGTAACGATCTTGGCCGCGGCTTTATTACCGATGGCAAAGCCAACGCCATTGTGGTGTTTGATATTAAAACCTTAAGCACCATCAAAACCATTCCGATCACCGGTAAAGGCCCCGATGGCATTATTTATGACCCTGCCTCTAAAAAGCTATTTGCCTTTGAGGGCGACAGCAACAGCGCCGCAGTGATCGATCCAAAAGAAATGAAACAAGTGGCTACCGTTAGCCTGCCGGGCGCACCTGAATTTGCTGTGACCGACGGCAAGGGCCTGATCTATAATAACCTGGAAGACAAAAGCATGCTGGCTGTAATTGATACCCGCACCATGAAGGTTAAACATACTTACCCGCTTAACCCATGCGGCGGCCCTACCGGTATTGCCCTGGATAAGGCCCATCAGCGCCTGTTCACCGTTTGTCGGGAGAACAAGGGCATGAGCGTGATGAACGCGGCAACCGGCAAGGTAATCGAAACATTACCTATCGGAGCCGGCGTAGACGCAGTGATTTATAACGCTGATCTTAAACTCATTATCGCATCAAATGGTGACGGAACCGCCACCATTTTTAAGCAGCAAGATGCTGATCATTACACTTTGTTACAAACTCTGCAAACCAAGTTTCGCGCCAAAACCATGGCTATGGATACTGAAACACATAAGCTCTATTTTCCGGTAGCCGATTTTCAGCCTGGCACCAAAAACCAGCTGCCCGATTCTTTTAAGGTATTGGTGTACGACTTAAAGTAAGCCGATGGATCGCAGAGACTTTGTGAAAAACACTGCGCTGGCGACTCTCGGCGCTGCAGTGATTGCCCCGCTCGGTGCATTGGCAGAACCGGGGATAACCCACTATGCCAGCGAGGACCTCACCCTGATACCCAAGATCAAAGATGGTTATGCCCTGCACTTTATGGCCATTGGCGACTGGGGCCGCAATGGCGAGTATGATCAGCAGGAAGTAGCCAAACAAATGGGCGAATGGGGTACTACACACGCGAACAATTTTGTCATTTCATGCGGTGATAATTTTTATCCCGCAGGTGTGGTAAGTGAGCAGGACCCGTTATTTCATTATTCGTTCGAGAACATCTATACCGCTCACTCGCTCCAGTGCGACTGGTATCCCGTACTCGGTAATCACGACTATCATACTGATGTAGACGCCCAGGTGCGTTACAGCAAGATCAGTCGCCGGTGGAATATGCCCGCACGCTATTACGCCAAAGAGGTTAAACTTAAAAAGGATGCAGATAAAGAGGTAAAAGATAAGGAGAAAGACACTACAAAGGATAAAGTACTGTTTGTGATGATGGATACCGACCCGTTTCTGCATAAGGAAAAAGCCGACTATGTAGCTAAGGAGATGGACTGGCTCAAGGAAACACTGGCCGGCGCGTCAGCAGATGTGAAGTGGAAGATTGTAGTAGGTCATCATCCTTTCTGCACCGTAGGACCGCGCATTAACAACTACGAGACCATCGCCATCAGAGAAGCTCTGAAGCAGGTTTTAGACGACCATAAGGTAGACGTCTATTTATCCGGCCACGAGCATTCGCTGCAGCACCTCAAGATGGATGGTTACACGCATCAGTTTATTTCGGGCGCGGGCTCGGAACTCACACAGGTAACCGCCGGACTTCCGCATTGCCGCTTCCAGGCATCGAAACATGGTTTTATGTATTTCTCTGTAGATGCTACCCGACTCAACGTTAAAGCCATTAACATGAGCGGTAAAGTTTTGTATGATACTACACTCACTAAGGCTTAACAGCAGCTTTGATTACAAATGAAAAAAGCCGCGTTTATCGATTGATAAGCGCGGCTTTTGTTTTATTGCCTTTTGCGAAATATTAATACCCGGTAGATGGCATTAGCTTTCGGCCGTGTACTGTTCGTCGGTTACAGGTTCCTGCCAGTTCACAATCCCTTTTTCTGTATTAATACCAATCGCAGTGTGGATCATTAAAGCATCAGGCGATGCGCCATGCCAGTGTTTAACTCCGGGCAGTACGTTGATCACGCCTCCTGCTTCAAACTTTTGCACCGGTTTTCCTTCCTCCTGATAATAGCAAACACCCTCTTTTACCATTAAGATCTGGTTACTTCCATGCGTATGCCAGCTGTTACGGGTACCGGCCTCAAACAGCACATCGCTGATGATGCAGTTGGTGTTTTCGTCCGGCATTACATAAGATTTTATGTAAGCTTTACCTACAAAATACTCTGCCGGAGCCGGTTTATAACCTTCGGCCTGCAGTTGTTCATCTGTATATTTTGTCATCTGTTGATTTTTATTGATCGTCTAAACTCACCAATGGCCGCAAAACTTTACTTTACGGAGCTTAATTAGCTTTGAGTGATGCCATATCGATCACAAACCGATATTTAACATCTCCTTTCAGCAGGCGGTCATAAGCCTCATTGATTTGCTGAATGTTGATCATTTCAATATCAGAAGTAATATTATGTTCCCCGCAGAAATCGAGCATTTCCTGTGTTTCTGCAATACCGCCGATCATAGAACCTGCAAAACTTTTACGTCCGGGAATGAGGCTGAAAGCAGCAACAGGCAGGGGTTGCTCAGGTGCTCCTACTAACGCTAATGAACCATCTGTACGAAGCAGACTCAGGTAAGCATTGATATCATGTTGAGCCGATACGGCATCCAAAATAAAATGCAATTTCCCTCTGTAGGCGGCCATTTGCTCAGGGTCTTTTGATAATACTACTTCATCGGCGCCCAAACGTTTAGCTTCTTCAAATTTAGATTCGGATGTGGTAAAAGCTACTACATGTGCCCCCATAGCTTTAGCCAATTTGATACCCATGTGGCCTAAACCGCCAATACCTACTATACCTACTTTTTTACCGGGCCCCACATTCCAGTGGCGCAGCGGAGAATAAGTGGTGATACCAGCGCAAAGCAACGGTGCAGTTGCGGCAAGGTTGAGGTTTTGTGGGATACGGAGCACGAAGTTTTCGTCTACCACAATGCTTTCAGAATAACCACCAAAGGTTGGTGTGTTCGGCAGATATTTGTCCCGACCGTTGTAAGTGCCGGTCATGCCAGGCTCGCAGTACTGTTCTAATCCTTCCTTGCAATACTCGCACTCGCGGCATGAATCTACCATACAGCCAACGCCTACGATGTCGCCTACCTTGAATTTGCTTACATGATTACCAACACTTACAACCTTACCCACAATCTCGTGGCCCGGAACGCAGGGATAAACGGTAGAATGCCATTCGTTCCGCGCCGTATGCAGGTCTGAGTGGCAAACGCCACAATATTGAATTTCAATTTCCACATCATGCGGGGTTGGCTTTCTGCGGTCAATGTTTAACTGGTTTAAAGGCGCTTCGGCTGCTTCTGTGCCGTAAGCTTTGATATTGTTTACTTCCATAAGTTGATTTTACTTTTACTCGTTTATATATTTAATGATTTTGGCAGGCACGCCGCCTACTACTGCATTATCCGGAACATCGCGCGAAACCACCGCTCCCGCAGCTACAATGGCGTTTTCGCCAACTGTTACACCTGGTAATATGGTTGCTCCTGCACCAATCCAGGCTTTTCTTTTAATCAAAATAGGTTTAGCTACCATGGCCCGGCGGTCGGCAGGGTTCATGGGATGATTTTCGGTAATGAGATTTACTTTTGGGCCGACAAGCACATCGTCTTCCAGCGTTATGCCGCCCATATCCAAAAAGGAGCAGGCATGGTTAATAAACACATTTTTACCGATGCTGATAAAACGACCGAAATTGGTATAGAAGGGAACGAAAACAGTTACGCTTTCATCCAGCGGCGCTCCAATAATCTCACTCAACCTTTCCCTGATCTGATTAATATCCGTTGACGCATTGAGGGCGGGCGTAAGTGAAAGCGTGCGGTTGACCACCTTATCCACTTTGAAGAATTCCGCATCTTCCAGTCGGACAAGTTCGCCGGCCTTCAGTCTTTCGAAAATATCTTTCATAATACAAAGATGCGTTGATCTGCACCTTTGCAGGTTATGACTTTCAAACCAATGATTAAGAAAATCAAACTTCCACAGTACGGAGCGAGGATGGGTTGGTGCCGGTCATGCGTTTAAAGTAATTATTAAAGTAGCTGGGGTATTCAAAGCCCAAAGCGTAAGCAATGTCGGCAATGTTCCAGTTGGTGTGCTGCAAAAGCGCCTTGGCTTCGCTAATGATACGCTCGGCAATATGGGCCGTTGTGGGTTTACCGGTAACTTCTTTTACCGCACGATTGAGGTAGTTGATATGCAGGGCCAGTTGCTGGGCGTACTCCTGGGCTGTTTTCAGTTGTAGCGGCTTGTCTGGCCCTTCTATCGGGAACTGGCGCTCCAATAATTCCAGAAAAACGGCAGTAATACGTGAAGAGGCATTTTTATGCTGGTCAAAATTCTCTGATGGCTGAAGTTTCATCGCTTCGTGCAGAATCAGATTGATATAATTGCGGATCAGATCGTCCTTATACACATAATTAGTCTGCTGCTCCTCAATCATTCTTCGGAAGATAGAAGTCAAAAACTCACGTTGCTCATTATTAATGGTGAGAATGGGCGTACCGCCTATCTTAAACAGCGGCGACTGTTGCAGACTGGCGGTCCGTTCAGACAGTTTCACAAATTCCTCAGAAAAAAGACAGGTATAACCTGCATAAGTGGTTGACAGCGTTTCCCATGAATAAGGGATATGCGGATTGCCGAAAAATAAAACAGTTCCTTCAGCTTCAAAGCTCCGGTCGGCATAGTGAATAATACTTTTCCCCGTAGTGAGGCAGATCTTATAGAAATCCTTCCTGCTGTAAATCCGGGTAGCACAATTGTCGTTTCCTATCTGAAACACGTTAAAGCCTTTTAGCTTAAGCTCACTGTTAAAATCAGAAACAGGCCTCACTTGCTTATCTTCCATACTCAAATTTAAGGAAATCAAACTTTAAAAGCATCATAGGGTTTCAAAAAAACAACACTAAAGTCATGCCGATACGCCAGCCGGCGGACGGCATGACGTAATTATCGTTAGTTACACTTCTACTATTTCACTCTCAGAATACCCCAATTTCATGGCTAACAGACTTCCTTCTCGAATTAATTTCAACAATGAACCAAATTTTGATGTTAGACAAACATGCAAGATAGGCTTCAGATTCAAATTGAATTTCGGCCAATTGAAGGCTATGATCAGGACAAAACCATTTAAAAATGAACACACTTCGTTTTAAAGATCAGGTAGTAGTAGTTACGGGCGCTTCGGCAGGATTAGGAAGGGCCATTGTACGAGAATTTGCTAAAGAAGGCGCCAATATTGCGCTGCTGGCTCGTGGAGAGGACGGACTTAATGCAGCCGTGAAAGAAGTAGAGGCTCTGGGCGGTAAAGCCAAAGCTTACCCAACCGATGTTGGTGATCCTGACCAGGTAGAAAGCGCTGCAGCTGCTATAGAAAGGGATTTTGGAACGATAGACGTTTGGATAAATAACGCCATGAACAGTGTTTTCGGTCCCTTTAAGGAGATCGAAATGCGAGACTATAAAAGAGTAGTGGAGGTAACCTATCTGGGGCAGGTGTATGGTACAAAGGCCGCGCTTAAACGGATGCTCCCTAAAAACAAGGGCACCATTATTCTGATAGGGTCGGCGTTAGCCTATCGTGGCATACCGCTGCAGTCGGCCTATTGTGGGGCCAAACATGGTATTCACGGCTTCTTTGAATCGCTCCGGGCAGAACTCATTCATGATCAAAGCAACATCAAGCTCAGCATGGTTCAAATGCCAGCCATGAATACTACGCAATTCGGCTTTGTAAAAAGCTATTTGCCTAATAAGCCAAAGCCAATGGGCAAAATTTTTCAGCCGGAATTTGCGGCACGCACTATTGTGCACGTGGCGCTTCACCATGATCGGGAGTTTTATGTGGGCTACCCTACTATTAAAACTATACTTGGCAATAAAATAGTACCGGGTTTTCTGGATGGATACCTGGCGAAAACCGGCTATCAGGGACAACAAACCGACGAACCCAAAGACCCGCACCGGGATAACAATCTCTACCATCCCCTACCCGGCGACCATGGCGCACGAGGGCCATTCAATGCAGAAGCGACAGATTTTAGTCCCAGGTTTTGGATGACCACTCATAAGCTGATCACCGCAGGTTCCTTAGCGCTCCTTGCAGCAGGAGTGGGATTACTGTTCGCCAAAAAATAAACAGCCTGATTACAGAAAAACATGTTTTTATTTTTCTGTAATCAGACTGTTATCAAACTGTGATGTTCTAAAAATTCCTTTACAAATTACATCGCTCTCAGCGTATATACACCGCCAGCCCTCGTTTCAAAATCATATACAAACGTTGGTTTTACGTTTGGCGGATTTAGCTTTGCTTTTTCTGAAACGATGGGTTTTGCTGTAGGCTGAATGTAGTAGAACGGATTAGGGTTATCACCTCCGGCAGCTTTTAACGAGCCATTTTGTAAGGCCAGTTTACTGCCTACCCGCAAGCGACAATTGCCACCCAGCGTCGATTTTATCTTTACTTCGGTCAGTTTGCCGTCTTTCCACTTCATGTCTACCAGCTCAAAACCGCCGCGTGCACGTAGACCGTTTACTTCGCCAGTTGGCCATGCGTCTGGCAGAGCCGGTAAAAGATTTAATGCACCGTCATCGCTTTGCATCAGCATTTCGCAGATACCGGCTGTGCAACCGAAATTGCCATCGATTTGAAAAGGCGGGTGCGCATCGAACAAGTTAGGATAAGTACCGCCGCCATTATTGCCTTTGCCTTTGTTAACACCAGCTGGTGTAAGCTGATTAACAATGAGCTTGTAAGCATGATTACCATCGAGGAATCTTGCCCAGAAATTAACCTTCCAGCCCATTGACCAGCCGGTAGAAATATCGCCCCTAAAAATGAGCGAAGTTCTGGCCGCATCAAACAGTTCAGGCGTGCGATATGGCGAGATCTGATTGCTGGGGTATAATCCATATAGATGGGATACGTGGCGGTTATGATCATTCGGACTATCCAGATCGTGCAACCATTCCTGCAACTGGCCGTACTGACCGATCTGCATTGGCGGCAGGCGCTTGCGCGCCGCTTCAAGTTTGGCTGCAAAAGCGTGGTCGGTATTCAGCGCCTTGGAGGCCTGGATAACTGCGGTAAATATGTCAAATGCCAACTGGTTATCCATGGTCACACCAGCATCTATTGATACCCTTGGATGAGCCGCGGGATTATTCTCTGGCGACATAGATGGCGAGATCACCAGCCAGTGATGTTCTGGTTCTTCAACCAGATCTTCTACATAAAACTGCGCTGCACCGCGTAAAGCTGGGTAAACAGATTTGAGATATGCTTTATCGCCGCTGTACAAATACCTGTCCCAAAGCTGGGTACTGAGCCAAACGCCCCCAGATGGCCACAGACCATAATAGACAGGATCAACTGGCCCGCAAATGCGCCATATATCCGTATTATGATGTGCTACCCAACCGCCAACACCATACATTACCTTAGCCGTTTGCTGACCGGCAATCGAGAGATCTTTCACCATTTGAACCAACGGTTCGTGCATTTCGGCCAGGTTGGTTTCTTCGGCGGGCCAATAATTCATTTCGGTGTTGATGTTGATGGTATACTTACTACCCCACTGCGGACTCATCTTATCATTCCAGATGCCCTGCAGATTAGCTGCCTGACCACCTGGCTGTGATGATGAAATGAGCAAATACCGGCCGTACTGGAAGTAAAGCGCCACCAATTGCGGATCGTTACCCGCTGCAAATTCGCTTAGTCTCTCGTCAGTTGGCTTATTAACTGATTCAGTTGTGCCGAGGTCAAGCTTTACCCTGTCAAAATATTTCTGGTAAGCGTTGACGTGATTGGTTAGCAGCTCCTCAAAGGATTTTTGATAGGCTTTATTTAAATACTCCTGTGCGCGCAGCGTCTCGTTGGCGCTCAGATCATCGTATTTTACAAAGTTGGTGGCAATAGAGATAAATAAGGTTGCCGAGTTAGCATGGCGGATATTAACCGAAGTGTCGGTAGCAGCTACTTCTCCCCCTTCTGTTTTTATCTTTACTAAACCTTTAAACTTTACCTGCCCCTTGATACCACTGCGGTCACCCGAAATGCCGGATAATACCAGCTCATTTTTGCCGTTAAGCGCAACCTGCGATTTCTGCGGACTGAACATCGACGCGTTAAACGTAATCTGACCAGGTTTGTCGGCCGTGAGATGAACGATGATCACCTGATCTGGTTTTGAGGCAAAGGTTTCGCGCTTAAAAGTAGTGCCGTTTACCACATATTTTGTAGTAGTAACTGCGCGCTGCAGATCAAGGTCGCGGTAATATTTTTCATACTGCTCATGGCCGGGGAAAGTGAGGTACAAGTTGCCAACCGGTTGATAACACATACCATTGTCGGTATTGGTCTTGATTTCCTTCGCGGCAAGATCCTCTGCTTCCTGATACTTACCGGCAAAGATCAGCGCCCTTACTTCGGGCAGGGCTTTGAGTGCGGTAGGATCGTCATTACGGCTGGGGCCACCACTCCATACCGAAGATTCATTGAGTTTGATAACCTCCTGACCGGGATTGCCATATACCATAGCGGCAATACGGCCGTTACCCACAGGCAGCGCCCGTTCCCAGGTGGTAGCCGATGGCGCATTATACCAAAGTTTGAGGTGATTGTTAGTCTGCGCCATGGCGAGCGAGACCATCCCCGACAGGAAGGCGGTTATAAAAAGTTTGTTCATAGTAATAATTTTCTACAATTGGTTTTGTGCTGCAATCGCGCAGTTGCTGAATGTTATGACGATAACAGCCTGTAAATAAACACGAAATATCTTTCAGGCCGTACCCTTTTCTTAGCCACTGATTACGCTATCTTAACTGTGGCTCAAACTAGCATGGTCATATAGATAGGTTGGTCACCTGTTTTTCAGCTAAGGATTTTGTGAGTTGCCTGGACGAGACTGCGCAAAGCCCTTACGGCGACTGCATCTCTTTTATCAATCACGATATTTTGTTTATCATCTTTTTAGCCTACTATTATATCTAACGCACAGCCTCATCTAAATTCACAATTTATTTGGATTAAGTCTAAATAAGGCCTTACTTTGCGCCATCTTAGTTTTAAAATGATGAAAAATACTTTTACTTTAACTTTTTTACTATTCATTATATGGGGTTGTGCCTCTGCACAGGAAGCTACCACCAGCGAAGATTCTTTAAACTCAAGTGCCAGTTCAAAGCCTGTTACCACAATTGGTGGCTATGGCAACGTTTTTTATCAAAGCAATAAAAACCTCGGCACATCAAAACTTGACCTGGAGCGTTTTGTGCTTTTTGTAGGGCACCGGTTTAACAGCAAAATATCGCTCTTTACAGAAACAGAAGTGGAGGATGCTAAAGTAGCCGGCGGTGAATCGGGCGGTGAGGTGGCTATTGAACAGGCCTACCTTAAGTTTAATCTTAACCCTAACCAATACATTGTAGCGGGGCTCTTTTTACCACGTGTTGGTATTCTTAATGAAAATCATTTACCAACTCAGTTTAACGGTAACGAGCGCAACTACGTAGAAACCCTCATATTGCCTTCTACCTGGCGCGAGTTAGGAATTGGTTTCTACGGTAATCTTACCAATTTGCCGCTTAGCTATAATGTGGGCATTGTTAATGGCTTAAACTCTGCAGCTTTTGAACATGGCAGCGGTATTAGAGAAGGACGTTTTGAAGGCAGAAATGCAACAGGTAATAACCTCGCCATTACAGCAGCGCTTCAATATTACGTGAACAACTTCCGGTTCCAGGTATCGGGCTATTACGGCGGCACGGTAGGTGTAAGCGCCAGCAAAGCGGATAGTCTTGGCGTAAAATCCGGCATATTTGGTACACCGGTAGGCATTGGCGAAGCGGATTTAATGTATTCTAATCACGGCTTTAGCTTCAGGGCATTAGGCACCATTATATCGATACCTGATGCCGCCGATATCAATAAGGCATTTGCCAATAATACGCCTAAAGAAGAATATGGCGCATACGCTGAGGTGGGCTATGACCTGCTCTATAGAAACGGCAGCCTAAACAATAAACAACTCATTTTATTTGTACGTGATGAGAAATTGGATGTAAACGCAAAAGTACCCGCAAACGGCATAAAAGACGAAACATTGAACCAAAACCACGTTGTTGCAGGCTTAACTTACTTACCTATAAAAAATGTAGTGGTAAAAGCCGATGTTCGCGTTATCCATACTGGTCAGGAAAATCCTGATTTAGTTGTAAATTCGAATACCTTAGCTTACCAGCAAAACAACAATTTAATTAACCTGGGTATAGGTTACTCATTTTAATGCGATGGATAGAAGAGGATTTGTCAAACAATCGTGCTTTGCCTGTATGGCAATTGCAGCCGGCCTGGTGGTAACAGAGTTATCATCATGCGCTACGATACCTGCTTATAAAGCAGCTATTGTTCAAAATAAGATCGCCGTTCCGGTAAGTTTGTTTGCGCAATCTAATCTTCAGATCATCCAGGCCCACGGTCTTAATTACAACATTGGGTTGCAAAAGGAGGGTGATGGCTCCTATACAGCGTTGTTGCTTCGTTGTACACACGCTGATAATCCGCTTGTGGTTACGGGTAACGGCTATCACTGCAACCTGCACGGCAGTACGTTTGATAAAGAGGGACATGTTACTAATGGCCCTGCGGAACGGAACTTAAAAGCTTATAAAACCGAAGTTTCCGATAACCAAATTATCATACACCTTAGTTAATTAAAATGCTAAAGGAACACGAAAGGTGCAACAAATTGCGCCTTTCGTGTTTAAAATCCCACCCCTACTTAGCCTGTCCTTCTGCCGACAATGTCCTTGCCGCTGAAGATTGCAGATTGAACAAGACAATGGTATTGCTTCCTTTTTTTAGCCATGACGCCGGGCAATAAAGGCGAGACTGCGGGCCGCGGTTCCAAAACCTGCCCAGATTATGCCCATTTACAAATAATACGCCTTTGGCATATTTTGAAACATCAAAATAGGTATCGCCGGTATCATTTAATGTGAACTCGCCTTTCAAGAATTGCCCCTTTTCATTTAAGCTTTCTTTAGCAACGCCGGCTTTCAATGTTTTAACGAAATTTTCGTCCAGCGGCAGCTTATAGGTTTGCCAGTTCATCAAAGTCATGCCATTGAGGGTTACCCTGTCGGTGATGCCTTTGCGGTCTATGATGTATTGGCCAAAATTGATGTGGCCCATCCCTTCCATTAAAATATCTAACACCGGCTCCTGTACGTCAGATTTTGGGAGATTGATAGTCCATTTGCCGCCGTCCCTATAAACTGTATCTACAAACTTTCCATTTAAAAACACCAGGGCGTAATCATGTGGCTCGGTAATGGTAAGCTGGCCACTTTTGTGGCCGACCAGTTTGGTACGATAGAGTGCCAGCCCCTGGTTTTGCCCCAATGCTTCCATGGTTAAAGGTTGGGGTGAAGATACCGGCTGCGGGAGATTTTGCCAGATGCTGGTAAACGGATGCAAATCAAACTGCGGGATAGCAATGGTTTTAACACGTGCCGGAACCTCTGGAACTTTGTAAGAAACATAACTACTGATCAACCTTCGTAGTGCAAAATATTTAGGCGTTGGGGTACCCTGCTCATCAATAGGGGCATCATAGTCATAGCTCGTAATATCCGGCTGGAATTGCGTAGGCGAGAATGCATTTGCTCCGGCGGTGTATCCAAAATTGGTACCCCCATGGATTACGTAGAGATTAAACGACCTTTTATGCTGTAATAAGTAGGTGATCTGTTTCTTGATTTCGGTGGTATCCACATGCGCTAGCGCTTCGCCCCAATGAGTTAGCCAACCAGGGTAAGTTTCACTGCTGAAAGCAGGATCAGCGGCGTCGGCCTTACTCGCCTGCTCAAAATCCCCATCACTTATGCCACTGTCAAGGCCAACTGCTGTGCCCTTTAAATGGCCGGCTTCGAGCATAAAGGTGGTTGGGCCATCGGCGGTATAATAAGGCACTTTAATGCCGTTCGCTACCCAGTATTGTCTCAACTGCTCCAGGTAACCTTCGTCATTACCATAACTACCATATTCGTTTTCGACCTGAACCATTAAAATTGGTCCGCCATTATTACACTGCAAAGGCGTAACCTCTTGTGCCAAACGACGAACATAAGTTTGCACGGCGCTCATATAACGACTGTCGCGACACCTTACTTTAATATCAGGTATTTTGAGCAAATAGGTTGGTAAGCCGCCAAAATCCCATTCGGCACAAACGTAAGGACCTGGCCTAAGCAGTACCCACATGCCCTCTTCTTTACAAATCCGTATAAACTCTGCAATGTTGTGGTTGCCTGTTTTAAAATCAAAAACCCCAGGGGCCGATTCCTGGTAATTCCAGAATACATAAGCAGCAATAGTATTACAACCCATGGCCTTAGCCATTTTAATGCGGTGGCGCCAGTATTCATGTGGAATCCTCGCAGGGTGCATCTCGCCGCTGATGATCTGAAACGGCTTGCCATCAAGCATAAATCCCTTCGGACTTAAACTGAAGACATGCTTCTCTTGCGCAAAGGTGACGACGCAAAAGAAAATTGATAAAATGGTTAAAAGCGTTCTTTTCATTTTTCTGTGTTATGCCGCAATTTTAAAAAATTAAATCTTCCGGTGGCCTATCAATCTTTTATTTACCGCCGTCAATTTCAAATACAATTTTGCCAGCGGTAGCTTCGTTACGGCTTTCTAATCTGATGCGATACAATTTGTCGCCCCATATTTTGATAAGCCGTTCATCATCTAATTTCTTCTCATCAACGGATACACTGAGCTCATTTTCATTGTAGCGCAGTATAACGCCAGCATCACCAAATATTAACGTCCCTTTACCCTGAACAACTTTGCGGTTGGTTAAAAAACTGAAAGCAGACGGCGCTTTATAGGCTTTTAGCTGATAATCTTCTGTAAGGGTAAGCTTATTTTTAGATGGCATAAAAGCAAAATTGAGCAGCCATTGGCTAACCTCCGCTTCAGCGGGATAAGCTTTTGAAATATCCATTTTGAGCACCTGTACGCCGCCGCTCTTGCTGTATTGAAAGCCAGTTGCCTTATACTGCGGCCCATCCTTTTGTTCTACACCGTTTATAACCGGGCAATTATGCCACTGCGACTGCATGTTCCAGAGCTCATAACGGCGGCTGCTGAAGGTTTTACTGGTATAGGTACCTACCCCGGCATCAATAATTACAGGCTCGCCGTCTTTGTAAACTATAAAATTACCAATGTCATTATGGTTATGGCTCTCATCATTGTTACCACCCTTTATGGCAACAAATAATCCCTTATTGCTGCCCTCCTTGCTCCGCTCGGTTAGTACCTGCAAATCTGGAAACAGCGAAATTGCAGGATACGGCGCCACGGGCTTAACAATGGCAAGCTCATGATACAGGGTGGCCTGACTGGCGAAATCGCCAAGACTGGTTACCGGAAGTGCGTAGTGTTTTTCTGAAAATAGAAAGCCTGCAAATTGCTTAAGCCGCTGGTCGTTAAAGAGCATGCCGTAGCGATATACGCTTTCAGGATTGGGTATCGATCGGGCAGCAGCATCGGCAAAATTAACCATGTAGCTGCCTGCAATATGGGTTTTGTAAATATAAGCTCCGATTTGGTGAATGAGTTCATTCTTGCTCAAATCAAACTTACCATCGGTTTCGCTTTGCAGCAAGGCAATCAGCCTGATTAGCCTTCCACCGGCCATATCCCAATAACTCGGGCCCTCATCACAGCCGCCATCATTAGGATAGCCATTGACAAACTTATCAGCACTTTTGAGTATCTTATGGGTAAGCGCCAGCAGGCTGTCTTTTGACGGCATGGTAAGCAGAGCGGCATGAAGACAGTTGGCGTTATTGTAAATATTCCAGTTATTCACACGGCCGCCTTTAAAACCCATCCACCAAAACTGATCATATTTTAAATAGGGAGCAAAAATGCGCCGATCCAGTTCCTCCAACACTCGTTTGGTAATGACAGGGGAATAGGCATGCAACTCATCATGCAATAGAAAACAGGTTTCGGCTACCGTAACTGCAGTGGCTGTTGCTCCCAGGTCAATGTAAGGATCAGCAATATCAGGCAGCCCGGTTCCTGCTTTTTGCACGCCAACATGTGCCGGTTCAATCCAGGTACTTTCTTCCAGGGTTGCCCATAAACCATCGGCTATCTGGCTAATGTACCGCCCGTTGTGTGTAATTACTTCGCCCGCTACTAATACAGAAAGCTTCTGCCTGCGCTCATTCATTAACCCCTCGTAGGCTGTGCGGCGGCCCGTATGCTTATAATCCAGGTACAAACTGGCCGTTAACGCCGGCCAGTTATAGTGCAGGGCCTCATCCGCCAGTTTAATGTATTTTTCTTTAATGCTATCGGGCAGTTGCCTGATGCTATTTACCTGCTCGCTGTACTCTTTGCTTCGCCAACTATCGATGTTGACGAGCAATGCCTGGTCGCAATTCTCAAAAGCTTTGGTGAGCAGGTTTCTTTCAACAAATTTTTGTTGCGCATAGCCTGATTTTGCGAATAAAAAAATCGCTAACAGTACCGCGCATAATTGAATAGAGTTAGGTAGGGATGGTTTTGATGATTTCATTTAATTTCAAAGATAAAATGGGCCTCCTATTGATAAACTCGTACATAATCAACCTCATAGCGGATAGGGAGAATTTTGTCGTCCAGCGGGCCGCCTAAAGTACCCCGCCTGCCTAAAGCTAAATTCAGCAGCAGATAAAACTTTTTCTTAAAAACGTTCTCCTTTCCTGTCTGTGAGTCTTTTAGATGAAAGGTAAAGTAAAGGTTATTATCGTAATAAAACGACATATGGTCCTCATCCCAGTCAATCGCGTAAACATGAAACCCGTCCCATGGTTGGCCAACCATGGGTTTCTCCCCTGGTCCGTGATGCCGGCCCATTGCATCGGGATAGTGAACCGTACCATAAACCCGGGTCGAATCCTTACCTACGTACTCCATCAGGTCAATCTCGCCGCAGAAGGGCCACTTTTCTACACCGTGATTTTCGCCTAACAACCAGGCAGCCGACCAGCTGCCCAAGCCCTTCGGCACTTTGGCCCGCACTTCTATACGGCCGTACTTCCAGCTCTCCAACCCCTGCGTATTAATACTTGCCGAAGTATAGGTAGCCACAGTATCTTTTAATTTGCCATTAACCTCAACCGGCCCAACAAACTTTTCTTTCAAAGCCTCAATAACCAGCACGCCATTTTCTACACGGCAATTCTGTAGTCGGGATTGGGTGTAATACTGAGGCTCGCCGTTGCGTACAAATCCAACTTCGTAGCGCCACTTATGCGGATCGGGCAGGCCGGTATAATTGAACTCGTCCTGCCACACCAGTTTGTATTTTTTATCTGTTTGGCCATAGCTACTGTTTGCGCCGAACACCAGCGGCAACAGGCAGCATACGACAGCAATTATTTTCTCTTTAAAAAGTAATTTCATTAAGGCATTGGTTGTTCGTTGCTACAAAAGTGTTTATAATACACCTGCAACGAGGGTGAATATCCTTAACGAATAGCGGTAGTTTTAAAAATAAAGGGCAATATGGCTGCGTTTAGCCCCTCGGTTCCTTTCCCGATTGCAGCTCGAGTCCTGCATCATGACTACTGTTTAATTTGCCCAAAAGGTAATTTTAAGGCTGATTTATTATTCCCCCCTCCATTCGTTAAGGATTTTATACCCGGTCACCGGCCTGTCCCCCGCTACATTTGAACAATCGTGTACTACATACATTATTGATGAAGAAATACTTTTTGCTTGCCTGTCAGGCGATCATATTATTTAAAAGCGGCTGGTGCCAGCGAAAACACCACGCTATTATTTTCAAAACCTTTGAGCTGGCTGCCCGGCAATATCAGCTCATCCCCGACTCGCTACAACGGCTACATCTTTATCCCCGCACAAGCGGCCCTAATCATAAAACGCGCTATGCCTCCATTAACGACTGGACGGGCGGTTTCTGGGCCGGCAACCTCTGGTTCCTGTATGAATATACTCACGAGGACAAGTGGAAGGAAAAGGCTCAGGCGTGGACGGAATCGCTAGAGCAGAACAAGTATAACACGGCACACCATGATCTCGGCTTTATGATGTATTGCAGTTTTGGCAATGGCTACAAGTTGATGCCAAACGAGCATTATAAACAAGTACTGGTACAGTCGGCCAAATCATTGTGCAGCCGGTTTAATCCTAAGGTAGGTTGCATTAAGTCGTGGAACAGCCGCGAATCATGGGATGGTAAAACAACCTGGCACTACCCAGTAATTATAGATAATATGATGAACCTGGAGCTGCTGTTCTTTGCATCAAGGGTGACAGGCGATCCTATTTACCGGGACATCGCCATTAAACACGCCGAAATGACCATGAGGAATCATATTCGGGCCGATTACAGCACGTACCACGTAGTGAACTATGACACCGTGAGCGGCCGCGTACTGAACCGGCAAACCTGCCAGGGGTATTCAGATAATTCAACCTGGGCCAGGGGGCAGGCCTGGGCCGTGTATGGCTTTACCATGGTTTATCGCGAAACCAAAGATCCCAGGTTCTTAAAATGCGCCATTAAACTTGCTGACTTCTATCTGCACAATGCTCATCTGCCTGCCGACAAAATACCTTACTGGGACTTCAATGTTAACCAGCCGGGTTTTACGCCCGATTGGAAATACAATCCCAAAGCCTATCAGGTTGCTCCGCGCGATGCCTCCGCAGCGGCTATTATGAGTTCGGCGTTATTGGACCTAAGCCAGTATGCCGGCAAAAAAGGTACAGAATACAAGAATGCTGCAATTACGATGTTAAACTCCCTCACATCCCCCCAATACCTGGCAACGCCGGGCGCCAATGCCAACTTCTTGTTGCAGCATTGCACCGGTAGCTTCCCGCATGGGCAAGAGATAGATGTACCCCTGGTATATGCGGATTATTATTTTCTTGAAGCGCTATTGAGGCTGCAACGGATGGAAGATTGAGTACAGAATCTTAGCCATTCGCCTATTCCTTATTTTTTTCCTGCTCATTGGGCATTTCTGTCAAGTATTCAGTTGGTGTTTTACCATAATACTTCTTGAATTCCTGGCTGAAATATTTTCGGTCGCTAAAGCCGACGGCGTAGGCGATTTCGTAAATGGTGAGCTGCCTTTGTTCCAGCAGTTGCACTGCCTTTTTTAGTCTGATTGATTTAATAAAGTCGTTCACGGAAAGATCGGTAAGCGCACGAATCTTTTTGTAGAGCACCGGCTGACTCATGCCTACTTCAGAAGCAAGCATCGGCACACCAAAATCAGGATTAGTTAAATGCTCCTCAATATAGCGCAACACCTTGGTTATAAATATCTCGTCGGTAGAATTAATCGCTACGTTTTGTGGTTCCAGCATTAAGGTGCGCGCAAACTTTTCGCGCATCACGTTCCTGGCCTGCAAAAGGTTACGCACGTTTAATTGCAGCAGCTTCACACTGAACGGCTTGGTGATATAGGCATCCGCACCGGTTTCAAGGCCGGTAATATGGTGTATATAAGCGGCCCGGGCAGTAAGCAGGATGATAGGGATATGGCTGGTGCGGCTATCGGTCTTTATCTTTCTGCACAATTCAAAACCGTCCATTTCCGGCATCATCACGTCACTGATAATCAGATCTGGCAGCGTCTCGGCGGCTATTTGCCAACCGTCGGCACCGTTACTGCTTTCTAAGATGTTATATTGTTGCTCCAGCGAGCTTCTGATAAATGCCCGCACCTCGTCGTTATCTTCAACAATGAGCAAGGTGGCCTCTTTTTCTGCCGAAGTTGTGGCAGTATCCGGTCTGTTAAGCATTTCATTAATCTGCGACTCCAGCCGGTAATATACCGGGTCTTCTCCGCTCTGGTGGTCGCCTATTAGTTCTTGTCCCGAAAAATGAGCTTTGCCCAATTGCAAAACAATAGTGAATACGGTTCTGCCGTTCTGCCCCTTTTTAGCCGGTTCACTCTCGAAAGATAAATTGCCGTGATGCAGCGTCGCGATACTTTTTGAGAGCGCAAGTCCAATGCCGGAGCCGTGCACACCATCCGCATTAGTAGCCTGGTAAAAATTGGTAAAGATCTTTGACTGGCTCTCCAGCGGAATACCCAGGCCATTATCCTCAATAGCGATGGCTACCTCGTTGCCGGTTAAGCTGATCCTTACGGTAATGCAGCCATGATCAGCCGTAAACTTAAAGGCGTTGGACAGCAGGTTGAAAACTACCTTTTCCAGTTGCTCTTTATCAAAATACACATTAACATCATCCTGTTGCGCATCAAATGTGTAAGTGATGTTACGGCTCAGCGCCATATTCTGGTAAGCCAGAAATATCTCATACACAAAGCTGACGATATTACTGTTGCTAACTTGTAGTTTTAGATTACCACTTTCCGCCTTTCTGAAATCCAGCAGTTCCGTGATCAAACGCATCAGCCGGTCGGCGTTATTTTTTACCGAAATGATCTGCGTGTTTAAAGCACTGTCTTCTTTATGGTCGTTAATTATTTTTTCAAGCGGGCCGGTAATGAGTGTAAGTGGTGTGCGTATTTCATGGGAGATATTGGTAAAAAAGTTCAGTTTCATCTGATGCACTTCTTTTTCCTTGTCCAGCAAAGCGCGCATAATGAGCAGGCGGTTAAAGCCATAAATGATACATCCGGCAAAGAGCGCATATAGTGTATAGGCCCACCACGTGCGCCACAACGGGGGCAACACGGTGATTTGTAGACTGGCAGCCTTACTGCTCCAAACCCCATCATTATTTGTTCCCTTCACCAGCAGGGTATAATTCCCGGGCGAAAGGTTTGTATAGCTGGCGGAAGGTACATCCACATGGTTCCAGTTTTTCTCAAAGCCGGCCAGCATATAAGCATATTTATTTTTACCCGGATTAATATAGTTGAGCGCGGCAAAGTCAACAGCAAACACATTTTGATCGTACCGAAGCGTGATATGGTCGGTTGCGCACATATCCTTTTTGAGCAGCGAGTTTTCTCCTGGAACCACAGACTTGTTAAACAGTCGTAAGCCGGTAAAAACTATCGGCGGTGCAACCGCATTTTGGGTTACCCTTGTTGGGTCAAAACTTACCAAGCCCGTATAACTGCCAAAAAATAGCCGCCCCTCGCTATCGCGCAAAAATGAATTGTAATTAAATTCATTACCCGGCAAACCATCCCTGGTATTGTAATTTTTAAACGATTTAAAATTATAGTTTACCAAGCCGTTATCGGTGCTTAGCCACAGCGTTCCTGCCTTATCGGTAAGAATACCGAGCACATTGTCGCTTGGCAGGCCGTCCTTACTGGTAAAGGTAGTTATACGGTTTGTTTTTGTATTTAAACATTGCAGGCCGCCATGGTATTTACCAAACCAGATATTACCGTTAACATCTTCTCCAACGCAGTTGATGTTCCCGTTAGTTATCGTTGAAAAATCTCTTGCCCCCGCAAACAGGCAAAACAGTCCACCAAACGTACCGACCCAAACATTACCCCGTTTATCTTCATAAATGCAGCATATAGCAGGAGCATCCGGCTTAAGCGGCCAGAAACGGAATGATTTGTTTTTCGGATCAAAAAGATTAAGTCCTCTATCGGTGCCCACCCAAAAGCGGTTATGACTATCCTGCAATAATCGACTAACATCATTAGAACTTATCGACGAGTGGTTATGCGCATCATGAGTATATCTTGTAAATTGCCGGCTAACGGGATTAAACAAATTTAATCCGCCCTGATGTGTGCCTACCCATATATTGCCGTTCTTATCCTGAAAAATAGCTTTAACAAGATTAGAACTGATACTTGCAGGATCTTTATAGTTGTTGCGATAAACAGTAAATTCCCCGGTTTTTTTATCAAGGAAATTAAGTCCCTCTGCCTCCGTACCGATCCAATAGTTATGGTTGCTATCCTCTATCATGGCGCTGATAACATCACTACTGATGCTGTTGACGTGCCGACTGTTTCGATATATCCTGAAGGCTGTCTGATTGGAGTAAAAAACATTGACACCACCATAATATGTGCCTACCCACAAATTACCTTGACGATCTTGAAAAACATCATAAATAGAATTCTGACCCAAACTTTCAGGATCATCCGGGTCATGCTGAAACAAGGTGAACGTATTGCGCTCAGGGTCATAGCAGTTAAGCCCGTTCAAAGTACCTATCCACAATTTACCATCAGTGGCGATGATCATCTTTCTTACATCGTTACTGCTGATACTTGAACGATCAGTGTTATGGACAAATGAGGTTACCGTGCCCTGTTCATCAAGCCTGATGAGGCCTGTCTTTTTTGTGCCCACCCAAACGGCATTGTTCTTATCGGTAAGCAACGCGGCTATGACGTTATCAGACGCGCTATTTACTATAGCGTCAACATCCTTATGTGTATAAGTATAAATTTTGCCATTGCTCAAACTGAAGCTGATCAGACCGTTTGAAGTTGCAATCCAGAATATTCCTTTTTTATCCTGTGCAATGGCTGTAACTGCCGTTTGCTGCTGGCTTTCCGGTTTATAAAAATATCTTTTAAACAGGTTCTTTTTTTTATCCGTCAGTAAGTTGAGGCCGTTGTTAGTTGCAATCCATATCCTTCCGAACGAGTCTTCAAAAATATAATTAATAAGATTAGCACTGATGCTTGTTGATGCCGGCGTAGATAAAATCTGCTCAAATGAGTCTGTTTCCTCATTGTACCTGTTTAGTCCATTAATACTGCCCACCCATAATACGTTCCCCCGGTCTACGAGCAGCGCACGTATATATTCATCCGAGCTCAGCCATTTTGCCCCTTTAGATCCGCCCTTATATACTTTAAACCGGCGGGTATCAAATTTATTTAAGGCATACCGGGTGCCAAACCACATAAAGCCCCGCTTATCCTGCGCGATGGAAAGTACTGAATTTTGCGACAAACCGTTCTCAACCGAAAAATGGTCGAAACTGATTTTTTGGGCGCGGCCAAGCAAAGGCCAGAAAAGGACGCAAAAGACAAAGAGTTTCTTAACGTAAAAGTTCATTCAATACTTCAAATCTATAAGTGGCAGCCCAGAACGAGCAAATAGTAGCTTTATCAAATTTAACAATTTGAACATAGAATCAATAGCCCCGGCTCAGGTTTGCAATTTTACCACTGGACACCTGCCTTACCCGCCCATATTATGATATACCGCTGTAAGGCCCCCAATAGGGCCGATTTTGCACCCTGCAATCACCGAATCCACCGCCCCATTATCTATCTATTTGCCGAAAGATTAGGCGGTAAGGAACGATATATTTAAAACTTTCCCCCCATTTGTTTAGGATAATCACCCCTCGCCAAAAGCCTATTTCGTGAGATTTGGACATACCAATTATAAGCAATGATTAAAAAACTTTTGTCACTGCTGCAGCCCCCACCGGGTTTCAGCCCCACCAAACAGGAGCATCATCTGTATGCACTTCAGCCAATTCATTTAATTGCTAAATCAAACTTAAGTCGATGAAGAAAATTTACCCAATCAGTCCATTGTTAGGCAAAGCAAGTAACGCGCTTTTAAAAAAATGCGCGCTAAGCATGTTGCTAACTCTTTTTTGCACTTTATGTATGGCACAGGCCCATAAAGTATCAGGGATTGTTCAGGACAACAAAGGCGTTCCACTTCCCGGTGTGAGTATAAAGATCAAAGGAACGGCTATTGGAACAGTTACCAATACCGAAGGCGCTTTCAGCATCAATGTTCCTAATGATCAAGCCGTACTTACATTCACTTTTATAGGCTTTGTTAAGCAGGAAAAACTTGTTGGCAGCGCTCATACCATCACTATTGTAATGGCGGAGCAAAGCAATACCCTTAATGATGTGGTAGTGGTTGGTTACGGTACACAGAAGAAGGCCGACCTGACCGGTTCCGTGGCAACTATCACCGGAAAATCACTTCAGGACAGGCCAATTACCAATCTTTCGAGCGGACTTGCGGGCCTGGCACCCGGACTATATGTTCATCAAACAACAGGCCAGCCCGGTAGTGATGGCGCTTCTTTCAACATACGTGGTACAAGTACTTTAAGCAGTGCAAATGTGCTGGTATTGGTTGATGGCATCCAGGGACGTATAGACGACGTTAACCCTCAGGATGTGGAAAGCATCTCCATTCTAAAAGACGCCGCCTCAACCGCCATTTACGGTGCTTTGGGTGCAAACGGGGTTGTTCTGATCACTACCAGGAAGGGAACCGGAAAGTCTACCCTAACCTATAACGGTATTTTCTCCGGCACCACTCCCACACGCATCCCTAAATACCTTAATAACAGTGTTCAGTATATGAACCTGCTTAATGAAGCTTCGCTAAACGTAGGCGGTGCAGTTATTTACACGCCCGATGTTATAAAGCCTTATATGGATGCCGCCACCAACCCCAACGGACTTACGCCGCTGGGTATTCCTAACTACGTGGCTTATGCTAATACCGATTGGGCAAAAACAGCAATTAAAAGAAGTGATCTTCAAAACAACACCCTATCCGTAAGTGGCTCTGCTGATAACATCAGCTACCTGCTTTCTATCGGCTATATTAATAATACAGGTATAGTTGGCAACTCTGGTTACAGCGGTTACAGGGCGAGGATAAACGTAGAGGCGAAGGTTAATGATTACGTTACCGTTGGTACTACAACATTCGCAAATTACGACGACTATGGCGAGGCCAACAGCAGTGATTTCTTAAATTATCTAAGGCAAACTACGCCGATGGCCTATCCATATTACAATGGTTTTTATGGTATTGACCCGGTGCCGGTTGATGGCGCTACCGGAAACGTTGACTCCCGTCTTTACACCTACACCGGCGACCAAACTATCACCAGGCTTAACTCTACCTGGTATTTAAAAGCCAAACTATGGAAGGGATTAAGCTTTGAACCGCGTTTTAATTACTCGCCGGTTTTTAATGAAGATAACTATTACACTAATCCCAAAAACCTGCTATTCAAAAATTTTCAGACCAGTACAGCTGTTTCCAATACAGATCAGGCCGACCCAACGAGTTTATACGCTTATAACAATTTTTCAAAATCGTATATGTTCACCATGGAAAGCCTGCTGCGCTATAATACCGTTATTGCTAAAAATCACAACATAGGCATACTCCTGGGTTATAATCAATATCAGGTCCATGCCTATAATACTGCTATTACTGCAAAGGGTCTGGTAGACGGTTCGGTAAATGCGATCAGTACGGCAAGTTCCTTCCCGTCTAACCCAACCGGTTCCATCACCTCTAACTATGCGTTCCGTTCCTTTTTCGGCCGGTTGAACTATAATTTTAAAGATAAATATCTTTTTGAAGCCAACCTGAGAAGAGATGGTTCATCCAGATTTGGTCCTCAGGGTCGGTTCGGCTATTTCCCTTCTGTATCTGCAGGTTGGAATATTTACCAGGAACCTGTTATAAAACGGGTTTTAGATAAGGCTGATATTAATAGTTTTAAAATTCGCGGATCATACGGGCGGGTAGGCAACGTGGCCTCGGGCGATTACGACTGGCAGGCTTTGTATTCAACCGTAAATACGTCTTTAAACGGCACACCGGTTGTTGGCGTAAGGCAATCAAAAATAGCTAACCCTATTTTACATTGGGAAACCACTGCCGAAACTGATTTAGGGTTGGACATCCTCGCATTTAAAGGCTTAAGTTTTACAGCAGATTGGTTCAATAAAATCACAAGCGGTATTTTATATACACCACCTATAGATATAACTGTAGGTACTGCAAGCGCCCCTACCGTAAACCTGGCAGCAGTACAAGCCAAAGGCATTGAATTTCAACTTGGCTGGAACGGCAATAACGGGCAGTTCAGATACAGTGTAAATGGCAACTTTACTTATAACTATTTCAATAACGTAACTCAATATAAAGGACTTATTACCAATACCTATGGTGTAAATCCAATTAACGGCGGTGTTTCTGTAACTAATAACATTTCAGCAGTTTCTACCGGTGGCAGTACCCGCGTTGTACAGGGCCATCCAATTGGCGAATACTATTTGCAAACCGTTTATAAGGGAACGGCCACTTATGTTACCTCATCCGGCGCGGTTGATCCTAACGGCGGCCCCAAAGATGGTATGATCCGCTCAGATGCCGATTTAAACTGGGTTAAGGCCATGCAGGCTGCCGGCTATAAATTTGCACCGGTAAATACGGTAGGCGCTTCCAATTTATACAAAGGCGACCTTATTTATGCTGATAACAATAATGACGGCATTTATGGCAACACGGCCGACGCCAAGTTTCAAAAGGTTTCAACACAGCCTAAATATCTTTACGGCTTAAACTTCAATCTGTCTTATAAAGGATTCAACTTATCGGCCCTTTTAGCGGGTGCTGCCGGCATGTCGTTCTATACCCAATATGACTATGTTAACAGCGTGTTTGTACGTAACGGGTCATCTATACCTACACAAGTGGCCAATAATCATTACTCAAGCACCGATCTCAATGCATATTATCCACGCTTAAAAACCAATGATGCTATTGATAACGTGGCCAGCAATTTCTGGTTAGTCAATGCAGCCTATCTTAAATTAAAGAATGTACAGTTGGGTTATACCCTGCCTCAAAGAATTATGGATCGTTTTGGCGGCAAGGTGATAAAGAGCCTGAATATCTATGTTACCGGCGAAAATATTCTCACGCTATCGGGCTTTAAAATTGGTGACCCTGAATTAGGCAGTATTGGCACAACCTATCCGATAATGAAGCAATACGCCCTGGGTATTAACGCTAAATTTTAATGGTATTAAGTAACATGACAATGAAAAAGATATTTCAAATATGTTCAGTCGCATTAATTCTCGTTGGCGGCTGTAAAAAAAATCTGTTGGACACACATCCAAATAACCAGGTTGCAACATCAAACGTCTGGACATCAGACGCGCTGACAGTGGAAGGTGTTAACGGTGTTTATGCAGCATTAAGAGGTGGCGCAAGCAGCGGCACCGGTGATATGTTGTATGAACTATACTCCATGGACAGATATGGAGTAACCGGGCAGGATTACCAGCAAGTTGAGCTTACGCAAGGTACAGCAACGGTAAACTCTGGTTTATTCAGCACAGCATGGCAGGCTTTATACGAAGGTATAGCCCGTGCAAATGATGCCATATTGAATATACCGGCCAAGTCGCCATCGGCTGCAACTAAAAAAGGGCAATATGTGGCAGAATGTAAATTTTTAAGAGCCTATTTTTATTACAGGCTTAATCAGGTATGGCAAGGCGTGCCTATATATCTTACCCCTACAGATTACAATAAATTCAACCATCCAAAAAGCACAGCAGACCAGGTATGGGCCGTAATTATTAATGATTTAACTGATGCGATTAATGAACCGAACTTACCCGCAAAATATGCAGCCGGATCTACAGACTACGGCCGCGTTACCAAAGGGGCTGCCTATGCCCTGCGCGGAAAGGTTTATATGTATCAGAAAAACTGGGCGGCAGCCATAGCTGATTTTCAGCAGGTAAAAGCTTCGGGATATGCGCTGTATACAGGAGCGGGAGCTAACAGCTACAGTCAGCTGTTCAAGTTAGCTAATGAACAATGTCCGGAGATGATATTCTCCATGCAAAACATGGATCTGGCCGGTTATGGCAGTGACATTGAATGGTACTGCGGCACCAGAGCTTCTTTTGGTTCTTGCTGGAGCTATTATAGTGGCACACCTTACCTGGCCGATCTTTATGAAAACGCCGACGGCTCGAAATTTAATTGGGATAGCGTGATTCCAGGATGGTCGTCGCTTACACCGGCCCAGCGCGAGGTTTTCTTTATCCGCGATGGTGCTACACCGGCTGAGCTGGCCGCCGCAGCTAACAGAGGCGCACAAATTTCCCTCTACCTTCCGGTAGGCAACCAGGCGCGTGTGATGCAAGCTTATGCCAACCGCGACCCGCGTATGACGCAAACCCTTATTACCCCATACAGTTCATATCAAGGCAGTGGGACTACCTATAAATGGCAGTGGCCTTTTCGTTCAGCTGCATCCCCTAATTATGATATTCAGGCTGATAATACCGTTGGGTTCTATTATTACCGCAAGTTTGTAGAAACAGGTCCGTCAGAAATTTCGGCCCGTAACCAGATCCCGGTTGATTTCCCGATAATCAGATACGCTGATGTACTGTTAAGCTGGGCCGAAGCGCTGAACGAGTCTTCCGGTGTAACTCAGGCAGGTTTGGATCTGGTAAACCAGGTAAGGGCAAGGGCCGGCGTTGCTTTGTTGCAAAACACCAACTCCGCTCTGTCAACCTATGTGAGCTCGCAGGACGATTTTAGACAACGGATACGCAACGAACGCCGGGTAGAATTTCCAAACGAGGGCGTAGATTATTTCGACGAGTTGCGCTGGGGAACGTGGCTCGACCTGAAATTCAAGCCAGGAAATGGCCCGATGTTCCCGTGGGGCGCAGCCTATTATACCTACGTAAATCAAGGCAATTATATCACCACATGGCCGGTTCCTAACTCGGTAGTACAGATAACCAATGGTAATGTACAAGGAACAGCCGGTTGGACCTACTAAAATTAATACCATATCATCAATAGCTTGATTAATACCGTCTGTCCCTAACCAGGCAGGCGGTATTTTATATCAGTTTATGTAAAAAACAGTTTACAACGAACCGCTCAGACTAATTTTGGAGACTTTATATTTAGCAATACCCCCACAAACCGCCTATCTTCAGCGCAACCAATCCTAATTCTTAAAAATCGTATGAAAACAAAATCATTCTTTTTAGTTGCGGTATTCGTATTAAGCTTGTCTGTCTCCCATGCGCAGGATAAACGGCTTTTCAATGAAACCGAAAGCGCCAAACGCGAGCGGATGGCATGGTGGACGGATGCGCGCTTCGGCATGTTTATTCACTGGGGGCTTTACTCCTTAGCAGCACGGCACGAATGGGTAAAAAGCCGGGAACGAATGACCAACGAAGAATATCAAAAATATTTCGACCAGTTTAATCCTGATCTGTTCAATCCTACAGCCTGGGCGGCTACGGCCAAGCGGGCGGGCATGAAATATATGGTACTTACCACCAAGCATCACGAAGGTTTTTGCCTGTTCGACTCCAAATACACTGACTATAAAGCGCCCAACACGCAGGCCAAGCGCGACCTGGTTCGTGAATACGTAAACGCCTGCCGTGCACAGGGCCTCAAAGTTGGCTTCTACTATTCACTGCTCGACTGGCATCACCCTGATTATACCATCGATAGCCACCATCCGCTGCGCCCGCTGAATGAAAAGGATTCTGCAGCTTATAAAAGATTAAATGAGGGCCGCAACATGGCCATCTATAGAGCGTACCTTAAACATCAGATCACTGAATTACTTACTAATTACGGGAAGATCGATATTCTCTGGCTCGATTTTTCATGGAACGACAAGAACGGACATGGCAAAGGCAAGGACGACTGGGGATCGGTAGAACTGATCAAACTGGTACGCAAACTGCAACCAGGCATCATTATTAACAATCGCCTTGACTTGAAGGAGTATAAAGACGGCGCTGACTTCGTAACTCCAGAACAGGTAAAACCTGCCGAACTGGAAAAATACAAGGGCCAGCTTTGGGAAACCTGCCAAACTTTTTCCGGGTCATGGGGCTATTATCGGGATGAGAATACCTGGAAAACCAACCGTCAGCTGCTGGATCTGCTCATTACCTCAGTAGCCAATGGCGGCAATCTAATCCTTAATGTAGGACCGACTGCACGTGGCGAGTTTGATTACCGGGCCAACCGGGCGCTCGACAGTCTGGCAATATGGATGCACGCCAACAGCAAGTCCATTTACAACTGTACCTATGCGCCAAAAGAGTTTAAAACTCCGGATGGCGACCGATTGACTTACAATCCAACAAAAAGAACGCTATATGTACACCTGTTCAAATATCCTACTAACGGTGAAATGACGCTGGAAGGTTACAATGGCAAAATCAAGTATGCGCAATTCCTGAATGATGATTCAGAGCTCAAGATGATGTCGACCGGTGACGATCTGAAATTAGCTTTACCTGTGCAGCAACCACATTTTGAAGTACCGGTAATTGAATTGTTTTTAAAATAGATAGATGTATAAATTTTTTTTTGTTTTCTTCATCATTATTGGATGGGGCGGAGCGGTTATAGCTGCTCCACCCCGTCAAATTATTTCGCTTAACCAAGACTGGCAATTTCATTTTGGCAATGATGTGCGCGCGCAGCCAGAAAAAATAAACGTTACGGTACCTCATACCTGGAATGCCACCGATGTACTACAAGAAAAGATCAATTATAGAAGAGGGACAGGCATTTACGAAAGGCATCTTTTTATAAATGCAGATTGGGCCGGCAAGCGCCTGTTCCTTTATTTTGAAGGCGTAAACTCCGTGGCAACGGTGTTAGTGAACAATCATTTTGTTACTACCCATAAAGGCGGCTACACTGCTTTTTGCGCCGAGATCACAAATTTTGTAAAACCGGGCAGTTCAAATAAACTCCAAGTGCAGGTGAGCAACGCCGAAAGGCCGGATGTACTACCTCTGTGTGGCGATTTTAATATATACGGTGGTATCCATCGGCCTGTTTCTTTACTCGTTACATCAAAAGATTGTATTACCCCGTTAGATTACGCCTCACCGGGTATATATCTTACTCCGGAAAATGTGTCGGGCCAAGCAGCTTCGATCCAAGTGCTTACTAAACTTTCTATAACCGACAATACTGGGTTAAAAGTACAGGCTGATCTGTATGATGCCAGCCACCATCTGGTTACTTCGGTAACCACTCCCATTACCGGAAAGGACAGTTGCTTACAGGAAATAAACCTAAGGCAACCCCATCTATGGAACGGTAAGGCCGATCCCTATCTTTATCGTGTAAGCGTGAAACTGCTGAAAGATGATCAGGTGCTTGATGAGGTTACCCAACCACTTGGCTTAAGATATTACAGCGTAGACGCCAACAAAGGTTTTATGCTGAACGGGAAATACCTGGATTTGCATGGCGTAGGCTTCCATGAAGACGTGAAAGGTAAAGGATCTGCCCTGGATACAGCCGATTACGACCGGGACATGCAACTCATCAATGACTTGGGTGCTACTTCGCTCCGGTTAACCCACTATCCGCATGGCAAATATTTTTATGATTTATGCGACAAAAATGGTTTAATCGTATGGTCGGAGATTCCGTTGGTCGGTCCCGGTGGTTACACTGGCGCAGGCTACATTAAAAGTAAGGAACTGGAAGATCAGATTAAACAGGTACTCACAGAATTGATCAGGCAGAACTACAATCATCCTTCGATCTGTTTTTGGGGCTTATTCAATGAGTTAAAGTTAAATTATGACAATCCGATACCATTTCTCCATCAACTAAATGAGCTGGCAAAAAAGGAGGACCCGCACCGGCTGACAACCTGCGCGTCATTTTTGGACAATGATAAATTTAACTCCATTTCTGACCTCATTGCCTGGAACAAGTATTACGGGTGGTATGGAGGCAGCTTTGAAGAAATGGGAACATGGGCCGATAATACCCACCGCCTTTTCCCCAATAAACCATTTGCGATAAGCGAATATGGCGCTGGCGGCAGTCCATTTCAACACATGGAGAAAGTAACAAAGCCAGTGGCCGACGGTCCTTTTCACCCCGAAGAATGGCAAACGCTTTTCCACGAAAAAAACTGGGAAGAATTAAGTAAGCGCCCTTTTATCTGGGGCAAGTATGTGTGGTGCCTCAAAGACTTTGCCTCGTCGGTACGAACAGAAGGTGATCAGAATGGCATCAATGATAAAGGTCTGGTTACTTATGACGGTAAAATCAAAAAGGATGCTTTTTATTTTTACAGGGCAAACTGGAATACCGCCCCTACACTATATCTCGCAGAGAAAAGAAACAATAACAGAAGAGCATTAACCACCGAAGTAAAAGCGTATACCAACGCACCAAAAGTGACGCTGCTGGTAAACGGAACATCGGTTGGGCGGGCCGTTCCGGATAAGATGCATATCGTTCGCTGGCATATGGTAAGCTTGAAAACCGGCAACAATAATATAACGATTAAAGCATTAATGAATGGCCGCCAATTAGAAGACCAATGTACCTGGAATGTAGCTACTACAGCTTCTGCAAATACAATGACGCCTTAATTCAAGACCAAGAACCCGTCTTTCCAGACGACGTTCTTTTCGAAAAATATTAATATCATTGCCACCGAAAACTTAAACTATTGATGACCTCCGCAGACATATTACCAATAGCGGCGTTCATTTTATTGACAAATGGAAAAACATACACTGGCAATGATTGCCCACGACGGCAAGAAAGATGAAATGGTTGAATTTTGCAGAAAGAACCAAAACGTACTGGCAAAATTTGATTTGATCTGCACCGGAACCACAGGCTCCCGCATTGAAGCCCTTGGGTTGGCCGTAAAAAAGGTATTAAGCGGCCCTTTAGGAGGTGATGCTGAAATAGCGGCCATGGCGGCCAATAAACTGCTTATGGGTGTTTTTTTCTTTCGCGACCCGCTTGGTAAACACCCACACGAACCGGATGTCCAGATGCTGATGCGTGTTTGTGATGTACATGAAATCCCACTCGCTACCAATGCTGGTACCGCAAAATATCTATTGGACGGTATTTACAGTCAGCTGCAATAAAAAATAAGGCTGTATCAAAGTAAGGGACATTGTATTCCATACTTTTGATACAGCCGTAATATTTCCCAGACGTCTCCGTACGCTCTGCGCCGATTCGCCGAACCGGCTACCGGTTGCCATTGTTATAGGCAGGCAATGAGAAATAAAAAGTACTACCCTCTCCTATGGCGCTTTCTACCCAGATCTTGCCGTTTTGCGCTTCTATAAAGTCTTTTGAAATAGCGAGCCCCAATCCAGAACCCGATTTAGATTGGCCATCCGTAGGCACCTGGAAGTACCTATCGAACAAGCGCTGTTGGTATTGTTCATCTATCCCGCGGCCAAAATCAGTTACTGAGAAAATCACCTGCTTGCCTTTACGGGCAATCCTGATGATGATCTTTCCTTTTTCCGGGCTATAGCGCAGTGCGTTAGACAAAAAATTAACCAGCACCCAGGCCGTCTTTTCCACATCTACATGCACCTTAGGCAGGCCCGGGTCCGTTTGTACCTGCAGTTCCACACCTTTTTGCCCGGCGTTAAAACGAACGGCATTTAATGCATAGTCAACAATTGTACTCGGATCGGCAGGTATAAAACTTAGCTGAATATTGCCAGTTTCAGCCTGCGACAAGTCGAGCAGCTCACTGGTAATTTTCAGCAACCGGTCGCTATCTTCATTGATATGGTTAAGTAGCTCCCGCTGCTGGCTGTTAAGCTCTCCTATTCGGGCATCCTTCAATAACTTGAGGCTCATTTTAATGGAAGCAATAGGCGTCTTCAATTCATGAGAAATGGTGGCAATAAAGTTTGTTTTCGCTTCGTCGCGTTCCTTAAATTCAGTTATATTTTTCAGAACATACACCCTTCCAACCGATTTACTGGCCATGGTAATTTCTTCCATTTTCGCAGCAATGTTAGGTATCACTATTTCCCGGCTCTCTAACTGAAAATAGCATTCTTTGCCGTTTACTGCAACTTTGAATGGCTTTTGAGCGTGGTTTTCCAGGATGGATTTAAACAGGTCGTTATGTTCGGTAAACTTCTGCGCAGGCTGACCTGTAACCTTTTGCTCGTTTAGATTCAACACATTTTCGGCAGCGGTATTAATAAAAAGCACCTCGTTCTTTTCATTTAAACCTACAATAGCGTCCTCCATCTGCTCAATAATGGTTTCGATGCGCTGCTTTTCAGACAATACCTTGGCTATATTACTATTTTCCCATTCCCTTAGCCGGTCGGTCATGTCATTAAAGGCGGTGGCTACATCTGCAAATTCATCGTTTTTGTTAAAGTTGATATGTTGCCCATAATTTTTATGACTGATTTCCCGGATACCATCAACCAGCGCTCGAAGCGGATCTGCAATAAAGCCGGGAAAATTAACGCTGAAACTAAAAAGCACCATAAAGGTGAAGGAACCGACAAGGCCCAGAAATACTGTGGCACTTTTAACAGACTCCTGTGCTTTATCACTTTTGTGCACAATAGCCTGCATGTTTAACTGTTCTATCCGCCGGAGCTGCAACCTTGCATCATGCAAGGCTATATTAAGTTGCGCAACCGTTACATTTGATGAGTTTAAAACATTAAAAGCTTTCCTTAAAGCTACTGTGGCCGCGGTTTCGCCCTTTTCAGTAACATTATTTTCCTGCTTTATAAGCTGGGTATTAAAAGCTGTTTTGGCGGAATCTGTTAAGGGTACATTACTATTGTCAAGGATACCCCTCATCTGGCTGGCAAAGTTTAAAGACTCATAGTTGTTCTTTAAGATTACCCTGGCACTCTCAGATATCTCGTTAATATAAAAAATAGATACAGCCCCAAAGAAAAGGACAATGACAAACAGAAAGCCAAAGCCCAACCGAAGTTTATTTTTGATTCTCATGGCTATAAAATTTAATTGGTTTATGATAAAATAACCAGGTCTATCTCCCGTGCTGCTATTTGTTTAAGTAACTGATTAAAAACGGCAGTCTTTAATATCACCTGGAATAAATTTAAATGCGGTTTACCAATACAGATTGTTGTTATTTCCCTTTCATCTGCAATCTGCATAATAGTCCGCGTTATTTCATTGCTTTTAATTCTTATTACATCACCGCCCATTTCTGTGGCAAGCTTTAAATTGTTGATCAAATGCCGCTGCTTGTCCAGTTTAATTCGATCTCCGCTTTCGCCGTCGGTTTGCACGTATAATACTATCCAGGGCGAACGATAATAAGAAGCGAGCCTTGCTGTTTTGCGGATCACAATTTTTGCGGTATCAGCGTTTGACGAAATACAGGCCAAAAATTTTTCGGACCGTAATTTAATTTGTTTAGGTATTTCAATATCAATTTTACGTTCTACATAATGCGCCACTTCTTTAAGGGCAAGTTCCCTGAGCTGCAGAATCTTGTCTGGTTGGAAGAAATTTTTCAGGGCTGTGTTCACCTTGCTCCTATCATAGATTTTTCCTTCTTTTAAGCGATCAATCAATTCATCTGCTGTCAAATCAATATTTACAATCTCATCGGCTATTTCCAGCATTTTGTCGGGTATGCGTTCTGTAATGGGTACACTGGTTATTGCTTCAATCTGATGGTTCATGCTCTCCAGATGCTGAATATTGACAGCAGAAATTACGCTTATGCCTGCATCCAGCATATCAATAACATCCTGCCACCTTTTTTTATTCTTTCCGCCTTCAACATTGGTATGTGCAAGCTCATCAACTATAACCACCTCCGGGTGAATATTTAATATGGCCTGCAGATCCATTTCTTCCAGCTCCTTACCTTTGTAAAATATCTTTTTTCTGGATATAACCGGCAGTCCCGGCAGCAACGCTTCGGTTTCGGCCCGCCCATGAGTTTCAACGTACCCTATTTGAACATCTATACCGTTTTTTAATAAAGCACACGCCTCCTGCAGCATCCGGTAAGTTTTACCCACACCAGCACTCATGCCGATATAGACCTTAAACTTACCCCGCCGGGAGCTTTTAACCATAGTTAAAAAGCGGTAAACCGAATCTGTACTTTCACTCATATCCTTTGTGCAGATGTACTTAATTACTAACGAAGAATATCAGGGAGAGACCATTGATCCCTCCCTGAGCACGATTTCACTAATCAACTCAAATATGAAAGTCGTGCTATATTTTTAATATTATTTCATATTTTTTGCATCGGGTTTGATTTAAATTCCTTCAACAGTAATCACATTGAAAAACGAATGAAATTATTTCCCGGCCTTTGTCAACTGATCGAGCGCCACGTTCAATTTTAAAACATTAACCTTTTCAGGCCCTAATAAACCCATAAGCGGCTTTTCAATATGACTATTCACAAGCGTGGCAACTTGTTCAGCAGTAAGGTGGCGGTTCTGCGCTATCCTTCTAACCTGAATTAGTGCGGCAGCAGGCGAAATATCAGGGTCAAGACCGCTGCCCGAAGCAGTAACCAGATCAGCAGGAATATCGCTGCGTTTTAAGTAAGGGTGATATTTTAATAACGTATCAATACGCTTTTCCACATCTTTGAGATAATCTGGATTCGATGGCCCCTTGTTGGATCCGCCAGAACCTGCCGCATTATAATTGACGGCAGAAGGCCGTCCCCAGAAATACTGAGGCTTATCAAATTTCTGCCCTATATCGGCATATCCTACAACTTTACCATTAAGCTTAATAGTTTGGCCATCGCCACCACCTTTTGATAATTTTGCAGCGAAGGTTATCACGAGCGGATAAATAACGCAAAGCAATATGATTAATACCACGGTTAATTTTATTGACTGAAGAATGTACTTTTTCATCTTTTAAAGCATTAAAGAGATCACGAGGTCAATTAATCTGATACCTATAAAGGGAGCAACAACACCGCCCAGACCATAGATAAGCAGGTTACGGCGTAACAACGCACTCGCCCCGATAGGTTTATATTCCACGCCTTTGAGGGCCAGGGGTATTAGCAGCGGAATAATGATGGCATTAAAAATAACTGCGGACAGGATAGCCGACTCCGGACTATGCAGATGCATAATATTGAGACTTTGCAATGCCGGTATAGAGGCTATAAACAAGGCCGGAACAATGGCGAAATACTTCGCCACATCATTGGCTATTGAGAAGGTAGTGAGCGTACCACGGGTAATAAGTAATTGTTTGCCTATTTCTACAATCTCAATCAACTTGGTTGGGTCATTATCCAGGTCAACCATGTTCCCGGCTTCTTTGGCGGCCTGGGTTCCGCTGTTCATGGCCACACCAACATCAGCCTGCGCCAAAGCAGGGGCATCATTGGTGCCATCGCCCATCATAGCTACCAGCTTACCGCCGTTTTGCTCATGCTTAATGTAGTTCATTTTATCCTCAGGCTTAGCCTCTGCAATAAAATCGTCTACGCCGGCCTTTTTAGCAATATATTTTGCCGTGAGCGGATTATCGCCCGTAACCATCACCGTTTTTACGCCCATTTTGCGCAGCCGTTCAAAACGCTCGGAAATACCCGGCTTGATAATATCCTGAAGCTCAATAACGCCTATGATATTTTCATTGCGCGCAACCACCAAAGGCGTCCCCCCGTTGGATGCTATCTCTTTTACTTTAGTTTCGGCTTCAACAGGCACAGCGTTACCCGCTTTTATAACCATATTGCGTATGGCATCAAACGCCCCTTTTCTAATCCGGTGACCGTCTGGTGTATTAATACCGCTCGATCTTGTTTCGGCGGTAAACTTTATAAATTCCGAACCGGATGGCGTATCGTGGACATGAATTTTATTACTAGCTGCCAATTCAATAATCGACTTTCCCTCCGGCGTTTCATCAGCCAGCGAGCTTAGTACGCATGCCTCTGTAAATTCTTTTTGCCCTAAACCATTTACGGTCCATAAATAAGTAGCTTTCCGATTACCAATGGTAATAGTACCCGTTTTATCCAATAACAGGGTATCTATGTCGCCGGCAGTCTCCACTGCCTTTCCTGATTTGGTGATCACATTGGCCCGCAATGCCCTGTCCATCCCTGCAATACCAATTGCAGATAACAAACCGCCAATGGTAGTTGGAATAAGACACACAAATAAAGATATAAGCGCACCAATGGTGATTGGTGTATGAGCATAATCAGCAAAAGGCTGCAGGGTAACACAAACGATAATAAAGATCAGCGTAAAGCTGGCCAACAAAATAGTTAAGGCAATTTCATTAGGGGTTTTCTGGCGCGATGCTCCTTCAACCAGTGCAATCATTTTATCCAAAAAGCTTTCGCCCGGCTGTGTGGTTACCAGTACCTTGATCTCATCAGAAAGCACTTTAGTACCCCCGGTTACGGATGACTTATCGCCTCCCGCTTCACGGATTACGGGGGCAGACTCGCCTGTAATGGCGGATTCATCAATCGTTGCGATGCCTTCAATAATTTCGCCATCAGATGGTATAATATCGCCGGCTTCACAGTAAAAAACATCCCCTTTTTTTAACCGGTTTGAAGACACTGTGGCTAGGGTGCCATCCTCAAAAACAACTTTGGCTGGCGTATCTTCACGGGTTTTACGTAAACTATCCGCCTGCGCTTTTCCGCGTGCCTCTGCTATAGCTTCGGCAAAATTGGCAAACAGCACCGTTAATAACAGGATGATGAAAATAGTTAAGTTGTAAGCCGGTGATCCCTGATCATGATGCGTGAAACTGTAAATACTCACGATAAACATAATTACCGTACCGATTTCGACCGTAAACATAACCGGGTTACGAAGCATAACACGCGGATTAAGCTTTATAAAAGATTCTTTGAGAGCGGCTTTAACCAACGCCGGTTCAAATAATTTATTAGATTGAGTTTTCATGGAGATACCTTATTTAAGCATTGAAAAGTGTTCTGCCAGCGGGCCAAGCGCCAGGGCAGGGAAATAAGACAAAGCATTTAAAACAATAATTACGGCAAAAGTCATAGCACCAAAGGTTACCGTGTCTGTACGTAGCGTACCGGCAGATTCTGGCACATATTTTTTCTGCGCGAGCAAACCGGCAATGGCAACCGGCCCTATAATGGGTAAGAACCTTCCGAGCAGGATAACTATACCGGCACTTACATTCCAGAAAATATTATTATCACCCAAACCCTCAAAGCCGGAACCATTATTGGCATTTGAAGAGGTAAACTGATACAGCATCTCAGAAAAACCATGATAGCCCGGGTTGTTTAACCAGGTAGAAGGTTTAACATCCCAGGCCACATTAGGATGATGCACTACGATGTAGCTGGAGAGGGCAGTACCAACCATAATGAGGAACGGACTAAGCAGCGTAATCAAAGCCGCTATCTTTACCTCACGCGCTTCTACCTTATGCCCCAGAAACTCCGGCGTACGCCCCACCATCAACCCCGAAATAAATACGGCAATAATGAGGTAGATGTAATAGTTCATCAACCCTGCTCCACATCCCCCAAAAAATCCATTAACCATCATGGCCAGGATCTCCCAGCAACCCGTGAGCGGCAACATACTGTCATGCATGCCGTTAACCGAGCCGGTAGATGTTACCGTAGTAAGCGTGCTCCAGTAAGCCGTTGCAGCAGGGCCAAAGCGCACTTCTTTGCCCTCCATGGCTCCTGTTGGCTGCACTACTCCCATTTTTGCAATAGCCGGATTACCCGCAACCTCGCCCATAATGGACGGAATCATAAACATTATCACCCCCACCATCATTACACTGAATATGATCCAACCCAATCTTTTGCGGCCTATGAAATACCCAAAAGCAAGGATCATAGCCACCGGTAAAATAAACTGGGCGATGATCTCCGTCATGTTAGTAAAGTAATTCGGGTTTTCGAGCGGGTGAGCCGAGTTGGCCCCAAACCAGCCCCCGCCGTTGGTGCCTAAATGTTTAATGGCGATCATTTGCGCGGCAGGCCCGCGTGAAACATTAACAGTATCGCCCTGCAAAGAGATAAATTTGTCTTTACCGGCGTAGCTTGCGGGCGTACCGTTAAAGGAGAGTATCAATGCTACCACCACGGATAATGGTAGCAGCAGCCGTGTAATAGATTTTACAAAATATACCCAGAAGTTGCCAAGGCTTGTGGTTGTTTTATCTTTAAAGGCCTTAAAAATGGCAACACCGCAAGCTATACCGGTCGCTGCACTGGTAAAATGCAGAAACATGAAGATAAAATGCTGGATCAGATAAGTAGCACCCGTTTCGCCGGAGTAATCCTGGAGATTGCAGTTGGCTACAAAGCTGATAATGGTATTAAAAGCAAGGTCGGCCGTCATGCCCGGATTACCATCGGGATTAAGCGGCAATTTATTTTGATACATCAGCACAAAAAAGCCATAAACCAACCACAATATGTTGATGGTCATCATAGCCTTAAGGAACTGCTTCCAGTTCATGGCTTCGTTCGGATTAATGCCTGACAGCTTGTAGATGCCTTTTTCCAAAGGCCTCATAAAATCTGTCCAGACCTTTTCTCCTGCAAACATTTTTGCTAAGTATTTACCAAGCGGTATAGCAATAAGCAGCGTAATAATAAATGTGACAATTATGCCCAGATATCCTGTGTTCATAGTTTTGCGTGTTAAAATTTTTCGGGTTTAAGCAGTACATATACCATGTATATGAAAACTGCAACGGAGGCGATAAATAAGACTACCATAGTTTTTCAGATTTTTTCGAACCAGTCGATTGATTTAAAAGTGGCCCAGCATAAAATGAGGAGGGTTACTAAAAGATAAATAGTGATCATTGTTTTGTTACTGTTATAGATTAGCTAAAAGTTTGATTTTGACGTAGACGATGTAAAGTATGGCTATGGCCAGAAGCCATAAAAAAATAATGGTTAAAACGATCTTAACTTTGTTCCTGCCATACTGCCTTTGCATTATTTTATCGCTGCTAATGATTAAAAGAATCAAGCATTTGATTCTCGAAAATTGGTATGCCAAAGATATTCCAGCTTTTCAATAAACTAACACAACTAACTGATTTACAGTTAATAATAAAAAATAAATAAAGTAAAAAGGCGATAGAATAAAAAAAGCCCTTTCAAAACAAAAGGGCTTTTTATCAAAAAAACATGGTCTGTTAAAACCTATAAATTTGGCAGGAGGATCATATTTTATACTCCTCCATTTTACGGTAAAGGGTAGTTAAACCGATGTTCATCAGCCGGGCCGCTTCAGTTTTATTGCCTTTGGTATAATTGAGCACTTTGATGATGTGATTTCTTTCAACCACAGCCATATCATAAGTGTCTTCCGTAACAGGGTCGTTGCTGTAAAAATCAAAAGGCAACAGGTTTGTAGTGATCATTTCTTTGTCGCACAAGATCACGGCGCGCTCAATCACATTTTTGAGCTCCCTGATATTACCCTTCCAGTGGTAATTTTCCAGCCTTTTGATAACAGCGGAATCAAACCCGATAATTCTGCGATTGGTTTTCGCAGCAAACTCTTTCAGATAATATTCGGCTAACAGCGGTATATCTTCTTTGCGCTCGTTTAACGAAGGAAGGGGAATTGTGAACACGGAGAGCCGGTAATAAAGATCCTGCCTGAAATTACCTTTCTCAATCTCCTGCTGAAGATTTCTGTTGGTGGCCGCAATAACGCGAACATTAGCCTTGTGCAACTTGCTATCACCCACCTTGAAATATTCGCCACATTCGAGCACCCGCAACAGCTTGGCCTGTAGGTCTATGTTCATTTCACCTATTTCATCCAGAAAAAGCGTGCCTTCGTCGGCTTCTTCAAGTAATCCTTTTTTGTCTTTTACCGCCCCTGTAAACGCACCGGCTTTGTGGCCAAAAAGCTCGCTCTCCAACAGGTCTTTAGCAAAGGCACTGCAATTTACGGCTACAAAACTTTTGGTGTTCCGGTTGCTATTATAGTGTATAGAACTGGCAAATATTTCTTTGCCCGTGCCCGTTTCACCCAACAACAGTACCGTTGTATCCGTTTCGGCCACCTTACGCGCCAGGTTAACGGCCTCTCTAATTTGGCGTGAGCCGCCAATAATGGTATCAAAACTATGCTTACTAATTGCCTGGTGTGCTATCTGGTATAGCTTATACTGCAGCTCAGCCTTTTGAGCGGCCCTCGCCAACAAGGGCAGAATCTTTTCGTTATCGTCGCCCTTGGTAATATAATCAAAGGCACCGTTCTTAATGGCTAAAACACCATCATGTATGGTACCATAAGCGGTAAGGCAAATAACTTCGGCAAACGGCTTCCTTTCTTTGATGGTTTTAATCAGTTCCACACCGTTAATGTCAGGCAGCTTTATATCGCTTAGTACTACCTGTATATTTTCCTGCATCAATAGTTTGAGGCCCTCCTTAGCGCTACCGGCTTTAAAGGTTTTGTAGCCCTCCAGCTCAATAATACGGCTCAGTAAACCGGCTAATTTAGCTTCGTCATCAATAATTAATACGCTGGTTTGCATTTAGATGGCTCTTATTATTAATTTCAGTATGGTAAAAGTAATTAATGATGGCTTAATTCTACCCGTTTCAGGCTGATATTAGTTAACGGGTTTACCACAAGCGGAATTTTCTCAATGCGCGTTTCGCTGGTGTCCAGGCCAAAAGCTTTGGCCTCGCTTAAAGCCAGCCGCTTAATGTTGAAATAGCTATTGAGTATAAACCGTTCCTTTAGGCTAAAGTTGTTATTGTACGAAAGAAACTTCTCCATAATCACAAACTGGAAATCAGCAGGTAACTTATAGCTGCTCAGCGATTCATACTTGCTGGTAATATCTATTTCGGTGCGGGAAATCATATCCTCCACCACCTTTCTGAATAAAACATTTATCCGCGGCTGCACCCTGAAACCCAGCCTGAACTCCACGCGGATTATCTTTTCGTGCTCAATTTCCTCAACAGTATACTCCATGGTGTAAGGTTCATCGGTGCGCTCTATGTGTACAAACCAATAAACATCAGCACGCTTGGGCTTCCTGCTTAAAATAGAGTAAATTATCTTTTGTTCTATTTGCTTACTGTTGTTAGCCTTGGTTAAATAAATAAGGTGCGTAGCAAACTTGGAGATGCCCTGATCCTGACTCATCGAATGGATCACCGGGATATAATCCTTTAGATCAACAAAGTTGAGGAATCGGTTTGTGATCTTGCGGGCTCTGTACCAGATGTACATGGTAAAGATGAGGCCAAATTCAAATACCAGGAAGAAAAGTCTCTTTAACAGCTTAACTGCGTTGGCAACAAAAAACGAAAACTCTACCGTTAGAAATACACATAATATAAGTGTTACCAACCATACCGGCCAATGCTTCTTATAACGCATAAAGTAATACATCAAAATAGTAGTCATGAGCATGGCCACTGTAATGGAGAACCCATAAGCGGCAGTCATGGCCTCTGAAGTTTTGAAATAGAGCGTTACTGCAATACAGCCGAAACATAGTATCCAGTTTATACTCGGAATATAAATCTGTCCGCGAATGTTGGAAGGATATTTTACCGTGATGCGCGGCCAGAAATTCATACTTACTGCTTCGCTTATCAAAGTAAAGGAACCACTGATCAACGCTTGGCTGGCAATTATAGTGGCAAATGTGGCGATGACAACCGACGGAAGCAGGAACTGGTGAGGTACGATTTCAAAAAAAGGATTTACGCCATTAAAATTATAGTGTTGTGGCCTGGTTAATACCCATGCTCCCTGACCTAAATAATTAAGCAACAACGCCGTTTTAACAAATATCCAGCTTACCTGTATATTGGCCCTGCCGCAGTGTCCAAGATCAGAATACAATGCCTCGGCCCCGGTTGTACACAAAAACACAGCTCCCAAAAGCCAGAATCCCCTCGGATGTTCCGTTAGCAAACGCCATCCATATATGGGATTAAACGCTTTAAAAATGGTAGGATAATGGCCAATCTGCATTAAGCCCAAAGTAGCGAGCATCAAAAACCAAACAAGCATAACAGGGCCAAATGATGAACCAACCACATTAGTACCAAACTGCTGAAAAAAGAAAAGCAACAGCAAGATAGAAATTACGGTAAGCAGGATTACGTCGCTGCCGGGTACCATGTCCTTAGCTAAGGATGGAAGCAGTCCTAACCCTTCAATTGCCGACGTAACTGAAATAGGATGTGTAATAATGCCATCGGCCAACAATGTACCAGCCCCTATAATGGCTGGTATGGCAAGCCATTTACCATACCTCCTAACAAGGTTATATAGGGAAAATATGCCCCCCTCACCACGATTGTCTGCCTGGAGGGTGATAAAAATATATTTAAAAGTGGTTTGCAGCGTCAGCGTCCAGAACACGCATGAAATAGAACCCAATACGAGCGCTTCATTTACTACGCCGCCTTCTTTGAGCAAAACCTGAAAAACATAAAGTGGTGAAGTTCCGATGTCACCGAAAATAATACCAAGCGTAATCAAAACGCCGGCGGCTGAAAGTTTCCTGAGATGAGGAGTGTTCATATAATTATAAGCAATAGTTTTCTAATGTGAAGTAGTAGCTGAAAAGAGAAAGCAGCCTGGGCGGAAGGGAGGTTTGGAGCGTGTTTTCAGAAAATTCCCTAGCGAGTAAAGGGCCCACCGAACTCATCAAACGCGTTAACAGAATTTGATCGGAAGGGACAGAAGAAGCAGATACCACTAATCCCTCAATAAAAAGAAAGCTTTGAATTGAATCGTTTGAAATTTCACTTATCACGTCCATGCACCAGCGGCATAGCCAACACAATGCCATTGATACTACAGAACAACTATACTACTATTTATCAGCCGGTTAGAAACCAAGCGAAAGATTAACCAAAAACAACCTTTTCAAAATGGAAGGGTTGTTTTTTCAAAATGGAGTGGTTAAGAGACCTCCTCTAAATCTCCTCCGAGGGAGGAGACTTTTAAACAGCGCGCGTCTTAAAGCCCTCCAGCGCAGTCGTTCGGTCGCGACTGCGGGGAGATTTTAAAATAGATTTTTGAATGAAGCCCTCGCCGCGGGGAGGGTTAGGTGGGGTTAACATAAAAAAGGGTGTACCGCAGTCGCTCGGTTGCGGGGGGCTTTTAAATATGTTTTTAATGAAGTCTTCAACTTGCGCTCATCTGTGACGAGTGCTTAACCTGGTACAGCGATTGCATCGCGATTTTAGCTGTGCGATACAATCGCACACCCATTTTAAGCATGCATTACAAATACGCACAATGTAATTGTGCAACAGCCACCTCACCGAGCGACCGCGGAGAATGAATCAAAGCCGGTTGGGTGGGGTTAACATAAAAAAAGGGTGTATCAAAGCTAAATAGGCCAGCTTTGATACACCCTCGATTTTAAGATGGTTAATCTAGTCCGTTAACTTTTAAACGGATCTATCAATTTTATAGTGCCATCAGGATTATGGATAAGCTCAGTTACCTTGACGTTGCGCAAATGCGTTTTGCCTGATAATTCAGTGTCATGGTAGAAGATATACCACTTGCCTTTAAACTCCACAATGGAATGGTGGGTGGTCCAGCCCTGCACAGGCTTCATGAAAGTACCCATGTAGGTAAAAGGTCCGTAAGGTGTTTTACCGATAGCGTAGGCCAGGTAATGAGTGTCGCCGGTGGAGTAAGAGAAATAGTAGCGGCCTTTATATTTGTGCATCCAGGAGCCTTCAAAAAAGCGGCGGTCGTGGTCCTTACCCAATAGCGGCTTGCCGCTTTTATCAAGAATCACTACATCTTTTGGCGCTTCGGCAAATTCCAGCATATTGCCGGTTAGCCTTGCTACTTTAGCACAAAGCGCTGGCTTATTATCCTGTTGCAAATCGGTTTTTGAGCCGTTAGCTTCGTACTTGCCGGTAGCCCAGCGTTGCAACTGGCCGCCCCAGATTCCGCCAAAATACATATAGCTTTTACCATCGTCATCTGTAAAAACGGCGGGGTCAATACTAAAACTACCTTTAATAGGTTGAGCCTGTGCTTTAAAAGGACCGGCTGGGTTTTTAGACGTGGCTACACCGATACGGAAAACGTCATGCTTGTCTTTAACCGGGAAATACAGGTAATAAACGCCACTCTTATAGGCCGCGTCGGGCGCCCAAAGTTGTCTTCCGGCCCAGGGTATATCTTTAATATCTAACGCTACACCGTGATCGGTTACCTTGCCTGGAATAGACTCCATAGACAGGATATGATAATCACGCATGGCAAAATGGTCGCCGTTGTCATTTTCAGGGATGCCTGCATCAATATCATGCGATGGATAAATATAAATCTTACCCTGGAACACATGTGCCGATGGATCGGCCGTGTAGATTGTGCGGATAAGCGGTTCACTTAAATACTTGGGCTTTGCCCCTTTTTGCTGAGCCGAAGCCGTAAATGCGGTCAGTAAAGCCACAGAACCGGCGAGGACAGCGCCTGAAAATTTACGAGTCATAATTTTGCGTTATTAATTGGTGATATTTATTCCTTGATCCATAATTGTTAGTGCTCCAAACAGCAGCCCTCCGCCCACTAAGGAACTTTTTTTGCCAGGCTCTACCAGCTTGAATACCGCCGAGGGGAAGGCTTTTTTTAAGCGGGAGAGAAAATGGGATCCGGCCAAAACGATGTCGCCTTCTATCAGAAAAACGTCTCCTGGTTTAACAGTGGCATGAGCTTGCAAAAAGTCGTGAAAATTATCAGCGAACATCTTAATGATTACCTTTACTGCATTACCCGACTTATACAGACTAATCATCTGCTCAACATTTAATACCGAGATACCCGTTGCTTCGTAATAAAATGCCTGCAACCACTCGGAGGATAGAAAATTATTTGCATATCCGTTTAAGAAAGGTGCAAACTCCCAGTTGAGATCAGCAATATCCTGAGCATTGTTTTTGGCAACCGCGCCGCCAAGGTCAGTTCCGATGGTAATACCATAAACCGTTGTAGCAGTTTTGCCGAAGTCATCTATCTCGCCTTTCAGCATTGCCTCTGCATGGCTGAACAATTTTACGTCTGCTTGCGACAGGCCCAGGCATTCTGCAAAGAACCCTGCAACATCAAAACCTTGCAGGGTTGCATAGCGGTTATAGCCTTTAGGTAAGTTTGTAAGCTTAGCAGGGTCAAAGCAAGCCGGCACAATAAGACTGCAACCAGCTATTACGGCCTCTGCCTTACCAACTACTTCGGCAATGGTGTCTCTCCAAATGTTTAAAATGGTTAACTGTTTGGCCTTATGACTTACCGGAACCCGTAAATAAGAACCGGGAATCAAACAGTTGGCGGCTGTATCATAAACCGCTACGGTTATATGATTGCCGCCAAGATGCACAGTGAGGATCAAAGGCGAAGCATTCATGGCCCTTATAAAGCTATGGGTGCCTCTACCTTTTTCCTGCTCATCACCTTTTTAACGGCTTTGATGATGTGCTCGGCATCCAGTCCGTACTTGGTCATCAGTTGAGCAGGGGTACCGCTTTCACCAAAGGTGTCATTTACCGCTACATACTCC
>Ga0157372_10000069_pt1 | contig 110621 bp, 110 predicted proteins | sample C55metaG_FD_115307 | JGI IMG/M metagenome (GOLD analysis project Ga0157372, IMG submission 115307) | Corn rhizosphere microbial communities from Kellogg Biological Station, Michigan, USA - C5-5 metaG | ecosystem: Host-associated > Plants > Roots > Rhizosphere > Soil | place: USA: Michigan... | reverse complement strand
GTGTCGTCGCCGAACTCGTCGGTGCCGTAGGAGTCGACCACGGCGTTCAGGTCGAATCCGGGCGGGCTGTCCTTCAGCGACAGGCCGAGGCCGTGCAGCTTGATCTTGACCTCGTCGATGGACTTGGAGCCGAAGTTGCGGATGTCGAGCAGGTCCGCCTCGCTGCGGCCGACCAACTCACCCACAGTGTGGATGCCCTCGCGCTTGAGGCAGTTGTAGGAGCGGACGGTGAGGTCCAGCTCCTCGATCGGCATCGAGAAGGCGGCGATGTCGGCGACCTCGGTCGGCGACGGGCCGACGTCGATGCCCTCGGCCTCCTCGTTCAGCTCGCGGAGCAGACCGAACAGCTCGACCAGGGTGTGGCCGGCCGAGGCGACGGCGTCGCGCGGGCTGATCGAGGACTTGGTCTCGACGTCGACCACCAGCCGGTCGAAGTCGGTGCGCTGCTCGACCCGGGTCGCCTCGACGGCGTAGGTCACCTTGAGCACCGGCGAGTAGATGGAGTCGACCGGAATGCGACCGATCTCCTGGCCGGGCTGCTTGTTCTGCGCAGCGGTCACGTAGCCACGGCCACGCTCGACGACCAGCTCGATCTCGAGCCGGCCCTTCTTGTTGATGGTGGCGATCTTCAGCTCGGGGTTGTGCACCACCACACCGGCCGGCGGCGCGATGTCGGCGGCGGTGACCTCACCCGGGCCCTGCTTGCGCAGGTACATCACGACCGGCTCGTCGGAGTCGGAGGAGACGACCAGTTCCTTGAGGTTCAGGATCAGGTCGGTGACGTCCTCCTTGACGCCCTCGACGGTGGTGAACTCGTGCAGCACGCCGTCGATCCGGATGCTGGTCACGGCCGCGCCGGGGATGGAGGACAGCAGGGTACGCCGCAGCGAGTTGCCGAGGGTGTAGCCGAACCCGGGCTCGAGCGGCTCGATCACGAACTTGGATCGGTTGTCGGCGATGACCTCTTCGGTCAGCGTAGGACGCTGGGAGATGAGCAAGGTTGAACTCCTTGGATCAGGGACGCCCGCTATATGACGTCCGCATGCAGGTATTCAGTTGTCAGCGCGGGACGATACCCGCGCCGGAACGAGCCCTTACTTGGAGTAGAGCTCGACGATCAGCTGCTCGGAAAGCGGGATCTCGATCTGCGCCCGCTCGGGCAGCTGGTGCACCAGGATGCGCAGCCGGGACGGCACGATCTGCAGCCAGGCCGGCACCGGACGCTCGCCCAGGGTCTCCCGGGCGATGATGAACGGGGTGGTCTCCAGCGACTTCGGCTTGACGTCGATGATGTCCAGCGGCGTCACCCGGTAGCTGGGGATGTTGACCTTGTGGCCGTTGACCAGGAAGTGGCCGTGGCTGACCAGTTGCCGGGCCTGCCGGCGGGTACGGGCGATGCCCGCCCGGTAGATCACGTTGTCCAGCCGGGACTCCAGGATCTGCAGCAGGTTGTCGCCGGTCTTGCCCTGACGACGCACCGCCTCCTCGTAGTAGCGGCGGAACTGCTTCTCCAGTACCCCGTAGGAGTACTTCGCCTTCTGCTTCTCCTGCATCTGCAGCAGGTACTCACTCTGCTTGATGCGGGCGCGGCCATGCTGGCCGGGCGGGAACGGGCGGCGCTCGAAGGCGGCGTCACCGCCGACCAGGTCGACGTTGAGCCGGCGCGAGATGCGGGTCGCGGGTCCGGTGTAGCGAGCCATGTCTGTGCTGTCTCCTCTGCTTCTCTGTCGTCAGTCCGCGCTCAGACCCGGCGGCGCTTGGGCGGACGGCAACCGTTGTGCGGCTGCGGAGTGACATCGGAGATGGTGCCGACCTCGAGGCCGGTCGCCTGCAGCGAACGGATCGCGGTCTCCCGGCCGGAGCCGGGGCCCTTGACGAACACGTCGACCTTCTTGACGCCGTGCTCCTGCGCCTTGCGGGCGGCGTTCTCGGCGGCCATCTGGGCGGCGAACGGGGTCGACTTGCGGGAGCCCTTGAAGCCGACGTGGCCGGCCGAGGCCCAGCTGATCACGTTGCCGGTCGGGTCGGTGATGGAAACGATGGTGTTGTTGAAGGTGCTCTTGATGTGAGCGTGGCCGTGCGCGACGTTCTTCTTCTCTTTGCGACGGACCTTCTTCACGGCGCCGGCGCCGCGAGTCTTGGGAGGCATCTGCTGGGTTACTCCTGTGGTATGCGGAATGAAGTCGAGACGGCCGGCCGGTCAGCCGGCGGCGGTCAGAGCTACTTCTTGGCCTTCTTCTTGCCGGCCATGGTCTTCTTCGGACCCTTGCGGGTACGGGCGTTGGTCTTGGTCCGCTGCCCGTGCACCGGCAGGCCGCGGCGGTGCCGCAGGCCCTGGTAGCAACCGATCTCGATCTTGCGCCGGATGTCGGCGGCGACCTCGCGGCGCAGGTCACCCTCGACGCGGAAGTTGCCGTCGATGTAGTCGCGCAGCTTGATCAGGTCCTCGTCGCTCAGGTCCCGGGCCCGCAGGTCCGGGCTGACCCCGGTCGCGGCCAGGGTTTCCTTCGCGCGGCTCGGCCCAACGCCGTAGATGTAGGTGAGCGCGACCTCCATCCGCTTCTCGCGGGGCAGATCGACGCCGGCAAGACGTGCCATGCGGGGCGTACTCCTTCATTCCTTCGGAGGTCTGGTGCGCATCCATCCGTCGCTGCCCTTCGCCGGCGCCCCGATTCGGGGATACCGGCTGCGACGGCCCCGGCCTCCGACCGGGGGTAACCCCGTCCGGTACCGCTGGACGGGGAGGAATGCGCGTGCTGGGTACTGCTGGTGGTCTTCCGCTAGCCCTGGCTCACGGCGTCCTGCGACGCCTGCCGAGCAGGGCTCAGGGCGCTAGCCCTGCCTTTGCTTGTGGCGCAGGTTCTCGCAGATGACCATGACGCGGCCGTGGCGACGGATGACCTTGCACTTGTCGCAGATCGGCTTGACGCTTGGATTGACCTTCACGGTCCTACTCCTGGTTCACACTGGACTTCGCACCGGGGACCGGCGCGTTCATCGGCTTACTTGTACCGGTAGACGATCCGACCGCGGGTCAGGTCGTACGGCGACAGTTCGACCACTACCCGGTCCTCGGGAAGGATCCGGATGTAGTGCTGCCGCATCTTGCCGCTGATGTGCGCCAGCACCTTGTGCCCGTTGCTGAGCTCCACCCGGAACATGGCATTGGGCAGCGGTTCGACTACCTTGCCTTCGACCTCGATGGCCCCATCCTTCTTGGCCATATCCTCCGCATTTCGATTCATCCACCAGCTACTTCGGCGGCCGCAGCCGGCGAGCACGCGGCGTTCCGCGTGCCAGACGTCTACGTCCGGCGCTACCGATGAGGGCCGGATTCCTTCTCGCGGCCACAGCGAGAACCCGACAGGTCACCACCCGCTCGCGCGGAAGCTTCCAGCAGGAAAGAAGCCGGCGGCATGCGCCAATGGTCAAGTCTATGCGACCGGGCGGGTGGATACCAAAACGCCCGGTTGGCCGCCCGCCGACGACCCGGTCGAGCCCCGGCCTGGGCGCTCGGCCGCCGCCTGAGGCGCTCGGGGAGATCGACCCCACCTCGGGAAGATCGACGCCGGGCGCCGAGTTGGCCCAAATGTGACCGTACCGCTATCTGTTCTGGAATTGGCACCGGTGAGCAGCCGAGGAGACACCGCCGAAGCGCTGCGGTTCACCACCGAGTTGGCTCGACACGTCGAGCAATGGGGCTACCGGCGGATCTGGGTGGCCGAACACCACAACATGCCGGCCATCGCCAGTTCCGCGCCAGCCGTACTGGTGGCCCACCTGGCAGCCGCCACCCGCACCATCCGAGTCGGCTCCGGCGGTGTGATGTTGCCGAACCACGCACCGCTGGTGGTGGCTGAGCAGTTCGGAATCCTGGAGTCCCTGCACCCGGGTCGGATCGACCTCGGCATCGGCCGCGCGCCCGGCACCGACCAGCGAACCGCGTTGGCACTGCGCCGAACCGTGGACGGCCTGTCCGCCGAGGATTTTCCACGCGAGTTGACGGACCTGATCGCGATGCTGGCCGGCGACGAGTCGCGGCTGCGGGCCGTTCCCACCGCTGACGGCCTGCCGCAGATCTGGCTGCTCGGCTCCAGCGGCTACAGCGCCCAACTGGCCGGCATGCTCGGCCTGCCGTTCTGCTTCGCACACCACTTCGCGGCGGTGAACACCGAGCCGGCGCTGGCGCTCTACCGGGCCAACTTCCGACCCTCCCAATGGCTGGACGGCCCGTACTCGATGGTGGCGGTCAACGTGGTGTGCGCCGACACCGACTCACGCGCGGAATACCTGGCCAAGCCTGGCCTGCTGTCATTCTTGCGGTTGCGCGCCGGGCGGCCCATAGCGCTGCCCACTCCCGAAGAGGCGGCCCGTTACAAATTCTCGGCGGAGGAACTGGCATTCGTCGAGCAACGCAAAATTGGACAAGCTCTGGGATCGCCTAAGACTGTTCAGGCACAGCTCACCGAACTGATACGCCGAACTGCACCGGACGAGCTCATGGTCACCCATCAGATCTATGACTTGCCCGACCGGTTGCGTTCCTACGAATTGCTGGCGGGCATGGAGTTGCCGGCCGTGCCGGCCAACCCCGCCGCCTGATAGGTTGCCGGCCACGCTTCGCGACGAGCCCGCGGTCACTTGGTACTTCCGCGCATGGCAAGGCGGTACAGCGCCAACCGATCGGCCTCGTTGGCCGGCGCGAAGAGAAGGCCCGGCGGGCAGTCCAACGCCCGCTCGATGGCCAGCGCGGTACGCAGCGAGCAGCTGGTGCGCCGTCCGGTCACCAAGTGATTGACCGTGGAATGGCTCAGGCCGGCGTTGCGTGCCAATTGGCGTTCGGAGATACCTAACAGATCGATGTAATCGCCTAGCGCCCGCCGACTTCGTAGCTGCATACATCCCCCGTTCGAAAGGTCCCCGGCTCCGGCCGGATCGCATCAAGCTACCGGAAATGTATGACGTCATGTCAGAAATCAGACAATGATCTGTGGATAACTTTCAAAGTTCGCGCAGTTGTCTGCACGTTGGCCTCCGGCACTGTGTATCGAAAGAGAGAAGAAGCCTGATGGCGGTCGGTCATAGGGTTTAATGTCTGCAATATGTCTGCACTCCGTGGTGTGTCCTGCGTGTCGGAGCCGCGCCTTCCGGCCGGTTCCGGTGCGGTTCCACCGCTACCCCGTGGCTGGGCCGCGCCATGAGCGCGCTCTCCGATCTGCTCAACGAGGTGAACGGCGGCAAGCTGAGCGCCCGCAAGCTGGCTCGCGCCGCCCAGGCCGCAGGTTTCAGCCTCAATCACGACACCGCGGCCCGCTACCTGCGCGGTGATCACGGGCGGCCGGACGAAGCCACCCTGCTGGCCCTGTCCAAGGTGCTACGGATACCACTGAGCCGGCTGCGCACCGCCGCCTCGTTGCCGAGCGGTGAGACCGAGCCGTATCGGCCGCCGGCCGAATCCAGCCGGTTGAACCGGCGTCAGCGGCGGGCGATCGACGAGATCATCCGAGCGATGCTGGAGTCCACCACCATCAACCAGCCGGACGAGTTGGCGCCGCGGCGCGGCCGCCGGACCACGTCGAGCACCGGCCGGCCGGCCAAGAGCCTGCCCAGCAAGTCGACCTCGCGGCCGTCCCGGGCCGCCCGGCGGGGCAGCGTGGAACCGCCCCGCAGCTGACCAGCGGGTCGGCGCGACATCCGGCCGGTGGTCGTATCGCCCCTGCACGATTTCACTGCCAAGACCATTCGAAATTTGCATCACCGTCTACATGGTGATGATCCGGGTAGTTGTTCAGAACCCGCTTTTCCGGTCTTGCCAGCCGATAGTGTGCACACTATGTCTGCGTATCGGGCGGTCCCGACAGCGGCGCGGAGATCCGCATGAGCGCGCTGTCGGACCTGCTGGTGAATGCCAATGCCGAGGGGCTGAGCGCGCGTTCGATCGCCCGGCAGGCCCGCGAGGCGGGATACAAGATCAACCACGACACCGCGGCCCGCTATCTGCGCGGTGATCACGGCCGACCGGACGAGGAGACGCTGCTGGCCTTCGCCAGCGTGCTGCCCGTCCGCCTGAACGACCTACGCGCCGCGGCCGAACTGCCGGCCGAGGAGACCGAGCCGTACCGGCCGCCGGCCGAGGCCAGCCGGCTGAGCCGACGGCAGCGGCGCGCCGTCGACGAGATCATCCGCGCGATGCTGGAACCGGCGCCCCAACGGGTGACCGAGTTGGAGGGCCGGCGCGGCAGCGCCCGACCGGCACGTGGCGGGACCGGCGGTCGCCGGAGCCAGGACAAACCCCAGCAGGGGTTACCGCGCGCGGCCCGGCGCGGCGGTGCCGAGCCACCGGCGAAATGAGTTGAGCACCGACCAGCGCCGCAGTTGAGCCGCCCGGACCAGTGAACCCTGCCAGCTGAGCAGCCCGAACCGGCTCCGCCGGCTGAGCAGCCAAACCGGCTCCGCCAGAATGTCAGCAGCCCGGTACATCATGACCGACATGACCGCGCACGCCGGAATCGAGCATCATGGCGAACCCTCCCGCATCGGCCGGTACGACCCATGGCGCGACGTCCGACTGAACTGGCCCGGGGTGCGGGTCGTGATCGAACGGATGACCGGCGACCTGCTCGGCGAGGTTCGGGACGGCGGCGCGGTGATCGCGCTACGTGCCGGCACCAGCGCCGCCCAGCGTCGGTGCACCCTGGCACACGAGATCGTGCACCTGGAACGCGGGCTGCACGATTGCGGCCAATGGGCGTACCGGGAGGAGATCGCGGTGCATCTGACGGCGGCGCGGCGGCTGATCACGGCCGCCGACCTGGTGGCCGCGATCCGCGAGTTGGGTGGCGCGGATGACCGGGGTGCGCTTGCGCACGCCCTTGAGGTGGACACCGAGACGCTCACCATGCGATTGGGAACGCTCGATCGGGACGAACGACGTGCGGTGCGTCGTGCACTGGCCCGCTGCTCACCGTTGTGGTCGGTCGCCTGAGCGTCCTCCGATGCGGCGGCATCGATTTGATCCGATAACGCCTCGGTCAGCCGAAGGCCTCGGGTCCGCCGGTACGCCGAAAGGCCTCGGCCTCGCCGAAAGGCTCGGTCTCCCCGAAAGGCTCGGTCCCGTCGAAGGGCGTTGGTCCACCGGAGGTCCTGGGTCCCGACGGGCGTCGGTCGGCCGAAGGGCGTCGATCATTAGGTGGCGACGCTCGAGGGATCAGCTTCGTGTCTAACAGCAGTTGACAAGCGGCCTCCCAGCCGGCATTCTACGTTTTGTCGATTGTCCGATCAGATGCATGACAATCCGGTCAGGGGTGTCCCCGCTCCTGCCGGCTTCCGCATCGGCCGGCGTCGACCGAGAAGAAAATCCGGCACCTGCGGACGTGCCGGCAACTCCTCGGGGGAGGGTGAGGGCGGCATGGTACGGCGGTCCGGACAACCGCCGCGGAGCGGCTTCGCACGCGCCGCTTCGGCCATGCCGCCCTCGTAACGGCACAGCGAGGTCGGCGACGGACCCGCCCTGCTCACCCCAACCGGCGGCCATCCGAAGACGTCCGGTCGGCTCAGCTGCTCAGGCTCACCGCGAAGTACTGCTGGGCATCGGTCCACCAGTTGTCCAGGCGCAGGCCCGCCTCGGCCAGTTCGGCGGCGATGCCGTCCCGACGGAACTTGGAAGAGATTTCGGTGAGCAACTCCTCACCGCGCTCGAAATGCACGTCGAGGTCGATATCGGCCAACCGCGCCCGCACCTCTCGTTCGGCGTGCAGGCGCATCTCGATCCGCTCCTGCTCGGCGTTCCACACCGCTCGGTGGCTGAAGCTATCCACCGGCAGATTGCCACCGAGTCCGGAGTTCAACACGTGCAGCACGTTCAGGTTGAAGCGCGCGGTGACTCCGGCGGCATCGTCGTAGGCGGGTATCAGCACCTGCCGGGACTTGACCAGGTCGGTGCCGAGCAGCAGCACGTCGTTCTCGCCCAGCGCGGCTCGCGTGGCGGCGAAGAACTGCCGCCGCTGGTCCGGATCCAGGTTGCCGATGGTCGAACCGAGGAACACGATCGCGCTGCGGCCCACCGTGTCCAACTCCCGCAGGTGCCGGGTGAAGTCGGCACGCACCGGACACACCTCCACGCCGGGATAGCGCCGTTGCAGGACCTCGGCTGCCTCGGTCAGGGCGCTGATCGAGACGTCCAGCGTGATGATTCGGCGCAGCGTGCCGGCGCGCTGCCAGGCATCGAGCAGCAGGTGCGTCTTGGACGAGGAACCGGAGCCGAGTTCGACCACCGTCTGCACCGGCGCCGCAGCGGCGATCTCATCGGCGTGGTCGGCGAGGATCTGGCGCTCGGTACGCGTCGGGTAGTACTCCGGCAACTCGGTGATCTGTTCGAATAGTTCGCTGCCCCGCTCGTCGTAGAACCACCTCGGCGGCAGCCACTTCGGCTCCGCGGTCAGTCCCTTGCGGGCATCCTCGGCGAGTTCGTCGGCCGAGGTGGCGGCATCGAGGAACCGGTCGTCAACGGTGATCGACATAGGTGCAGGTCTCCTTCATGGCCAGACTGCGGATCAGCGGGGCTGCAGGTCCGCGGGCTGCGGGTCGGCGGGTCAGCAGGACTGTGGGTCAGCCGGTCAATGGTTCGATGCGGATACCGGCACGGTCGGCCCGCACCAGCCGGCCGTCCGGCACCGGCTGCCAGGCCGGGTCGTCGTCCAGCGGTTCGCTGGCGATCAACGTCGGTTCCCGCCGAACCGAGAGGGCGTGCGTGACGGTGGTGGCGTAGGCCCGCTGACCGTCGGTGAGCAGCAGGTTCAGCCGGGAGCCGGGGGCCGCGGCCAGCACCTCGCGGGCCAACCCGGCGAGCACCGCACCAGGATCGGCACCCTCGACCAGCCGATGCCGCAGCACCGCCCACAACAGCGCGGCATCGGTCGGCGCGTCCATGATCAGCAGCGCCGCCGTGGGCAGCGTGCCGGCCAGGTCGGTGACGGTGTCGGGCCAACCGTCGATCCGGCCGTTGAGGCTGAACAGCCAGTGGCCGTCGGTGAACGGTGCGGCGGCGGTCTCGGTGATCGGCATTCCGACGGTGGCATTGCGGACCGCGGCGAGCACGGTGACCGCGCTGGTGGTCGCGACGATCTCGCCGAACGCGGTGTCCTGCCAGATGGGGCCGGCCCGGCGGTAGCGGACCGCCGGGCCGGCCGGCTCGGCATACCAGCCGGCGCCGAACCCATCGGCGTTGACCTTGCCCCCGCCGCGCATGTCACACGGCGCGAAGGACTGCCGCACCAGTGAGTGCGGTGGGTCGAACAGCAATGTGCGCAACAGGATCGGCTCGGTGCCGAGGTAGCAGAGGTGCCGGCACATCTAGCTGACACCCTCCGACGCCGTCGCCGAGCGGGCGGTTCGGAAGCCGGCGAAGATCTGACGCCGGATCGGGAAGTCCCAGTTGCGGAAACTCGCCCGGCAGGCCGCCCGGTCGGTGCCGAACGAACCACCCCGCAACACGTGGTACTCGGAGCCGAAGAAGACCTGGGAGTACTCCGGATACGGAAACACCTCGAAGCCCGGGTACGGGGCGAAGGTCGAACTCGTCCACTCCCAGACGTCGCCGATCAGCTGATGCACGCCGAGCGGTGAGGCGCCGGCCGGGTAGCTGCCCACCTTGGCCGGGCCGAGATGGCGCTGGCCGAGGTTGGCCAGTTCCGGCGTCGGGTCGCCGTCCCCCCAGGGATAGCGGCGGGACCGGCCGGTGACCGGATCCCACCGGGCCGCCTTCTCCCACTCCGCCTCGGTGGGCAGCCGGCGGCCGGCCCAGGCCGCGTACGCCACCGCCTCATGCAGGCAGACGTGCAGCACCGGCTCGTCCGGCTCCACCGGCACCAGGCTGCCGAAGCTGCGCCGCCACCATGAGCCGTCGGCGTCCCGGGTCCAGAACAGCGGCGCGCTGAGTTCGGCGCGCTGCCGGTAGGCCCAGCCGGCAGGCGTCCACCAGCGCTGCTCGGTGTAGCCGCCGTCGGCCAGAAAGGCGAGGTAGTCGGCGTTGCTCACCGGGACGGTGTCCAGCCAGAACGCCGGCACGTTCACGCGATGCGCCGGCCGCTCGTTGTCCAGCGCCCAGGCCTCGCTGGAGGTGCCCATGGTGAACTCGCCGCCCGGGATGAACACCTCAGGTGGCAGCCCGGTCGAACGCGGTCCGGACGGAGCCGGTGCACGCAACGGCGGACCGGATCGGCGCAGCTGGTGGGTGGCCAACATGGTCTCGTCGTGCTGCTGCTCGTGCTGCACGACCATGCCGTAGACGAAGCCGTCGCGGGTCAACCGGCGCCCGGCCAGCGGGGTGCCGCTGAGCACGTCCAACACCGCGTCGCGCACCTGCCGGACGTAGCCGCGGGCCTGCTCCGGGGACAGCAGCGGCAGGGCCGGCCGGTCGGCCCGCGGGTTGGCGAATGCGTCATAGATCTGGTCGATGTCGGTCCGCACCCCGGCTCGGCCGCCGACGTCGCGCAGCAGCCAGATCTCCTCCTGGTTGCCGATGTGCGCGTGGTCCCAGACCAGCGGCGACATCAGCGGCGAGTGTTGCCTGGTCAGCTCCGCCTCGTCCACCGCCGAGGTCAGCCATCGGGTCCGGTCCCGGGCTCGGGTCAACTCGGTCGCGATGTGCTCGCGCAGCGCCTCGTCGCCGAGCGCGGCCGGATCCACCCGGTCGTCGAAGGTGGTCATGGCGCTTCGCCTCCCTCGCCGGCAGCCGGTGCCGGTTCGATTCCGGAATCCGCCGCCGGACCGATGCCTTGCCGAAGCCGGCGGGCCAGCAGGGTGCCGACCAGTGCATCGGTGGCCGGGTCAAGCCTGAGCGCGCCGACCGCCCGGATACCGAGTTCGCCGACCTCCCGAGCAGCCTGCGCGAGCACCGGATCCGCCAGGCCGGCCAAGGTCGCCTGTTGCCAGCGATCGGCCGCCGGTTGGCAGGCCTCCTGGACCTGCGACAGCGCCGACGCGTCGTCGAACAGCGCTGCCAGCAATGCCAGGGGCGCCACCCACTCCCCCGCCGGTTGGGCGTCCAGATAGCGCAGTTCCAGGTAGCCCTGCGGCCGTACCGGCGGAAACAGCATGGACAGGTGCAGATCGATGTCAGCGGTGTCCAGCGGCTCGCCGGCCGCGAGCCAGTCCCGCAGGCTGGTCGGCTGGTCAATCAGCCAACTGCCGGCCGTGCGCTGCCTGGCCAACACCGGCGTATCCAGCGCCCGCCGTACGTAATCGGCGGGATCGAGGGAGTCCGGCGGCCCGGTACGCGGTGGATCGAGCGCCCACCAGGCGGCCATCCGCGCCGAGGCCTGGTCGAGCCCCGGCGAGTTGGCGAAGGCCGCCAGTAGCACCGGCCCGAGCAGGTGGGCGGCTCGCCACCGCTCGGCGGCCTGCTCCGGGCGACCCGCATCGAGACAGATCTGGGTGGCCGCGGTCGCGCACATCATCACGGCACCGGCCGGCGAGATTCGGGCGAAGCTTGCCGCCATCGCGTCATAGCGCGGGGTGTGCAACAGCCGCTGCGGTGGCCGGTCCAGGTCGGCAGCCCGGTCGGACAGGGCGTAACCGCAGCGGCTCACCAGGTCGGTGAGGCAGTCGACGTCGCGGCGCATCGCGCCGATCAACCGAGCGCAGGAGGTGGCCGGCGCCGAGGAGATCTCGACTTGGCCGCCAGGCTCGATCGTGACCAGCCCGCCGGCCGGCAACGGCTCGGCGGGGCTGTCGGGGTTCAGGGTGCGCGGCGCATGTGGTCCTAGCGCCGTCAGCAGGGTTGAGAGGTCGGGGCGGCGAAGCGGATCGGTGGGATCGGTGAGTAGCCATTCCAACTCGATGCCGATCCGGCGCGGTGGGCCGTGCTTGAAACAGACGCTGGCGATGTAGGCGCCTGCTTCGGCCACCGTCCGGACCGGACTCGCCGAGCTGACCTCGGCCACCAGGTGGCTCATGTCGGCAGTCCTTTCGGTCAGGCTGACAGCTGATCGGCGCTGCCTAGCGGCTCTCCGCTGAACAACGCCCGGCCCGGCCGCTTCGATGCTCAACCCGCGACCGGACCGAATCGAACCTATAGCGTGGCGCCGACAACAGCCAAAGGAGGCCTGTCGATCGAGGCGCTGGAGGAACGATCGGCATCGATCTGCCGGCCGGTCAGCTTGAATAAATCGGAACGAACCACCCCAACCGCCGCCAGTCTCCGGCGGACCTAGGTGACCAGCCCGAGACGAGCTCGCGCTCAGTCGGCGAGCGAGCTGATCTTCACGCCGCGGGCCGACAGTTCTTCCCGGCCACCGTCCTCGGCGGTCAGCACCCACAGCCCGTCCTCGAGCAGCGCCATGGTGTGCTCCCAGTGCACCGCCGGCGAGCGATCCACGGTGGCGACCGTCCAGGCATCGTCCAGCAGCATGGTCTGCGCCGAGCCGAGGGTGATCATTGGCTCGATGGCCAGCGTCATGCCGGGCACCAGCTTGGGTCCGTCGCCCGGCCGGCCGTAGTTCAGTATGTGTGGCTCCATGTGCATCTGCCGGCCGATGCCGTGGCCGCCGTAGTGGGTGACGATGCCGTACCGTCCGGCCGATTCCACCGAGGTCTGCACCGCGTGCGAGATGTCGGTGAGCCGGCCGCCGACCTGGGCTGCGGCGATGCCGTCCCACAGCGAGTTCCGGCAGGCCTCGGACAGCGCGTGCAGTTCCGGACGCACCGAGCCGACCGCCACAGTGATCGCCGCGTCGCCGTGCCAACCCTCGATGATCGCCCCGAAGTCCAGCGATATCAGGTCACCGTCGGCCAGCACGTCCTCCGCGCTCGGGATGCCGTGCACCACCTTGTTGTTGCGTGACGAGCAGATCACGCCCGGAAACGGCGGGTCGCTGTAGCCCAGGAAGGAGGAGGAGGCGCCGTGCTCGGCCAGTACGTCGCGGGCGATCCGGTCCAGGTCCAGCGTCGAGACGCCCGGCCGGGCCGCGGCGGCCATCTCGGCGAGGCCCCGGGCCACCACCAGGCCGGCCTTGCGCATCAACCGGATTTGCTCCGGCGACTGCAGTTCGATCTTGCGACGGCGACGCACGGCTCAGGTGTTGGCAGCGGCGGTCAGGGCCGTGATGGCCCGTTCGGTGACGTCCTCGACCGCGCCGACCGCATCTACCACCACCAGCTGGCCGCGCCGGTCATAGAAGTGGATCAGCGGGGAGGTCTGCTCGGCGTAGACGTCCAGCCGGTGCCGAACCGTCTCGGCGAGGTCGTCGTCGCGCTGGAACAGCTCGCCCCCGCACCGGTCACAACGGCCCTCGACCTTGGTCGGGTCGTACTCGACGTGCCAGATATGCCCGCATTTGCGGCAGGTTCGCCGGCCGGACAGCCGCCGCACCACCTCGTCGTTGTCGACCAGCAGTTCCAGCACCACGTCCAGCGAGGTGCCGAGCTCGTTGAGTGCGCCGTCCAGCTCGTAGGCCTGGGCCACGTTGCGCGGGAAACCGTCCAGCAGGAAGCCACCGGCGGCGTCGGGCTCCCCTAGCCGATCGCGCACCATAGCCACGGTCACCTCGTCGGGCACCAGGTCACCGGCGTCCATGTACTTCTTGGCCATGATGCCGAGCTTGGTGCCGCCGGCCACGTTGGCCCGGAAGATGTCGCCGGTCGAGATCTTCGGCACCGAGAACCGCTCGGCGATGAACTCAGCCTGCGTACCCTTGCCCGCGCCCGGCGGGCCGACCAGGACGAGGCGCACTACCCGGCCCTCGCCGTTCTGCAGCTGCTTGCCATCAACGCAGGAACCCTTCGTAGTTGCGCTGCATCAGCTGGCTCTCGATCTGCTTGACCGTGTCGAGCGCCACACCGACCATGATCAGCACAGCGGTACCGCCGAACGGGAAGTTCTGGTTGTTGCCCTGGGTGATCGAGAAGAAGAAGTTCGGCAGTACCGCGATGATGCCGAGGTAGAGCGCACCTGGCAACGTGATGCGCGACAGCACGTACTGCAGGTACTCCGCGGTCGGCCGGCCGGGCCGGATGCCGGGGATGAAGCCGCCGTACTTCTTCATGTCGTCGGCCCGCTCCTCCGGGTTGAAGGTGATGCCGACGTAGAAGTAGGTGAAGAACAGGATCAGCAGGAAGTAGGTGGCGATGTGCACCCAGTCCTGCTGGTTGATCAGGTGGTTGGTCACCCACAGCTGCAGGCCCGAGGTGCTGTTGCCGTTCAGCTGGGAGATGAGCTGCGGGATGTAGAGCAGCGAGGAGGCGAAGATGACCGGGATGACACCGGCCATGTTGACCTTCAACGGCAGGTAGGTCGAGGTCCCGCCGTACACCCGCCTGCCGACCATCCGCTTGGCGTACTGCACCGGGATCCGGCGCTGGGCCTGCTCGACGAACACCACGGCGGCGATGATCGCGAGTCCCAGCAGCAGGATCAGGGTGAAGGCGAAGCCACCGGCGCTCTGCAGGATGGTGTTGCCCTCGTTCGGGATCCGGGCGGCGATCGAGGTGAACATCAGGATCGACATGCCGTTGCCGACGCCACGGTCGGTGATCAGCTCACCGAGCCACATCACCACACCGGTGCCGGCGGTCATGATGATCACCATGGTGGACAGCTGGAAGATGCCGGTCTTGTAGAGCGGGTGGCAGTCGGTGGCGCCCGGGAACAGCTGGCCGGATCGGGCCAGCGCGATGAAGCCGGCCGACTGCAGGATGGCCAGGCCGATGGTCAGGTACCGGCTGTACTGGGTCAGCTTCTGCTGGCCGGCCTGGCCTTCCTTCTTCAGGGTCTCGAACCGCGGGATGACCACGACCAGCAACTGCACGATGATGCTGGCGGTGATGTAGGGCATGATGCCCAGCGCGAACACCGACAGCTTCAGCAGCGCCCCGCCGGAGAACAGGTTGATCAGGGCATAGGTGCTCTGGCTGTTACCGCCGGCGGACTTGATGCACGCGTTGATCGCCTGGCTGTTGGTGTTCGGGGTGGGAAGCGAGGCACCCAGCCGATAAAGCGCGATCATGGCAAGGGTGAAGACCAGTTTCCGGCGCAGGTCGGGCGTCCGGAATGCGGACGCGAACGCGGTGAGCACACATCCTCCTGCGAGAACCTTGATCGTCCGCCCACCCCGCCGGGGAGCGGCGTTGTGCGGCGTTTGCCTGGTTACCGGCGCGGCGGTTTCCCCGCAGCGGCGGCACACCTCTCTTTTGCTGCGAGCCTAACAGCCGGTGTCATACCGTGCCGCAGCGCAAGCGAACAGTAATAATATGCAGCCGGGCCGGACGCCTGGTTCGCAGAACGTCCGGCCCGAGCGTTGTCACTCAGCGTTACAACGTGGTGGTGCTACCGCCGGCGGCGGTGATCTTCTCCGCCGCGCTGGCCGAGAAGGCATGCGCGGTGATGTCGAGCTTCACGCCGCCGAGTTCGCCGTTGCCGAGCACCTTGACCGGTGCGCCCTCGCGCACCGCACCGGCCGCGGCCAGCGAGTCCGGTGAGATGGTGCCGCCCTCGGGGAACAGCTCGGCCAGCCGGCTCAGGTTGACCACCTGGTACTCGGTCCGGAAACGGTTGCGGAAGCCCTTCAGCTTAGGTAGCCGCATGTGGATCGGCATCTGGCCGCCCTCGAAACCGGGCGAGACCTGGTACCGAGCCTTGCTGCCCTTGGTGCCACGTCCGGCCGTCTTGCCCTTGGAGCCCTCACCGCGACCGACCCGGGTCTTCGCGGTCCTGGACCCGGGTGCCGGCTTCAGGTGGTGAACCTTCAACGGTCCTGCTGCCATCGTTATTCGACCTCCTCGACCGCGACCAGGTGGGTCACGGTCTGGACCATGCCGCGGATCTCGGGCCGGTCCTCCTTGACTACGACATCACGCACTCGCTTCAGACCCAAGGACCGCAGCGTCTGGCGCTGGTTGTCCTTCGAGCCGATCTCCGAACGCGTCTGGGTGATCTTCAGCCTCGCCATCGTTCCAGCCCTCCGCTCAGACGCCCTGGCCGGCGCGGGCACGCAGCAGGCCGGCCGGAGCGACGTCCTCCAGCGGCAGGCCACGGCGCGCCGCGACCTCCTCAGGCCGGATCAGCTGCTTCAGCGCCGCCTCCGTCGCGTGCACGATGTTGATCGGGTTGTCCGAGCCGAGTGACTTCGAGAGCACGTCGTGGATGCCGGCGCACTCGAGCACCGCGCGCACCGGACCACCGGCGATCACGCCGGTACCCGGACTGGCCGGCTTGAGCAGCACGACGCCCGCGGCCTTCTCACCCTGCACCGGATGCGGGATGGTCTGGGCGATCCGGGGCACTCGGAAGAAGTTCTTCTTGGCCTCCTCAACGCCCTTGGCGATGGCGGCCGGAACCTCCTTGGCCTTGCCGTAGCCGACGCCCACGGTGCCCTCGCCGTCGCCCACCACGACCAGCGCGGTGAAGCTGAACCGGCGACCACCCTTGACCACCTTGGCGACCCGGTTGATGGTCACCACCCGCTCGAGCAGCGCGCTCTTCTCCGGCGCGCCCCGGCCGTCCCGGCGGTCACGGCCACCGCGCTCGTTGCCGCCGCGGTCGGAGCCGCCGCTGCGGCCGCGCTGCGTTCCCTGGGATGCGGAAGCCATCAGGCGTCTACCTCACTGTTGTTGTCGATGCTCACTAGAACTCCAGCCCGGCTTCCCGAGCGGCGTCGGCGAAGGCGGCGATCCGGCCGGTGTAGTTGTTGCCACCGCGGTCGAACACCACCCGCTGCACTCCGGCGGCCTTGGCCGACTCGGCCAGCGCCGCACCGAGCTGACGGGCCCGGGCGGTCTTGTCGCCCTCGGTCAGCTTGTAGGTCGAGGCCGAGGCCAGCGTGACGCCCTTGCTGTCGTCGACCACCTGGACGAACAGGTGGCGGGCCGAGCGGGTGACCACGAGCCGGGGCCGGGTCGCGGTGCCGGCGACCTTCTTGCGCAGCCGGAAGTGCCGACGCGACTTGGCGGTGCGCCGGCTGGCCGAGATACCGGCCGAGCGGCGGGCGCGCTTAGCGATCGAAGAAGCGGACATGCCTACTTACCTGTCTTTCCGGCCTTGCGGCGGATGACCTCACCCTGGTACCGCACGCCCTTGCCCTTGTACGGGTCCGGCTTGCGCAGCTTGCGGATGTTGGCTGCCACCTCGCCGACCTTCTGCTTGTCGATGCCCTCGACCGCGAACCGGGTGGGGGTCTCCACCCGGAAGGAGATGCCGTCCGGCGCCGGCACCACGACGGGGTGCGAGTAACCGAGGGCGAACTCCAGGTCGCCGCCTCGAGCGGTCACCCGGTAACCGGTGCCGACGATCTCCATGGTCTTGGTGTAACCGGCGGTCACGCCGGTCACCATGTTCGCGATCAGGGTCCGGGACAGGCCGTGCAGCGACTTCGACTCGCGCTCGTCGTCCGGCCGGGCCACGGTCAGCGTGCCGTCCTCGGCAGACACCGTGATCGGCTCGGCGACGGTGTGGCTCAGGCTGCCCTTCGGGCCCTTGACCGTGACCAGCTGGCCGTCGATGGCCACGTCCACGCCGCTCGGCACCGGGATGGGAAGCTTTCCAATACGAGACATCAGATTTCCCCTACCAGACGTAGGCGAGGACTTCCCCACCCACTCCACGCTTGGCGGCCTGCCGATCGGTCAGCAGACCGGACGAGGACGAGATGATTGCGATGCCCAGGCCACCGAGCACCCGGGGCAGCGACGTCGACTTGGCGTACACCCGCAGGCCGGGCTTGGAGACGCGCCGGACGCCGGCGATGCTGCGCTCCCGGTTCGGGCCGTACTTCAGGTTCAGGGTGAGCACCTTGCCGGGCAGGTCACCCTCGGCCTCGGCCACCGAGAAGCTGGCGATGTAACCCTGCTGCTGCAGAATCTCGGCGATGTGCGCCTTGAGCTTGCTGTGCGGCATGGACACCGTCTCGTGGAACGCGGAGTTCGCGTTGCGCAGTCGGGTCAACATGTCCGCGATCGGGTCTGTCATTGTCATGGACGACGTACTACCTCTCTCGAGCGGTTCCCGTACCGGAGCACACCGGTGATGGGCCTACCTCGAAGCAATGGACAACCAGACAAGTCTGCCTGATCGCTTACCTCTAACCAAATTCACCAAGAAGACTTGGTCACGCCCGGCAGCTCGCCGGCGTGGGCCATCTCACGCAGGCAGATCCGGCACAGGCCGAACTTCTTGTACACCGAGTGCGACCGGCCGCAGCGCTGGCAGCGGGTGTAGCCGCGCACGGCGAACTTCGGCTTGGCGGCCGCCTTGTTCTTCAGCGCAGTCTTAGCCATGGCTCTAGTTCTCCTTGAACGGAAAGCCCAGCGCGCGCAGCAGCGCCCGGCCTTCGTCATCGGTCTTGGCGGTGGTCACCACGGTGATGTCCATGCCGCGCGGACGGTCGATGGTGTCGGGGTCGATCTCGTGAAACATGGACTGCTCGGTGAGGCCGAAGGTGTAGTTGCCGGCGCCATCGAACTGCTTGGGCGACAGCCCCCGGAAGTCACGGATGCGAGGCAGCGCCAGCGACAGCAACCGGTCCAGGAACTCCCACATCCGGTCACCGCGCAGGGTCACCTTGGCGCCGATCGGCATTCCCTCGCGCAGCTTGAACTGGGCGATGGACAGCCGGGCCTTCTGCACCAGCGGCTTCTGGCCGGTGATCAGGGTCAGGTCGCGGACCGCCCCGTCCATCAGCTTGGCGTCGCGGGCCGCCTGGCCGACGCCCATGTTGACCACGATCTTGACCACGCCGGGCACCTGCATCGGGTTGGCGTAGTTGAACTCGCCCTGCAGCGTCGGGATGATCTCCTCGCGATAGCGGGTCTTCAGCCGCGGGGTGGGTACTTCGGTTGCCGAAGTCATGACTTACAGGTCCTTTCCCGAGCGACGCGACACGCGAACGTTGCGGCCGGTCTCCTCGTCGCGCCGGTAGCCGACGCGTGTGGCGGAGTCGCCGTCGACGACCATCACGTTGCTGACGTCGATCTTGGCTTCCTGGGTGACGATGCCGCCGGTCTTGGCGCCGCGGGCGTTTGCCGACACCGGAGTGTGCTTGGTGATCCGGTTGATCCCCTCGACGATCACCTTGTTCTCCCGGGGGTAGGCCGCGAGCACCTTGCCCTTGCGGCCGCGGTCCTTACCGGCGATGACGACGACCTCGTCGCCCTTCTTGATACGCATGCCTACTTCACCTCGCTCTTCGCACGAGCGCTCATCGCCCGATGCGCTCCGGTCCTCACTGCGTTGCGATCCTCACGCATCTAGAGCACCTCCGGCGCCAGCGAGATGATCTTCATGAACCGCTTGTCGCGCAGCTCCCGCCCGACCGGGCCGAAGATGCGGGTGCCGCGCGGCTCGCCGTCCTGACGGATCAGCACGGCGGCGTTCTCGTCGAACTTGATGTAGGAGCCGTCGGGGCGCCGCCGCTCCTTCACCGTCCGCACGATCACGGCCTTGACCACGTCGCCCTTCTTCACACCGGCGCCCGGCAGCGCGTCCTTCACCGTCGCGACGATGATGTCGCCGATGCCGGCATAGCGACGCCCCGAGCCGCCCAACACCCGGATGCACAGGATTTCCTTGGCCCCGGTGTTGTCGGCGACCCGAAGTCGCGACTCCTGCTGAATCACAGCCCTACTCCATATCCGTCTTGGCTAACCGAGCCAGGGCCGCAAGTTGCCGTACCTGACTCTTACTATGCCTGCGAGCCGCTCCGGCGCGTCCCGCACTCTTGCCAGCGAGGTGTTACTTCGCCTTCTCGATGACCTGGACCACGCGCCAGCGCTTGGTCGCCGACAGCGGCCGGGTCTCCATCAGCAGCACCCGGTCGCCGACGCCGGCCGTGTTGGCCTCGTCATGCGCCTTCAGCTTGCTGGTGCGCCGGATGACCTTGCCGTAGAGCGGGTGCTTGACCCGGTCCTCGACGGCCACCACGACGGTCTTGTCCATCTTGTCGCTGACCACCAGGCCCTCGCGTACCTTGCGGTGCCCGGACCGCGCGGCGGCGGTGGCGTCGGTGGTTGCTGCGTCCGAGCTCATGCGGCCCCTCCTTCAGGTGCGACCGACAGGCCGAGCTCACGCTCGCGCAGGATCGTGTAGATCCGGGCGATGTCGTGGCGCACGACCCGCAGCCGCCGGTTGTTGTCCAGCTGTCCGGTGGCCATCTGGAAGCGCAGGTTGAACAGCTCCTCCTTGGACTCCCGCAGCCGGTTGCGCAGCTCGTCGTCGTGCAGCTCGCGCAGTTCGTGGGAAACGGCGGCCATCAGAACTCCTCCCGCTTCACGATGCGGCACTTCATCGGCAGCTTGTGGATGGCCCGGGTCAGCGCCTCGCGGGCGACCCGCTCGTCCGGGTAGGCCAGCTCGAACAGCACCCGGCCCGGCTTGACGTTGGCAATCCACCACTCCGGCGAGCCCTTGCCCGAACCCATCCGGGTCTCGGCCGGCTTCTTGGTCAGCGGACGGTCCGGGTAGATGTTGATCCAGACCTTGCCACCACGGCGGATGTGCCGGTTGATGGCGATACGCGCCGACTCGATCTGCCGGTTGGTGATGTAGGCCGGCTCCAGGGCCTGGACCCCGTACTCGCCGAAGCTGACTCGCGTGCCGCCCTTGGCAGCCCCGGAGCGGTCCGGGTGGTGTTGCTTGCGGTGCTTAACCCGCCGTGGGATCAACATGAATCAGCCCTCGGTGTTCTCTGCGGTCGGTTCGGTGATCGCCGCGGTGGCATCCGCGGCGGTGGCCTCTACGATCGCGGTGTCGATGATCGGTGCGTCCGCCGGACTCTCGGCGACCGGTGAGACGCCGGTCGCGGTCGACTCGGGTGCGACCCGGGAATCCCCGGTGCCGCGCGAGTCCGCGCTCACCCCGGTACCGGTGGTGCCCTGCGAGCCGGACCGACGCGGCCGGGCCGGCCGGTCGCGACGCTGCCGCAGCGCCTCGGCGGCCACTGCGGCCTCCCGCTCGCTGCGCGAGCCGGTGGGCACCTCGCCCTTGTAGATCCAGACCTTCACGCCGATCCGGCCGAAGGTGGTGCGGGCCTCGTAGAAGCCGTAGTCGATGTTGGCGCGTAGCGTGTGCAGCGGCACCCGGCCTTCCCGGTAGAACTCCGAGCGGCTCATCTCCGCGCCACCCAGCCGGCCGGAGCACTGCACCCGGATGCCACGCACGCCCGGGCTCTTCAGCGTCGACTGCATGCTCTTGCGCATCGCCCGGCGGAAGCTGACCCGGTTGGACAGCTGCTCGGCCACGCCCTGGGCCACCAGCTGGGCGTCGGACTCCGGCGACTTGACCTCGAGGATGTTCAGCTGCACCTGCTTGCCGGTGAGCTTCTCCAACTCACCCCGGATCCGGTCGGCCTCGGCACCCCGCCGGCCGATCACGATGCCCGGCCGGGCGGTGTGGATGTCGACGCGGACCCGATCCCGGGTGCGCTCGATCTCCACCTTGGCGATGCCGGCGCGCTCCATGCCCTTGGACATCAGGCGGCGGATGGCGACGTCTTCCTTGACGTACTCGGCGTAGTTCTTGTCCGCGAACCAGCGGCTCTTCCAGTCGGTGGTGATGCCGAGCCGGAACCCGTTCGGGTTTACCTTCTGGCCCATTACTTGTTCCCCTTCTTACCGGTCGCACGGGGCGCACGCTCGACGCTCTCGACCTCGATGGTGATGTGGCTGGTGCGCTTGTTGATCCGGAAGGCCCGGCCCTGCGCACGCGGCTGGAACCGCTTCAGCGTCGGGCCCTCGTCCACGTACGCGCGGCTGACGACCAGCGTCGCCGGGTCGAGGTTGAAGTTGTTCTCGGCGTTGGCGATCGCGGAGGCGAGCACCTTCGCCACCGGCTCGGACGCCGCTTGCGGGGCGAACCTGAGCACCGCGAGCGCGTCGGATGCCGGCTTGTTGCGAATCAGGTCGATGACGCGACGTGCCTTCATCGGCGTGACGTTGACCCGCGACGCGCGCGCGAAGGCGGTCCGCACGTCGGCGTCGGGTTCGGTGGCTGCCATCTGCGATATCCCTTGACTCTGCTCGAAGTTGCTCTCGACTACCGGCGGGACCGGCGGTCGTCCTTGATGTGACCCTTGAAGGTCCGGGTCGGCGCGAACTCGCCGAGCTTGTGCCCGACCATGCCTTCGGTGATGAAGACCGGCACGTGCTTGCGCCCGTCATGCACCGCGATCGTGTGCCCGAGCATGTCGGGGATGATCGTGGAGCGCCGCGACCAGGTCTTGATCACGTTCTTGGTGTTCTTGTCGTTCTGCGAGTCCACCTTCTTGAGCAGGTGGTCGTCGACGAACGGACCCTTCTTGAGGCTGCGAGGCATGTCCTAATCCCTTAACGCTTCTTGTTGGTCCGGCGACGGCGCACGATCAGCGAGTCGCTCGCCTTACGGCTACGGGTACGGCCCTCCGGCTTGCCGGCGGGGTTCACCGGGTGGCGGCCACCCGAGGTCTTACCCTCACCACCGCCGTGCGGGTGGTCGACCGGGTTCATCGCCACACCTCGGACGGTCGGCCGCTTGCCCTTCCAGCGCATCCGGCCGGCCTTGCCCCAGTTGATGTTGGACTGCTCGGCGTTGCCCACCTCGCCGACCGTGGCGCGGCAGCGCACGTCGACGTTGCGGATCTCACCCGAGGGCATCCGCAGCTGGGCGAACGGGCCTTCCTTGGCGACCAGCTGCACGCTGGCGCCGGCCGAGCGGGCGATCTTGGCTCCGCCACCGGGCCGCAGCTCGATCGCGTGCACCGTGGTGCCGACCGGGATGTTGCGCAGCGGCAGCGCGTTGCCCGGCTTGATGTCCGCGCCCGGGCCGTTCTCCACCTGGTCACCCTGGTTGAGGTTGCGCGGCGCCAGGATGTAGCGCTTCTCGCCGTCGGCGTAGTGCAGCAGCGCGATCCGGGCGGTCCGGTTCGGGTCGTACTCGATGTGCGCGACCTTGGCCGGCACGCCGTCCTTGTCGTTGCGCCGGAAGTCGATCACCCGGTACGCCCGCTTGTGGCCGCCGCCCTGGTGCCGGGTGGTGATCCGGCCGCTGTTGTTCCGGCCGCCCTTGTTGTGCAGCGGACGCACCAGCGACTTCTCCGGCGTGGTCCGGGTGACCTCGACGAAGTCGGCCACCGAGGAGCCGCGCCGGCCCGGCGTGGTCGGCTTGTACTTACGGATACCCATGAGTTTTCCCTTGCCCCTTAAGCCGCCGGCCCGCCGAAGACCTCGATCCGGTCACCCTCGCGAAGGGTGACCACGGCCCGCTTGATGCTCTTGCGGGTGCCGTACCCGGCTCGGGTGCGCTTGCGCTTGCCCTGCCGGTTGAGGGTGTTCACATCGGTGACCTTGACGTTGAAGATCTTCTCGACAGCGATCTTGATCTGGGTCTTGTTCGCATCCGGGTGGACGTCGAAGGTGTACTTGTTCTCGTCCAGCAGCCCGTAGCTCTTCTCCGAGATGACCGGAGCGAGCAGCACGTCGCGGTGATCGTCAAACATCAGCTCTCGCCTTCCTCAGCGGCCGTGCTCTGCTCGGCCTCGACACCCTCAGCCTCGGCGGAGGTGGCGACACCCTTGACCGACTTGCCCGTCGGCGGACCGGCCAGGAAGGCGGACAGTGCGCCCTCGGTGAAGATCACGTCGTCGGAGACCAGCACGTCGTAGGTGTTGAGCTGTCCCGGTTCCAGCAGGTGCACCACTGGGTTGTTACGCAGGCTCTTCCAGGTCAGCTCGTCCGAGCGCTCGACCACCACCAGCAGGTTGCGGTTCTCACTCACCGAGGCCAGCGCCTCGGTGGCCGCCCGGGTCGAGGGCGCGTCGCCGTCGACCAGCGCGGAGACCACGTGTACCCGCCCGTAGCGAGCCCGGTCGGACAGCGCGCCGCGCAGCGCGGCCGCCTTCATCTTCTTTGGGGTGCGCTGGTCGTACTTGCGCGGCTGCGGGCCATGCACCACGCCACCACCGGCGAACTGCGGCGCCCGGGTCGAACCCTGCCGGGCCCGGCCGGTGCCCTTCTGCCGGTACGGCTTCTTGCCACCACCACGGACCTGGCCACGGGACTTGGTGGCCGCGGTGCCCTGCCGGGCGGCGGCGAGCTGGGCCACCACGACCTGGTGGATCAGCGCGACGTTGGTCGGCGCGTCGAAGATCTCCGACGGCAGTTCGATCGACCGCTTGGCGGCATCGGACGCGGTCGGGTTGAGGACGTCAACGGTTACGGTCATGGTGATCAGGCCTCCTGCGCCTTGGCCTTGGCGGCCGAGCGCACCAGCACCAGGCCACCCTTGGGTCCGGGCACCGCACCCTCGATCAACAGCAGGCCACGCTCGGCGTCGACCTTGACCACCCGCAGGCTCTGCGTGGTCTGCCGGTCGGCACCCATCCGCCCAGCCATCCGCAGGCCCTTGAAGACCCGGGCCGGCGTCGAGCAGCCGCCGATCGAACCCGGCTTGCGGTGGTTGCGGTGCGAGCCGTGCGAGGACGAGACGCCGGCGAAGCCGTGCCGCTTCATCACGCCGGCGGTGCCCTTGCCCTTGGTGGTGCCGGTGACATCGACGACGGCGCCGTCGGCGAAGACGTCGAGCGCGGTGATCTCAGCGCCGATCTCGTAGCCGTCGACGGAGTCGGTACGCAGCTCGATCAGGTGCCGGCGCGGGGTCACACCGGCCTTGGCGAAGTGGCCGGCCACCGGCTTGGTCACCTTGCGCGGGTCGATCTGACCGTAGGCGAGCTGAACAGCGGTGTAGCCGTCCTTCTCCTGGGTACGAATCTGGGTGACCACGCACGGCCCGGCCTTGACCACCGTCACCGGGATCACCCGGTTGTTGGCGTCGAAGACCTGGGTCATGCCGAGCTTTTCGCCCAGAATCCCCTTCAAGTTCTTAGACATCGGTTCTCTCGCGGTTTCGTGTGAGCGGTCGGCTACTGGATGTTCACGTCGACGCTGGCGGGCAGGTCGATGCGCATCAGCGCGTCCACCGTCTTCGGCGTCGGGTCCAGGATGTCGATGAGTCGCTTGTGGGTGCGCATCTCGAAGTGCTCGCGGCTGTCCTTGTACTTGTGCGGCGAGCGGATGACGCAGTACACGTTCTTCTCCGTGGGCAGCGGCACCGGGCCGACAACGCGCGCGCCGGTACGCGTCACGGTCTCGACGATCTTGCGCGCGCTGGCGTCAATGGCCTCGTGGTCGTAGGCCTTGAGCCGAATGCGGATCTTTTGTCCAGCCATGGTGGCTCGTTCGTCCTCACTGTTGATCGATGCTGCGTACTGCTTCGGGTTCGAGCTCGCGGACCGCGACTGCGGGCCGAAGCACGCCCGCTCGCGCGGGCAGGTGATGCGATGTGTCCGCGAGGAGAAGCGGCCGGGCCTTGAGGTAAGTCCCGGCCGCTTCGGCCGCGTTGTTACTTGAGGATCTTGGTGACCCGACCGGCGCCGACGGTACGGCCACCCTCACGGATCGCGAACTTCAGACCGTCCTCCATGGCGATCGGCTGGATCAGCTCGACCGTCATCTCGGTGGTGTCACCCGGCATGACCATCTCGGTGCCCTCGGGCAAGGTCACCACACCGGTCACGTCGGTGGTCCGGAAGTAGAACTGCGGGCGGTAGTTGTTGAAGAACGGCGTGTGCCGCCCGCCCTCGTCCTTGGACAGGATGTAGACGTTGGCCTCGAAGTTGGTGTGCGGGGTCGTGGTGCCGGGCTTGATCACGACCTGGCCCCGCTCGACGTCCTCACGCTTGATGCCACGCAGCAGCAGGCCGACGTTCTCACCGGCCTGGCCCTCGTCCAGCAGCTTGCGGAACATCTCGATGCCGGTGACCGTGGTGGTCTGCTTGCCTTCCTTGATGCCGATGATGTCGACGGTCTCGTTGACCTTCAGCACACCACGCTCGATCCGGCCGGTGACGACCGTGCCACGACCGGTGATGGTGAAGACGTCCTCCACCGGCATCAGGAACGGCTTGTCGACCTCGCGCTCGGGCTGCGGGATCGACTCGTCGACCGCGTCCATCAGGCCGAGCAGCTTCTCGCCCCACTCCGCGTCGCCCTCGAGCGCCTTCAGCGCCGACACCCGCACGATCGGAGCGTCGTCACCCGGGAACTCGTACTGGTTGAGCAGCTCGCGGACCTCGAGCTCGACCAGCTCCAGGATCTCCTCGTCGTCGACCATGTCGGCCTTGTTCAGGGCCACCACGATGTAGGGCACGCCGACCTGGCGGGCCAGCAGCACGTGCTCCTTGGTCTGGGGCATCGGGCCGTCGGTGGCGGCGACCACCAGGATCGCGCCGTCCATCTGGGCAGCACCGGTGATCATGTTCTTGATGTAGTCGGCGTGACCGGGGCAGTCCACGTGCGCGTAGTGGCGCTTCTCGGTCTGGTATTCGACGTGCGCGATCGAGATGGTGATACCGCGCTGGCGCTCTTCCGGCGCCTTGTCGATCTGGTCGAACGCCGACACCGCGTTCAGGTTCGGGTACTTGTCGTGCAGCACCTTGGTGATGGCTGCGGTCAGCGTCGTCTTGCCATGGTCGATGTGACCGATGGTGCCGATGTTGACGTGCGGCTTGGTCCGCTCGAACTTCGCCTTCGCCACTGTGGATCCTCTCCCTTGTTCGGGCTGTTGGCCGTCTGTTGTGTGTCTGACTGGTGGGTGATGCCGGGCGCTCCGGCAACCGGGTCTACTCCCCGGTCACCTTCGCGATGATCTCCTTCGCCACGTTGGCCGGAACCTCGGCGTAGGAGTCGAACTGCATCGAGTAGCTCGCCCGGCCCTGCGTCTTGGAACGCAGATCACCGACGTAGCCGAACATCTCCGACAGCGGGACCAGGGCCTTGACGACGCGGTTGCCACCGCGCTCCTCCATGGCCTGGATCTGACCTCGCCGGGAGTTGAGGTCGCCGATCACATCGCCCATGTTCTCCTCGGGCGTGGTGACCTCGACCGCGAACATCGGCTCCAGGAGGACCGGGTTGGCCTTCCGCAGAGCCTGCTTCATGACCATCGAACCGGCGATCTTGAACGCCATCTCCGATGAGTCGACCTCATGGTAGGCACCGTCGAGCAGGGTCAGCTTGACGCCCACCATCGGGTAGCCGGCCAGCACCCCGTACTGCATGGCCTCCTGGGCACCGGCGTCCACCGACGGAATGAACTCCTTCGGAATCCGGCCACCGGTGACCTTGTTCTCGAACTCGTAGGTCGGACCGTCCGAGCTCAGGTCCAGCGGCTCGACCGCGATCTGCACCTTCGCGTACTGGCCGGAGCCACCGGTCTGCTTCTTGTAGGTGAGGTCCTCGCGCTCCACCTGACGGCGGATCGTCTCCCGGTAGGCCACCTGCGGCTTGCCGACGTTGGCCTCGACCCGGAACTCCCGGCGCATCCGGTCGACCAGGATCTCCAGGTGCAACTCGCCCATCCCGGAGATGACCGTCTGACCGGTCTCCTCGTCGTTCTTGACCTGGAACGTCGGGTCTTCCTCGGCCAGCTTCTGGATCGCGATGCCCAGCTTCTCCTGGTCGCTCTTGGTCTTCGGCTCGATAGCCACCGAGATGACCGGCTCCGGGAACGTCATCGACTCCAGCACGACCGGCTTGGCCGGATCGGACAGCGTGTCGCCGGTGGTGGTCTGCTTCAGCCCGGCGACGGCGATGATGTCGCCGGCACCGGCACGCGGCAGCTCCTCACGCTTGTTCGCGTGCATCTGGTAGATCTTGCCGATCCGCTCCTTGCGGTCCTTGGTGGAGTTCAGCACCTGCGCGCCGTTCTCCATGACGCCGGAGTAGATCCGGACGAAGGTCAGCTTGCCCAGGTGCGGGTCGGTGGCGATCTTGAACGCCAGCGCGGCCAGCGGCTCGGCCTCGTCGGCCTTGCGCTCGACCGGGGTCTCACCGTCCATCAGGGTGCCGGTCACGTGGCCGACGTCCAGCGGTGCCGGCAGGAAGTCCACCACCGCGTCGAGCATCGGCTGGACGCCCTTGTTCTTGAACGCCGAACCGGTCAGCACCGGGTTGAGCTTGTCGGCCAGGGTGGCCCGCCGGATGGCGGACTTCAGCTGCTCGACGGTGAACTCGTGACCCTCCAGGTAGGCCTCGGCGATCTCGTCGTCGACGTCGGCCAGGGTCTCCAGCAGGGTCTCCCGCCACTCGTTGGCCTGGTCGAGCAGGTCCGCCGGGATGTCCTCGACGGTGTAGTCCTCGCCCTTCTGGGTCTCGCCACGCCAGGTCAGCGCGCGCATGCCGAGCAGGTCCACCACGCCGATGAAGTCGGCCTCGTTACCGATCGGGATCTGCAGCACCAGCGGGGTGGCGTTGAGCCGGTCCTTCATCATCTGCACGCAGCGGAAGAAGTCTGCGCCGGTGCGGTCCAGCTTGTTGACGAAGCACATCCGCGGCACGTTGTACTTGTCGGCCTGGCGCCAGACCGTCTCGGTCTGCGGCTCCACGCCGGCGACTCCGTCGTAGACGGCGACCGCACCGTCGAGCACCCGCAGCGACCGCTCCACCTCGACGGTGAAGTCGACGTGCCCGGGCGTGTCGATGATGTTGATGGTGTGGCCCTTCCACGTGCACTTGGTGGCAGCGGAAGTGATGGTGATGCCGCGCTCCTGCTCCTGCTCCATCCAGTCCATGGTGGCCGCGCCGTCGTGGACCTCACCGATCTTGTAGGTGATACCGGTGTAGAAGAGGATGCGCTCGGTGGTGGTGGTCTTGCCCGCGTCGATATGCGCCATGATCCCGATGTTGCGGGTCTTGGCGAGTTCGGCTGTGCTTGCCATTTCTCTCTCTCTAACGTCTTTGGTGCGGGCTTTAACGCCGACCTTCGAGGTCGGGGTTGGTACTTACCAGCGGTAGTGCGCGAAGGCCTTGTTGGACTCCGCCATCTTGTGGGTGTCCTCCCGGCGCTTGACGCTGGCCCCCAGGCCGTTGCTGGCGTCCAGCAGTTCGTTCATCAGCCGCTCGGTCATCGTCTTCTCGCGCCGGGCGCGGGAGTAGCCGACCAGCCAGCGCAGCGCCAGCGTGGTCTGGCGCGGGGTCCGCACCTCCACCGGCACCTGGTAGGTCGCGCCGCCGACCCGGCGGCTGCGCACCTCGAGGGTGGGCTTGACGTTGTCCAGTGCGCGCTTGAGCGTGACCACCGGGTCGGTGCCGTTCTTCTCCCGGCAGCCCTCCAGGGCGCCGTAGACGATCGCCTCCGCGGTGGAGCGCTTGCCGTCGGTGAGGATCTTGTTGACCAGTTGGGTGACCAGCACCGACTGGTAGACCGGGTCGACCACGAGCGGGCGACGCGGAGCAGGGCCCTTGCGTGGCATCAGCTCTTCTCCTTCTTCGCGCCGTAACGGCTTCGGGACTGCTTGCGGTTGCGGACGCCCTGGGTGTCCAGCGAACCACGGATGATCTTGTAGCGGACACCCGGCAGGTCCTTCACTCGGCCACCGCGGACCAGCACGATGGAGTGCTCCTGCAGGTTGTGCCCGACACCGGGGATGTAGGCGGTGACCTCGATGCCGCTGGTCAGCCGAACCCGGGCGACCTTGCGCAGGGCGGAGTTCGGCTTCTTGGGCGTGGTGGTGTACACACGCGTGCAGACGCCGCGCCGCTGTGGCGAGCCCTTCAGCGCCGGGGTCTTGGTCTTCCCGATCTTGTCCTGCCGGCCCTTGCGGACCAGTTGCTGGATCGTAGGCATTCGGCCTGCAATCTCCTCGTTCGTCTGCGGTACGTCCCGATGTCCGGGCGGTGGCGGTCGACTGCTCTGCTGTTGTTTCCTTCCGGTCCCCGAGGTCGGGCGTGTCGCGCCTGATCTCAGGGTGCACCCGCGGCTTCCTGCCGCAAGCCCACCGGACGGCCTCGGCCCCTCAAATGCGCCGCTTGTGGTGCTGGGCAGCGGGCGCGTGCGACGGGCACGAGTGGGCACCCGGACGCTCCGGGCACAAGGTCAAACAATACCGGCGGCCGAGCCGGGAGCAAAATCGGGGCACATCGTCGAAACAACCACCGTGCTCGCCACCGTACGTCTCTACAGTCTACCGGCTCGGGACAGGCCCGGTTGCCAGCGAGCGGCATGCTTCGCAGCACATGGTGAAGCCTTTCCAGGCCGGGTCACCGGGCGACTGCTCCGAGGCGGCTCGACGCAGGTTGCGGCATCCGCCGCCGAGTGGTCAGTTTCGCCGCTGAGTGGTCAGCTGGAGCTGACCACTCGCGCTACAACCGACCACTCGCCGGTGCGGCCGAGCACTCGCCGGTGCGACCGAGCTACGCTCGTATCCTGGACCGGTTCGCGGCCGGCATCGGCCGCAAGATCCTGATTCGGCCGTAACGCGCCGCGTGTGTTCTACTCGGCGGCGCCGCCGTGCTAACGTTCTGCTCGGTTGCAAGTTGCAGTTGTCGAGGAACGTTTTAGCAAAAACGCCCGAGGTTACTCGCAGCGGGCGTGTATCCCGGCTGAATGCCAGGGCAAGCCCCAACCCGGCGGACCACGCAGTGTGGCCGCCGTCGGCATTTAGCTAGGAGAAAGACATGGCACAGGGAACCGTCAAGTGGTTCAACGCCGAAAAGGGCTTCGGCTTCATCGCGCCGGACGGCGACGGCCCGGACGTGTTCGTCCACTACTCAGCCATCAACGCCCAGGGCTACCGCAGCCTGGACGAGAACCAGCGGGTGGAGTTCGACACCACGCAGGGCCAGAAGGGCCCGCAGGCGGAGAACGTCCGCCCGATCTGAGCAGACCTCCTCGAAGGGCCGGCATCCGTCAGGGTGCCGGCCCTTCCTGCATATCTGGGCCTCGAATATCGGGGCCTCGCATATCTGGGCCCGCAATATCTGAGGCCCCGCATTATCTGAGGCCTCGCCGGCTGGCGACGTCGCCGAAAACGGCCAGGGCCGGCTTCCGTGGAAACGGAAGCCGGCCCTGCACCGCGTACTGGATCAGCGGAAGTCGTTGTACCCGAAGTCGTCGAGTGCAACGGCCTGGCCGCCGCCCTGGCCGAAGCCGTAGTAGTCGCTCTCGTCGTAGCCGGCCATCGAGAACGCGGCAGCCCGCGCCTCCTCGGTCGGGTTGACCTCGACGTTGCGGTACTTGGCGATGCCGGTACCGGCCGGGATCAGCTTGCCGATGATCACGTTCTCCTTCAGCCCCACCAGCGCATCGCTCTTGGCCGAGATGGCCGCGTCGGTCAGCACCCGGGTGGTCTCCTGGAAGGAGGCCGCCGACAGCCACGACTCGGTCGCCAGCGAGGCCTTGGTGATGCCCATCAGCACCGGCCGGCCAGACGCCGGCTCGCCGCCCTCGGCCACCACCCGACGGTTCTCCGCCTCGAACACCGAGCGCTCCACCAGCGAACCGGGCAGGAACTCGGTGGCACCGGAGTCGATCACGGTGATCCGCTTGAGCATCTGCCGGATGATCACCTCGATGTGCTTGTCGTGGATGGCCACACCCTGGCTGCGGTAGACCTCCTGGACCTCCCGCACCAGGTGCAGCTGCACCTCGCGCGGGCCCATGATCCGTAGCACGTCGTGCGGGTTGACCGCACCGGCGACCAGCTGCTGACCCACCTCGACGTGATCGCCGTCGCCGACCAGCAACCGGGCCCGGCGCAGGATCGGGTACTCGATCTCCTCCGAGCCGTCGTCCGGGGTGATGATCATCCGGCGACCGCTGCCCTTGCCGGTGCCCTCGACCTCTTCGATCCGCACCCGGCCGGTGGCCTCGCTGATCGGCGCGACACCCTTGGGCACCCGCGCCTCGAACAGCTCGCCGACCCGGGGCAGACCGTGCGTGATGTCGTCACCGGCGATGCCGCCGGTGTGGAACGTACGCATGGTCAGCTGGGTACCCGGCTCACCGATCGACTGGGCGGCGATGATGCCGACCGCCTCGCCGACATCCACCAGCTTGCCGGTGGCCAGCGACCGGCCGTAGCAGCTGGCGCAGGTGCCGAGCTGGGATTCGCAGGTGAGCACCGAACGCACCCGGACCTCGGACACGCCGCGGGTCACCAGCTCCTCGATCAGCACGTCACCGAGGTCGGCGCCGGCGGTGGCAACAACGGTGCCGTCCACCTCGACGTCCTCGGCCAGCACCCGCGCGTACACGCTGGTCTCGACGTTGGCCTCCTTGACCAGCTTGCCATCGGCCGCCGTGGTGGCGATCCGCAGCTTCACGCCGCGCTCGGTGCCGCAGTCGTCCTCGCGGATGATCACGTCCTGGCTGACGTCCACCAGCCGCCGGGTCAGGTACCCGGAGTCGGCGGTCCGCAGCGCGGTGTCGGCCAGGCCCTTGCGGGCGCCGTGGGTGGAGATGAAGTACTCCAGCACCGACAGGCCCTCACGGAAGTTGGCCTTGATCGGACGCGGGATGATCTCACCCTTGGGGTTGGCGACCAGGCCACGCATCGCGGCGATCTGCCGCATCTGCATCATGTTTCCGCGCGCACCGGAGTTGACCATGATGTAGACCGGGTTGGTCTTCGGGAAGTTGGCCTCCATCTCCTTGGCCACCTCGCTGGTGGCCTTGGTCCAGACCTCGACCAGTTCCTGCCGCCGCTCGTCGACGGTGATCACGCCACGCCGGTACTGCTTCTCGATCTTGTCGGCGTCGCGCTCGTACCGCTCCAGGATCTCGGCCTTCTTCGGCGGGGTGACCACGTCGTCGATGGCGATCGTGATGCCCGACCGGGTGGCCCAGTGGAAGCCGGCCGACTTGAGGTTGTCCAGCGCGTTGGCCACCGCCACCTTCGGGTACCGCTCGGCCAGGTCGTTGACGATCTGGCCGAGCTCCTTCTTGGTGACCTCGTAGTTCACGAACCGGTAATCGGCCGGCAGCGTGTCGTTGAAGATGGTCCGGCCCAGCGTGGTCTCGACCGTCACCGGGTCGCCCGGCTGCCAGCCCTCCGGCGCCACCCACGGCTCACCCCGGCCGTTGTCGACGCTGGTCACGCCGCGCAGCCGGATCTTCACCGGCGCCTGCAGGCCGAGCGACTTGGCGTCGCGGGCCATGATCCCCTCCGCGGGGCTCGCGTAGGCGTTGCCGGCACCGAGCTGGTCCGGCCGCAGCGTGGTCAGGTGATACAGGCCCAGGATCATGTCCTGGGTCGGCATGGTCACCGGACGGCCGTCGGCGGGCTTGAGGATGTTGTTCGTCGACAGCATCAGCACCCGGGCCTCAGCCTGCGCCTCGGCCGACAGCGGCAGGTGCACCGCCATCTGGTCACCGTCGAAGTCGGCGTTGAACGCGGTGCAGACCAGCGGGTGGATCTGGATCGCCTTGCCCTCGACCAGCTGCGGCTCGAAGGCCTGGATGCCCAGCCGGTGCAGCGTCGGCGCCCGGTTCAGCAGCACCGGGTGCTCCCGGATGACCTCCTCCAGCACGTCCCACACCACCGGACGGGCCCGCTCCACCATCCGCTTGGCGGACTTGATGTTCTGCGCATGGCTCAGGTCCACCAGTCGCTTCATCACGAACGGCTTGAACAGCTCCAGCGCCATCTGCTTCGGCAGGCCGCACTGGTGCAGCTTCAGCTGCGGGCCGACCACGATCACCGAACGGCCGGAGTAGTCCACCCGCTTGCCCAGCAGGTTCTGCCGGAATCGGCCCTGCTTGCCCTTGAGCAGATCCGACAGCGACTTCAGTGGCCGGTTGCCCGGTCCGGTGACCGGACGACCACGCCGGCCGTTGTCGAACAGCGCGTCCACCGACTCCTGCAGCATCCGCTTCTCGTTGTTGACGATGATCTCGGGCGCGCCGAGGTCGATCAGTCGCTTGAGCCGGTTGTTGCGGTTGATCACCCGCCGGTACAGGTCGTTCAGGTCGGAGGTGGCGAACCGGCCACCGTCCAGCTGCACCATCGGACGCAGGTCCGGCGGGATCACCGGCACGCAGTCCAGCACCATGCCCTGCGGGGAGTTGCTGGTGTTGAGGAAGGACGCGACGACCCGCAGCCGCTTGAGCGCCCGGATCTTCTTCTGGCCCTTGCCGGTACGGATGGTCTCGCGCAGCAGCTCGGCCTCGGCCTCCAGGTCGAAGTTGCCGATCAGCGTCTGCAGCGACTCGGCACCCATGCCGCCGGTGAAGTAGTCACCGAACCGGTCCCGCAGCTCGCGGTAGAGCATCTCGTCGGAGATCAGCTGCTTGACCTCGAGCTTGCGGAAGGTGTCCATCACCTCGTCAAGCCGGTCGATCTCGCGCTGGGCCCGGTCACGCAGCTGGCGCATCTCGCGCTCGCCGCCCTCCCGCACCTTGCGCCGGACGTCGCTCTTGGCACCCTCGGCCTCGAGCTCGGCCAGGTCGGCCTCCAGCTTCTTGGCCCGGGCCTCGACGTCGGCGTCCCGCCGCTTCTCCAGGGTGGACTTCTCCGCGCTGATCTCAGCTTCCAGCGTGGGCATGTCCCGGTGCCGGGTCTCGGTGTCGACCCCGGTGATCAGGTAGGCGGCGAAGTAGATGATCTTCTCAAGATCCTTCGGCGCCAGGTCGAGCAGGTAGCCCAGCCGGGACGGCACACCCTTGAAGTACCAGATGTGGGTGACCGGAGCGGCCAGCTCGATGTGGCCCATCCGCTCCCGGCGGACCTTGGCCCGGGTCACCTCGACCCCGCACCGCTCGCAGATGATGCCCTTGAAGCGGACCCGCTTGTACTTACCGCAGTAGCACTCCCAGTCCCGGGTCGGGCCGAAGATCTTCTCGCAGAACAGGCCGTCCTTCTCCGGCTTGAGGGTCCGGTAGTTGATCGTCTCCGGCTTCTTGACCTCGCCGTGGCTCCACTGCCGGATGTCGTCGGCGGTGGCCAGACCAATGCGCAGCTCGTCGAACACATTGACGTCGAGCAACTTTTCCTTCTTCCTTAGAACGTAAAACTAGAAACCAGAGTCAGCGGACGGGGTTGAGCGACCGTGGCCGGCCGGCCCGCACCGCGGGCCGGACCGGCGAACCGGTTGCGCTCAGACCTCCTCCACCGAGCTCGGCTCACGGCGGGACAGGTCGATGCCGAGTTCCTCGGCCGCGCGGAAGACGTCATCGTCGGTGTCACGCATCTCCACCGCGACGCCGTCGCTGGACAGCACCTCGACGTTCAGGCACAGCGACTGCAGCTCCTTGAGCAGCACCTTGAACGACTCGGGAATGCCCGGCTCCGGAATGTTCTCGCCCTTGACAATGGCCTCGTACACCTTGACCCGGCCGAGGATGTCGTCGGACTTGATGGTGAGCAGCTCCTGCAGCGCGTAGGCCGCGCCGTAGGCCTGCATCGCCCAGCACTCCATCTCGCCGAACCGCTGGCCACCGAACTGCGCCTTACCGCCCAGCGGCTGCTGGGTGATCATCGAGTACGGGCCGGTCGAGCGGGCGTGGATCTTGTCGTCGACCAGGTGCAGCAGCTTCAGGATGTAGACGTAGCCGACCGAGATCGGATCCGGGAACGGCTCGCCGGAGCGGCCGTCGATCAGCTGCGCCTTGCCGGTTCGGCCGATCAGCTGCTCGCCGTCGCGGGTCCGCAGGGTGGAGTCCAGCAGGCCGGTGATCTCCTCCTCCCGGGCACCGTCGAAGACCGGGGTGGCCACCTTGGTGCCGGGCTCACCGCGGCGGGCGTCGTCGGACAGCCGGCCCGCCCACTCGGGGTCACCCTCGACCTGCCAGCCGGTCTGGGCCACCCACCCGAGGTGGGTCTCCAGCACCTGGCCGATGTTCATCCGGCCCGGCACGCCGAGCGGGTTGAGCACGATGTCGACCGGCGTCCCGTCCTTCAGGAACGGCATGTCCTCGGGGGGGAGGATCTTGGCGATGACGCCCTTGTTACCGTGCCGGCCGGCGAGCTTGTCGCCGTCCTGGATCTTGCGCTTCTGGGCGATGTAGACCCGGACCAGCTCGTTCACGCCGGGCGGCAGCTCGTCGCCGTCCTCCCGGGAGAACACCCGGACGCCGATCACCTTGCCGTCGCCACCGTGGCTGACCTTCATCGAGGTGTCGCGCACCTCGCGTGCCTTCTCACCGAAGATCGCGCGCAGCAGCCGCTCCTCCGGGGTCAGCTCGGTCTCACCCTTGGGGGTCACCTTGCCGACCAGTACGTCGCCGGTCACCACATCGGCACCGATCCGGATGATGCCCCGCTCGTCCAGGTCGGCCAGCACCTCGTCGGAGACGTTCGGGATGTCCCGGGTGATCTCCTCGGCGCCCAGCTTGGTGTCGCGGGCGTCGACCTCGTGCTCGTCGATGTGGATCGAGGTCAGCACGTCGTCCTGCACGATGCGCTGGTTGAGGATGATCGCGTCCTCGTAGTTGTGGCCCTCCCACGGCATGAAGGCGACCAGCAGGTTCTTGCCGAGCGCCATCTCGCCGTTGTCGGTGGACGGGCCGTCCGCGATCACCTGGCCGACCTCGACCCGGTCGCCCTCGGCCACGATCGGCTTCTGGTTGAAGCTGGTGCCCTGGTTGGAGCGGGCGAACTTGGCCAGCCGGTAGGTGTTGCGGGTGCCGTCGTCGGCCATCACGGTGATGTAGTCGGCCGACAGCTCCTCGACCACGCCGGCCTTGTCGGCAACGACGGCGTCCGCCGCGTCCACCGCGGCCCGCAGCTCCATGCCGGTGCCCACCAGCGGAGCCTCCGAGCGCAGCAGCGGCACGGCCTGGCGCTGCATGTTGGCACCCATCAGTGCCCGGTTGGCGTCATCGTGCTCGAGGAACGGGATCATCGCGGTCGCCACCGACACCATCTGGCGCGGCGAGACGTCCATGTAGTCGACCTCGGCCGGCTCCAGCAGCTCGACCTCGCCGCCCTTCTTCCGGCACAGCACCTTGCCCTCGGTGAACTTGCCCTGGGCGTCGATCAGGGCGTTCGCCTGGGCGATGGTGTGCCGGTCCTCCTCGTCGGCGGTCAGGTAGGCGATCTGGTCGGTCACGGTGCCGTTCTCGACCTTGCGGTACGGGGTCTCGACGAAACCGAAGGCGTTCACCCGGCCGTAGGAGGCCAGCGAGCCGATCAGGCCGATGTTCGGGCCTTCCGGGGTCTCGATCGGGCACATCCGGCCGTAGTGGCTCGGGTGCACGTCGCGGACCTCCATGCCTGCGCGGTCACGGGACAGACCACCCGGGCCGAGCGCGGACAGCCGTCGCTTGTGGGTCAGACCGGCCAGCGGGTTGGTCTGGTCCATGAACTGCGACAGCTGGGAGGTGCCGAAGAACTCCTTGATCGAGGCCACCACCGGGCGGATGTTGATCAGGGTCTGCGGCGTGATCGCCTCGACGTCCTGGGTGGTCATCCGCTCCCGGACCACCCGCTCCATCCGGGACAGGCCGACCCGGATCTGGTTCTGGATCAGCTCACCGACGGTACGCAGCCGGCGGTTGCCGAAGTGGTCGATGTCATCGACCTCGTAGCCCTCCTCGCCGGCGTGCAGCCGGACCAGGTACTCGATGGTCTTGACGATGTCGTCCTCGGTCAGGGTGCCCGAGTTGATGTCGACCGACAGGTCGAGCTTCTTGTTGGCCTTGTACCGGCCGACCTTGGCCAGGTCGTAGCGCTTGGGGTTGAAGAACAGGTTCTCCAGCAGCGCCTGCGCCGACTCCTTAGTCGGCGGCTCGCCCGGACGCAGCTTGCGGTAGATGTCCAGCAGCGCCTCGTCCTGGCCCGGGATGTGGTCCTTCTCCAGGGTGGCCAGCAGGGTCTCCGACCAGTGGAAGTGCTCCCGGATGCGGTCCGAGCTCCAGCCCAGCGCCTTGAGCAGCACGGTCACCGGCTGGCGGCGCTTGCGGTCGATCCGGACGCCGACGGTGGAACGCTTGTCCACGTCGAACTCCAGCCAGGCACCCCGGCTCGGGATGACCTTGACCGAGAAGACGTCGACGTCGGAGGTCTTGTCCAGGCTGCGGTCGAAGTAGACGCCTGGCGAGCGCACCAGCTGGCTGACCACCACGCGCTCGGTGCCGTTGATCACGAAGGTGCCCTTGCGGGTCATCATCGGGAAGTCGCCCATGAACACCGTCTGGCTCTTGATCTCGCCGGTGGTGTTGTTGGTGAACTCAGCGGTGACGAACAGCGGCGCCGCGTAGGTCATGTCCTTGTCCTTGCACTCCTCGATGGAGGCCTTCACCTCCTCGAAGCGAGGCGAGGAGAACGACAGCGACATGGAGCCGGAGAAGTCCTCGATCGGCGAGATCTCGCCGAGGATCTCCTCCAGCCCGGAGACCGCCGCGACACCGGAGTTATCCTCGGCAACCCTTGCCTGCCAGGCTTCGTTGCCGATCAACCAGTCGAAGGATTCGGTCTGCAGGGCCAACAGATTGGGAACCTCGAGCGGCTCCCGAATCTTGGCGAAGGAGGTGCGGATGGGGGCTCCAGGGATCCCCTGAACGGTGCCGGTTACAGACTTGCCGGGGCGAGTGACTGCCAAGATGCGTCCTTCCGAGGACTATGTGCCACCGTTGTGCCGGCCGGCTGGAGTGTGGCTGCTCTTGACAGCGGCCCGCCACCGGCACAACTCCTGATCTGCACGCTGACCGGCAAGCCACCGGCTCCCGGTCCCCGGCTGGGATGACCCAGGGACAGCAGGAAGTAGGCCCGGTACGGGCCGTCGGCAGTTTGAGGGCAGCGCAAATTAGTAGTTTAGCCTCTACGGGCATGCCTGTCCACACCGCCTCAATGAGGCGGTCGTCACGCGGCGGCGATTCCTCGCCTTCCGCCGCGACCGGGCGTCCGGTCGCCTATCTGGCGCTCACCCGCTCCGACCCCGCCGACCGCCCGGGGGCGGTCTTGGCTGGGCACCGACGCGCTGCCGCGTGGGCGCTGCTGAAAGAAAGGGTGCCCGGCAGAGCGTCCGCAGTCAAGCGTTTCGCCGGACTGTTGGCAAAGTTTCGTCCTACTGCGACCGATTCGTCCCGGTCGCGGACGAGTCGGAGTTAGCCGCAGAGGGCTCAGATCTGGTCGTGAAGGGCTCAGATCTGGTCGTGGCCGGCTCAGATCTGGTCGAACTTGCTGACCAGCCAGTGTCCGGAGACCAGGTCGAGCGTGGCCCGGACCCGGAATAGGTCGGTGCGCGGCGCGCTCAGCGAGCTGTTGGTGACCTTCTGTTCGCCGAACACCACCACGGTCACCTGCCGACCGTCCGGCGAGACCGACTCCACCCCTGCCCCGTCGGTCTGGGCCTGCACCACCGCCTTGACCTTGACCGCGGTGGGCTTGATCGTCTTGTCCATCGCGGTGGCGTAGTCGCTGGCCGCGCGGCCGGTCAACACCGCCTTGGCCTTGGCCACATCGGCATCGAAGCTGGTGTAGCTGTAGGACAGGATCAGCGACGTCTCGGTCTTGGCGGCCGACAGCGCCTGATCCCGCTCGCCGACCGAGCCGGCGCCGGACGGCAGCCGCACCGCCACCACCAGCGCGGCCGCGCCGGCCAGTACGAGCACCCCCAGCACGATCGCCAGCCAGCGCGGTGACCGGCCGCGGCGGGCAGCCGGCGCCCGGTCGGCCGGTTCGGCGTCGCCGGCCGGCCGCTCCTCGGTGAGCGCCGAGGCTCGACGGGACGATGCCGGAGTGGCCGGCGAGTCGGCAGTGACCGCCGAGTTGGTAGCCGCCGAGGCCGGCCCGCTGTTCGGGCTCGACCCGTTCGAGGCAGCCGGGGTGGGCCGCGGGGACGGCCTGCGGGCCCCGACGCTCGCGGCCGCTGCCCGGCGGGCTCGCGAGGTGGGCGACGGCCCTGGTGAGGGACGGCGGACGGCGGCCTCTTCCGAGTCGGTTCCGGTGGGCTGGCCGCCGTTGGTGGCCGCCCCGGTATCGGCCGACCGCGCCGATCCCTGCGGTTCGGCGGTGGGGTCTTGGCCGGGCTCGCGCTCGGTCATATCCATCAGCCGCCTCCGGCCAGATGCCGGGCAGTGGTCAGCTGCCAGTGAGTGGTCGGTTCGGCCTCGAGTGGGCGCTGCCCGGTCATGAGATCGAGACCGATTCGAGGTCGTCCATCAACCACTTGCCGTTCATCAGCTTCATGCTGATCTGGAACCGGTTGCGGGCGATGGTGGTCGCCTTGCCGGCGGCATCGACCCGCTGGGTGTCCGCGGCCACCGCCACCACCGCCGAGTTGCCGGCGAAGCTGACCAGCCCGGCACCGGAGACGGTGGCCGCCGAGTCGATCTTCTGCGCGGTGAGCTGCGATTTCAGGGTGGCCTTGTTGGCCTGCCACTGGGTCCGCTTGGTCGGGGTCAGCCCGTCGAGTGCCGCGGCGAAGTCGGCGTCGAAGCTATTGCGTCGGTAGGTCTGGATGTTGATGGCCTCCTGGCGCGCGGCGCTCACCGCCGCGTTCTCGGCGCCAGTCAGCTGGGCGGCCCCGGAATGCCGGTGGCTCAGCCGCGCGGTGGCGAGCACGCCGCTGGCCGCCAGCAGCACGACCGCCAGCGCCGCGAGCAGCCACACCGTCCAGCGCGGCACGGTGCGACTGGCTGGCTCGGTCATGGCTTACCTCCTCACCTGGCCCGGTCCGTTCAGTGAAGCTGCGTTCGGCGCGGCTGCGTTCGATGCGGCCACGTTCGGCGCGGCTGCGTCAGTGCAGCCCGCCGGTGAGCAGTGCCAACCAGGAGTTGTCGGCCAGCACGTCGCCGGTCGCCATCGAACCGCCCAGCTGGACGACCTGCGGCGAGCTGCCGCCGGACTGCGGGACGGCACGTGGGTAGAAACTACCCCCGCCACCTGTGGTCACCGGATCGCCACCCGGGGCGTGCTGGGCGCCGCGGATATCGGTGGGTGAGCTCGGCGGCAGCGCGCAGCGGGCTGCCGTGTTGGTCTTGCTCGGTCCGGTCTGGCTCGGCTTGCGGATGGTGGTGCCGCCGTAGCCGGCGGTGCAGGTCGGCGGGTCATCGACGTTGACCACCAGCCCGAAGTGCGCGGTGCCGTCGCCCGGCGTCACGGTGAAGCCGCCCGCCTCGGCGCCGGGGTAGATCAGCAGGATCTGCTCGATGCCGCCGAGCCGGGACACCAGCACCTGATTGACCGAGGTCAGGTTGGCCAGCAACTGGTCCAGATCGGACCGGTTGCTCTGGATGAACCGGGTGACGGTGCTCAACTGGGACGGCCCGTTGGTCAGCAGCGCGTTCAGGTCGGGGTCGCTCTGCTTGAGCTGACTGGTGATCAGGTTCAGGTTGTGCGCCCAGTCCTTGATCGCCGAACCCGAGTCCAGCTGGGTCTTCAGCACGATCTGGCCGTCGTCGATCAGCTTCAGGGTCTCCGGCAGCGCCTGTCGCGCCGAGGCGAGCAGCTCGTCACCGGCGTCCAGCAGCGCCTGCAGCGCCGGCCCCCGGCCGTTGAACGCGGTGCCGAGCTCGCTGACCACGGTGTTCAGCTTCGCCGAGTCGATGTGTGAGACCAGGTTGTCCAGGTTCTGCAGCAGCACCTGGGTGGCGATCGGCACCTGGCCGGGCTTGGCCAGTACCGCTCCCTTGGTCAGGTACGGACCCTGGTCGGTGGTCGGCTCGAGGTTGACGTACTGCTCGCCGACCGCCGAGCGGTCGGAGACGTAGGCCTGCGCGTCGGCCGGGATGGCCGGGTGCGAGCAGCTGTTCAGCCGCAGGTCGACCCGTACCCCGCGGACCCGGTTCCCGTTCGGATCGGTGTAGTCGAGCAGGTGCAGCTGGCCGACCTTACCCACCGTGACGCCGCGGTAGGTGACCTCGGCGTTGGTGAAGATGCCGCCGGAATCCGGGAAGTTGGCGCTCACCGTGCAGCCACCCGGTCCGAACAGGGTGTCCCCCAGGCCGACGTAGTCGAAGCCCACGTAACTGATGCCGAGCAGCGACAGGACCACGAAGGCCAGCAGCTGGATCTTGGTGGAGCGCCGGATCATCGCGAACCACCGCCCAGGCCGGTGATGGGACTCGTGCCGCCGCTCGGTGCCGGCGGGTTGGGCGACAGCGGGGTCGGCGCCGGCTTGAGCAGGTTGTTCAGCAGATCCGACAGATCCAGGTCAACCGAGAGATAGAGGTTGGTGTAGTCGCCCTTCACCCCGTTCACCGCGGTCTTGGGGAACGGGAAGGTGGCCAGCAGCTCGAACGACTTCGGCAGCGCGTCACCGGCCTTGGTGAACTCGGTCATCACCGGGTCCAGACTGCGCAGCGCCGAGACGAAGTTGTCGGTCGCGCCGTTGACCACCCGGACCGCCACCCCGCTCAACCGGTCCAGGCTCTGCAGCAGGGTGACGAACTGGTCCTTCTCGTCGGCGAGGATCTTGATCGCCTGCGGCATCGTGTCCAACGCGCCGGCCAGGATCCGCTTCTGCTGGTTCAGCGTGCGCACCAGGGTGTCGAGGTTGTCGATGGCGGCCAGGATCCGGGACTTCTGGGTATTCAGGGTGGTCGTGAAGGAGGTTGCCTGGGCCAGCAGGCCGCGCACGTCGGCGGTGTGCCCGGACAATGCCTGGTGCAGTTCGTGGGTGATCGTCTTGAGCTGCTCCAGGCCGCCGCCGTTGAGCAGCAGTGACAGCGCGCCGAGCACCTCCTCGACCTCGGGGGTCTGCCCGGTCCGGCCGATCGCGATATGTGGATAGGGGTAACCGGCGTGCGGGGCCGCCGACAGCGGCGTCGGGTCGGCCACCTCGCCATCGGGCGGGTAGGACAGCGAGACGAACTTCTCCCCCAGCAGCGAGGTCTGCCGAATCCGCGCGTAGGCGTTGGCCGGCAGCTTGACGTCGGCGTTGACGGCCACCTGCACCTCGGCCACCCAGCCGACCAGCTTCACCGATTCCACCTTGCCGACCGTGACGTCGTTGACCTTCACCGCCGACTGCGGCACCAGGTCGAGCACGTCGGAGAAGTCGATCAGCACGTGGTAGGGGTGGCTACCCAGATCCGCCCCGCCGGGCAGCGGCGCCGAATACAGGCCGTGGAAGCCGCAGCCGGTCAAGGCCAGCACGGCCACCAGCGCGGCGGCCGTCGCCCGCAATCCGCCTCGCATCACGAATCCGCCTCGCATCACGAATCCGCCTCGCATCACGAATCCGCGTCGCATCACGGACCACCCAGCCGCGGCAGCGGGATCAGCGGACCGCCCGAAGGCAGGCCGTTGCCGGTGAGCGGCGGCAGGCCCCCGAGCACCTTGGCGATCTGCTGGCAGGTCTGGGCGATCACGCCACTGCTCGGCAGGTGCCCGGTGGTCACCAGCGCGGAGCAGATCACCGCCGGATCCAGCGGGTTCTGCAGGCCGCCCATGTTGTCGCGGGTGTCCAGCGTGCCGGAGCTCGGGTTGTAGGTGTGCGCCAGGTTGGACACCGCCACCGGAGCCACCGCGAAGATCTCGTTGATCGCCGCCTTCTGGTCGTTCAGCACATTGACGACGTCCTTCAAGCCCACCACGTCGGTGTGGATGGACTGCGAGTTGTTCTTGATGAACCCGGCGATGTCGGACAGGGCCTGGCTCAGGTTCTTCAGCGCCGCCGCCAACGAGCCGCGCTCGTCGGCCAGCGCCGAGGTCACCTGGTCCAGCTGGTCGTTGAACTTGCGGATCTGGCTGTCGTTGGCGACCAGCGCGTCGGAGAACACCTGCAGGTTCTTCACCGTCCCGAACAGATCCTGCCGACCGTTGGCCAGCGTCTGCACCGCCTTGGACAGGTCGCTGATGGTGCTGCCCAGCGCCTGGCCGTTGCCGTCCAGGTTGGCCGCTCCCACGTCGATCAGGTCGGACAGCGGGCCGTTGGCCGACAGCGAGGAGGAGTTGGCGCCCTGCGGGCCGAGCGCGGTGTTCAGGGTGTTCAGCGCCGCGTAGATGTCATCCAACTCGACCGGCGAGGCGGTCTGGTTCTGCCCGATGCTGGCGTGGTCGGGCAAAGCCGGGCAGTGCGAGTCGCAGGAGGCCATGTCCAGCAACTGCACGTACCGGTCGGAGACCAGCGACGGCGGGATGATGGCCGCGCGCACCACCTTGGCATCGGCCGGGTAGTCGGGCAGGGCGATCTTGCGGTCGTACCTCATGGTGACCAGCACGCTGTCGCCCACCGGCTTGACCTTGGTGATCCGGCCGATGGTCACGCCGTGCAGCCGTACCGAGGAGCCGGGATAGAGCCCGACCGCCCGGTCGAACCGCGCCGTCACCGTCTTGGTCGGGCCCGGCAGCAGCAGGAACACCGCGAGGCCGAGCACGATCGCGGCCACGATGCCCACCAGGACGAGCTGGGACACCCGTCTGGGCAGCGCGCGGATCACTGGCCTACTCCGGTCAAGGTGCCGAGCACGCCGCCGGCCGAGAAGTTCTGGATGTAGGTGTCGAACCACCGGCCGTTGCCGAGGGTGTTGGCGAAGACCCGGTAGAACGGCGCCAGCAGGGCCAGCCCACGGTCGATGTTGTCCAGGTTCCTGGTGAGGATGCTCAGCACGCCGTGCAACTGGTCCAACGCCGGTTTCAGCGTGCGCTGGTTGTCGGCGACCAGGCCTGAGATCTGCAGCGCCAGCGCCGAGGTGTTCAGGAACAGCGTGCGGATGGCCTCCTTGCGCTGGTTCAGCTCGTCCAGCAGCAGGTTGCCGTCGGTGATCAGCTTGCTGATCTGCGCGTCCTGGTCGGCCAACACCCCGGTCACGTCGTTCGCCCGCGCCAGCAGGGTGCGCAGCGCCTGGTCCCGGGAGGCGATGGTGTTGGACAGCCGGGACAAACCCTGCAGGGTGCTGCGTACCGAGCCGGGCGTGTCGGCGAAGGTCTGGGCGAGGGTCTCCAGCGACCGGCCGAGCTGGCTGGTGTCGATGGCACCCACCGTCTTGGTCAGGTCGGAGAAGGCCGGGTAGATGTCGTACGGGGTCAGCGTCCGGTTCAGCGGGATCGTCGAGCCCGACCGCTGCTTGCGGATGCCGGCGGGATCCAACTCCAGGTACTTGCGGCCGAGCACCGTCTTGATCTTGATGATGGCCTGGGTCTGGTCGCCGACGAAGGCGTGCTTGACCCGGAAGCTGACCTTGACGTCCTTGCCGTTCGACCCGTCCAGCCGCACGCCGGTGACGGTGCCGACCTTGACCCCGGCGATGCGGACCTCGTCGTCGGGCTGCAGGCCGGAGGCCTCGGAGAAGATCGCCGCGTACGGCGTGCCGCCGCCGATGATGGGCAGCTTCGCCGCGTTGAAGGCGGCCCAGAGCAGCACCGCGATCACCACCAGGCCGATCGCCCCGATGGTGGTCGGGTTGCGGGAGGCGAAGGACCGCCCACGCGGTGCGCGCTTCAACTCCTTAGCCATGGCCGTCACCCGCCTTCGGCCGCGCCGTCAGCCTTAATTCGCGCCGCGCCGTCAGCCTTGCCTCGCCCCGCATCGTCAGCTCCGGCATCAGTTGCACCTCGCCGGCGGGAAGATCGGGTTCGGGCTGACCTTGACGTTGCCCGGCAGGGTCACCGTGCCGCCCATCGAGCAGAGGTAGAAGTTGAACCACGAGCCGTAGCTGGCCGTCCGGGTCAGCGTGGCCACCTTGGTCGGCAGCCGCTGCAGCACCCCGTCGATGGTGCTGCCGCCGGCGTTGAGGGTCTGGGCCAAGCCGGTCAGGTCCACCACGTCCTGCTTGAGCTGCGGCCGGGACTTCTCCAGCATGCCGGCGGTCGCCGAGGTGAGGTCGTTGATGCCGGTGATCGAGTCGCCGATCGTGGTCCGATCAGCGGCCAGGCCGGACACCCAGCGCTGCAACTGGCTGATCAGCTCGGCCAGCTTCGCATCGCGTTGGCCCACCGTGTCCAGCACCGAGGACAGGTTGTCGATCAGGTCACCGATCGCCTTGTCCTTGTCCGCGATCGCCGAGGTCAGCTCGGCGGTCTGCTGCAGCAGGGTCTCCACCGTGCCGCCTTCGCCTTGCAGGGTCTGGATGATCTCCATCGACAGATCGTTGATCTCGGACGGGTCCAGGCCGACGAACAGCGGTTTGAAACCGGCGAACAGGGTGGACAGGTCCAACGCGTCCTCGGTCTGGCTGAGCGGGATGGTCGCCTTCGGTTTCAGGCTGGCCTGCGCCACGCCCGGGATCGCGGTGCCCTCCTCGACGGCCAGGTAGCGCTGCCCCACCAGGTTGCGGAAGCGCAGCTTGGCCCGCGACCAGGTGGTCAGGTTGCGGTCGCTGGCCAGGCTGAACTTGACCCGGGCCACGAACGGCGCGGTGGCCTGGTCGGCGGTGCCGGGCTGACGCACCAGCGAGATGCTCTGGATGGAGCCGACCCGGACGCCGGAGACCCGCACGTCGTCGCCGGCCAACAGCCCGGTCGCATCGTGGAACAGCGCGTAGTAGGAGTTGGTCTTGCCGTAGCCGGCGTTCGTGATGGTGGCGGCCAGCACGTAGGTCGCCATCGCGGTCACCACCAGGAACGCGACCAGCTTGATCAGCGGCGACAGCAGGCCCCTCATGCTGTCCTCACCGCCTCTTCGCGCTCTTCGCGCGAGCTGGCTGGAACGCTCACTTGACGTTCACCACGCTTCCGCGCAGCAGCGGGGCGGCCAGCAGGCTGGCGATGGCCGGCACCTTGGTCGGGTCGTCGCCGTACTGGCCGGACAGCAGCGCGTCGATCAGCCGGGTCTCGGCGGCCGAGCCGACGCCGGCGGTATTGCCGCCGCTGGTGTCGTAGGCCGCCCGGTCGACGGTGGGCTGGCCGGGCAGCGACTGCGGGCCGTTGTTCGGCGCGCCGTCGTCGAACTGGACACCCGGGAACGGCACCGCCGGTTGCGGCAGGCCGAAGCAGTGTGGCCCGTGCTGATTGGAGTAGTGGGGCTCGTTGCCCTGCACGTACTTGCCCTGGCTCTTCACCAACTCCAGGGTGATGTGCAGGCCGGGCTGGCCGCCGCCGAAGGTCTGCTCCAGTCGCGGCTCGAGGTCGGCGAAGCCCTGGGCCATGCAGGGGTACTCCGGTGAGTACTCCGCCAGCAGCGCCAGGATCTTGGCCGAGGAGGCCGACAGCTGGATGAGGTAGTCGCCGTTGGCGTTGAGGAAGTCGTCCAGCGTGTTCGAGGTGTCGGTGGCCGCGCTCAGCAACTGTTGCAGCGCCTGCGGTCGCCGGGTGATCGTGGCCGAGGTGGTCTGCAGGTTGTCCAGGCTGGCCAGCAGATCGGGCGCGGCGTCGTTGTACTCCAGCGCCACCTTGCCCAGCTTGTCGAGGTCGTCGGCCAGCTCGGGAACCTTCGGGTTGAGCTTGGTCAGGTAGTCGCCGAACGCCGCCAGGTTGTCCCCCAGCTGCTTGCCTCGACCCTGCAGCGCGGTGGCCAGCGCGGTCAGGGTGACCTTCAGGTCCTCCGGATGCAGGGCCAGCAGCACCGGATACAGATCGTCCAGCACCCGCTCCACCTCGATGGCGTCCTTGCCGCTGGAGATGGTGGCGCCGGCCTTGATGGGTTCGGCCGCCCGTCCGGACAGGTCGGTGGGCACCTGCAGCGCGACGTACCGCTCACCGAACAGGGTCTTGGGCAGCAGCAGCGCCGTGACCCCGGCCGGGATCAGCTTGGCCCGGGCCGGGTTCAGGGCCAGCCGGACCCGGGCCCGGGTCTCCGGCTGCTGCCCGGCCGCGGCCGGCACGTTGTAGGTGGCGATGCCGCGCACCTCGCCGACCACGATGCCGCGCAGCTTGACGTCGGACTGCGGCAGCAGCTGGGCGCCGGTGTGGTCGGTGTCCAGGGTGACCATGGTGACCTTGGTGAACACCTGCTGGTAGGCGGCCACCGAGAGGCTGACCAGGCCGGCCAGCACCGCCAGGAACACCAGCCCGTACAGCCGGACACGGTAGCGGGCCATCCTCGATTCACGCGCCACGGCTCACCCCGCGATCCGGACGGTGGTGTTGGCGCCCCAGATGGCCAGGGACAGGAAGAAGTCGACCACGTTGATCGCCACGATCGCAGTACGCACCGCCCGTCCGACGGCCACCCCGACGCCGGCCGGCCCACCCTTGGCGGTGTAGCCGTAGTAGCAATGGGTCCCGACGATGACGATGGCGAAGACCAGCACCTTGAAGAACGACCAGAGCACGTCGGTGGGTGGCAGGAACAGCCGGAAGTAGTGGTCGTAGGTGCCGGTGGACTGGCCGTAGTAGGTGGTGGCGATGGTCCGGGTGGCGAGGTAGGAGCAGAGCAGGCCGATCACGTACAGCGGGATCACCGCGATGAAGCCGGCGATCAACCGCGCGGTGACCAGGAACGGCAGCGACGGCACCGCCATCACCTCGAGCGCATCGATCTCCTCCGAGATCCGCATCGCACCGAGCTGGGCGGTGAAGCCGCAGCCCACCGTCGCCGACAGGGCCAGTCCGGCCACCAGCGGCGCGATCTCCCGAGTGTTGAAGTAGGCCGAGATGAAGCCGGTGAACGCGCCGGTGCCGAGCTGGTTGAGCGCGGCATAGCCCTGCAGGCCGACCTCGGTGCCGGTGAAGAAGGACAGGAACGCGATCACGCCCACAGTGCCGCCGATCACCGCCAGCGCGCCGGTGCCGAAGCTGACCTCGGCCAGCAGCCGGAGCACCTCACGCTTGTACCGGCGGATGGTGCGTGGCGTCCAGGCCAGTGCCTTGACGTAGAACACCAACTGCTCGCCGAGGTCGTCGAGCAGCGCCACCGGCCGGCCGGCGGTCCGGCGCACGGCAGCGAGCGGGGAGCTAGCCATCGGCCACCCTCCTCGCCCGCCGGCTGCTGCGCCGCTCGGCCATTGCGATCACGACCCCTTCGGTGGGACGACCTGGAAGTAGACCGCCGTCAGCACGAAGTTGACGAAGAACAGCAGCAGGAAGGTGATCACCACCGACTGGTTGACCGCGTCGCCGACCCCCTTGGGACCGCCGCCGGCGTTCAGGCCTTTGTAGGAGGCCACCACGGCGGCGATCAGGCCGAAGATGATCGCCTTGAACTCACCGGCGTACAGGTCCGGCAACTGCGCCAGCGCGGAGAAGCTGGCCAGGTACGCACCGGGGGTACCGCCCTGCAGCACCACGTTGAAGAAGTAGCCGCCGGCCACGCCGACCACGCTCACCAGCCCGTTCAGGGCGGCCGCGACCAGCATGCAGGCCAGCACGCGGGGCACCACCAGTCGCTGCACCGGCGAGATGCCGAGCACCTCCATGGCGTCGATCTCGTCCCGGATCTTGCGACTGCCCAGATCTGCGCAGATGGCCGAGCCGCCGGCACCGGCGATCAGCAGCGCGCAGACGATCGGACTCGCCTCCCGGATCACCGCCAGCACCGAGGCGGCACCGGTGAACGACTGGGCGCCGAGTTGCCGGGTCAGCGTGCCCAGTTGCAGCGCGATCACCGCGCCGAACGGAATGGCGACCAGCGAGGTGGGCAGGATCGTCACGCTGGCGATGAACCAGGCCTGCTGGACGAACTCCCGGCCCTGGAACGGACGGCGGAAGCACAGCCGGGCCACGTCGAGGAACAGCGCGAACAGTCGTCCGGTCTGGCTGATCCCGGCGGTCAGGGAGAAGGAGCTCATTCGCCGCTCCGGCCCGACTCACGGTCCGCGCCGACCGGCTGGACGTCGTGCTCGGCCCCGGCCGGCACTCGGTCCGTCGACGCCGGCCGCGCACCGTCCTGCCGCTCGGGCTGCTGCCCGGCCGGGCCGGGCTGGCCGGAATCGTGCTGGGCTCCGTCCGGGTGGCCGTCCTGCTCGGCCAGCGACTTCCGGATCGCCTCCTGGGCGGCGGCCGGCAGGGTGTGCAGCATCTCCTGCACTCGCCGCTGCCGGCGGGCGGCTGCCTTGCGCTCCGGCAGGCCGGCCGACGGCTGCAGCTGGGGTGGTACCCCACCGCCGGAGGCGCCCTTCGGACCGGTGCCGGCAGCCGGTGGCTCCTCGTCGGAGATCGAGGCGAGCTCGGCCGCCACCTGGCTGGCGTCCTTCTCCTCCGACATCCCGATCGGCCCTTCCTTGCGGCCGTTCAGGAACTGCTTGACCACCGGTTCCTCGGAGGTGAGCAGCACCTCCCGCGGACCGAACATGACCAGCTCGCGACGGAACAGCAGGCCCAGGTTGTCCGGCACCGTGCGTGCGGTGCCGATGTCATGGGTGACGATCAGGAAGGTGGAATCGGTCTGCGCGTTCAGGTCCACGATCAACTGGTTCAGGTAGGCCACCCGGACCGGATCCAGGCCGGAGTCCGGCTCATCGAACAGGATGATCTCCGGGTTCAGCACCAGCGCGCGAGCCAGCCCGGCCCGCTTGCGCATGCCGCCGGAGATCTCTCCGGGCAGCTTCTTCTCGGTGCCGGTCAGGCCGACCATCTCGAGCTTCTCGGTGACGATCTGCTTGATCTCCGACTCGCTCTTGCGGGTGTGCTCGCGCAGCGGAAAGGCGATGTTGTCGAACAGATTCATCGAGCCGAACAGCGCGCCGTCCTGGAACAGCACGCCGAACAGCTTGCGTGTCTCATACAGCTGATGCTCGCTGCAGCGAGCCAGGTTGACGTCACGGATGAAGATCGAGCCGCGGTCCGGCTTGAGCAGGCCGACCAGCGTCTTGAGGAACACCGACTTGCCGGTGCCGGACGGTCCCAGCATCACGCTGATCTCGCCAGGCGGCAGGGTGAGGGTGACGTCACCCCAGATGACCTGCTTGCCGAAGGACTTGGTCAGCCCCTCGACCGTCACCTCGACACCCATGCGGCTCCTCCCGCGATCACACCAGGTTGCAGCCAGGAGGCCTCGCCGTTTCTCGCGGACGAAGCGGCGTCTGACGGTACAACGAGTCCTGCCGCCTCCGGTTACCGGCTGGTAGACGGGGGCAGGCCGGAGTAAACGCGACCTTAGTACCCCAAGCGAGCTCGGGACTGCCCAGGCCACGGGTCGACGATGTGGTGTCGCATGGCTGGTGCACAGCCGGCGGCTGGGCGGAGATGCGGCAACGGATGCCGCCAACTCCTCAAGCCGGCCGGCAACCGGCCGACGGCTATGGTGACGGCGGCCCGCACGGGCGCCGGACATGCGTCAGGGGCGGCCCGCACGGATGCGGACCGCCCCTGATCTTTTTCGGTACTGCTTGCCTTCGGTGTTACTTGACGGTCACCGAGGCGCCAGCGCCCTCGAGGGCGGCCTTGGCCTTCTCGGCGGCTTCCTTGTTGACCTTCTCCAGGACCGGCTTCGGCGCGCCGTCCACTAGGTCCTTGGCCTCCTTCAGGCCCAGGCTGGTCAGGGTGCGCACCTCCTTGATGACCTGGATCTTCTTGTCACCGGCGGCCTCGAGGATGACGTCGAACTCGTCCTGCTCCTCAGCGGCCTCGGCCGGCGCGGCACCAGCCGGACCGGCCGGCGCGGCGGCCATCACCGGCGCGGCGGCGGTGACGTCGAAGGTCTCCTCGAACTGCTTCACGAAGTCCGACAGCTCGATGAGGGTGAGCTCCTTGAACGCGTCGATGAGCTCTGCGGTGCTGAGCTTCGCCATGGTATGGCGTCCTTTCTGTTATCGCCGGGAAAGCCGGCTGGGTTGGTAGTGCTACTCCGCCGGCTCGGCGGAAGCTTCGGTGGTCTCCTCGGTGACGGCGGCCTCGGCCGGTTCGTCGGCGGCTGCCGTGCCGGCACCGCCCTGCTTCTCCTCCAGCGCCGCGGCCAGCCTGGCCACCTGCGACAGCGGAGCCTGGAACAGCCCGGCCGCTCGGGTCGGCAGCGCCTTGAGCACGCCGGCGACCTTGGACAGCAGCACCTCGCGGCTCTCCAGGTCGGCGATCTTGCCAACCTCGGCGGCAGACAGCGCCTTGCCCTCGTAGAACCCGCCCTTGATGATCAGCAGCGGGTTGGACTTGGCGAAGTCACGCAGCCCCTTGGCCGCCTCCACCGGATCGCCCTTGACGAAGGCGATCGCGGTCGGCCCGACCAGCAGGCTTTCGTCGATCGCGACACCCGCCTCGGCGGCCGCCCGCTTGGTCAGCGTGTTCTTCACCACGGCATAGGTCGTCTCGCTGCCCAGTGCCTTGCGCAACTGGCCCAGCTGCTTGACGCTGAGCCCGCGGTACTCGGTGAGCACGGTCGCGGCCGAGGCGTTGAAGTGGTCGACGATCTCGGCAACCGCGGAAACCTTCTCGCTGTTCGGCATGTTCCTCCTCTCGTATTCCTCTTGGCTGATCGGCTAAGCGGCTACGAGGCCGAACAGGCCCGTGAACGACGAAACGCCCCGGCGCAGGGCGTCGGGGCGCACAACAACATGCGTGCCGGCCATCCTGCGCGGGCCGCTCCGGCGCTCGCGGAGCTGTTAGGTCACATGCGCGCATGCGACGACCAGCGGTCTTCGGGTGGATCGCCTGTCAGCCTATGCAAAAACTGACGAACGTCCAAATCGGTCGGGTGGCGATGGTAGGTCTGGACGCTGACCGGGATAGCCCCTGCTAGAGCTAGACTCACCTCGCCTGCCGGAGAACCTCACGCCTGCTGAGGCGATATCTTTGGTCGTCCCTGGTTCAAGCCTTTACAGAACTGGACGACATCTGCCCACTGCCTGACCAGGAGTGGGTAGGCGTTCGAGCCGAGCTGATTAAGGTCATAACGCGTGCGTCGAGACATCTCGAAGAGGCTCATGTATTGCGTATGGATGCCCGGATAGAGATCGCGTACTAGCTGATTGACGCCACGCCCACCGTTGGCTGTGCCTGGTGGGGCGGTGTGCTTGCGGGGATGGCGCTCGTCCTTCGGCAGATTCGGCTCGTCTGCCAGCGAAGAATGGACGATGTGAAGGGCGCTGTAAAAGAGCGCGACAGCTGCCCAATCCGGATACTCGTCCTTAAGATGATCCGCAACCTTTTTGTTGTACTCAGATCGAGCGACGTGCCAGTTCCGTGCCCCCATCAGACCTCGGCGTACTCGTCATCTTGGGCAGGGGCGAGAGGAAAGATGTCGAACTCGACGGCGAACTCGTCAGCGTGGTCCCGCTCGAAGTCAAGCAGCGCCGCAAGCACGGTCATCCGCCGTTCCCAGGTGTAATCGTCCAACATCGCACCGATGCGCACGATCGATGGACCGGGTTCCCAGCGCACGCTGAGATGGTGTTTTGTTTCGAGGCCAAGGTCTGTAAATCGGCCTTCCAGCTCGTATTGGAGGGTCTGGGCGGAGATCATCGCGTTACTCTCCCTCTCCTCTGGCACGTTCTTACGGTACGTCAGTAAAGACTTGACGTACGACATTTCGCTAAATCGCGCGCACGCCGTCACAGACGCGCAACGCTAAGTGAACAGGAATGCGTCCCCGTGCCACAAGACGACGACTAGTTGGTCAGGCTTGCTGAACGCGGCCCGCTGGAGGGCAGCCGTCAAGCCCGACGATCAGTTCCAAGTGCCGGGCTAGGTTGCAGATGGACGCAGCTGCAAGATCGAGCATCGAAACGGCTAAGGCGCGCCCTCCACTTGCGGTACGAACTCCTAGCAAGTCGGTCCTCATCGTCATCGCCCCAGCCTCACTGGCACCACGGCTGGCCGTAGTTTAAGTGGAAGATGATCTGATCCGGGTGCACCCGCCCGCCACGGCTGGTCCCCGTGGCCGTCCAGTCATCCGGCTGTCATCCGGTCCCGGATGGTGGTTTGCGATTATCTTCGGGCATGGGTCGCACTCGCGTCACATAGCTGTGCGATCAAGGCCCTGGCCCGGCTGCTTATAACACCAGCCGAGGGCGCCTCCTAGTTCTTGCGCCCCGGTCAGACCCGCCAGGCAGCCCCGAAGCAGACGAACGGCGCCGGCAACTCATCGCTCATCGCGCACGCCTCGGCCAGCGCCCGGTCCGAATCGACCCCCTCGGCCAACGTCTTGTGATAGCGCAACATCACCTCGGCCGCGACCCGGTCGTGCACCTTGGCCACCCCGGAGATCACGCTGCGCGTGCCAAGGTGCAGCAGCACACTGGTCAGCCCGAGCGCCTCGTCGCCGGGTCGGATGATGGCCTGGCCCAACTCGCATGCCGCGAGTACCACGTGCTCGGCCGAGCCCGCGGTCTGATCCAACTCGTAGGCGAAGACCGGTCCGTCGGCCAACCGGATGCAGGAGAACAGTGGGTTGTCCGGATGATGCGTGCCGTGCGCGGCCAGGTGCACCATCCGGGCCTCGGCCAGCGCCGCCTTGACCGCGTCCCGGCGAGCCTGGTCACCGACCACCGGGGGCGCCGCCGACCAGATGGCCGCGACCGCGGTGGCCTCGCTCTCGGCATGCGCCAGTCCCGGTCCTGCGAACGCCCGCACCCACGGCCGCCCGGCCGCGGACCGGTCAGCACTCCCCGCATCCGCGGCCCGATCAGCACCCGCCGCGACCGCGGACCGATCAGACCCGCCCCGAGCCAGCAGCCAGGCGGTGCCCGACGGCACCACGACCACCGGCCGGCTTCGCAGCGCCGGCACCAGTCCCCACGGCAGGACCGCCAGCGGACCGGTCGGCGACAGCACCAGCCGGGCGTCCGGCAGGTTCAGCGGCGCGACGATGCTGCGGTCGAGGTTGTCCAGTGACCGGCGCAGGCTGCGCCGGACGGCATCGGCGATCGGCTCTGGCAGGCCGCCGTGCGCCAGCATGTCCAGGTCGGCCCGGATCCGGCGGGTCCACTCGAACACCGGCGCCGCGTCGCCCAATGGCACCAGGCGCATGCCGTTCGGCGAGGTCACCAGTCCGTGCAACTGCTGCTCGGCCACGAAGTAGGTGACGCCGACCGCGTCGGCATCGGCCAGGCCGGCGACGATCTGCTCGGGGCTGGCCGCCCGCTCACTGTCGCCGGTGCCTTGCCAGTGCCAGGACTGGGTGCGCAACGACTGCTCGATCTCGGTGATCCGGCGCCGACCCGCGGCGACCCGGGCTGCCGCCGCCGGATCCGAGGACAGCGCCCGCAGGTCCTCGGTGAGCTTGCGCAACTCGGCCAGCATGTCCGCCACTGCCGGATCGTCCGGCGCGACGACAGGTTGGATCCGACTGGAAGTCGCTCGACTCAGCTCCACCGCGGCCAGCACGGCGCGCGGTCTGCCCTCGGCCAGTGCCAGCGTCACGTTCAGCTCTGCCAGCGCCCGGCCATGCACCGCGCCGGCGGTCTGCACGTCGATGCTGCCGAACCGGGCCTGGTGCCTGGCCAGCTCGGCGAGCCCGGTGCGGATCTCCCGCCGAGCCGCACCACGATCCCCGTTCGCCCAATGCAGCCGGCCGCGTACCAGTCGGGTCTGCAGCCGGGCCGAGATCGCGTCGCCGCCGCGGATCATCCCCGCGCTGCGCGCCACCTCGCCGGCCTCGGCGACCAGGCCGGCGCGGAGCAGCGCCTCGGCGGCGATCAGCTGGGCGGTCCGGGCCTGGGTGTTGAGCGCCTCGGCGCGGTACTCCTCGGCCAGCCGCAGGGCGACCGGAGCCAGCCGCCGTCCCGGCCGACCGGCGGCCAGATCGGCCTGCAGCAGCAGCAGTTCGGCCTCTCGCCGCCATCGGTCGTTGCCCCGCCGCCGGAATCGATCCCGGGCGCTGCTGGCCAGCCGCCTGGCAGCGGCCACCTCACCGTCGAGCAGCGCGCACTCGGCGCGAGCCAGCTCCACCTCGCCGACGTCCTTGGCCAGCCGGGCGGCCCGGAACAGCTCGCCGGCCTGCCGCAGCGAGGTGTCGGCGTCACTGTGCAGGCCCGCCTCGATCATCACCCGGGCCCGGTCGAGCAGGATGACCGCGGTGGAGACGTCGGCGTCCAGCTCCAGGATCTCGTCCATCATCCGTAGGCCGGTGGCCAGGTTGCCCGCCAGGAATTCCAGGTAACCCAGATTGTGCTGGGCCTTGGCCTCGGCCGTCCGCAACTGCTCGGCGCGGGCCACCTGTACCGCCTGGCTCAGATCTGTTCGCGCGCTGCGTAGATCGCCGCGGAACAGGTGGGTGGTGCCGCGATTGAGCAGGATCGAGTATTGGATCGCCGGCTCGGCCTGTTCGAGCCGGTCCACCGCGGCGTTCAGATGAGCCAGGCCCTCGCTGACCTTGCCACCGCGTACCAGCATGAAGCCGAGCTGGTTGTCCAGCGATGCCTGCAGGGCCGGCTGCCGGGCCGCCGACACGTGCCGTTGCGCCTCGGCCAGCGCGGCGAGTCCCTTGGCCAGCCCGTCGAGTTCGGATTCGCTGGTGGCGATGCTGATCCAGATCCGGGCCAGCAACTCACCGGCACCCGGCGAGCCCGCGCCGGACACCGCCTCCAGCGCCCGGCGCAGCAGCGGGAGTGCGCGGACCGGCCGGCCGGCGTTGTTCTCGGCAACGCCGAGCCGATGTAGCCGGCTAGCCTCGCGAAGCTCGAGCAACCCCCCGCTTGCAGACACCCACCAAGCTCATCATGCCTGCGATGGCCGATCAAGCTTGACCAGGCTGCCGACCGCCTGCCAGCCACAATTCACAGCGGTCGAGACGTCCGGGTCATCCAGCATGCCCTGGCTGAGCAGGCTCTTTGCGATCTCGCCGGCGAGTACCGGCGCGGCGAACGAGGTGCCGCTCCAGGTGGCGAAACCACCCTTGTAATCGTCCGGATCCATGGTGGACCGGATGCCTTCGCCGGGCACGGTGAGCCGAGCGGACGGCTGCAGCGAGGCGTTGAAGGTGGTCGGCATGGTGCTGACCACGGCCACCCCGATCCGGTGACAGCTCACCCAGTCCCCCGCGTTGCTGAACAGCGCGATGGTCTCGCCGTCCGGGTTCAGCGCGCCCACGCTGGCCACCGGCACGCAGTCCGGCTCGGCAGCGAACACCGGGCCCTGCTTGTTCGGGTAGAAGCCGGCCGGGTACATGTGCCGGGACGAGGAGTCGTTACCGGCCGAGGCGACCACGGCCACCCCGCGCCGGCCCAGTTCCCGCAGCGGCGCCAGCAGTAGGTGGTCGAAGGCGACGTCGGACGGCGACTCGTGGTAGTAGCCGAGCGACATCGATACCACGTCCACCAGCAGCTCCGGCTGATTCAGCCGCCGGGCCAGCTCCTGGCGGAACACCAGCCGGTTCACCGCCCGCAGCAGGTTGCCCTCGGCCACCACACCGTCGGAGTACATGACCCGAATGGCCAGGATGTTCGCGTCCGGGCACAGCTGCCGGATGATGCCGCAGATGAACGTACCGTGCCCGGCGTCGGAGTCGAGTTCGGCAACCAGCGGGTTGTTCAGGGTGCCGGTGTCGTCCGGCTCGGTGGCCGGATCGGTGAGCCCGAGCGGCAACCCCAGCACGTCCGGCTCGCGGTCCACAATCGTGTCCGGCAGCCACGGATGTTCGCCGGCGCCGGTGTCGAACACCGCCACCACCGGGCGTCGGGTCGTCATCGCCTTTTTCGGCCGGCGGTGGGGCTCGTCGCCCAGCCACTTCACCGGTGCCCGGCCGCCACTGCCCGGCAGGCCGTACTGGGCGACCACGCTGCCGCCCTGCATGAACGGCCCGCCCTCCATGAACGGGCCACCCTGCATGAACGGGCCACCCTGCATGAACGGGTTGCCGGCGATGAAGCCGGTCCCGTCGCACCCGGACAGCAGGTGCTCCAGCGTGACCATGTCCCCGGTCGGGTCGCCCTTGGGGAACTGGGCCCGGTACTCCTGCAGCACCACCCAGGCATCCGGCGGCGCGGACGGCTCGTGGTCGACATTGCTCAGCGCGATCCGGTGCAGCAGGATCTTGTCGGCGAGTTCCTGCAGGCCGTGCCGTTCGGCCAGCCGATACAGCTCCTGGTCGACCGGCAGGTAGCGGGCCTGCAACCGCAACCGCTCCAACACACCGGCCATCAGTGGCCGCACGGTGTCCAGGTCGCAGTCACGGACCAGCAGCTGGCCGCCCGCGTACACCGTCGGCCGGACCTGCGGCTGGGTGGCGGTGCGTACCGCGCTGGACGGGTCGAGCACCCGGGCGCCGTGGCGGTCCAGCAGGTGTCGGGGTGGGTTGAGAGTGGGTTCCTTACGAGTGGGCCGGCCGGTGTGTCCGTTGGAATCTGGGCTCATCATTACCTCGTCTCATTCGCAGACCTGTGGCGTCGAGGGGCGCCTGTCGACAACGTCGACGGTGGTGAGTGATTCGCGCCAGGGGTGCGCCGTGCGGGTTCAGATCTCCACCGCGGGGGTGGCAACGGGCAACGCGTCGGTGTCCTGCGGGCGGATCAGGAACCGGGTCAGGGCGTGCTCGACGTCGGTGAAGACGAACCGACCGTCCTCATCGGCCGGGATCTGGCGGACCAGGCTGCCCTGGTGGAGTTCGACCAGGCTGATCCCGCCGGGGGCGATCCAGCCGTCGATCCGTACCCGGTCGGGGCCGTCGGAACTGATGTTCACCGTGGTGGTCAGGCTGTCGCTGGTGAAGGTGAGGGTCTTCACCGCACTCGCCGGTTCGGCCCGGGCCGCGAGCAGTTCGCCCGAGCCGAGTTGCAGTTCGGCGAGTTCCACCTCGAGAGCATCCAGGCTGATCGCGAACTGCAGCCGGTCAACCAACTCCACCGGTACCGGGTCCAGTTCCTGGTAGAGCTGATGAATCCGGGCGATCAGGTCGGCGTCGTAGGCGTCCAGCGGCTCGTTGGCGAGCGACTCCCACGATTCCCCTCGCGGAATGTCGGAAATGTTCATCGAGGCTCCCATCGAGCATCAGCGGTCAAGGAAGCACGCAGCTTCGCTAGGCACCGGCCACGGGTCGGGCCGATACTGCCGACCGGCATCCGCAGCGCGCGGGCAAGTTCGGCGTAGTCGGGACGGTCGGCGAAGGCGATCACCCGAAGCAGTTCCCGGCACCGCTCCGGCAGGACCGAGATGTGCGACCACAGCAGTTGCTGCTCGGCATCGCGCAGCGTCACGTTCTCCGGCAGCTGGCTGTCCGGAGTCGCCATCGCGTCCTCTTCGATCTCGGCCGGTGTCTGTCGGCTCTGATTGCGCAGCACCCGCCAGGCTTCGCGCTTGGCCGCCACCAGCATCCACTGCAGTACCGCCCGTGCATCGCTGATCGAGTCGGCGTGACCGACCAGTGCCAGCCAGGTGGTCTGCAGCACGTCCTCGGTGGATTCCCGGTCCAGTCGCTGCGCGCGCACGGTGTGCCAGAGGATCGGGGTGAGCAGGGCAACCAGGTCACCCATGGCAGCCGCTTCACCAGCACGGTAGCGCTGGAACACCTCGCCCGCTCGGCTTGCAAGCGTGCCCTGTTCGGCTTCGGCGTTGATCATGGCAGCCATCCAGATTCGCAGACTCAGCTCGGCGCTCGGCCCGGGATGACCCAGCTGTTGTGAGCCTAGGACTTCCTCCTTCGGAGAACAGAGAGATTTAGCCATCGAATCTGATACATCGGCGAGGTGGAAGCAGACGTATCGGACGGTGGTTCGGGCCACAGTCGCGCCGGGGAGAAATTTTTTTTCCCGGCCATGTATCAGCACGGCCGCCCGGGGGCTCTTGGCTGTCGACGGAAGTGGGCGGTGGCCAGCACTCTCATTCGGGGGGATGAACCTGGCAACGTCGCGGCCCGGGCATGAGTGCCCAGCCACTGCCCTCCGCCGAGGGATATGCCGGTCCGCGGGCGCGGCAGCACCGCGAACCGGCAGCCGGTGCCGGATGGGTTGGGGGAGCCGATCCGGCGCCGGCCTTTCGGCGCCTCTCGCTAACTGAGCGGTGCCCGACCCGCCGGCTGCCGCGGCTGGGGTCCCGGATCCGGCAGCGGTGGGATGGCCAGCTCCAGCGGCGCCTCGGCGGTCAGGATGTGCGAGCTGCCGTGATGCCCGATGGTGATCGAGGCATGTGCGGGCTCCTCGATGGAGTAGCGGGCTCGGTCGGCGGTGGTGTGCACCCGCACCTTGCAGCCGTGCCAGCGCACCGTGAACTCCAGCCGGTGCAGTGTGGCCGGCAGCCGCGGGGCGAATGTCAGGTTCCCCTCGTGATCGCGCATCCCGCCGAACCCGCACACCAGGCCGAGCCAGGCGCCGGCCAGTGACGCCACGTGGACACCGTCGCGGGTGTTGTGCTCCAGATCCTCCAGATCCATCAGGGCGGCTTCCCGCACGTAGTCGTGCGCCAGCCGCAGCTGGCCGACCTCCGCGGCCAGCACCGCCTGCGAGCAGGCCGACAGCGAGGAATCCCGTACCGTCAGCGGCTCGTAATAGGCGAACGCGGCCGCCTTCTCCGCCGCGCTGAACGAGTCGCCGCACCAGTGCATGGCCAGCACCAGGTCGGCCTGCTTGACCACCTGCTTGCGGTAGATGTCGAAGTACGGCCGGTGCAGCAGCAGCGGGTACTCGGCGAGTTCGGCCGAGGTCTCGAAATCCCAGCGCTCGGCCCGGGTGGCGTCCCGGAACTGCTCCGGCATGCCATTGTCGTCGTGCGGCACCGCGATGACCTCGGCGGCGGCCAGCCACCGCTCGGTCTCCTCCCGCGAGACGCCCAGCTGCTCGGCCTCGGCCACCAGTTCCTGCGCGATCAGGGCGGCGTAGCGCAGGTTGCGGGCGGCCATCAGGTTGGTGAAGGTGTTGTCGCACACCAGCGCGCTGTACTCGTCCGGGCCGGTCACCCCGTCGATGTGGAAGCGATCGTCGGCGCCGAAGTGGCCCAGTGACAGCCACAGCCGGGCGGTGTGCACCAGCAGCGGCAGTGCGCACTCCCGCTGGAACTGCCGATCGCCGGTCCACTGCAGATACCGCACGGCGGCCAGCGCGATGTCGGCGTTGACGTGGAAGGCGGCCGTGCCGGCCGGCCAGTACGCCCCGCACTCCTGGCCACGGATGGTCCGCCACGGGAACGCCGCGCCCTTCAGGCCGAGCAGTTGCGCCCGGCTGATGGCCAGATCCGCGGTGGACTGGCGCCAGTGCAGGGCACCGGCCACCGCCCCGGGTGAGGTCGCGGTCAGCACCGGCAGCACGAATGACTCGGTATCCCAGAAGGCATGGCCGTCGTAGCCGGGGCCGGTCAGGCCCTTGGCGGGGATGGCCCGGCCCTCGGCCCGGGCGCCGGCCTGCAGTACATGGAACAGCCCGAACCGGACGGCCTGCTGGACCTCTACGTCACCGTCGAGCTCGACGTCGGCACCGTCCCAGAACTCATCCAGGTACTCCCGCTGCTCGGCCACCAGCCCGTCCCAACCGGTGTGCAGCACCGCCGCCAGCGCGGCGTCCACCTGGTCGCGCAACGCGGCCGCCGACCGCTCGCTGGACCAGCCGTAGGCGACGAACTTGGTCAGCCCGAGCCGCTCGCCGGGCTGCAACAGGGTGCCGATCGTGGTCCGCGCCCAGTCCGGCTGCAGGAAGTTGTGCACGCTCAGCTTGGCATCGCAGTCGATCAGGTGGTCGGCGGCCGCGGCCATCCGTAGCCGGCTCTGCCGGGTGTGGTGCACCAGTAGCGACCGATTGCCGTCCTGTAGCTGCTCCTCGGCCTCCAGCGGTCGCTCCAATACCGCCGCCACCCGAGGGTCCCCGGAGGCGGTCGGCACCGACTCGTTGGCCACCAGCTCCGACTGCAGCACCACCCGGGCCGGATCGCCGACCGCCTCCACCTCGTAGTGGATGGCCAGGATCGCCCGCTGGGTGAAGGACACCAGCCGGGTCGTCCGCACCCGTACCACCTGCCCGGCCGGTGACGACCACTCGACCACCCGGCGCAGGACGCCCGCCCGCAGGTCGAGGATCCGCTCGTGATGCAGCAGCGTGCCGTAGCGCAGGTCGAACGGCTCATCGTCGACGAGCAGCCGGATCAGCTTGCCGTTGGTCACGTTGACCACCGTCTGACCGGATTCCGGATAGCCATAGCCGGCCTCGGCGTACGGCAGCGGGTGTCGCTCGTAGAAGGAGTTCAGGTAGCTGCCGGGCAGCCCGTACGGCTCCCCCTCGTCCAGGTTGCCGCGGACGCCGATATGTCCGTTGGACAAGGCGAAAACCGATTCGGCTTGGGCGAGGGTGGCCATCTTCAGGCCGATCTCGCGGACCTGCCAGGGCTCGGCGGGAAATCGCGGGTCGCGGATCACGAGGCGCCCTCGAGCAACTGTGCCAGATCGGTGACCACGACGTCGGCGCCGTGCGCCTTCAGCTCGGCGGCTTGCCCGACCCGATCCACCCCGACCACGTAGCCGAAGCGGCCGGCCCGGCCAGCCGCCACGCCGGCCAGTGCATCCTCGAACACCACCGCCTTCGCCGGCGGCACCCCGGCCAGTGCCGCACCGGCTAGGAACGAATCCGGTTTGGGCTTACCCGGTATGTGCTTCTCGGCCAGAGTCAGCCCGTCGATGCGGCCCTCGACGTACTCGTCCAGGCCGGTCGCGCGAAGTACCAGGCCGGTGTTCGCGCTGGAGGAGACCACGAACCGGCGCAGGCCGGCCTCGGCCGCTGCCCGCAGGTAGCGCCGAGATCCCTCGAACACCTGCACGCCGTCCTCGGCGATCCGTCGCTGCACCTCGGCATTCTTGCGATTGCCCAATCCGTACACGGTGTTCTGCTCCGGACCGTCGCCCGGCTGGCCATCGGGCAGCTCGATTCCGCGTGATTGCAGGAAGTCCCGTACGCCGTCCTCGCGAGGCTTGCCGTCGACGTACCGGTCGTAGTCATCGTGCGGGTCGAACGGGCGGAACCCGGCACCGTCACGCGAGCGCAGGAAGTCGTCGAACATGTGCTTCCAGGCCGCGGCATGCACCGAGGCGGTGTCGGTGAGCACCCCGTCGAGGTCGAACAGGCATACCTCGATCTCGTCCGGCAAGCCGAGCCTCATGCCAGTTCTCCCTTCCTCAGCTGCGTCACCGGCGGTCATGGCCAGCCACCGGCAACCCGATCAGTATCAAGCTAGTCGCCGCTGGCGTGGCGGCTGCGGCGCGGCGCGGCGGTACGTGCCGGGGCCAGGACGCCAGGCGCGATCGTGACCGGCCCGGATCCCGCTGGCCAAGGCTCTCCGACTGCTGGTCGGCATGGGCCGTGATGGCGAACGGACAACGAATCGCTGGGTAATCGCGACCAGGAAGTAGTTGGCACTCGACGGGGCAGAGTGCTAATCTTCGAACCAGCACGGAGCTGCCCCGCCAGGGTGGCGGGCAGCGTCGACGAGTAGTTCATGTGGAGGTGAGCTGCCGTGCTTCGCTTCGACCCATTCCGCGATCTCGACCGGATGACCGAACAACTGCTGGGCGCCTCGAGCGCTGCCGCCCGGGTGCCGCGGTTCATGCCGATGGATCTGTACCGCTCCGGCGATCACTACGTCCTGCACGCCGACCTGCCGGGGATCGACCCCGGTTCGGTGGATGTGAACGTGGACAACGGCACGCTGACCATCCGAGCCGAGCGCAGCAGCCGCACCGAGCAGGACGTGCAGTGGCTGACCAATGAGCGCTTCACCGGCACCTTCCAGCGACAACTGTCCCTGGGTGACGGCATCGACACCGAAGCGATCAGCGCGACCTATGACAATGGCGTGCTGTCGGTGACCATTCCGGTCGCCGAGAAGGCCAAGCCACGTCGGATCGAGGTGACCGGGCATTCCAACCGCCAGGTGATCGAGGCCGGCGAGCAGCAGTCGAGCAGCGTAACCAGCTGATCTCGTTTCCGCCGTACCGCCATCAGCGACCGCAGGACGGCGCGGGGTCGATCGTGGTGATCGAGTAGCTCCTTCCTGGGACGGACTGGCCTTCCTGGATAGCTGGGCGCACGGCCGCGCGGGCCGTGCGCCCAGCCACGTCCAGTGGCCGGTTTCCACGTCCAGTGGTCGGTTGAGCGCCGAGTGGTCAGCTGCGACTGACCACTCATGCGATAACTGACCATTCGCAGAAATAAGGCCGTTCGCGAACATCAGAGCGCCCGGCGACCGGACAACGCGCACCCGGCACGAACCACGACCACCCGGCACGAACGACGACCGCCCGGCTACCAGACGGCAGCCGGGCGGTGTGCTCGAGCGGATCAGGCCGAGACGGTGTCTTCGAGCAGGTTGCGGGTGCGGTTGACGTCCACCTGGATACCCGGACCCATGGTGGTGGAGAAGGTGACCTTCTTCAGGTACTTGCCCTTCGCCGCCGCCGGCTTGGACCGCAGCACCTCGTCCAGCGCCGCGCCGTAGTTCTCCACCAGCTTCTCCGGCTCGAAGGAGGCCTTGCCGATCACCAGGTGCAGGTTCGCCTGCTTGTCCACCCGGAAGGTGATCTTGCCGCCCTTGATATCGGTGACCGCCTTGGCCACGTCCGGGGTGACGGTGCCGGTCTTCGGGTTCGGCATCAGGCCACGCGGGCCAAGGATTCGGGCGATCCGGCCGACCTTGGCCATCTGGTCGGGCGTGGCGATCGCCGCGTCGAAGTCCAGGAAGCCGTCGCTGATCGCTGCGATCAGGTCGTCGCTGCCGACCCGGTCGGCCCCGGCGGCCTCGGCCGCGGCGGCCTGCTCGCCGGTCGCGAACACGATCACCCGGGCGGTCTTGCCGGTGCCGTGCGGCAGGCTGACCGTGCCACGCACCATCTGGTCCGCCTTGCGCGGGTCGACCCCGAGCCGGATGGCCACCTCCACGGTGGCGTCGAACTTGGTGGGTGAGGTCTGCTTGGCGACCCGAGCCGCCTCCAGCGGGCTGTAGATCCGGTTGGCGTCGACCTGCTCGGCCGCGGCCTGATATGCCTTGCTGCGCTTTGGCATTCTGTGTTGCTCCTTCACGAACTCGTGGTCATCGCGGACGCCGACCTTCGGCGCCCTGCCACTGGGGCTCGATCTAAAACACCTCGAGCCACCTGCCCGGCAAGCCGGGCCGAACGGTGTCGAACCTATTCGACGGTAACGCTGTCGAACCTATTCGACGGTGATGCCCATCGACCGAGCGGTGCCGGCGATGATCTTGGCCGCCTGGTCGATGTCGTTGGCGTTGAGATCCTCCATCTTGGTCTGGGCGATCTCGCGTACCTGGGCCATGCTGACCTTGGCCACCTTGGTCTTGTGCGGCTCCCCCGAGCCCTTGGCCACGCCCGCCGCCTGCAACAGCAGCTTGGCCGCCGGCGGGGTCTTGGTCACGAAGGTGAACGACCGGTCCTCGTACACCGAGATCTCGACCGGAATGACCTGACCGCGCTGGGCCTCGGTGGCGGCGTTGTAGGCCTTGCAGAACTCCATGATGTTGACGCCGTGCTGACCGAGCGCCGGCCCGACCGGCGGCGCCGGGTTGGCCGCGCCGGCCTGGATCTGCAGCTTGATGATCGCGGAGAGTTTCTTCTTGGGAGGCATGGCTATCTCTTCTTCTGATGGGCTAGGGGCTGGAGCGGGCTAAGGGCTTTGGGCGCTAGATCTTAGACACTTGGCTGAAGGACAGTTCCACCGGTGTCTCCCGGCCGAAGATCGACACCAGCACCTTGAGCTTGGAGTGCAGCGGGTCGATCTCGTTGATGGTGGCCGGCAGGGTCGCGAACGGGCCGTCCATCACGGTGACCGACTCGCCGACCTCGAAGTCGACCACCTCGACCGGCGCCGCGGCCCCGGTGGAGCTGGCCTCGCCGCCGCTGGCCTTGCCAGCCGCGGCGGCCTTGTGGGTGGCCGGGGCCAGGATCTTGATGACCTCGTCCATCGACAGCGGGGACGGCTTGGAGGTGGCGCCGACGAAGCCGGTCACCCCGGGCGTGTTACGAACCGCGCCCCAGGAGTCGTCGGTCAGCTCCATCCGGACCAGGATGTAGCCCGGGAAGACCTTGCGGTTGACCAGCTGGCGCTTGCCGTTCTTGATCTCGGTGACCTCTTCGGTGGGCACCTCCACCTGGAAGATGTAGTCCTCCATGTCCAGGGAGGAGATCCGGCTCTCCAGGTTGGTCTTCACCTTGTTCTCATAGCCGGCGTAGGAGTGCACCACGAACCAGTCGCCGGGTGCCCGGCGCAGTTCCGCACGCAGCTGCTCCACCGGATCCAGCTCCTCCTCGGCGCCGTCGGCCGCGGTGGCAAGTTCGTCGGCGACCTCGGCCGTCGCCTCGGCCCAGGCCGCGTCGGCCTCCGCCTCGGCGGCCTCGTTGTACTTCTTCTCGGCGCTGACCCCGTACACCTCGTCCTCGACGTCCAGGGCGGGCAGCCCGCCGTCGGACCGCGGCTGCTCCTCGGCCTCGGTGGGCACGCGGAACTGCTCGTCGGTCGATCCGGCATCGTTGTGGAACTCGGTCACGGCTCTCTTTCCTTGCTGCTCTTCTTCGCTACGCCGGTTTCGGGCGCGAGTGGTCTGGTGCGGCCTCAGCCGAACACCGCGATGACCGCCTTGGCGAGGCCCAGGTCGAGCAACGCCACCACGGTAATCATGATCACCACGAAGACCATGACGACGATGGTGTAGGTGGTCATCTCCCGGCGGGAGGGCCAGAGCACCTTCCGCATCTCCGAGACGGTCTCCCGGGTGCGCCGCTGCAGCGCCCGCAGCAGCATCGGCAACCAACGCCACAGCAAGCTCAGCCCACCGCCGCGGCGATCGTCCCGGTCCGGGCGCGACGCGGGCGCGGGCGCTGCCTGTGTCTCAGTCACCTTTTCTCCTCTCGGACGCCGGCGGCCACGGGCACTCAACTCGCGGGCCGATCAGCGCTGCTGGCGCAGGGGCGACAGGACTCGAACCTGCAACCGCCGGTTTTGGAGACCGGTGCTCTACCAATTGAGCCACGCCCCTTCAAGCGTCCGACCAGCTTGCGCACCGCGCAACCCGGCCAGCCACCGAAGGCGAACCCCAGCCGATCCGGACCAAGCGCGCAACTCGCCACGGCATGTAGCGGGATGCGCGCAGGCTTGCGCACGGCCGACTCGGGACCCGAATAGCCAGTGTAGAGGTTCGGCCAGCGACCACCGAAAGCGCACGGACGGGGTGCTCTCGCTGCTCCTTGACCCTCGGATGGACCCTCAGATGGACCAGTGATTGACATACGGAGAATGTCCCGTACTCTTCTACGGAGAATCTTCCGTAGAAAGAGCCGAGCTTGCATCTCCATGACGAGTCGGGCAGGCCACTTCCGCCCCTGCGGCCAATCTTCGCCTCTGCGGGAGCGCAGCCGCAGCTGCCAGACATCGTGGGACGAGAGGTCGCGCTGACGCGGGTGTGGCAGCACGCGTGTCGAAGCTCGGTGGCGCTCAACGAACCGCGCCGGATGGGCAAGTCCAGCCTGCTTTCGCTGATGCACGCCAGCCCGCCGCCTGGCTGGCTATTCGTGCTGAGTTCGGTGCAGGGCGTGAGCAGCTCAGCGGAACTTGCACGCTCCGTCCTGAGTGACCTGCAGGCACATCAGAGCACTGCCAACCGGCTAGGCACGGCATTGCGCGAATTCTTCGCGGACAACGAGATCAAGGTCGGGGCCGGCCCGGTGGACCTGACGTTGAAGCCGACCTTCGCGCAACGCCCGCTCGAGACGTTGGAGGCCGGCCTGGAGTCGGTTGCCACACGCCTGCAGGCGGATCAGGTGTCGCTGGTGATCGCCTGGGACGAATTCCCGGACATGATCAACGCGATCATCGAGAACGAAGGCGCCGCTCAGGCAGGCGCTCTGCTCGGCGTGCTCCGCCGGATTCGCCAGAAGCACTCCAGCCGCATCCACTGGTTGCTGACCGGTTCGGTAGGGATGCACCATGCCCTGCGCCGGCTCAACCATGGCTCCTCCTACACAACGGACCTGGATAGCGTGCCGCTCGGCCCGTTGTCGCCGGCCTGGGCTCGCTGGCTGGCAGGCAGCCTGCTCCTCGGCGCGAATATCGGACCAACCGATGCCCTGATGGCCGAACTCGCAGAGGTGACTGATGGAATCCCTTTCCTGTTGCACCTGCTCGTCCGACATGCGCGTAACGCGTCGACCGCCGCCGCGACCACTGACGAGCTCTTCGTGCGAGCCGTCGGCGACATGGACTCCTCGGCGCAGGCGACCCACCTGCTCACTCGAGTCGACTCCCACTACGGCGAGTACGCACCCTTGGCGGAACTTCTGCTGGACCGCATCGCATACGAGCCCGCAACCCGAGCCCGGCTAGTGCAACACCTGAGCGCCTCAGGGACATTGGATGGCGCTTCGCCAGCACATGCCGAACGAACCATCCGGAAAATCCTGGACTGGCTGGTGCTTGATCATTACGTCGTCAAGGACAGCCGGCATGTCTTCAGCTGGCGATACCCGGCGTTACGACGCGTCTGGGTGCAGCGACGATCATGACGATAGCCCGATTCACCCCAAGCGTGCTCGACGGAGCTGCCCTGGAGCGGCTCTTCGTACATCGGCATGCGTTGTTGGACGATGCCCTGACCAGGGTGCGGGCGGCGGCCACCGGGATTCAACGCGCACACAAGCTGTACGTCGGTCCACGTGGTGCGGGTAAGACACACCTGATAAGCCTGCTGCATCACCGCTTGATCCAGGAACGGTCCGCCGGCCTGCGAATCCAGATCTCCTGGCTGATCGAGGATCCCTGGGACATCGAGACGTTCGATGACCTGCTCGAAGCGATCCTTGACTCCCGCACCGAGCCCGTGCCCGAGGAGCAGCACAGGCGTAATGCCGAGGCGACCGTGATCGCCGCGGCGACTGCGCATGGGCCAATCGTCGTTCTGGCCGAGAATCTCGATCGAATCCTTACCGCGATCGGCCCGGACGGCCAGCGACGACTCCGGGCGTTGCTGGAGAACCACCGGCCCATGCTGCTGATAGCGACGACGACCAGGTTGACCGACGACCTGCTGAGCCAGGCCGAGCCGTTCTACGGCTTCTTCGACACGACGCAGTTGGAACCGTTCACGATTCCTGAGGCAGTCGACATGCTGGTGGCCATCGCGGAGTTCACCGGGGACAAGACGCTGGTCGACAGCCTCAAGCAACCAGCCGCCGTTCGCCGGCTGGCGACGATCGCCCATCTGGCCGGTGGGCAACCGCGAGTGTGGGCATTGCTGGGAACCGGATTGAGCATGGCCGGGATCGAGCAGATGGTTACCGCACTGCTGACCCGCTTCGATGACCTCACCCCGTACTACCAGGAACAGTTGGCACGGTTGTCCGCGCAGGAGGCCAAGGTGGTGCGTCGATTGGCCGCCGCTGACCGACCGTTGACCGTGCGCGACCTGGCCCAACTCACCCGCATCGATCAGAAGAGCCTGGCCAAGACGGTATCCGATCTACGCCGCCGGGGATGGTTGGAAAAGCACACGAGTGTGCTGACCGAGAAGACCGATCGGCGGCTCACCTACTACCGGCTCGCCGAACCGCTGGCCCGATTGGCCTTTCAGGTAAAGGAATCCCGCGGTCGGCCGATCAGGCTGATACTCGAATTCCTGGCGACCTGGTACGACTTGGAGGAACTGGCAACGGCGGCGGCTGGCGGCAGTTCATCGAGTCAGACCTACATCTCAGCGGCGGAAGCGCTGTTCTCCGAGCAGATCGTCCTCGTGCAAAGCCTCGCAGGGAGCAGTGTTCCGGCCGGGATCACGACACCGCGAATCAGGCGCCTACTCCCCGAGTCCGCTCACTTAGAGCCAATGCTCTGTTCCCTCGATGACGCGTTGGGTGTGCTCGCCGAAGGCCATCCTGAACCTTTGCTGACCCAACCGGCGGCTATCAGCAGCCTCGTCGAACAATTGCTCGCCGAGGGTGTGGAATTGATCGCGATCAGGCTGGAGATAGCCCGGCTCGCGGTGCTGTCGGGCTACGACTGGCGTGGACGCCTCGAAGCGATTCTGTCGACAGCGACGGCTGAGGACGATCGATTCGCCGCCTTGATACTGCTCGGAACGGCACATGCCCAGCTGGCAGACAGTCCGGTAACTCAACGGTTCGTATTCGACCAGCTTTCGGACGCTGCTACCGCACCAGCTTCACCACGAATCCTGGAATTGGCAGCCGAGTGCGCCACGTACCTGATCGACCGACGGAGGACGGACGCGAGCGAACAACTCGTCCGGCTGGCCCGGGGCCCACAGCAAGGCGACAGTGTGCAGGCACTGGTAGATCGGACCAACCTCGCAAGCCAACAGGGCAGGGTGGGCGATGTCGCGGGCGCGGTGACTGAGCTTGAGCGGCTACTACACGAAGCCTTAGGTATGTTGGCTTCTGACCACCCGACAATCCTGGCCATCCAAAATAACCTGGCCTATTGGCGAGGTGAGGCCGGCGATGCCGCAGGTGCCATAGCCGAGTTCGAGCGGCTGGTCCGGGAGCGGCTACGCGTGCTCGGCCCGGATCACCCCCATACCCTCACCACCCGCCACAACCTGGCCTACTGGCGAGGCGCATTCGACGATGCCGCCGAAGCCGCGGCCGAGTTCGGACAGCTGCTCCAAGACGAGTTACGCGTGCTCGGCCCCAATCACCCCCATACCCTCACCACCCGTCACAACCTGGCTCATTTGCGAGGCGAGGCCGGCGATGCCGCCGAAGCCGCGGCCGAGTTCGGACAGCTGCTCCAAGACGAGTTACGCGTGCTCGGCCCCGACCACCCCGACACCCTCACCGCCCGCCACAGTCTGGCCTATTGGCGAGGCGAGGCCGGCGATGCCGCAGGTGCCATAGCCGAGTTCGAACAGCTGCTCCAGGACCGGCTACGCGTACTCGGCCCCGACCACCCCGACACCTTCGCCACCCGCCACAGTCTGGCCTATTGGCGAGGCATAGTCGGCGATACCGCAGGCGCCACGGCCGAGTTCGAACAGCTGCTCCAGGACCGGCTACGCGTACTCGGCCCCGACCACCCCCATACCCTCATCACCCGCCACAACCTGGCCCGTTTGCACGGCGAGGGCGGCGATACCGCCGGCGCCATAGCCGAGTTCGAACAGCTGCTCCAGGACCGGCTACGCGTACTAGGCCCGGACCACCCCGACACCGTAGCTACCAGTCGAAGGCTTGCTTATTGGCGGAACGCAGCCGGAGAAGGCTCAAAATCCTGAACGCCCGGTTGACGTCGTCTGAGGCGCGAACGGCAGCCGCCGCCGTCTGAGACCTGGAATGCCGGCTGGCGCCGTCTGAGACCTGGAACGGCAGCCGCCGCCGTCTGAGACCTGGAAGGCCGGCTGGCGCCGTCTGAGACCTGGAATGCCGGCTGGCGCCGTCTGAGACCATAGGAGGTATGGGTACTCGTATCTCCGACCGGATCGCTGCCATCGCTGAATCGGCCACGCTGGCCGTCGATGCCAAGGCCAAGGCGCTGAAGGCCGCCGGTCGGCCGGTGATCGGCTTCGGTGCCGGCGAGCCGGACTTCCCGACCCCGGACTACATCGTCGATGCCGCGGCGATCGCCACCAAGGAGCCGCGCTACCACCGCTACACCCCGGTCGCCGGCCTGCCCGAGCTACGGGCCGCGGTGGCGGAGAAGACGCGGCGGGACAGCGGCTACGAGGTGTCGGCTAACCAGGTGCTGATCACCAACGGCGGCAAGCAGGCCGTGTACAACACCTTCGCGGCGCTGCTGGATCCGGGCGACGAGGTGCTGCTGGTCGCGCCGTACTGGACCACCTATCCGGAGGCGATCCTGCTTGCCGGCGGGGTGCCGGTGCCGGTGCTGACCGACGAGACCACCGGTTACCTGGCCAGTCTCGAACAGCTTGCGGCCGCATGCACCGAGCGCACCAAGGTGCTGCTCTTCGTGTCCCCGTCCAACCCGTCCGGCGCGATGTATCCACCGGAGCAGGTCACCGAGATCGGACGATGGGCCGCCGAGCGGGGACTGTGGGTGGTCACCGACGAGATCTATGAGCACCTGGTCTACGACGGCCGGACGCAGCTGTCCATCGCGACCGCCACGCCCGAGCTCGGCGACCGGGTGGTGGTGCTCAACGGCGTCGCCAAGACCTACGCGATGACCGGCTGGCGGGTCGGCTGGCTGATCGGCCCGACCGACCTCGTACAGGCCGCGACCAACCTGCAGTCGCACGCCACCTCCAACGTGGCCAACGTGTCCCAGGCCGCGGCGTTGGCCGCACTGACCGGCGACCTGTCGGCGGTGGCGATGATGCGCGAGGCCTTCGACCGCCGCCGCAAGACCATCGTGCGGATGCTGTCGGCCATCGACGGCGTGCACTGCCCCGAACCCGGCGGCGCGTTCTATGCCTACCCGCAGGTCAAGGGCCTGCTCGGCCGGACGCTGCGCGGCCGGACGGCCGGCACCACCGTCGAACTCGCCGAGCTGATCCTGGAGGAGGCGGAGGTGGCGGTGGTGCCCGGCGAGGCGTTCGGCACCCCCGGCTACCTGCGGCTGTCCTACGCGCTGGCCGACGACGACCTGGTGGAGGGGATCAGCCGGATCCAGCGCCTGATCGCCGAGGGCTGACCTCCTCCCGGCTCAGCCGCCCACGTTCAGGTTCGAGATTGCCCTGTCCCGTTCGGACTCCTGCTCGATGGCCCGCTCGACCTGCTCGGGCGTCTGCTCGAATCGAGCGATGAAGTAGAAGACCACCAGCCCGAACACCAGCACCACCAGTGAATCGATCCAGTCCGGCAGCACGTTCCGGGCGCCGTTGCCGTACCGACCGAGCACGCTGATGATGGTCAGCCCACCCAGCCAGGGCAGCACCCAGGCGAAGCCACGCAGCTGCACCCGGTCCCCGGTTCGCTTGGTTCCCACGCCGATGCCGAACACCACCAGGCCGAGCAGCAAGGCCAGGTCCAGCTTCCACAGCACCTCGAAGCCGCCCCAGTAGATGATCAGGTTCGCGAAGACGAAACCGGCCGGCAGCAGCACCGCCGGACGGGGCGTTCGGTACGGTCGCCGCCGACCCGGATCCTGCCTGTGCAGCGCGGCCAGCGACACCGGCGCGAAGGCGTACATGATCGCGGTGGCCGAGGTGATGATGGTGACCAGCGACTGCCAGCTCGGGAACGGCAGGAACATCACCAGGCCGACCACGAAGGCCAACAGGATGGACAGCCACGGCACGCCCTGGCGGTTCACGGTGGTCAGTCCGGACGGCATCTCCTCCTCCTGGCCGAGCGCGTAGCTCAGCCGGGCGGAGGTGCCGACGTAGCACAGCCCGGTGCCGGCCGGCGAGATGACCGCGTCGATCACCAGCAGCGCGGCCAGCCAACCGGCGCCGGCAGCTAGCGCCAGGTCGTGGTACGGGCCGTAGTTGCCCTTGCCGATCGGGGCGCTCCAGCCGTGCGCCAGGTTGGCCGGGTTCAGCGCACCGATGAAGCAGATCTCCAGCAGGATGTAGATGGCCGAGCCGATCAACATCGCGGTGATGACCGCCCGCGAGATGTCGCGCTGCGGATCCTTGGCCTCACCGGCCAGCTGCACCGCCTGTTCGAACCCCTGTAGCGCGAAGGCCACGCCGGCCGGCAGGGCGGCGAACACGCCATGCCCGCCGTACGGTGCGAAGCCGCCGCCGGCGTGGAAGTTGGAGACGTGGAAGCTCAGTGAGAGCAGCACGATCACCGTGAGGATCGGGATCGCGGTCTTCCAGATCACCGCGACGCCGTTGGTGTCCGACAACAGCTTGGCGCCCAGCAGGTTGATGATCGTGAACAGCAGGATCGCCAGTGCGGCGATCACGTACCCGGTGTGGTTGAGCTGCCCGTCCAACCTGCCACCGTGGTGCAGCATCCGCAGATGATGCTTGGCGAACTGCGTGCTCTCCAGGTAGCTGATGCTGGCCTCGACCTCGATCGGGGCCAGCGCGACCGCCTGCAGCCAGGCCGCCCAGCCGGCGACGAAGCCGGTCAGGTTGCCGAAGGCGAAGTACGGATACCGCGCGGTGCCGCCGGCGACCGGATAGGTGGCGCCCAGTTCGGCATGGATCAGCGCCAGCACGGCCAGCATGATCGCGGCCATCACCCAGGTGATCAACGAGGACGGCCCGGCTTCCTTCGCCGCGGTCAGCGCGCCGAGCAGCCAGCCGGAGCCGATGATGGAACCGAGCGAGATGAACATCAAGCCCCAGAAGCCGACCGCGCGGCGTAATCCCGCCGGCCTGTCCGTAACCGCCGTGCCTGCCATCATTCCTCCGGATTGCCGCCGAAATAGGAACGGGGGCGATGCTGCTCGCATCGGCAATGATCGTCAAGCGCCAACGGCACCGGCTCCTGACACGATCGACCGGCCGCCCGCCCCTAGGCCAGCAGGTCGGCGTACTCGGGGTTCCGGTCGATGAAGTGCGCCACGAACGGGCAGGCAGGATCGACCTGTTTGCCCTGCGCCCGAATGTCGTCCAGCGCATATCGAACCAACCGGCCGGCGTAACCGCGGCCACCGTACGCGGGTTCGGTCTCGGTGTGCGGCAGCACCACCACATCGCCACGCTGGTAGAAGGTCGCCAACCCGATCCGGCGACCGGCCAACCGCGCCTCGTAGCGACTCGCCTCGTCGTCGCGGGTGAATTCGAGTTCCTCGGTCATGTCAGCCTCGGTCATGTCAGCCGCACCGTCGCCCTCGCCTTGGCCAGCACCGTCTGGCCGTCCACCGTCGCGGTCAACTCCACCTCGGCGGTACGGTCCGCCTCGTTCACCGAGCGGATCCGGGCGGCCACCTGCAACTCGGTCGGCACGCCGTGCTCGACCACGATCGGTCGGGTGAACCGGACGCCGTAGGACAGCACGGCGCCGGGATCGCCGAGCCAGTCGGTGACCACCCGGCCGGCCATCGCCATGGTCAGCATGCCGTGCGCGATGACGTCCGGCAGGCCGGCCGCCTGGGCCGCCTCCTGGCTCCAGTGAATGGGGTTGAAGTCGCCGGACGCGCCGGCGTACCGGACCAGGCTGGCTCGCTCGAGCGGAAAGGTCTGGGTCGGCAGGGTCATGCCGACCGAGACGTCGTCGAAGGACACCGTCACGATTCGGCCACCGCCGCTGCGCCGCGGAGCACCACCGTGGAGACGGCGGTGACAACCAGCTCGCCGTCCACGGTGAACACCTCGCCGCGGGTGGTCAGGATGTCGTTCTCACCGGCGGTCCGGACGGCCTCGAGCGTGCTCCGCACCTGCAGCACGTCACCGGCTCGGACCGGGCGCTGATAGACGAACCGCTGCTCGCCGTGTACCAGCCGAGAGAAGTCGGCGCCGAGTTCCGGATCCCGTACCACCACGGAGCTGGCGGGCAGCGACAGCACGATCGGAAAGGTGGGTGGCGCGATCACGTCCGGATGGCCGAGTGCCCGGGCCGCGTCCGGATCGCGGTAGATCGGGTTGGGATCGCCGATCGCGTCGGCGAACTCGCGAATCTTCTCCCGGCCGACCTCGTACGGCGCGGTGAGTGGGTACTCCCGTCCCACAAATGACATGTCAAGCGGCATTCTGGCACCGTATCCCACCCGCCGCGGCGACCGAATGCGCGGCCGCGCCCACGATGCAGCTAACAACGGACAGCAAACGACGGCCGGCAAACGGCGGACAGCAAAACGGCGCCGTCCGATCGGACGGCGCCAGTTCGGCGGAACGCTTACCCAGCGGTTAGCGGGTCTCGCGGTGGTCGGTGTGCTTGCCGCAGTTCGGGCAGAACTTCTTCAGGTCCAGCCGGTCCGGATCGTTACGCCGGTTCTTCTTGGTGATGTAGTTGCGGTGCTTGCACACCTGACACGCCAAGGTGATCTTCGGTCGTACGTCAGTGGCTGCCACTTCTCGTGCCTCTCAATGCGCTCGTGCTCGATTTTGGTTCGGTAGCGAGGGCCGGACTTGAACCGGCGACACAGCGATTATGAGCCGCTTGCTCTACCAGGCTGAGCTACCCCGCCCTGGATGGTGCTCGGGCGTCCGGACAACAGACTCCAAGACCGAGCCCCCTTACGGAATCGAACCGTAGACCTTCTCCTTACCATGGAGACGCTCTGCCGACTGAGCTAAGGGGGCGTGCGCGAGGTTCCGCCGGTGAGATACCGGTGTCCCAGACGCCGGCTGAACTCTACCGGACGTCCGGAGCGATCTCGAAATCGGGGCTGCTGCCTGACGGTCGCCGGCCCGCCGATGCTGGCCGGTCACGTGGCGGCCACCGTAAATCCCCAGACAACGTAAAAGCCTTGGTGATCGCACGGGGGAACGACCACCAAGGCGGTTCAAGTATGAACCCTGGGTAGTCGCTTGGCAACCCCTCGCGATCAACTTATCGGACTAATTTCGCGGCACCGGACAGCCTTGCCGGACGACTCCGCGAACGAGGTGACTGCACGCGATACAGCACGATCCGGGGCTTGTTGGGGGTACCGATACGCCGCGACCCCCGAGGCTTGCTCAGGGGTCGCGGCGCGGTGGCGGCTGTTGGGTTCGAACCAACGTAGGCAGAGCCGGCAGATTTACAGTCTGCTCCCTTTGGCCACTCGGGCAAACCGCCGTGTCCTTGCGTACCGGACGACCTGCTGCGCAGATCGCGCCGGTGGAGTTCGTGCGCAGAACAAGTTACACGACCGCCACCGGTCGCCGCAGCCCCGGGTCCGGCCGGTGCCGGCGGCACGCGCTACGGTTTCGGCGAGAACTCGGGTCGCTTGCCGGCGCGGCCGGCAGCGAGCAACGAACAGCTGGCGGCCGCCAGGCCGCGCAGCGGCAGGGAGTAGCGCCATGGCCGATTCGTCCTTCGACGTCGTGAGCAAGATCGACCGGCAGGAAGCCGACAACGCACTCAACCAGGCCGCGAAGGAACTGTCTCAACGATTCGACTTCCGCGGCACCAACGCCTCCATCCAGTGGTCCGGCGAACTCGGTGTGACGCTGCGGGCCGACACCGAGGAGCGAGTGACGGCTGCGCTGGAGGTGTTCAAGGAGAAGCTGGTGAAACGCTCGATATCGTTGAAGGCCCTGGAGTCCGGCGAGCCGAAGGCGTCGGGCAAGCAGTACGTGATCAGCGCCTCGCTCAAGCAGGGCATCGACGCCGACGTGGCACGCAAGATCGCCAAGGACATCCGGGATTCCGGACCCAAGGGCGTGCAGACGCAGATCCAGGGCGACCAGCTACGGGTATCCGGTAAGAAGCGCGACGACCTGCAGGCCGTCATCGCCCTGCTCCGGGCCGGCGACTACGGAGTGGCCCTGCAGTTCGATAACTACCGTTAGACCCGCCGAGGGTCGCGCCGGACACCTGTCCGCGTGGTGGAGAGAGGCTCGAATGTGAAAGGCATAGTGCTGGCCGGAGGCGCCGGGACCCGGTTGCATCCGATCACCCGGGCGGTGAGCAAGCAGTTGCTGCCGGTCTACGACAAGCCGATGATCTACTACCCGCTCTCGGTGCTGATGCTGGCCGGCATCACCGAGATCCTGATCATCACCACCCCGCACGAGCAGGACCAGTTCGTCCGGCTGCTCTCCGACGGCAGTGAGCTGGGACTCAGCATCAGCTACGCGGTGCAGCCGGAGCCGAACGGGCTTGCCGAGGCGTTCCTGATCGGTCGCGACCACATCGGCAGTGACAGCGTGGCGCTGGTGCTCGGCGACAACATCTTCTACGGCCACCAGCTCGGGCAGATGCTGCTCGAAGCCGCCGGCCTGCGTACCGGCTGCCGGCTGTTCGGCTACCGGGTCCGGGACCCGGAGCGGTACGGGGTGGCCGAGGCCGACGAGACCGGCCGGCTGATCTCGATCGAGGAGAAGCCGCTCACCCCCAAGTCGGACCTGGCGGTGACCGGGCTGTACTTCTACGACAACCAGGTGCTGGCGGAGGCGGCGACACTCACCCCGTCGGATCGGGGCGAGCTGGAGATCACCGACCTGAACAATCGGTACATCCAACAGGGCACCGCACAGCTGATCGACCTTGGCCGCGGCACCGCCTGGTTGGACACCGGCACCCACGACTCGCTGCTGGAGGCGGGCCAGTTCGTACAGGTACTCGAGCATCGGCAGGGTGTCCGGATCGCCTGCCTTGAGGAGATCGCATTGGCGCGCGGCCTGATCACCGCCGAGCAGGCGCTCGCGTTGGGCCAAGCGCAGGCGAAGTCCAGCTACGGCGAGTACGTCATCGAGGTGGCCAACCGGGTCCTGGCCGGACGCCACCGGGTTGGTGATGTCGGTGGCTGAGGAGCTGTTGGCGGCCAACGCCCGGTACGCCGAGAGCTTTCCCGGCGCGCTGCCGGCTCCGCCCGCGCGCCGGCTGGCGGTGGTGGCCTGTATGGATGCCCGGCTGGATCTGTACGAGGCGCTGGGCCTGCGGATCGGTGACGCCCACATGATCCGCAATGCCGGCGGCCTGGTCACCTCCGACGTGCTGCGCTCGCTGGCCATCAGCCAGCGAGCGCTGGGCACCCGCGAGGTGGTGGTGATCGGTCACACCGAATGCGGCATGTCCGGTTTCGACGACGCGGGGTTCCGTGCCGAGCTCGCCGAGCAGAGTGGCGAGCAGCCGGACTGGGACGTGCCCGGCTTCACCGACGTTGCGGCCAGCGTGGCCGGCTCGGTACGTCGGATTCGCGAGTGCGGCTGGTTGCCCAGCCGGGACTCAGTGCGTGGCTTCGTCTTCGACGTGCGGACCGGCAAGATCTCCGAAGTCGACTGACGGCTGTTCGCCGACCACCTGGCCGACCCGGGTGAGGCCGGGTCGGACCGGCAGGCCGTCCGCGCGCCACCGCTCGATGCCGCCGACCAGGTCGGTGGCATCGATGCCGAGCGCACGCAGCGCGGCCGCGGCGAGTGAGGAGGTGTAGCTCGCCGAGCACACCACGATCCAACGTTGGCCGGGCTGGGCTGCCGCCACCCTGGCCGGCGAATCCGGGTGCAGTCGCCACTCCAGATGGTTGCGCTCGATGATCAGCGCCCCCTCGATCTCACCCTCGGCTGCCCGCTGCCAGGCCGGCCGGATGTCCACCAACCGGGCGCCGGCAGCCAGTTCGGCCATCGCCTCGGCCGGCCGGAGTCGGTCCAGCCCGGCCCGGGCGGCCGCCAGCAACTCGTCCAGGCCGCGGAAACCGCCGGCCGGCGGGCCCGGCTCGGACAGCTCCGGCTCGGACGGCTGGGCCGTCTGGTCGATTCGGCTCATGCCGCCGGCGAGCCCGAACCGGAGAACCGGACAGCAGGCTCGGGGTCGTCGGTGGCCAGCGTCAGCAACGCGCTCGGCCTGCCGTCCGGATCGAGGTCGTAGTAGGTCATGCTGGTCAGCGGTGCCGAGTAGGCGTGCACGCTGACCGCCGGCCGGTCACCGAGATTGCGCACGTCGTGCACGTAGCGAGGTCCGAAGCCGACTCCGTCACCGGCCTTGCGCGTCCGCTCGAGCAGGCCTCCGCCGCCGGCCGCCGGGACGTGCACCGCCTCGGAGAGCTCCCCGGACAGCACCGTGAAGGCGCCGGCGGAGCCACCGTGGTCGTGCAGCTGAGTGCCCTGCTCGGGCAACCAGCTGATCAGCCAGAGGTCGACCCGGCGATCCCGGTAGAGCCGCTGGTGCCAGCGTTCGGACTCGTCATACCGGACGTAGGGATACCGGCCGCCGGCCATCTCGGCTGCGACGAAACGGGTGTAGTCAAGTAGTTGAATCGGGTTCAAGAAAAGGGCCGAACCGGCCGCCGGACGCGGGGAAACCATGGAGAACTCCGAACAGGACTGAAGATCGACAGCTAGGGCGCGGGCTAGCGGTCGAGACAGTGCTGATCGAAGGCGTCGGCGCGGCGGGTGGTCCAGAAGATGACCTGCCAGAACGGCAGCGTGGCGCCCGGACGGAGCTGCTCACCTGCCATGGCGCAAGTATGTCAGAGCACCGCTGGGCGGAACTAGCTCGCCCAGCGGAAGGAGGCCATCAGCTGGTCGAACCGGGTCAGCAGGTCGCGGCATTCGTAGCCGGCACTGAACTCGGCGAGCAGGGCAAGCCTGCCATCCGGCGCTGGAACCACATACCGGGCAGCCCCGGTGGTTTCGTCGGAGTCGATGAGCTCGGCCACCGGCGAGTCGGCGTCAAGCCGCGCGCAGTCCACCGGCTCGTCGAGCAGGCCGATGCTGAGCACGACGCTTGCCGGCAGGATGTCCTCCTCGCCGATCACCGCGGTGCTGAGCACGGCCACGACCGGCGTGCCGCCGATCTCTTCGGGGACGGAACCGTCCTCCGGAGTTGCGATCAACCAGTCGCGGCAATCCAGCTCGAATGCCGGCAACTCCAGCGCGTGGAGTTCGCTCTCCATGACGCCCCCTTGCTCGTGTACTCGACGCAGCACGACCGTGCTCGTTTATCGGCTGCCTGATGGTGGTACCCGCGGCGGCAGGTTTGTAGACGTGTTGTACGAAAGTCCGGGAGCCAAACATCGGTTTATCCCAGCCCCTCGCAGACGAAAAATACCACTCGGAATGCTTTGCAGCCAGCGCCTGGAGAAGAAACCTTCGCGCTGGTCGGTTTATCCGGAGATGGACCTGACGCCAAGCTCACGTGAACGAACATGCCTGGTAGCAAAGGACATTTTCCGAATCCGACCGAACGGTCTGAAACGGACGTACGGCCATGAAGACCCGTCACCGAGCGGTAGTAGCCACCGCGACACTGTCGTTTGTCTTTTCATACTCGGCGACTATGCGACCCATAGTGCTGGCCGTTTCCGACAGGAATGACTGCAGTTCTGATCGGTGCACGATCCACTCGTTCTCGACTCGGTGCAGTCGTCCGTACAAGTCATGATCAAGAGCATCGGAATGAACAAATACGGATCGATCGCCCAGTCGCCGAGCAAGTTCGCGCAGGTCTCGCGCGAGTTGACGCATGTTGCCGAAGTCGACCTTGATCGCGACATCCAGGGCGAGTCCGGTGCTTTTGTCACGCATGCCCAAAAGGTTAGAAGGACCCGGTCATTCTCGGCTAAGGTTATCCACAACGATCGTCGCAAGCGTCTTGAGGCGGTGCGGCGGAGCCCGGTGAGGCATACCACGGCAGCAAACGAGCGTTACCTCACTACCATGGAATGGGCGGCTCCGGCGAGCCTCGAGATCGATCAGCGGCATGCCCACCCCGTCGCGGCACAGGAGGCGTACTTCCACGCATGGCCACACAGGTTCAGCAGCTCGACCGAGTAGTCATCCGAATCGCAGGCGACTCCGGCGACGGCATGCAACTGACCGGCGACCGGTTCACCCAGGAGACCGCCAACTTCGGCAACGATCTCTCCACCCAGCCGAACTTCCCGGCTGAGATCCGGGCGCCCGCCGGCACCCTGGCCGGCGTCTCCTCGTTCCAGCTGCACTTCGCCGACCACGACATCCTGACCCCCGGCGACCGGCCGGACGTACTGGTGGCGATGAACCCGGCGGCGCTGAAGGCCAACCTCGCCGACCTGGCCAAGGGCGCCACCATCATCGTGGACACCCGGGACTTCACCGAGCGCGCGCTGGCCCGGGTCGGCTGGGCCAGCAACCCGCTCACCGACGGCAGCCTGGACTCCTTCACGGTGCATGCGCTGGATCTGACCCAGCTCACCTTGGACGCACTAGCCGCGCTGTCCGACCTGTCCCGCAAGGACGCCGGCCGGTGCAAGAACATGTACGCACTGGGCCTGCTGTCCTGGATGTACTCCCGGCCGACCGAGGGGACCATCGGGTTCCTGCGCGAGAAGTTCGCCCGCAAGCCGCAGATCGCCGAGGCCAACGTCGCCGCGTTCAAGGCCGGCTATAACTACGGCGAGACCACCGAGGCCTTCGGCATCTCCTACGAGGTGAAGCCGGCCGCGCTGGCACACGGCACCTACCGCAACATCGCCGGCAACCTGGCGCTGGCCTACGGCCTGATCGCCGGTGCCCACCAGGCCGAGCTGCCGCTGTTCCTGGGCGCCTACCCGATCACGCCGGCCTCGGACATCCTGCATGAGCTGTCCAAGCACAAGCGGTTCGGTGTGACCACCTTTCAGGCCGAGGACGAGATCGCCGGCATCGGCGCGGCGCTCGGCGCCTCGTTCGGCGGTGCGCTCGGCGTCACCACCTCTTCCGGGCCCGGCATCGCGCTGAAGGCCGAGACGATCGGGCTCGCGGTCTCGCTCGAACTGCCGCTGGTGGTGATCGACGTCCAGCGCGGCGGGCCGTCCACCGGCCTGCCGACCAAGACCGAGCAGTCCGACCTGCTGCAGGCGATGTACGGCCGCAACGGCGAGGCACCGGTGCCGATCGTGGCACCCCGGTCGCCGGCCGACTGCTTCGAGGCCGCGATCGAGGCGATCCGGATCGCCACCCGCTATCGCACCCCGGTGTTCCTGCTCTCCGACGGCTACCTGGCCAACGGATCGGAGCCGTGGCGGCTACCGGAGCTGACCGAGCTGCCGGACCTGACCGTACGGTTCGCGAGTGAGCCGAACGGCCCGGACGGGACGTTCCTGCCCTACCTGCGGGATCCGCAGACGCTGGCCAGGCCGTGGGCGGTGCCCGGCACGGCGGGGTTGGAGCACCGGATCGGTGGTATCGAGAAGGCCGACCGAACCGGCAACATCAGCTACGACCCGGACAACCACGACTTCATGGTGCGTACCCGGGCGGCCAAGGTGGCCGGCGTCGAGGTGCCCGACTTGGAGGTCGACGACGTCGACGGCAAGGCCAAGGTGCTGGTGCTCGGCTGGGGTTCCACCTACGGCCCGATCGGTGCCGCGGCGCGGCGGGTGCGCCGGGCCGGCTATTCGATCGCGCAGGCTCACCTGCGCCACCTCAACCCGTTCCCGGCCAACCTCGGCGAGGTGCTGGCCCGGTACGAGCGGGTGGTCATTCCGGAGATGAACATGGGCCAGCTGGCGCTGCTGATCCGTGCCCGCTACCTGGTGGATGCCATCTCGGTCACCCAGGTGCGCGGCATGCCCTTCCGGGCGGCCGAACTGGCCGACATGCTGCAGGGCCTGGTAGTGGACGGTGTCGTCGATGGCGAGTGAGCAGCAGAGCCGTCAGGGCGCCTCGGGCGCCGCGCGCGGAGCGGGATGGCAGCTCGCGAGTGAGCATCGCAGCGCCAGACCGGCATTCTCTGTGTTACGAGGAGCGGGGGCGAGGGCATGAGTCCGTCCGATCTGGGACTGAAAGCGAAGGACTTCAAGACCGACCAGGAGGTCCGCTGGTGCCCCGGCTGCGGTGACTACGCCGTGCTCGCCGCGGTGCAGGGCTTCATGCCGGAGCTCGGGGTGGCCCGGGAGAACATCGTGTTCATCTCCGGGATCGGGTGCTCGTCCCGGTTCCCGTACTACATGAACACCTACGGCATGCACTCCATCCACGGGCGCGCGCCGGCGATCGCCACCGGCCTGGCCACGACCCGGCCGGATCTGCACGTGTTCGTGGTGACCGGCGACGGTGACGCGCTGTCGATCGGCGGAAACCACCTGATCCATGCGCTGCGTCGCAACGTCAACCTGACGATCCTGTTGTTCAACAATCGGATCTACGGCCTGACCAAGGGTCAATACTCCCCCACCAGCGAAACCGGCAAGGTCACCAAGTCGACGCCGTTCGGCTCGGTCGACAACCCGTTCAACCCGATCTCGCTGGCCCTGGGTGCCGAGGCCACCTTCGTCGCCCGGACGCTGGACTCCGACCGCAAGCACCTCACCGAGGTGCTGCGCCGGGCCAGCGCGCACCAGGGCGCGTCGCTGGTGGAGATCTACCAGAACTGCAACATCTTCAACGACGGTGCCTTCGACCTGCTCAAGGAGCCGGAGACCCGTGGCGAATGGATCATTCCGCTGGAGCACGGCCAGCCGGTTCGGTTCGGCAGCGGCCGGGCGGTGGTTCGCGACCCCGCGACCGGCAGCCTGCGGGCCGAGGACGGCGTGGCCGAGGACGATCCGCGGGTGATCGTGCATGACGCGCACGTTGCCGACCCGGCCTACGCCTTCGCGGTCTCCCGGTTGTCGCAGGCCGACAGCCGACTGTCGCCGATGGGTGTCTTCCGGGACGTCGAGCGCCCCAGCTACGACCGGCTGGTGAACGAGCAGTTGGACCTGGCCAAGCTCAACGGCCCGGGTGACGCCGGCGCGCTGGCCGAACTGCTGCGGGGCAGCGACCCGTGGACCGTCTGAGCCGGCTCACCGGCTCACCTCGGCCGGGCAGGTGAGTCAGCCCGGCGAAACCAGGCGCGGGCTGGCCTACGTCGTCACGGCCTATCTCTGCTGGGGCCTGTTCCCGCTGTACTGGCCGCTGCTGGAGCCGGCCGGCGCGGTGGAGATCCTGGCCGACCGGATGCTCTGGTCGCTTGTCTTCGTCGCGCTGCTGCTCACCGTGCGCCGGGGCTGGCGCGGCGTGCGGCTGGTGGCGGCCGACCGCGGCCGGCTGCTTCGACTGGCGCTGGCCGCCACCCTGGTCTCGCTGAACTGGGGCATCTACATCTGGGGCGTCAACCACGGCCATGTGCTCGAGACCAGCCTCGGCTACTTCATCAATCCACTGCTGACCATCCTGCTCGGCGTGCTGGTGCTGGCCGAGCGGCTGACCACCGCTCAGTGGGTCGCGGTTGCCATCGCCTCGCTGGCGATCGTGGTGCTGACCCTCGACTACGGCCGGCCGCCCTGGATCGCCCTCGCGCTGGCGTCCTCATTCGCCGGCTACGGCTTTCTGAAGAAGCAGGTCAGCGGCGGCGCGATGGAGACGTTGGCGATCGAGACCATGGTGGGAGCGGGCCCCGCGCTGATCACCCTGCTGGTGCTGGCCGGACAGTCCAGGCTCGCCTTCGGCCAGCACGGGCTCGGCAATGCCGTCCTGCTGGCCGGCACCGGTGTGGTCACCGCGATCCCGCTGCTGCTGTTCGGCGCCGGCGCCCGACGGCTGCCGCTGACCAGCATGGGACTGCTGCAATACCTGACGCCAGTGCTGCAGTTCGCCGTCGGGGTGGGCATCCGGCATGAGCCGCTGCCGCCAGCGCGGCTGGTCGGCTTCGCCCTGGTCTGGATCGCTCTGCTGGTGCTCACCGCGGACGCACTGCGCCGGCAGCGACGGCCGGCCCAGGAGCAGCGGGGCGAGCCGAGCGCGGTCCGCTGACCTGATTTCCGGTCAGCCGGATTGCGGGTCAGCCGGATTTTCGGGTCAGCCGGATTTTCGGGCGGCCGGATTTCGGGTCCGCCGGACTTCGGGAGCGACCGGATTACGACCTGCCGGTTTCGGGTCCGCCGGACTTCGGGGTCAGCGGCGCAAGGATGACCGACGGCGGGTGCCGGCGGCTACCAGCAGCAGCCCCGCGCCCGCGATCACCGCGAGCAGCACTAGCGCCGGGGCGTTGCCGACCGAGAGGCCGGCGGCGGCCAGCGCGACGATGGGCGCCACCGGCGAGGCGATGATCTGACGCGGTAACGAGGGCAACTCTGCCCGCGGGTTCGACTTGGCAGCGGCCTGGTGGCCGGTCGGGCGAGTCGCCGGAATGCTGGTCCGGCCGGGCGACTGATTCAGGGAGATGTGCTGGCCGCCGGTTTGCTGGCCGTTGGCTTGCTGCCCAGTGGGCTGCTGACCGATGTGCTGCGGTGACTGAACGGCGACGCCGATCGGCTGGACGACCACCGCCACGCCGATTGACTGCTTCGACCCCACGGTTCGGCGGGCGGCCAGCGCGGCCCGTCGGGCAACCAGCGCGGCCTCACGTGCCGCCAGTTGGGCCTGTTGGGCAGCAGCCTGCTGCGCGGCCTGGCGGGCAGCAGCCTGGGCTGCCGATCGGGCCACGCTCCGGGCCGGCACCACAGCCGTCAGGCCTTGGTCGCCGGCCGCGTCCTGGGTGGCGCTCTGGCTGGTCGCAGCAGCCTGCTGGCGATCGGCTCGGTTCTGATGCTCGGCCTTCGCTACGGCTTGCTCGGCCTTCGCTACGGCCTGCTCGGCCTTTCGAGCGGCCTGCTCAACCCGCTGGACGGCTTGTGCTGCCTCTTGGACGGCTTGCTCGGCCTTCCGGGCGGCTTGCTCGGCCCGCTGGGCAGTCGCCGCGGCAAGCTGCCTGGCTCGCTGCTGCGCGACCCGTCGGGCGGCCGCCTGCTGCGCGGCTCGTCGGGCAGCAGCCCGGCGCACGGCGGCGGACTTACGAGCCGCAGCCTTACGAGCAGCAGCCTTACGAGCAGCAGCCTTGCGAGCAGCAGCCTTGCGAGCGGCGGCCTTGCGAGCGGCGGCCTTGGCCGCGGCGGCCCGGCGTTCGGCGGCAGCCTTGGCGGCGGCCGAGGTCCGATGGTTGGCAGCGACGGTGCTGGACGAGGACGGCTTCCGATCCTGGCTTACCGAGGCACCGGCCGGCTCGGCGGTGAACAGCAGCACCAACACGGCTACGAGCGCGCCGAACAGCACCAACCGCCTTCGTCCATCCGAAGGCGTCGGCGCTCGATGCCGCCCTGCTACCACGTCGGAGTCACCCACCTCTCCCGGTACCTATCGGCCGGGTGCCCGGTTACTTGACGGCCGGGCGATGTGCAATCGACGTTAACCTACCCCATTTTGGACAGCGCCATACTCCGACTCGACGGGCTGCCATTCGTGTTCCTGGCGGCCCAACCAACGTCGGCCGGCGGACGCGCGGGTCGGCGTCAGCCGGCCGCTGAGACGCGTGCTCGGGCGCGTTCCCGCTGCTCGACGAACCGGTTCGCCTGCGCATCCAGCGCGGTCATGAACTCGGCCAGTTCCTGCCGGGCCTGCTCGCCGGCCGGGCCCAGATCCGTCCGGTCGAAGACGTTCCAGAACTTCAGCACCGGCGTCACTACCGCGTCGTGATGCAGCCGGAGGTCGTAGATACCGGCCTTGGCGATGACCACCGAGTTGCGGACGAAGTCAGGCATCCCGGCGCCCGGCATCTGAAAGCCCACCACCTCGTCCCGGACCGCTGCCATGGTGGCGTCCGGTGCGATCTCGAAGGCGGCCGCCATCAGATTGCGGTAGAAGACCATGTGCAGGTTCTCGTCCTGCGCGATCCGGGCCAGCAGCTGCTCGGCCACCGGGTCGCCGGCGCACCGGCCGGTGTTGCGGTGAGACACCCGGGTGGCCAACTCCTGGAACGAGACGTAGGCCAGCGCCTGCAGCGACGTCTTGTCGCCGGAGTCGTAGCCGGCGGTCATGTGCGCCATGCGCAGTTCCTCCAGCCGTACCGGATCGACCGCTCGGGTGACCACCAGGTAGTCCCGCAGCGCGATTCCGTGCCGGCCCTCCTCCGCCGTCCACTGGCCCACCCAGGAGCCCCAGGCCCCGTCCCGGCTGAACCGGGTCGCGATCTCGCGGTGATAGGACGGCAGGTTGTCCTCGGTCAGCAGGTTCACCACCAGCGCGGTGCGTGCGACCGGGTCCAGCCGGGATTCCTTCGGAGTCCAGTCGCTGCCGCCGAGGAAGGCGAAGTTGCGGCCTTCGCTCCACGGGACGTAGTCGTGCGGCTGCCACGGCTTGGCCACCGCGAGGTGCCGGTCCAGGTTCTCGGCCACCACCTGTTCCAACTCGGACAGCAGGCCCGCAGGCGGCACGTGGCTGCCAGCGCTCATCGACTCTCCCTCGCGGTATGGCTCTAGGTCGAATGGTTACGTCGAATGGTTACGCTCGCGTAGGTTACGCCCCTCAGCGGCGGTACGGCGGAGCGCCGGCACGCTCAGCCGCTGCGTTCCACCACGTGATCGGTCAGCAGCTGCAGAGCCGCCCGGGCCGGTACGTCCGGCAGCGAGGTCAGGATCGACCGGGCCGCCTCGGCGTAGGACAGCACCGTCTGCCGGGCCTGGTCCAGCGCGCTGGAGCCGCGCAGCAGGGCGAGCGCCTCGTCCACCTCGGCGTCGTCGGTCAGCGGCCGGCTGACCAGCTCGCGCAGCCGGGCATCGGCCGGGTCCTCCGACCGCAGGGCGTACAGCACCGGCAGCGTCTGCACCCCCTCGCGCAGGTCGGTGCCCGGCGTCTTGCCGGACTGGCCGGTGTCCGAGGCGATGTCGATGACGTCGTCGGAGAGCTGGAAGGCGATGCCCACCTGCTCGCCGTAGGCACGCAGGCCGTCGGTGGTCTCCGGGTCCACCCCGGCGAACATGGCGCCGAACTGGGCTGCGGTGGCGATCAGCGAACCGGTCTTGTCGGCCAGCACCGTCAGGTAGTGGTCGATCGGGTCGACGCCGGGCTTCGGCCCGACCGTCTCCCGGATCTGGCCGATGACCAGCCGCTCGAAGCAGCGGGCCTGGATCCGGACCGCTTCCGGACCCAGGTCGGCCAGGATGTTGGAGGCCTGGGCGAACAGGTAGTCCCCGGTCAGGATGGCCACCGAGTTGGTCCATCGCTCGTTGGCCGCGGTCGTGCCGCGCCGGACGGTGGCCGAATCCATCACGTCGTCGTGGTACAGGGTGGCCAGGTGGGTCAGCTCGCAGACCACCGCGGAGGAAACCACCGCCTCGTCCTCACCGACGCCGAACTGGGCCGCCAGCAGCGACAGCAGCGGCCGGAACCGCTTGCCGCCGGCGTCCACCAGGTAGCGCGCCACCTCGGCCACGAACTCGTCCTCGGCGTACACCGCCGCTCGCAGGGCCGCCTCCACCGAGCGGAGGCCGTCGCGGATCGCGGCCTCCAGCTGCGGGTCATCGAAGGTGACGCCGACGGACAGCAAGGCGGAACTGGTCACCCGCGTAACTTAGCCGCGTTGTCGGTGAGCTCGATCAGCCACTGCGGGAAGACGCCCAGCACCGCGGTCAGCAGCACGCCGGCGAAGATCGGGATGTAGGCCAGCACGGTCGGCACGGTCACCGTCGGGCCGTCCTCGGCCGGCTCGGCGAAGAACATCATCACCACGATCCGCAGGTAGAAGAAGGCGGCCACCGCCGAGGCTATCAGGCCGATCACGACCAGCGGCCCGGCGATGTGGTACGCGGCCCGGAACACCACGAACTTGCCGGTGAAACCGCTGGTCAGCGGGATGCCGGCGAGCGCGAGCAGCAGGAAGGTGAAGGTCGCCGCGAACAGCGGCGACCGCCTGGCCAGCCCCGACCACTGGGACAGGTGGGTGGCCTCGCCGTTGGCGTCGCGGACCAGCATCACCATGCCGAACGCGGCGACCGTGGTGAAGCCGTAGGCGGCCAGGTAGAACAGCACGCTGGACAGCCCGGCCTGGTCGAGCGAGACCAGGCCGGTGAGAATGAAGCCGGCGTGCGCGATCGAGGAGTAGGCCAGGATCCGCTTCAGATCGGTCTGGGTCAGCCCGAGCACCGCGCCGACCACCATCGAGGCGATCGCCACCGCCCAGATCAGCGGCCGCCAGTCCCAGGCGCTCACCGAGAAGCCGACGTAGAGCACCCGCACGATCGCGCCGAACGCGGCGATCTTGGTGCAGGAGGCCATGAACGAGGTGATCGGGGTCGGGGCGCCCTGGTAGACGTCCGGCGTCCAGGAGTGGAACGGTGCGATGCCGGCCTTGAACAGCAGGCCGACGATCAGCAGGCCGAAGCCGAGGTAGAGCAGGCTGTCCGACTGGCTGGAGGTGCTCTGCGCGGCCAGGATGTCGGCCAGGTCCACCGAGTTGGCATAGCCGTACAGCAGCGCGACGCCGTACAGGAAGAAGGCCGAGGCGAACGCGCCGAGCAGGAAGTACTTGATCGCCGCCTCCTGGCTGAGCAGCCGGCGCCGACGGGCCAGGCCGGCCATCAGGTACAGCGGGAGCGACAGCACCTCCAGGGCGACGAACATCAGCAGCAGGTTGTTGGCGGCCGGGAAGAGCAGCATGCCGCCGACCGCGAAGAGCGCGAGCGGGAACACCTCGGTCTGGATCCGGCCGCTGCTGGCCAGCCGGCGATCGGCCGGCGAGCCGACGGTCACCGCGGCCGAGGCGACGATCGCGCTGCCCGGCTCCACCCCGCGGTCGGCGATCAGCAGCACCGACAGCGCGGCCATCACCAGGATGGTGCCCTGGATGAACAGCGCGACGCCGTCGATCGCCACCGCGCCGGAGACGGTGGTCAGCGAGCGGTCATGCAGCAGGATCACCGCGACCAGCGCCACCACCAGCGAGCCGACGGTCAGCACCAGCTGGCTGGCGTAGCGCAGCCCGCGCGGTACCAGCGCCTCGACCAGCACGCCGAGGCAGGCCGCACCGAGCACGATCAGGATCGGCGCCATCGCCGAGTAGCTGATCGACGGCGCCTTGATGAAGTCGGTGGAATCACCGGTCGCAGCGGTGACCGCGGTGGCTGCTGCCTGGCTCAGGCTGAGCGGGCTCACTTCTGTCCTCCGGGCTGGGCCACGTGCTGCGGCTGCGGATCGGTCTGGCCGACGTCGTGCATGGTGTAGCCGATCGCCGGGTTGATGATGTCGATGATCGGACGCGGGTAGACGCCGAGCGCCACGATCAGCACGATCAGCGGGGCGATCGCGAAGGTCTCCCGGACGTTCAGGTCGCGGAAGCCCCGAACCCGCTCCAACACCACACCCTGCATGGTGCGTTGGTAGAGGATCAGCACGTAGAGCGCGGCCAGGATGATGCCGGCGGTGCCCACGATGGCGATCGCCTTGTGCCGGGTGAAGGTACCCACCAGGGTGAGGAACTCACTGATGAAGGTGGACAGGCCGGGCAGCGCCAGCGCGGCCAGGCCCGCGATCAGGAACGCGCCGCCGAGCCGCGGGGTGATCCGGGCGGTGCCGCCGTAGTCACTGATCTGCCGGCTCTTGCCGCGGGCCACCACGAACCCGACCACGATGAACAGCAGGCCGGTGGCCAGCCCGTGGTTGACCATGTACAGCACCGCACCGGTGCCGCCCTGGGTGGTGAAGGCGAAGATGCCCAGTCCGATGAAGCCGAAGTGCGCCACCGAGGTGTAGGCGACCAGTCGCTTCATGTCCCGCTGGCCCATCGCCAGGAAGGCCGCGTACAGCACGCCGATCACCGACAGGATCAGGATCGGCTTTGCGAAATAACGCGATGCCTCGGGGAACAGCGGCAGGCAGTAGCGCAGGAAGCCGAAGGTGCCCACCTTGTCCAGCACGCCGACCAGCAACGCCGCACCGCCGGCCGGCGCCTCGGCGCCGGCGTCGGGCAGCCAGGTGTGGAACGGGAACAGCGGCGCCTTGATGGCGAAGGCGATGAAGAAGCCGAGGAACAGCCACTTCTGGGTGGCGCCGCCGGGGACGTGCCCGACCAGGTCGGCGAAGGCGAAGCTGGCGGTGCCGCTGCTGACGTACACGCCGATCACCGCGGCCAGCATCAGCAGGCCGCCGACGAGGGAGTACAGGAAGAACTTCACCGCCGCGTACTGCCGGCGCGGGCCGCCGAAGCTGCCGATGATGAAGTACATCGGCACCAGCATCGCCTCGAAGAACACGTAGAACAGGAACACGTCGGTGGCCGCGAACACCCCGACCATGAACACTTCGAGCAGCAGCACCAGCCCGAAGTACGCGCGCGGGGAACGCCGGTAGCCGATCGTCTCCTCGGCGTCTTCGAGCAGGTCGAAGGAGTTCCAGGACGCCAGCACCACGCACGGCACCAGCAGCGTGGCCATCAGGATCAGCACCAGCGCGATGCCGTCCAGGCCGAAGGCGAAATGCACGCCGAGGTCCTTGATCCAGACCCAGGATCCGGTGAACTGGAACCGCTGCGCGCCACTGCCGGTCTGGAACCGGAAGCCCAGCACCACCGCGTAGCCGAAGGTCAGCACGGAGAAGGCCAACGCGACCTGCTTGGCAAGCAGCTCGCGGCCGAGGGGTATCGCGAAGATGACCAGGCTGCCGACCAGCGGCACCGCGAGCAGTCCGAGCAGGGACAGGTTGTGCATCAGGAGAACCTCACCCCGAGCAGGACCGCGAGCACCATCGCGGCACCGGCCAACATGGACAGTGCGTAGGAGCGGACGAACCCGGTCTGGATCCGGCGCAACCGGCCGGAGCCGCCGCCCAGGCCCGCGGCCAGGCTGTTCACGATGCCGTCCACACCCCGGTTGTCGAAGAAGACCAGGCCACGGACCAGCCACTGGCCCGGCCGCATCAGCACCGTCTCGTTGAAGGCGTCGGCGTACAGGTTGCGCCGGGTGGCCACCGTGACGGCGTTGCCGGCCGGCTGGGTCTGCGGCACCTCCCGGGTGGCCACGGCGGCACCGGCCACCCCGAGCAGCACCACCACGATCGTGATCAGGCTGAGCACCACAGGCGAAATGGTGTGCGCGCCGACCTCGATCGACTCACCCACCGACGGCGTCAGCCAGTGCTGGGTGCCACCGCCGAAAATCAACAGGTAGCCACCGACGAGTGCCAGTACGCCGAGCAGCATCATCGGCAGCCGCATCACCGCCGAGGCCTCGTGCGGGTGCACGTCCTCCTCCCAGCGGCGCTTGCCGAGGAAGGTCATCACCAGCGCCCGGGTCAAGTAGGCAGCGGTCAGGCCGGCGCCGAGCAGCGCGGCGATGCCGAGCAGGTAGCCGGAGGTGCCGCCCTTGTCGAAGGCCGCCTCGATGATCTTGTCCTTGGTGAAGAAGCCGGTGAACGGCGGAATGCCGATGATGGCGAGCCATCCGCAGACGAACACCCCGAAGGTGACCGGCATGACCCGGGCCAGGCCGCCGAACCGGCGCATGTCGATCCGGTCGTTCATCGCGTGCATCACCGCGCCGGCGGACAGGAACAGCGCGGCCTTGAAGAAGCCGTGGCCGAGCAGGTGGATGATGCCGATCGCGTACACGCCCTTGCCCAGCCCGACGGCCAGGAACATGTAGCCGATCTGGCTGACCGTGGAGTAGGCCAACACCTTCTTCAGATCGTCCTGACCGAACGCGCACAGGCAGCCGTAGAGCAGGGTGATCGCGCCGATGATGGTGACCACCGTGCGCGCGGCCTGGCTCAGGTCGAAGATCGGTGCCGAGCGGGCGATCAGGTACACCCCGGCGGTGACCATGGTCGCCGCGTGGATCAGCGCCGAAACCGGTGTCGGGCCCTCCATCGCGTCCGGCAACCAGGTCTGCAGCGGGAACTGGCCGGACTTGCCGCAGGCGCCGAGCAGCAACATCAGCGCGATCGCGGCCACCGGCCCCTTGCTTAAGTCCCCGACGCCGGCGAAGACGTGCGCGAAGTCGGTGTTGCCCAGGTAGGCGAACATGATCATGATCGCGATCGACAGCCCCGCGTCACCGACCCGGTTGGCGATGAACGCCTTCTTCGCCGCGGTGGCCGCCGACGGCCGGTTGTAGTAGTAGCCGATCAGCAGGTACGAGGCCAGGCCCACGCCCTCCCAGCCGACGTAGAGCACCAGGTAGCTGTTGGCCAGCACCAGCAGCAGCATCGCCGCGATGAACAGGTTGAAGTAGCCGAAGAACCGTCGCCGGCCCTCGTCCCGGTCCAGGTAGCCGACCGCGTAGATGTGGATCAGCGAGCCGACGCCGGTGATCAGCAGCACGAAGACCATCGCCAGCGGATCCAGCAGGAAGCCGACGTCGACCTTGAAGCCGGCCACCGGCACCCAGCTGAACAGCTGCAGGTTGCGCTCGCGGGCGCTGCCGTCCTCGTTCTTCAGCGAGAAGAACAGATAGACCGAGTAGACGAACAACCCCACCGGGACGAGCGCGCCGAGCCAGTGGCCCCACCGATCGGCCCGCCGGCCCAACAGTAGGAGCAGGGCGGCGGAGACGGCCGGCACCGCGACCAGCAGCCAGGCCGCGGATTGGACTCCGTGCGCGGAATTCAATTCCCCAACTCCCTTAGTACTTCAAGAGATTCGCGTCGTCGACCGAGGCCGACCGGCGCGTCCGGAAGATGGACATGATGATGGCCAGGCCGACCACGACCTCCGCCGCGGCCACCACCATGACGAAGAACGCCATGATCTGACCGTCCAGGCTGCCGTTGATGCGGGCGAAGGTGACCAGCGTCAGGTTCACCGCGTTGAGCATCAGCTCGACGCACATGAAGACCACGATCGCGTTGCGCCGGACCAGCACACCCACCGCACCGATCGAGAACAACGCGGCGGACAGCACGAGATAGTAGGTAGGGGTCACCTCAGCGCTCCAGCTCTCGGGTGCTGACCGGCCCGCTGACATCGATCGGGGTGCCACCGAGCAGCGATTCGTGGGCGATCGAGCCGTCCGGCAACAGTGCCGGGGTGCCGATCGCACCGCCGGAGGACAGCTGGCCGGGGCCGGGCAGCGGTTGTGGCCGGCCGGAGCGGAACCGCTCCCGCGCCAGCGACTGCTGGCTGCGCCGGGGACCGTCCCGCTCGATGTGGGCCAACACCATCGCGCCGACCGCAGCCACGATCAGCAGCGCCGAGGTGAGCTCGAAGGCGAACAGGTATTTGGTGAACAGCAACTGCGCGAGCGCGTTGACGTTGGTGCCGCCGTCGGCGTTGTTCACCGTGTCCAGGTTCTTCACCGGCTGGCCGTTGAACGCCCGGCCCACCGCCATCGCAACCAGCAGTGCGAACGCCACCCCGGCCAGCAGCGCGGCGACCCGTTGGCCGCGCAGCGTCTCGACCAGCGAGTCGGAGGAATCTCGACCGACCAGCATCAGCACGAACAGGAAGAGGATCATGATGGCGCCGGTGTAGACGATGATCTGGACCAGGCCGAGGAACGGCCCCTCCTCGATCACGTAGAACAGCCCGAGGCACATCATGGTGGCTACCAGCGACAGCGCCGAATGGATGGCATTGCGCAGCAACACCATGCCGATCGCGCCGAGTAGGGCGACCGGCGCGAGGATCCAGAACGCGACCGCCTCGCCGGTGGTCACCTGGTTGGCGCCGGCGGCGAGGATCGCCTGGCTCGCACTCACGCCGACGCCTCTTCGCGCAAGCGCTCATCGGTCGCTCGTTCCGCGCTGACGGCCAATTGCGATGCTCGCTCGCTCACGGGTGGTGCCCTCCGACCTCGATCGCGTTGCCGGTCATCGGCTTGCCCGCGGCATTGGCCGCGCTCATCGGAGCGGCCTCGTCCCGGCGCGGGGTGTAGTAGGCGGCCTCGTCCTCACCGAGCCGCATCGGGTGCGGCGGCGCCTCCATGCCGGGCAGCAGCGGCGCCATCAGCTGTTCCTTGGTGTAGATGAGATCCTGCCGATTGTCCAAGGCCAACTCGTACTCGTTGCTCATGGTCAGCGACCGGGTCGGGCAGGCCTCGATGCACAGTCCGCAGAAGATGCAGCGCAGATAGTTGATCTGGTAGACCTTGCCGTACCGCTCGCCGGGCGAGTATCGCTCGGTCTCGGTGTTGTCGCCGCCCTCCACGTAGATCGCGTCCGCCGGGCAGGCCCAGGCGCACAATTCGCAGCCGATGCACTTCTCCAGCCCGTCCGGATGCCGGTTCAGCACGTGCCGGCCGTGGTATCGCGGTGCGGTCGGAAAGACCTCGAACGGGTACTGCTGGGTGTACACCTTCTTGAACATGGTCGAGAAGGTCAGGCCGAAGCCGGCTGCGAAGCCGGCGATATCGGTGCTCGGCTGGTTGAACGAATCCTCGTTGAGGTGCTTGACCGACAGGTCCTGCGCCGGGACCGGCGCCTGCGAGGCGAGGGCCGGCGCGGCCGCGGAGGCGGGGGCCGGCGCGGCCGCGGAGGCGGGGGCCGGCGCGGCTGCGGAGCCGAGGGCCGGCGCGGCCGCCTGCCAGTCGGCCGGCACCGCGGCGCCGGTCGGGTTCGCCGCCTGATCGGCGCGCGGTTCCGCGCCGCTGTCCGCTGGCCGTGATGTCTCAGCCATCGATCTGCTCCCTGTCATTGCTCGGCCTGTCATTGCTAGGCCTGTCGTTGCTCAGCCTGTCGTGCGGGTTCGGTCCGGCGCCGAGCGGTGCCGGGCTCACCCCGGCGCTGACCAGCCGCGGCGACGGCGGCACCACCAGGTCCATCGGCGGGATCGGATAGCTCGGTCCCTGCGCTGCCTCCGCGGCGTCCTCGGCGGCCTGCTCGGCCTGCAGTCGGTTGGTCCGGGCGCTGTCGGCGGCAGCCCAGATCATGCCGATCACCAGCAGCGCACCGATCACCAGGGCGATCACCGCGCCGGTGTTCCAGCCGCGGGCGCGCAGCACCCGCATGGTGGTGATCACCATGATCCACAGCAGGTTGACCGGGATCAGCACCTTCCAGCCGAAGTGCATGAACTGGTCGTAGCGCATCCGTGGCAGCGTGCCGCGCAGCCAGACGAAGCCGAAGATGAACAGCACCACCTTGCCGGTGAACCAGAGCAGCGGCCACCAGCCGGCGTTGGCGCCATGCCACAGCGACAGCGGCCACGGCGCCCGCCAACCACCCAGGAACAGTGTGGTGGCCAGCGCCGAGACGGTCACCATGTTGATGTATTCGGCAAGGAAGAAAAGGGCGAACTTCATCGAGGAGTACTCGGTGTGGAAGCCGCCGACCAGCTCGGACTCGGCCTCGGGCAGGTCGAACGGCGCCCGGTTGGTCTCGCCGACCATGGCGATCAGGTAGATCGCGAAGGACAGGAACAGCGGAATGCCGTTCCACAGGTTGTGCCGCTGGTAGTCCACGATGCCGGAGGTGGACATGGTGCCGGCGTAGAGGAACACCATCACCATGGACAGCCCCATCGCGACCTCGTAGGAGATCATCTGCGCCGCCGAGCGCAGCCCGCCGAGCAATGGATAGGTCGAGCCGGAGGCCCAGCCGGACAGCACGATGCCGTAGACGCCGAGCGAGGAGCAGGCGAAGATCACCAGCACGCCGACCGGCAGATCGGTCAGCTGCAGCGGGGTGTGATGGTGGAAGATCGACACCACCGGGCCGAACGGGATCACCGAGAACGCCAGGAAGGCGGGTACCGCCGAGAGCACCGGCGCCATCCAGTACACCGGCTTGTCGGCCAGCGCCGGGATGATCTCCTCCTTGAAGGCAAGCTTCAGGCCGTCGGCCAGCGACTGCAGGGTGCCCCACGGGCCGACCCGGTTGGGTCCGATCCGGTTCTGCATCCGGCCGACCACCTTGCGCTCGAACACGATCGAGAACAGGGTCATCACGACCAGGAACGCGAAGACGCCGACCACCTTGAGCAGGACCATCCAGATCCGGTCCTGGCCGAACAGCGCCAAGGTGTTGTTGCTGTCGTTGGCAGCCAACAACAGTTGCGGACTCATCGTCTGACCTCGCCCTTTCCGCGAGCGCACATCGACACTGCGCCGGCTGTCATGGCCACTGCGCCGGCTGTCATGGACATTGCGCCAGCTGTCATGCCGCTCCCCCGTCCGCGTCGACCCGCTGCACGGTGACCTCGGTGCCGTGGGCCACGCCGAGCGAGGCGTCGGCATGGCTGGCGGGCAGCCACACGGTATTGGGCGCCGCACCCTCCTGCAGCTCGGCCGGCGCGCTGATGGACCGGCCGGCCGCGGTCACCGTGACCAGTTCCCCGTCGGCCACCCCGAGGTCGGCCGCGGTCTGCTTGGCCATCACCACCCGCAGCGGCTTGGCGGTGCCGGCCAGGTTCGGCTCGCCGTCCAGCAGCGAGCCGTGGTCGATCAGCTCCCGCCAGCTGGCCAGCAGCACCCCGGTCCGGGACCGTTGCGGCGCTGGCACCCGCGGCGCCGGCAGCCGGCTGCTGGTGACGCCCAGCCGGTCCAACTCCGCCCGGGCGGCCGTCGGGGTGGGCAACCGCAGGTCGACATCGAGCTCGTCGGCGAGCGCGTTCAGCACCCGGCCGTCGGCAAGCTGCCCGGTGCCGGCCAGGGTCAGGTCGAACGGGCGACGCCGGCCCTCCCAGGTGACGTACCGGCCGGCCTTCTCGGCGGCGGCCGCCACCGGGAACACCACGTCGGCGTACTCGGTGACCATGGTGCGCCGCAGTTCCAGGCTGACCACGAAGCCGGCCCGGTCCAGCGCCGCCTCGGCCGCGGCCGGATCCGGCAGGTCGGCCGGGTCGACACCGCCGATCAGCAGCGCGCTGTCGGCGTTGGCCGCGTCCAGGATGCCAGCCAGGTCCCGGCCCGGGGTGGGCGGCACGTGGGCGTCCCAGATCCGCTCGACCTCGACCCGGGCCGCGTCATCGGCCAGCGACCGGCCGCCCGGCAGCAGCGTCGGCACCGCACCGGCGTCCAGCGCGCCGCGCTCACCGGCGCGGCGCGGCACCCAGCCCAGCCGGGCGCCGGTGTCGGCGGCCAGCCGGGCGGCCGCACTGAGCCCGCCGGGCACCGCGGCCATCCGCTCGCCGACCAGGATGACGCCGTCGGCCAACGTGTCCCGCAGCCCGGCCGGCAGGTCTGCCAGCGCCGCCGCCTCCGTGCCCGGCACGGTGGCGATCAGCGTGCCGTCGAGCTTGGTCAGCCCGCGTGAGGCCACCGCCGCGATCGAGTGCACCGCCGTCCGACCGGCTCGAGCGCCCTTGCGCAGCCGCAGGAAGACGATCGGCGACTCCTCCTCCGGCTCCAGGCCGACCAGCAGCACCGTGCGCGCGGCCTCCAGATCCTCGAAGCTCAGCCCACCGGTGTCCGGGCTGGTGCCGGCGATCAACGCACCGAGGAACGCCAGTTCCTCCGCCGAGCCCGCGCGAGCCCGGTAGTCGATGTCGTTCGTGCCGAGCGCCACCCGCGCGAACTTCGAGTAGGCGTAGGCGTCCTCCTCGGTGAGCCGGCCACCGGGCAGCACGCCGACCCCGCCGGCCTGCCGAGCCCGGGCCAGCCCCTCGGCCGCCGTCTCCAGCGCCTGCGGCCAGGACGCCTCGACCAGCCGGCCGTCCGAGCCGCGGACCAGCGGGGTGGTGAGCCGGTCCGGTTGCGTGAGGTAGGCAAAACCCCAGCGACCCTTGTCGCAGTTCCACTCCTCGTTCACCGCGGCGTCCTCGCCGGCCAGCCGGCGGGTGACCTTGCCGCGCCGCCAGTCGGTACGCAGCGCGCAGCCGGACGAGCAGTGCTCACACACACTCGGCGTGGACATCAGGTCGAACGGCCGGGCCCGGAACCGGTAGGACGCGCCGGTCAGCGCCCCGACGGGGCAGATCTGCACGGTGTTGCCGGAGAAGTAGGACTGGAACGGGGTGTCGGTCGAGGTGCCGACCTGCTGCTGGGCACCGCGCTCGAGCAGGTCGATGAACGGGTCGCCGGCGATCTGCTCGGAGAACCGGGTGCAGCGCTGGCACAGCACGCACCGCTCGCGGTCCAGCAGCACCTGGCTGGAGACCGCGATCGGCTTGGGGAATGTCCTTTTCACATCGGTGAATCGGCTGTCGGCGCGGCCGTTGCTCATCGCCTGGTTCTGCAGCGGGCACTCGCCGCCCTTGTCGCAGACCGGGCAGTCCAGCGGGTGGTTGATCAACAGCAGTTCCATCACGCCCTGCTGTGCCTTGTCGGCGACCGGCGAGGTCAGCTGGGTCTTGACCACCATGCCCGGCATCACCGTGGTGGTGCAGGACGCTGCCGGCTTCGGCATCCCCCGACCATTGCCCATGTCGGTGACCTCGACCAGGCACTGGCGGCAGGCACCGGCCGGCTCCAACAGCGGGTGGTCGCAGAACCGCGGAATCTGGATGCCGATCTGCTCGGCGGCCCGGATCAGCAGGGTTCCCTTGGGGACGGAGATGTCGATGCCGTCGATGGTGACGGTCACCAACTCCTCGGCCTGCGCCGGTTTCTCAGGGGCGATGCTCACAGGGGGGCTCCGTAGTTCGCGGTTCGGACGCTCACGACGCGGCTCCGGCCATCGACGGCTGCGTCATCGACGGCTGCTTCATCAGGGCTAAGTACTCGTCACGGAAGTACTGGATGGAGGACGCGATCGGACTGACCGCGCCGTCGCCGAGCGCGCAGAACGACCGACCGAGGATGTTGTCGCCGACATCCAGCAGGGTGTCCAGGTCGGCCGGGGTGCCGTCGCCGTGCCAGATCCGCTCCAGGATCTGGGCGGTCCAGTAGTTGCCCTCTCGGCACGGGGTGCACTTGCCGCAGGACTCGTGCTCGTAGAACTGGGTCCACTTGAGCACCGCCCGGACCACGCTGTCGTCCTCGTCGAAGATCATGATCGCCGAGGTGCCGTTCATCGAGCCGGCCTTGGCGACCGAGTCGAAATCCAGCGGGACATCGAGATGTTCCTTGGTGAACAAGGGGGTCGAGGAGCCGCCGGGCGTCCAGAACTTGAGTTCCTTACCCCGACTCATGCCGCCGGCCATGTCCAGCAGCTCACGCAACGTGGTGCCCATCGGCGCCTCGTACTGGCCCGGGTTCTTCACCCGGCCCGACAGCGAGTAGATGGAGGTGCCCGGCGAGCCGTCCGGACCCATCTGCTTATGCCAGCCGGCCCCGCCCAGCACGATGTAGGGCACGCTGGCCAGGGTGCCGACGTTGTTCACCACGGTCGGTGCGTCATAGAGCCCGTTGGTCGCCGGGAATGGCGGCTTGAGCCGGGGCTGGCCGCGCTTGCCCTCCAGCGAGTCCAAGAGCGCCGTCTCCTCGCCGCAGATGTAGGCACCGGCGCCGGCGTGCACGGTGATGTCGACGCTGATCCCGCTGCCGAGTACGTCCGCGCCCAGGTAGCCCTTCGCGTAGGCCTCGGCTACCGCCTGGCTGACCCGGCGGATGGCGTGCACCGCCTCGCCCCGGATGTAGACGAACGCCCGCTCGGCACGTACCGCGTAGCAGGCGATGATGATGCCCTCGATCATCGAGTGCGGATCGTTCATCATCAGCGGCAGATCCCGGCAGGTGCCGGGCTCCCCCTCGTCGGCGTTGACCACCACGTAGTGCGGCCGGCGTGGCTGATCCGGCGGATCCTGCGGGATGAACTGCCACTTCATGCCGGTCGGGAAGCCGGCGCCACCACGGCCGCGCAGGTTGGATTCCTTGACCAGCGCGATCAGCTCGTCCGGCTGCATCCGCAGTGCCTTGCGCAGGCCGGCGTAGCCGTCCAGCTTCTCGTAGTTCTCCAGCAACCACGGCGCGTTCGTGCCGAATCGCTTGGTCAGGACGGGAGTCAGTGGCATGGCTACTCCCCCTTCTCGATGCGCTCGCTCTGGCCACCGGTCTTCGATCCGGCTGCCGGGTCACTCCCGGCGGTCTGCAGCGGCTCGTCGTGCGCACTGGAGCCGGTGCGGGCTCCGGTGTTGTCGGCGGCGGCCCGTTCGGCATGGGCCGACGAGGCCCGGCCCGAGTTCTGCCCGCCCGCACCACGCGAACTCTGCTCACGCGAGCTCTGCTCGCCGGGACCATAGCTCGGCGCCTGCTCACCCCGCTGCTGGGCCAGCCGGACGCCCGCCTCGGTCGGTACGCCGGTGCCCGCGGCGGTCCGCGCCGCCGGCCGCAGGTCGGGGAACCCGGCGATCTGCCGGGAGATCTCGCGGAAGCTGCACAGCGGGGCGCCACGGCTGGGCAGCGGACGGTTGCCGGCGCGCAGCTCGCTCACCAGCTCGACCGCCGAATCCGGGGTCTGGTTGTCGAAGAACTCGTAGTTCACGGTGACCACCGGCGCGTAGTCGCACGCGGCCAGGCACTCGGCGTGCTCGAGGGTGATCGAGCCGGGCTCGCCCGGCGTGCCCGCGGTCTGGTTCATGCCGACGCCGAGCAGTTCCGACAGCGTCTGGTAGATCTCGTCGCCGCCGAGCAGCCCGCACAGCGTGTTGGTGCACACGCTGACCAGGTACTCACCGGTGGGTGAGCGCTTGTACATCGTGTAAAAGGTGGCGACCGCGGCCACCTGCGCCTTGGTCAGGTCCAGTTGCTCGGCGCAGAAGGCGATGCCGTCCGGGGTGACGTAGCCCTGTTCGGACTGCACCAGGTGCAACATCGGCAGCAGCGCCGAGCGGGACTGGCCGGCCGGGTAGCGAGCGATGATCTCCGCCGCCGCGCTACGCACCTCGGCACCGAACACGCCCGGGTCGCCGGACCGGCCGATGTCCAACAGCGCCAGCCGACCACCCGGTCGGCTCGCAGTCCCGAGCTCCGCAGCCTCGGGACCCGAGCCGAGTTCGTGGGAGGAACTCATCGATCGCACCCACCCATTACCGGATCCAACGAGGCCACCGAGGCGATCACATCAGCGATCTGGCCACCGATGGCCAGCGCCGCCGTCGCCTGCAGGTTGATGAATGAGGGATCGCGCAGGTGCACCCGGTAGGGCCGGGTACCGCCGTCGGACACCACATGCGCGCCCAACTCGCCGCGCGGGCTCTCCACCGCCGCGTAGGCCTGCCCGGTCGGCACCCGGAAGCCCTCGGTGACCAGCTTGAAGTGATGGATCAGCGATTCCATCGAGCCGTTCATGATCTTGTTGACGTGCGCCGGGGAATTGCCCATGCCGTCCGAGCCGATCGACAACTGGGCCGGCCAGGCGATCTTCGGGTCGTCCACCATCACCCGGCCGGGGGTCTGCTCGAGCCGGTCGAGCACCTGGGCGATGATCCGCAGGCTCTCCCGCATCTCGGCCACCCGCACGATGAACCGGCTCCAGCAGTCGGCGCCGTCGTCGACCGGAACGTCGAAGTCGTAGGTCTCATAACCGAGGTACGGCTCGGTCTTGCGCATGTCCCAGGGCAACCCGGCCGACCGCAGCAGCGGGCCGGTGACGCCCAGGGACAGGCAGCCCTCGACGTTGATCCAGCCCACGCCCTTGAGCCGGTTGATCCAGATCGGCTGGCCGCGCAGCAGCTTGTCGACGCCGGTGATCTCGGCATCGGTGGCCTTCATCCAGTCCCGGATCTGGGCCACCGCGCCGTCCGGCAGGTCCTGCGCGACGCCACCGGGACGGATGTAGGCGTGGTTCATCCGCAGGCCGGTGATCATCTCCAGCACATCCAGGCAACGTTCCCGGGCGCGGAAGCCGTTGGTCATCGCGGTCAGCGCGCCGAGTTCCATGCCGCCGGTGGCAAGCCACACCCAGTGCGAGGAGATCCGGTTGATCTCCATCATCAGCACCCGGATCAGGGTGGCCCGCTCGGGTATCTGGCAACCGAGCAGCTTCTCCACCGCGAGGCAGTAGGCGGTCTCGTTGAACAGCGGGGCCAGGTAGTCGCAGCGGGTCACCAGGGTGGTGCCCTGGGTCCAGTTGCGGAACTCGGTGGTCTTCTCGATGCCGGTGTGCAGGTAGCCGATCACCACTCGGGCGTCGGTGACCGTCTCGCCCTCCAACTCCAGCACCAGCCGCAGCACGCCGTGGGTGGACGGATGTTGCGGACCCATGTTGACGATCAGCCGCTCCTCGCGCAGCGGATCGCCGGCGAAGACGGAGTCCCAGTCGCCGCCGGAGACGGTGTAGACCCTGCCTTCGGTGGTCTCCCGGGACGGGCTGTATGCGTCAGTGCTCATCGGCTGTACCTCCGACTCTTTCCATAACCGCTGCCGTACTGGTTGACGCCCCGTGTTCCCCGTGCTGTGACTGTCGATTCTTCGCGCAAGCGCTCATCGGCTGCGCCCACTGACTCTTCGCGCGAGCGCTCATCGATAGACCCGCCGATCGTCCGGTGGCGGGATCATGGCGCCCTTGTACTCCACCGCCACCCCGCCGAGCGGATAGTCCTTGCGCTGCGGGTGGCCGTCCCAGTCGTCCGGCATCAGGATCCGGGTCAGCGCCGGATGGCCGTCGAAGATGATCCCGAACATGTCCCAGGCCTCCCGCTCCTGCCAGTCGGCGGTCGGGTACACCCCCACCACCGAGGGGAGGTGCGGGTCGGCGTCGGTCACCGACACCTCGAGCCGGATCCGGCGCCGGTAGGTCATCGAGGTCAGGTGATAGGCCACGTGCAGCCGCTCGCCGTCCTTGCCGTCCCGGGCCAGGTAGTCCACCCCGGACACCGAGGAACACAGCTCGAACCGCAGCGCCGGATCGTCCCGGAACACCTGGCAGACCCGGGCGATGTGCTCGCGGGCGATGTGAATGGTCAACTCGTCCCGGTCCACCACGATCTTGCGGATCGCCGCGGCCGAGTCCGGATAGGCCGCCTCGAAGGCGTCCACCAGTTCGTCGAAGTAGCCGCCGTACGGTCGCTGGGCCGGCAGTTCCACCCAGGGCTGGCGCTGCAGGCCGGAGAAGCCGGAGGTGTCGCCGGTGCCGGTCACCCCGAACATGCCGGGACGCTGCTGGCCGGTCGGCAGCGCGCCTGATTCCCGGCCCAGCTCCACGTCCGAGCGCTGAGTTCCGGGCTGCTCGGTCATTTCGCGAACCTCTGCGACGACGGGACGAGCTCGACCCGCTGGCCGGCCAGCTTCTCGGCCCGCTTCGGCCCGAGCGGCTCGTGCATGATCTTGTGGTGCAGCTTGAGCACCGCGTCGATCAGCATCTCCGGCCGCGGTGGGCAGCCCGGCAGGTACATGTCCACCGGGACGATGTGGTCCACCCCTTGCAGGACCGCGTAGTTGTTGAACATGCCGCCGGACGAGGCACACACCCCCATCGCCAGCACCCAGCGCGGTTCGGCCATCTGGTCATAGATCTGGCGCACCACCGGCGCCATCTTCTGGCTGACCCGGCCGGCGACGATCATCAGGTCCGACTGTCGCGGTGACGGTCGGAACACCTCCATGCCGAAGCGGCCCGAGTCGAAGCGCGGCGCGCCGAAGGTCATCATCTCGATCGCACAGCAGGCCAGTCCGAACGTCACCGGCCACAGCGAGGACTTGCGTGTCCAGTTGACCAAGGTCTCCACGCTGGACAGCAGGATGCCGTCCGGGAGCTTCTCCTCTAATCCCATCTCGTTACCCGCACTTTCTCCCCCGCGCTCTCCGCCACGTCCCCGTCGCCCGGTCCACCCGCCAGGTCCGCTAGTCCCAGTCCAGGCCGCCGCGCCGCCACACGTAGGCGTAGGCGACGAAGACCGTCACGATGAACAGGAAGATCTCCACCAGCCCGAACAGGCTCAGTCGCTGGCTCTCCACCGCGTACGGGTAGAGGAAGATGATCTCGATGTCGAACACGATGAACAGCATCGCGGTCAGGAAGTACTTCACCGGGAACCGGTTCGGTCCGGCCGCCGTCGGCGCCGGCTCGATGCCGCATTCGTAGAAGTCGAGCTTGGCCCGGTTATATCGTTTCGGACCGGTAATGGTCGCGATGATCACCGAGAACACCGAGAACCCGAACGCCAGCGCGAACAGGATCACGATCGGCAGGTATGTCGAGAGCATCGTTACCTGCTTCCCTTCCGCTTGCCTGCTGCAGACTGCGCACTTCTGCTTCCGATGCCCCGGATTCGGGCAGCAGCGCCGAAGAAACCGACCGTAGCCAGGCTAGTGTGCCGCGTCATAACCTCACTTCTTAGGCTTGCCTTACCTCGCTTCATCTCGATCACCGAACCGCCGGGGTGATCCGGGTGAGCGCGTTGATCAGCCGGTCGGCCGCGTCGCCGTCGTGTGGATCGGTGAGATTGGCCAGCAATTTCAGCACCAACGCCATCAGCTTGGGATGCGGCAGGCCGTGCCGGGTGCAGGCACGCATCACCTTGGGGTTTCCGATCAGCTTGACGAAGACGCCGCCGAGCCGGAAGTAGGCGCCCCACTCGGCTGCCAGCGCGGCGGGGTAGCCGGCCAGCGCCCGCTCCCGCTGCGGTCCATCCGGACGGGCCAGCGCCTGCACCACCGCCTCGGCGGCGAGCTTGCCGGACTCCATGGCGTACGGGATGCCCTCGCCGTTGAAGGGGTTGACCGAGCCGCCGGTGTCGCCGACCAGCAGCACGCCGTTGGCGTAGTGCGGGGTCCGGTTGAAACCCATCGGCAGTCCCGCCCCCTGGGTCGGGCCGAGCGCGTTCGGCTCGCGCAGGCCCCACTCGGCCGGCGTGTTGTCCAGCCAGCTGGTCAGCAGCGTGCGGTAGTTGGTCTTCTGGAAGCCGGCCGAGGAGTTCAGCACGCCCAGCCCGACGTTCACCGAGCCGTCACCCATGCCGAAGATCCAGCCGTAGCCGGGCAGCAGCTTCGCGTCGTCGGCACCGGCCTCGCCGTCCCACAGCTCCAGCCAGGACTCCAGATAGTCGTCGTTGGTCCGCGAGCTGCGGTAGTACCGGCGGACCGCGACCCCCATCGGCCGTTTCTGGTTGCGCTGCAGCCCCAGGCTCAACGCGAACCGGCCGGACACCCCGTCGCAGGCGAGCACGATCGGCGCCCGATAGTCGAGCTCCCGGCCGTCGGCCTTGGCGGTGACCCCGACCACGCGCCCGCTCGATGACTTGATCGGACCGGTGACGCTGGTGTTCTCGTGCAACCGGGCGCCGGCCCGGACCGCCTGCCGGACCAGCAACTGGTCCAGGTCCGCCCGCGGCCGGACCAGTCCGTAGTTCGGATAGGCGCTCAGCTCCGGCCAGTCGAGTTCGAGCCGCATACCGCCGCCGATCACCCGCAGCCCGCGATTGTGCAACCAGCCGGCCTGCTCGCTGACGTCGATGCCCAGCTCGACCAGCGCCTTGGTGCCGCGCGGCGTCAGCCCGTCCCCGCACACCTTCTCGCGCGGAAAGGCCGCCTTCTCCAGCAGCAGTACGTCCACCCCGGCGGTCGCCAGCCAGTACCCGGCGGCGGCACCGGCCGGACCCGCGCCGATGACGATCACATCCGCATCGTGTCGCGGCTGCTCGGCCGGCCGGTCGGCGGCTACGGCGACCTGGGAATCGGTGCTCGCGGTCATGCCGATCCTCCTGTCAGGGCGGTGCGGCTGCTCGTGAAAGTTTTCACGAGCCTCTGCAAATGCAAGTCTAAGCCTCCGCTGCGGTTCCGCTCAGCCGGCCGGTCGGCCCTCCCGCCGGACCCTGCCGCGGCCACCTGCGACCGGCGGCGGGCACTGACCGGGTTCGACTGACCGAAACCGGTCGGTTTCGATCTGAAAAGGGTTATTTACCTAACAGCGATTTACTGCTAGTTATTGGACACCCGTCGCTCTACCCCTGGAGGATCTTCGTGTTCACAAAGCGTTCGTTGCTGGCCCTGGCCGGCGCAGCGGTCTCCCTCGCGACAACCGCGATGCTCATGGCCGCACCGGCCAACGCCATGACCGGTGGCTATGTCGCCCTGGGCGACTCGTACTCCTCGGGGGTGGGTAGCGGCAGCGAGACCGGCAGCTGCCTGCAGAGTCCGACCGCGTACCCGGGGCTGTGGAACAGCGCCCACCACCCGAGCTCCTACAAGATGGTCGCCTGCTCCGGCGCCAAGACCACCGATGTCAACGCCAACCAGCTGTCCGCGCTGAGTTCCTCCACCGGCCTGGTCAGCATCACCATCGGCGGCAACGACGTCGGCTTCTCCAACATCATGACCACCTGCGTGCTGGGTAGTGACAGCGACTGCGTGAACGCGGTGAACCAGGCCGAGGCCTATGCCAACGCCAACCTGGCCAACCTGCTGAACGTCACCTACAACGGCATCCGCAGCCACGCCCCGAACGCCCAGGTCGTCGTGCTGAGCTACCCGGTCTTCTACCAGCTCGGCGTCTGGTACTGCATCGGGCTGAGTGAGACGTCCCGGTCCAAGATCGACGAGGGCATCAACCTGGTCGACAACATCACCAAGAACACCGCGGCCAGCCATGGCTTCACCTTCGCCGACGTGCGCAGCATCTTCGTCGGACACCAACTCTGCTCCAGCGGCACCAAGTGGTTGCACTCGCTGAACTACACCGACATCACCGAGTCCTACCACCCGACCGCTGCCGGCCAGTCGGGCGGCTACCTGCCGGTGTTCAGCGCCGCGGTCAAGTAACCCGCGGTTCGGTAGCCCCGCGGTTCGGTAGCCCCGCGGTTCGGTAGCCCCGCGGTTTCGGTAGCTCCGCGGTTCGGTAGCTCAGCGGCTCGGTCGCTGGACAGCCGAAGCCAGCTCCGGAGCCGAGATCTCGGCCCGCTCGTGCGGCAGGTCACGCCGCATGAGCGGGCCGTGAGCGTTCGCGTGAGACTCCCGCGTGCGCGGGTCCGCGCCCCGTCGGCGCTCCTAGCGTGGCAATCAGGCCGATCGGCCTGCGCGCCTGGCGAGGAGTTGTCGAATGCGCACGCTCACTGCGTCCCATCCCGGCCCGGTGGTGGACGGGCTGCCACCGGTCGACTTCGACATCCCGGAGCGACTGACCTATCGGATCAAGCGCCGGCTGCTCGGGCCGCCGATGGTCACCGAACAGTTGCATCAGGAGCGGCTCAGCAAGAAGGCAGCGCTCGGCGTGCTGTCCTCGGACTGCATCTCCTCCGCCGCCTACGGCAGCGAGGAGATGCTGATCGTGCTGCTGGCCGTCTTCGGCCTGGCGGGTTTCTCCATCCTGCTGCCGATGACCTTCGTGGTGCTGGCGGTACTGGTGATCATGACGCTGTCCTACCGGGAAGTCGTGATGGTCTACACCCGGGCCGGCGGTTCTTACGTGGTCGCCCGGGACAACTTCGGTCCGAAGATTGCCCAGATCGCCGCGGTGGCGCTGCTGATCGACTACATCGTGACGGTGGCGGTGCAGTCCGCGGCCGGCGTCGCCGCGATCACCTCGCTCGCGCCGGCGTTGGCCGGCGGCGACCGGCCGCTGCTGTTCACCGTCGTGATCGTGCTGCTGCTGGCCTACGGCAACCTGCGTGGGGTACGCGAGGCCGGCCGCGCGTTCGCGTTCCCGACCTACTTCTTCGTGGCCTCGGCCGGCCTGGTGGTGCTGATCGGGGTGGGCCGGGAGATCGTCGGCGACCTTCCCCGCGTCGCCGCCGCGCCGGGCATGATCGCGGTGGCCGACCACCGGCACGCCATCCTGTCCGGATTCGCGATCTTCTATCTGCTCAAGGCCTTCGCCAACGGCGGCTCGTCGCTGACCGGGCTGGAGGCCATCTCCAACGGGGTCAGCGCGTTCAAGCCACCGTCGGGACGCAACGCCCGGCGAACGCTGTCCATCATGTCGCTGCTGCTGGGCAGCCTGGTGCTCGGCATCTCCTATCTCGCCTTCGAAACCCATGCGACGCCGTACGCCAACGGCAGCCCGACCGTGATCAGCCAGGTGGCCAGGGCGGCGTTGGGTTCCGGCTGGTACGGCCACCTCGGCTTCGTACTGGTGCAGGTGGCCACCGCGCTGATCCTGATCACCGGTGCGAACACGCCGTTCACCGGCTTTCCGTTCCTGGCCAGCTTCATCGCCGAGGATTCCTTCCTGCCTCGGCAACTGACCCGGCGCGGACACCGATTGGCTTTCAGCAACGGCATAATCGTGCTCACGGTGCTGGCTTTGGCGCTGCTGCTCGGAGTCGGCGCGCACGTCGACAAGCTGGTTCCGTTCTATGCCATCGGCGTGTTCACCGGTTTCACCATGGCCGGCTTCGGGATGGCCCGATATCACCTGCGGCACCGGGCGGCGGGATGGCGACATCGGTTGGCGGTCAATCTCAGCGGCGGCCTGGTGTCGATGCTGGTGGTACTGATCTTCGCCGTGGTGAAGTTCAGCGAGGGCGCGTGGCTGGTGGTGCTGCTGTTCCCGATCGGCTGCCTGGCGCTGATCCGGCTGAACACCCGCTACCGGGACGAGGCCCGCGCCCTGGATCTGGTCACCGCCGCGGGTAAGGCCTCGCCGAGCACCCGGCACTATCCCCGGCATGTGGTGCTGGTGCTGATCGACCGGCTGGACCTGGCGGTGGTGCGCGCGCTGCGCTATGCGGGCAGCCTGCGGCCTACCGAGATCCGGGCGGTGCACCTGATGCTCGATTCCGACGTGGCCAAGCAACTGCAGCAGGACTGGATCGATCGCGGCCTCGGTGACCGGGTGCCGCTGGATCTGGTGGCCTGTTCGGATCGTCGCCTGGTCCGGTCCACCGCTCGGTTGGCGCTCGGCACCGTGGTGCAGGAGCAGGCGGAGGTCACCCTGCTGCTACCCCGGCGAACGTTCCACCGGTTCTCCCAGCGCATCCTGCACGACCGGACGGCGGACCGGATCGCCGAGGCGATCGCCCGGCTGCCGCACGTGTCGGCGACCATCGTGCCGTTCGACACCACGCTGCCGGCCGAGGTGGAGCGGCGGCTGGAACGACGGCAGCGCACCGCGGCGGCGGTGCCGGCGCTGGTCAGCACCGATCCGCCGGCGGGCCGGTCATCGGAGTTGCCGGAGTTGACGGCTGGTACCGCCGAGATCGGATCGGTGGGCTGGCGGCAGCAGGTCACCGTGCAGGGCCGGATCAAGCTGGTACAGGTCGGCACGGTGGCCGGCAAGTCGTTGGAGGCCCAGGTCTTCGACGGCACCGGCGGGATTCGGTTGCTGTTCTTCGGCCGCACCCACATCCCCGGCATCGAGCCCGGGCGGCTGGTGCGGGTCAGCGGTCGGGTCGGCGAATACAAGGGTCACCTGGCGCTGGCCAATCCCCGCTACGAGTTGCTGTCGGAGTAAGGCTCGGCGCGTGGCCGGTTGGCTCGGCGCGTGGCCGGTTGGCTCGGCGAGTGGTCGGTTCCCGCGTGAGTGGGCAGCTATAACTGACCACTCGCGGCACAAATGACCACTCCAACCGGGAGGGGCCGGTCGCGGCACAACTGATCACTCGAACGAGGGTCAGTGGGTGCCGGTGCGGCTGGCCGGACGTACCTCGGCGGCCTGCAGCAGCTCCACCGAGCGGTACTCGACCAGCCGGCTGAGGGCGACCACCGAGGTGGAGCGGGCCACCCCCGGTATCTGGGAGACCTCGATCAGCACCCGCTGCAGGTCCTCGTGGGAACTGGCCGCCAGCCGGCAGTGCACGTCACCCGGCCCGGTGGTGGCATAGGCCTCCACGACGGACGGAATGGCCCGCATCGCCGCGGTCACCTCGTCCAGCCGGCCCTGGGCGATCTCCAGGGTGGCGAAGGCCAGCACCGGAAAGCCGGCCGCGGCCAGTTCGACCTCCGGCCCGTAGCCGGAGACGATGCCGTCACGTTCCAGCCGTTCCAACCTGGCCTGCACGGTTGCCCGGCTGACCCGCAGGCCGCGCGACAGCTCCAGGTAGCCGGCCCGCGGCGTGTCCCGCAGCGCGGCCAGGATGGCTACGTCCAGCGCGTCCAGTTCGCGGGCCATCGCAGGGGCTCCCTCGTATCCGATTCCGGAGAATTATCCACCTGGCCGGTGGAAGATCCTCCGCAACCAGCGAGCCTAGAGAGCCTAGAGGTTGCCGCGACTCTCCTGCTCACGCTCGATGGCCTCGAACAGCGCCTTGAAGTTGCCCTTGCCGAAGCCGAGCGAGCCATGCCGCTCGATCAGCTCGAAGAACACGGTGGGCCGGTCGCCGATCGGCTTGGTGAAGATCTGCAGCAGGTAGCCGTCCTCGTCGCGGTCGACCAGGATGCCGCGCGACTGCAACTCC